>Ga0207683_10001798_pt1 | contig 18985 bp, 9 predicted proteins | sample KBSM73metaG_FD_184333 | JGI IMG/M metagenome (GOLD analysis project Ga0207683, IMG submission 184333) | Miscanthus rhizosphere microbial communities from Kellogg Biological Station, Michigan, USA - KBS M7-3 metaG (SPAdes) (version 2) | ecosystem: Host-associated > Plants > Roots > Rhizosphere >... | reverse complement strand
CAGCTGTGAAAGATCTTTGCGGAGCCGAGGTGGATCTGACCGGCAATCCAGCCAACCCTCTCTACGCCGGACACAACGACAACGACATGCTCTACGTCGGCAGCATGGCGAAAGTTTTCGGGATGTATGTTGCCTTTGAATTGAAATCGCGCGTCGAAAAACAAGCCAAGAATATGATCGCCAATGGCCTCTCAACGTCGACTCCTGGTTGGGAGAGCAAGGTCTACGACGAGTTGAAGAAAGCGTGGAAACCGAAGCTCGATGCGAAATTTCCGTCGCTCCCAAGTGGGATGCCTGACTTCGCCCAAATCCTCAAACTGTCAACTACAGGAGATGCAAGTTTCCCAGTTCAAAAAACAGCCGCCGACATTGACAGGATTGGCGAGAACGGTACGCCAGAGGGCGCCTACGGCGATTGGATGAAGTCCATGATGCGCTGGTCGAATAACGAGGCCGCTGGCAAGTGTATCTTTCCCCTGAGCTATTCCTATATCAATGGAGTGCTGGACTCAGCCGGCTTTTTCGATGCGTCAGCAAAGAAAGGACTTTGGGTGTCAGGAGACTTTCGCGGCAACGACTGGGTAAAGGGTCCAGGAAACAAAGGTGGACAGTCTCTGGCTTCACGTTTCGCTTCTGCACAGGGTCGGACAAAATCCAACTTCACCGGGACCGCTTTTCAGGTAGCGCGTCTGCTCACTCTCATGGCGCAAGGCAAACTTGTCGACGCGACAGCGAGTAACGACATGATCAATACGATGTCTCAGGGAATCCTCGATTCATCAACCGGAAAGAAAGGGACCAATAACTTTATCGCCGACGCGCTTGCGGCAGCCTCGCCTGCGCGACCCGTGAGTCAGATCAACGGCAAGATAGGACTGGGCGATGATTCGTTTGCCCATGATTGCGGAATCATCCGTGTAGACCGGGGAAGCGATCCCAGCAGGACAATGCGCTTCGTCGAAGTGATCCTCGGAGCTGCCCCAACGAATAGCGCCGGTTTCGATCAGCTTACTGTCTCTTACTATGACTGCATCACCGCCCTTCATCCCTGAAATTGGCTCAATGCGCCTTCGGAGATGATTCTCATAGCTTCGGACTATGCACTGATCGAACCGCGCAGTCGCGGCAGGTTCAGGTTCTCGCCGAATTGACACCTGAGTCGGGTTTCCGACAAACGCGCATTGTGATTCGGACTGTGACTGGGTGGGCCTCATGGACGGCACTCGGGGTTACGTTTCTCATCTAGGTTCTGCGCCTTCAGGGTTAAATTTGACGTGGGCCTTGTTTGAGGGTGCTTATGTCGGTTGTACATACCGGTCGTGCCGATCCAGGCAGCATGATTCCGTTTTTTCTGATGGCTGTTTCCGTGATGGCCTGTGGACAGACCCCGTCAGCTCGAACTTATGCTCAGAATCCCACCACCGTGGCAACTTCGTCTTCTTCCATGGATCACGGCGATGATGCCGCGAGATATGAGCTGGACAATTGTCGTGTGCATCGAGTGACGGGTCTTCCCGGAAGTCATCAGTTCGCTGCTGATTTTATTGAATCCATCGCGACTGATCCTTCGGGTGCCGGTAATTCAGACGTGATATGGGGCCTCACAGCGGATTTGAGCACAAAGGTTCCTCCTCGACAACGAGCGATGTATATATCGAAGTCGGGCGACGGTGGTGTGACATGGACTCAAGTCGCACGCGTGGATTCCAGATATTTTGCGAATTTCGGTGAGGGACTGAGAAACGGTTTAGGTGTGTCTCCAGGCGGAACCTATTTTGTGATCACAACTCAGCGAGGCGCCTTTCAGGTCACGCCTCAATCGAGTGTGTCGGAGCCAACGGTGAGGAAGATATGGGGTCCACGGGTTCCGTACTCGCCTCCTAAGATACCTATTCCGAAGAAGCCTGGTGATCCGGTACGGGCAAATGTTGTAGGGATTACGGCTGACGGAGAGCACATGATCATCGGCTACGGTTATTTTGATCTTGAACCACAGATGTTTCGCTATCACAGAGACAGGGATGGCTCGTGGGTGGAAGATGGTCCACTGCCCCGCTTTCCGTCCGAGATGGATATCCTCTCGATGCAGTTTGACAATCCAAAGAATCCAAACCTGCGATCCCTCTACGTCGGGACCGGAGATCAGGTCTATCTTCTCAACCTCTACACCATGGAATGGAGCCGCATCGGTGGAGTTGGCCCGGACTCTGCGATCCATGGGATGAGCGTGGTGGGCGGGCTTCATCTGGCGGCCTGTTGGGGAGTCTATAACCCGGCAGGTCCAGGTATGGTGAAAAGGGCGATCAACGCGAGGTTTCTATTGCATAGAAACTCTGATGTGGCAGGCCCTAACATCAGGGCCTACAGTATCGAGGTAGACCCGTTGCGACCAAACCGGGAGGTCGTGACCTCAATCACAGGCGTCTATACGAGCAGCGACAACGGTGAGGATTGGAGAAGGCTGAATGACCTTCCCGAAGGCGAATATCGCTCGGCTCATTTCAGCTCCGATGGAGCCATCCTCGTCTCCGGAATGCCGGGTACGTTTTTGGTCAATCCATTCTCTAAGGCTTGCCAACCCCATCTTAAGATTCGTCAAAAGTTGAAGAGGAAATAGCATTTACGCGGTCGTTCTGATTAAAGGGCGGATCATCATGAATGCACTGGAATCTTACGTGGCCGTAGTCACTGGCGCGGCCCGCGGAGTCGGCAGAGCCATTGCGCTTCGCCTTTCATCCATGGGGGCGCATGTGCTGCTCGTCTCCCGCAACCGCAACGAATTAAACCAAGTGTGCGATCAGATTGTCGAGGCCGGTGGGGCTGCGTCAATCTTTCCTTGCGACTTGATGAATGCCTCCGACGTCGCCGAATTGGGAGAGGCAATCGCCCACAAGCATGAACGGTGCGACATCCTGGTGAACAACGCCGCAATTGGCATCGATGGAAAGTTCCTGCACGAAATAACGCCTGACGAGTGGGATCTCGTGTTCAATACCAACCTGCGCGGGCCCTACTTAATGATTCGCGCCCTTACACCTCTGATGATCGCGGCTCGCTCCGGCCACATCATCAACATCTCGTCGCTGGCCGGGCGCAACCCACTCCCGAAGGGCGCAGCATATGCCGCATCCAAATGGGGATTGAATGGCCTCACTTACTCAGTGGCCGAAGAGCTACGCCAGTACAACATCCGCGTCAGCGTCGTATCTCCAGGCTCCATCAATACGGACTTCAACGACCACTCTGGTCGAGGCATCGCATCAGGCAAGGATCCGAAAAGGAAGTTGCAGCCTGACGACATCGCCTCGGTCGTTGCGACGCTCGTCACACAACCGCCGCAGTGCTTTATCAGTGAAGTCCTTGTGCGCCCGACTCAGAAGCCCTGAGCCCAAAATCATTCTCGCAAACCGACACTGTCTGCGATGACCGATGTAAGTTGTGGCTACGGTCTGCTGATATCCTGATCCGTCGCAAGGCGCCACCGCCCCGATGATCGGCGCAGAGCGCTCCGATTCGCCGCCGCTTGCGCGCAACCGTCATACGGCTGGAGGCAGCTTTCGCCGATCGAACCCAATTGGAATGCTGCCGGTTCAGTTGTTCGGTCTAGATGGAACGCAAAATCTGTCCCTATTGAAGCCCTTTGACCAGGTAGAGATCAGAAAGCAAGCGTGTATACCCATAGACATAGGCTCGACCGTCTTTACTCAGCATGATGTTGGATAGGTCGCAGAGTCCGGTCGTGTCAGTAGGGTTTAATTCTTTGAAAAGCTGTCTCTGTCCCGTCACGATGTTCAGGCGATAGATCCGTACTGGGACCTGTTTCCATCGATTCACGTACATGAATTTCGGATCGTCTGTCCAGGTGAAGGTTTCACCGGGCAGTAAACCGGGAATTGGCTGAGGCGGTCCCCCATCAACCGAATACAAGAGCCCTTCCTTGGTGGCGAAGGCTGTGCTCGCGATCAACTTGCCATCGGGAGAGATATGGCATGAACTAACACCTTCCGGTGTTACGGGGCGGGGCTGGCCGCCATCAATGTTCTGGATGAAGCACTGTGCCGGGCGCCCGGGCAGATTTCCAGCGAAGATGATTCTCTTGCCGTCGGATAACCATCGAACCGGGTGCCCATACTGTTGAATGTTGCCCCTTTCGATTCGCTTCGATGTGCCGGTGCCGGTCGGCAGCAGCACGAGTTGAGAGTAGTCAACTGTGGCCACCGCCCATTTGCCGTCGGGAGAAAATCCTCCGGCCATCCCTTCGCCCAAAGGAACCGGAGGGGATCCGCGGAGATCCCTCATGGCGACCGTATAGCTGGGCCCAACCTGTTCTCCCTGCTCGTCGAAAAGAACCCTGGTTCCGTCCGGGGAAAGGTCAGTCGGCAACGACCAGTCGAGCCAAGAGAGGTCTCGTTCATTGGTGGCTCCAGGCGCCAAGGACATAATCCCAGCACGCTGTTCGTCGCGAGTCAGCAAAAGCCGTCCGTCTGGAGCAATATCCTGGAGCGTAACCCCGCCAGGCGCTCGGAACGCCAAACGTGAATTGCCCTCAAGATCCACCGCATAAATCCGGCGTTGAAGTCCGGCTTCCGCGGCCGAAAACCACACTTCCTTCCCGCCCGGAGACCATGCCAACCCTTCCTCGCTCTCCCATCCCGTGGAAAGTACCCTCTTGTTTCCTGCAAGGTCGACGACTGCAACGACACCGCGGTCGTCTTTGCTGATGGGGTGGTCGAGAAAAGCCACTTCATTGCCTTTGGGGGATACCCTCGGGTGGCTGACCCAGCCGGTAGTTTCGTAGAGAACATGGCCGACCGGAAATTCGAGGCGTTGCTTACCAGCGAGTTCACGGACGATTGCGAGGGACTTTCCGTCCGGAGCCCAGTCGGCATAATCGACATTCTCAGCGATCTGGCGAGGGGAGCCGCCGGTGAAAGGAACCTGGCCAAGAGTCCCCCGCAGGGTCAACATAAAACGAGGACCGGGAGATTCCTCTACGGCCATTTCCCCGGAAGACGAAACCGCAAGTAGCGCGGTGTTCTGTAATCCGAGGCTACGCGTGCCTGAGAAATTCACGTCGGTTGCGAAGATCTCAACCGGCGCGCCGTCCCATGAGGCGGAATAGATTACGTTTTGTCCATCGGGTGCGAACCTTGCCGAAAAGACCGTGCCGTGTTGAACCGTTAAACGCTGAAACTCTGGCGCATGCGGCCGGACCATGCGACGTCCGAGGAAGATCCCAAGCGCGAGCAGAATTCCGGCGACAACGATTCCGGATATTCCTCTCAAAATCCACTTGGGATTAACCTTGGCCTCGCCGGTCACTTTGACAGTTGTCGGAGCTGCAGAGGGAAGGGCCTCTAGTATCGAAGAACTTTCCAGGGGCGCGACAAAGCGATAACCCCGTCTTGGAACCGTTTCGACGAAGCGTGGATTATCCGCCGAATCTCCCAGGGCGGTTCGGAGCTTGCCGATCGCTACATTCACGGCATGGTCGAAGTCGCCGAAATTCTCTTCCGGCCAAATTCGGGATTGCAATTCTTCGCGGGTGACCAAATCACCAGGACGTTCAAGCAGAACCTGGAGCACCTTGAAGGGCTGCTCCTGAAGCTTGATACGAATTCCCGATTTACGAACCTCTCCGGAATGGAGATCTGCCTCAAATGCCCCAAACCGAACCGTGTGGGTTCCATTCTGCATCTGGGGTACCCCGTTCTTGGGAAAGTCTAGCATCCTTCCTCCGCATTCCTTGATGACATAGAAAACGCGCTATTTCAACTATTTTGCCGGGAGAGATTCGTCTCCCAACACTCTCCTACTTCTCTCTCGCGGCGAAATCGATTCGCGATCCACAAGTTAGCTCCAGTGAATTGAGGTTCCCCCCACTTGAACCCAGCATGGCTCACATCGAGGTGAGTTCCATGCATGTGAGACGTTTCTGGTCTTTGGTTGTTTTGAGTTTGGCGGCGACAAGTCTGCCGGCAGCAAAAGGGTCCAATGACGGCGGACAGGGACAGGACAGGAAAAGCAGGATCGGCTTCGAACTCTACCAGGACTATTTGATAGTTGTCCGCGGATCGGTTGGCCCTCTCAAGGACCTCAATTTCCTGCTTGATACTGGAGCGACCCCGAGCGTTCTGGATCCGCGTGTCAAGGAAAAACTCCACCTCGCTACCGCGCCAATGGACATCGCGGTGCTGAAAGGCACGGTCAAGGGCGAAACGGCGACGGTGCCGAGTCTTCAATTCGGCCCGATTCGGAAGGACAACGTTGCGGTCTTGATCCAGGATTTGTCCTTCCTTCAGAGAGGACTCCCAGTTCGACTCGACGGCATCGTGGGACTCGATGTATTGGGACAAAGTACGTTTGTGATCGACTACAAATCGCACGAAATCGGCTTTGGTCCTCCTTCCTCAATGTCGGACTCGATTCCATTTCATATCAGGGAAGGACTGGCAATCGTCGATGCTTTTGTGAATCAAGCACAGGTCCATCTGCTTGTCGATACCGGGGCTTCTTCGATGATTCTCTTTGAGGAGATGCGCGATCCGGCATCCGACTCGAAAGCTCATGAGGAGTCGCCAAAGGTCATCGGAGAATTTGAACGCAAGCAAAAGCGATCGATCACCTTAAGGCTTGGCAAGACGAAGTTTGACCACGAAGTGGCATATGTGGTCCAGAACCGAAGAGATGCAGGTCACAATTTCGACGGGTTGATGAGTCCCATAGCCTTAGGGATCACGAGGGTAGCTGTCGATCTCAGCCAGGGGACATTGGCGTTTACGCGCAAACCCTAAGGTATCCGAGATACCGGATGTTGATGTCGAAGGTTGCTTTCGGTCTCTTCGCCTCCTGGACTTAGGCGCGATTGGAAACCCAATAGCAGGCGACGAACGATTCCTTTTAACTCCAACACTTCTCGCCGCTGAGACGTCAAACGCCCTTTTGATGAGCGAGGTTACTTCTATGAAGCCGACTTCGTATTACAAATCTATGTGTTTGCCCTCAATGCGAATTCGGCTCAGGTTCGGGAGTTCTCTGCAACGGTAGTTGCGAATCAATCATCTCCTATAATTCCCGAGGCCTTGTTCTTGGAGACCTAGAGCGTTCCATAGCAAATCTCCGAATTGACAACCATGGGTGGCGAGAGAGCAGCGCAAGATGCGACGGCCAGTCCACTCATTCTAGTTGTCTGAAATGTAAAGACCTAGTCGTCCTGAGATCGGCCTGTTCATCCATTTCAGTTCTGAAATAAGGCGAATCTATTAGTACTGCGTTACGTTTACAGAGCATTCATCTGTTGCCCGTAGATTGACGTAAAGTGATTATAGATGGACACCGAATCGGCCTAAGCGCTGCAGGTCCGGGCCTCGCGGCTAAGGGCTGCAGCGTAACCGCATGGCTAGGCCATCGATTCCCCAACCAGATATGCGTAACATCAAAACTTTTTTGGAGCAAATCATGAGACGCAGCGGCTTCCTCGCAGTCTTTCTTCTCGTCCTTAGTGCGCCTTTCAGCCTGGCGCAATTCGACACCTCGGCCGTTCTCGGATTCGTCCGCGACTCAACCGGCGCGCCCATCTCAGGCAGCAAAGTCACGCTGGTCAACCTCGCGACGGGGGTCGCGATGGTCACCCACGCTGATGGCGAAGGTCATTTCCAGTTCCCTGACGTTCACGTCGGTCGTTTCACGGTCTCTGCATCAGCTCCTGGATTTAGCGATTCAGTCACGGACCCCTTCGCGGTAAACGTCAATACCCGCCAGCGCGTAGATGTGATGCTCAGGCCCGGGGGTGTAGCCGAGACTGTTACCGTGTCGGCGGGGGCCACGCAACTCGAAAGTGAGACATCTTCGATCGGTACTGTCATCTCTGAGACCCAGGTGCACGACTTGCCACTTAACGGTCGCGCCTACGGCGATCTGATGTCGCTTGCCCCGGGAGTGCGCCGCAACAACCTCGAGAACCAGTCCGTCACTAGCCGCGACGCCTCCTATAACGTCAATGGCCAGCGCTCGGAGTTCAACAACTTCCTCCTCGACGGGCTCGACAATAACGCATACGGGACCTCCAACCAAGGCTTCTCCAATCAAGCTATTCCGCCATCGCCCGATGCCATTAACCAATTTCGAATCGAGACCAACAACTATTCTGCCGAGTTCGGCCGCGCCTCCGGAGCCGTCGTAAACGTCTCCATCAACAGCGGTACAAACCAGTTCCACGGGAAGCTATGGGAATATCACCGCAACACCATCTTCAACGCCATCGGCCCGTTCGCCGCCCCCACCAATAAGCTCACGGGCGAGTCGCAGAAGCCCTCCCTGATCCGCAACCAGTTCGGTGGTGCGATTGGCGGGCCTATCCTGCACGACCGCCTTTTCTTCTTCGCCGACTACGAGGGCAACCGTCAGGTCCAGGCCACTTACGCAGCAGCCACAGTCCCAAACGACTTGCAGCGACAGGGCATTTTCCAGACTACCGCCGGGGCTCCAGTTCCGCTCCGCAATCCCATCACGGGCACCGTCTACGCCAACGGCGTAGTGCCACAATCGGACTGGACCCCGCTTGCCACGCTCGTGATTAACGCACTCCCCGCGCCCAATGTCGCTGGTTTTTCCAACAATTACGTGTCGTTTCCCAAAGCCACGCTCACCGATGACAAGGGCGACGGTCGCCTCGATTACATATGGAGCACCAAGACTGCGCTCTTCGGTCGATACAGCGACCATAAGGGCGATATCGTCGACGCAACTTCGATCCCGGGCGACGCCGGCGACGGCGGCAACGGCACCATTCACGCCTACAATCGCCAGATCGCCGCCGGCATTACCCACACCTTCAGTCCCAGTTCCACAATCGATGCGCGCATCGGCTTCACTTGGACGCATGGCGGCAAGACACCGTACCTCGCGGGGCAGCAGAGCATCAACGTCGATGCGGGAGTCCCCGGTCTTCCCACTGACAAGGCGGTCATTCGTCGACTCAGTAACGAGAGCGTCAAGAACTTCAGCACCTTCGGCGCGCAGACTTCGAACCCGCAATTCCAGAATCCGTTCGTCGTCAATCCTAAGGTCAACTTCTCACTGATCAAGAACCGGCACAGCATGAAATTCGGCTGGGAATTCCTCTCCATCAACACCGAGATTGACGACTTCAATCCGGTCTACGGCGGAGAGACCTTCAGCCAGGGCTTCAGCCAGAACGGCGGCGGCACCAGCGACACTGGCGCCGGCGAGGCAGCCTTTCTCACGGACTTTCTTACCGGCGCGCGGGATAGCTACCAGCTCAACAACTTCAGAATCGTCAACTATCACCAGAACATGAACTACTTCTACATTCAAGACGATTGGAAGTTACTGCCCTCGCTCACGGTCAATGTCGGTCTGCGCTACGAGTTGGTCACGCCGCAGTTCACTGACGGTAACCACCTTGCCAACTTCGATCCCGACACCAACACCCTCATTCAGGCATCGAGCGGTTCACTCTACAACCGCGCCCTGGTCCACATGCCAAAACTCAATTTTGCGCCGCGGTTAGGGCTTGCATGGCAGCTCAATCCCAAAACTGTGATTCGCACGGCGTACGGCCTCAGCTACAACCAGTTTAACCGCGAGGGCGGTGAAAACCTGCTTGCCTACAACGGTCCGTACATCATCAACTCGACGGTGAACCAAGTCGCTCCTTTTGCGTTTACTGGCACCAAGCAGGCAGTTTGCAGCGGCGACAATTACATCGGCTGCTTCCGCACTGTTGCCCAGGGATATCCGTCGAATTTCGTCGATGCCAGCAACTTCAAAACCACCATCGCGCAAACGCGCTACATCCCCAAGGACATTCCCACTGGTTATGTGCAGGCCTGGCATCTTGACGTGCAACGCGAAGTCGCCCGTGACACGGTGTTCACCGCATCCTACATCGGCGAGCACGGCGTCCATATCTGGGTCCTGGCTGATCTTAACCAGGCTGCGGCTAATGCTCCGGGCGGCACGCTCAGTGTCCAGGCGCGCCGGCCCATCCAGACCTTCACGACTATTGAGGAATCCAGTCCCGCCGGCTTCCTCAGCTACAACGCGCTCCAGGCGAAGCTCGAGCATCGCTTCTCCCACGGCCTTTACCTGTTGAACTCTTTCACCTGGTCCCATGCCATTGACAACGCATCGGGCCATCTCGATACGCCAAACAACGACACCTCTCGCGTAAACCTGGCGAACCTTAACGGCGAACGCGGACAGTCGGCCTATAATCAACCGCTCAACAACACACTCAGCGTGGTTTGGGAACTGCCTGTCGGAAGGGGGCGCAGATTCGCGTCCACCATGCCGCGCGCTCTCGATACGGCGCTCGGCGGATGGGAACTCACGGGCATCAACACCAACACCAGCGGGCAGCCGGTCAACCTTATCTACAGCCCCGCGGCTGCCTATCAGCTCAGCCCGCTCCTCAATCAGCGCCCTAACGTATCTGGCAATCCCATTAATCCCAAGGGAAGCTGGGTCAAGACGAGCACCGCTCTAACGGGCTACCTCAGCACTGCCAATGTCACCAATCCCACTGACCCCAGTCAGCCCTACGGCAATGCTGGTCGCAACTCGTTCCGCGACATGACGTTCAATCAGCTAGACCTCGGCGTGCATAAAAGTTTTCGTCTCTGGAACGAGCACTCCGCGTTCGATCTCCGCGGCGAAGCCTTCAACGTGCTCAACAAGGTCAACTACATGGCGCCAAACTCCAACCGCAGTTCCGGCAGCTTTGGGTCCATCACGTCAGCGTTCCCGCCTCGGCAGTTGCAGGTGGCTGGCAAATTATCCTTTTAGCCGAGAGAGGTTTTCGATCATGCATCTTACAAGGCGCAGATTTGGCGCTCTTACCAGCGCCGCTCTCGTTTCCAACCTCACGCGCTCCCTTTGGGCGCGTGAGGTTGGAGCGCATCCAGCAGGCAGCCGCTTTTACGTAGCCCTCGTCGCCGACACTCACATCATCGACCATTTCTATGTGAAGGGAAGCGAGAACGGCGTCGAAGACAACGAAAGCATTCTGGCCACTACCCCGCGTCTCACCGCCGCACGCGACTTCATCAACTCGCTGTCGCCAGGCATCGAGCAGGTCTTCCTGCTGGGCGACTACTTCCACAACTATCCCTCGACCGACTACGATTTCTACTTCAAGAACACCACCCGCCTCGATAACGCCAAGGCAATCACCGACGGCTTCCACATGCCCGTCCACATCGGATTCGGCAACCACGACTACGACGTCAAGCACGTCCCGCGCGAGATGAGTCACCGCCTCTTCAAAGCCAAGTTCGACACCGATCCCTACTGGGTTCTCGACTACAAAGGCTATAAGTTCGTTCACCTGAACAATTTTCTGGGCTCTACACAGGACAACACGGCAGCCGAGTTCAACCCCAGCGCCGGATCCCTCGGTGAAGAGCAACTCCAGTGGTTCGAGGCGCAACTTTTGGAGCGCAAGCCTACATTTGTCTTCGTCCATTACCCGCTCGCCGCCATTCGCCCCACCGAGTTCGGCGATTACGGCCTACTGTCTATCCTGCGCAAGCACCAGGACACCATCCAACTCGTCGTCAGCGGGCACCTGCACAAGTGGATCGACTGTAGCCACACCTATGGCCCGCAACATTACGTGATGGCCGCCACTCGCTACGATCCCAATGCTTACATGCTGCTCGAAATCGATCCCGACCCGGCCACCTGGCGCTTTCTCAACGCTGATCTGGTTGAGTGGTCCACTCATTACAGCAAGCCATATCGCGCGGTGACTGGCGCAAGTTAAATTCGATCTGCGCTCCAAAACAACGCGACCTGAACGAGTCGCGATCATTCGCTCACTTGATCTCGCCTTGAATGGCAGGTCGAGGCGAGCGGCGACTGGGATGAGGACCGACGAACAATGTTTTTGACGATTGATGGCATCGTAAGCGCAGCGCCCAATCGCCAGTACTGGCTCGAAGGAGTTTCTTCATTTATGCACTCCGAGTTGCCACGCGACAAAGGTCAGTTCGTTGGTTGAGTCCTCAATCTCTTTGCGGAACGGTTCGCCTCCCGAATGGCCTGCTTCGGCATCGTAGAGGAGCATGATCGGACGATCCGATGCTGTAGCTGCCTGAAGCCGCGCGGTCATTTTTCGCGCTTGTTCCGGAGGTACGCGTGTGTCCGCGTCGCCACTCTCCATCAGTATTGCGGGGTACTTTGTTCCTGCTCGAATGCCTTCATAGGGCGAATATGATCTGAGAAACTTGAATTGGTCCGGGATCGCTGCATTGCCGTATTCAAGCAGCGCCGGAGGGTTGTTGTTTTTGGTGTATTTGTAATAGCGAACCATGTCCAAGTCAGGATGCCAGCACACAACCGCCTGGTAGAGATCGGGGCGCTGCACCAACGCCGCGCCGACGAGCAATCCACCATTGCTTCCACCCCAGATAGCCAATTTGCCGGGATTAGTATATTTCCTGCCAAGCAGCCATTCAGCCGCGGCAATGAAATCATCGAAGACATTTTGCTTCTTATCGAGCATCCCGGCGCGGTGCCATTCTTCGCCAAATTCGCCGCCTCCCCGGATATTTGCGACTGCATACAGGCCTCCGTGCTCCATCCACCATGCGGCGGTCGGGTCGAAGTGGGGAGTCAAGCTGACATCGAAGCCGCCGTAGCCATATAGGATGGTTGGCGCAGTGCCGTCCGCTTTGAAGCCTTTCCGGTGCATCAAGAACATCGGTATGTGGGTACCGTCCTTAGAGGGAAACCAGACTTGCTCGGTTTCAAACTGTTCCGGATGGAAAGGGACAGCGTCTTGATACCAGAGACTCTGCTTGCCTGTGCCGACGTCATAGCGGGAGATGGAGTAAGGGGTTGTGTAGGAGGAGAAGTAGAGCATTCCTTCGTTTTGATCCGCACGTCCCCACATGCCGGCTGAACCGAGCCCCGGCAAAGGGACCTCGCCAAGCGGCTTGCCTTCGACGCTAAAGATGCGAATGCGCGAAGTCACGTTATGCAGGTAGGTAACGAAAAGCTTGCCACCAATGATGCTCGATGAATCGATCGCATCATCGGCAGCGGGAACGACTTCGCGCCACTTATCTTGAACTGGATCGCGGAGATCGATTCTCAGAATTCGTCCTTTTGGCGCTTTCCAATCGGTTTGAACAAAGAGAAAATTGCCGGAGAATGACGGCTCGAACTTCCCGTCCAATCCCTTCACGAGAGGTTGAATGGCACTGCCCTTTTCGAGATTCTGAATGTAAATGTCACCCTGTGCCCAGCCGCGCTGCACCAGGATCAGCAGATAACGCCCATCCTCCGACACGCGCGGTTCGATCCAGGTATCCGCTCCGAATCCGTGTCCGAATATCTCGACGTCTTCTGCGATATCGGCACCCAGCACGTGATATCGAACCCTCTGGCCGGCGTCACGACTTCCAACCACGTAGTAAAACCCACTTCGATCTTTCTTAAACGCGAAGCCTCGATAGAGCGCTCGGGGGAACCGATCCGATAGATCGCGATGACCTCTAACATCCAGTATGCGTAAATCGGTCTCATCCTGGCCGCCCAGACGGACGCCGTAGGCTACCAGATCCCCGTCGTCCGAGACATCAAATTCGGTGATACTCGTGCCGGCTCCCGGACTGATCACATGTGGGTCAAGAAGTAGTTCGTCTTTCCCATCCGCTTGCTTGCGGCGATAGTAGGACCATAGGTCCTGCTCGGCGCCACGTTTGGAGAAGTAGTAATAGCCGTTTCGATACAGCGGCACACCGATGCGGTCGTGGTGCATCATCTCTGTGAGGCGGCTTGAAATCTCTCCTCGCACCGACGGGGCATTGAGTAGCGTGTGCGCGTAGACATTTTCCGCGTCTATCCATTTTCGAGTCTCAGAGGAACTGGAATCTTCCAGCCAGTGATATGGGTCGACAAGTTCCTGTCCATGGAAGGTCTCACGGAAATTGTCGATGCGTGCAGTCGGCGGCGACGGCTGCGCGAGCGCGGCGAGAGAAGAAGCGACAAAAAGAGCGACACCAGAACACCGGAAACGATTTGCGCGCATTGGGTCCTTGCTTCGTAAAGTTGTCGGACAGGAAGAATAAGATCTTGACGCATAAAATCATATCAAGGGCATATCGCGATAAGGGCACCCCCGACGATCGTGTCGCAGGAGGAGTGCGGGCTGCGCGGCACAGCTCCTTGTGAAGAAAAGGCCTTGACCCGCTCCCGCGATCCCATTCCAGGAAGTTGCAAAAAAGAAGTGGTGCTGAACCACGAAGCGGCAGCCAGACTCGGCATTTTCTTCACTCAAGATGTCATGGCATTCGTCAAGCGCCAACACTGATTTCAAAGCAGGTTCTGCAACTCGTTCCAGGCGTTTTGTTGTTCCAGGATGGGCCGTACTGGCAACAGCTGGGTCGGCGTACAAGTGAAGAAGAGTTGCCCTGTCTATGATGGAAGTCGTACACCCGAATCTCGATTGATCAATTGGACTGAGTGGAGGGAAATAGAGCTTCTTTATAGGCCTTTGCTAGACTCCCAGGACCCGAAAACTCGTGTTCTGCCCCTATCGCGCCCAAACAATGCCCTTGTTGGGTCCGTCGCGATTGATGCATGATGGCAGGATGATTCCGAGACGACTAAGCATTTTGTTGGCGTGCACGTGGGCAATGGCTGTCGTAGCGCAATCGGCGCCAGCGCAACGCGTCTTCGATGTCAGGGATTACGGCGCAACCGGCCGCAAGAGCGATGATGCCCGGCCGGCACTTCAGAAAGCCATCGATGCGTGCGGCAAAGCGGGCGGGGGGCGGGTCTACGTTCCACCCGGAGAATATACGTCGGGACAGCTTCATCTGCGGTCGGGAGTGCGGCTGTACGTTGAGGCTGGCGCGACAATTTACGCTACTCTCGATTCCCGCCAGTACGATGACACAAAGACGGCCGCTCTGATCTATGGTGAGGATCTGCACGATATCGCGCTCGAAGGTGCAGGTACGCTGGATGGACAGGCGACCTATGAGTGGCATCTGAACACCATCGTCGACCACTACATTCTGTCGAATCAGCACCAGATGGAAGCAGCAGGAAAACCGTTGCTGCGGTCGTTTCCTGCAGGCTTCCCTAAGGAAACTGTGTATCCGCGCATGGTGCTGTTGTTGCGCTGTGTTGACGTGCGCATTGCGGGCTTGAAGTTCCTGCGGTCGCGAAGCTGGACCATAAATCCATACGCCTGCAAGAGACTGGTGATCGATGGGGTGTACATCTACTCGAGCCAGAAAGAAGCTGTCTGGGCCGATGGCATCGATCCGGATGGTTGCCAGGATGTGCACATCTCCAACTCCACCATTGAGACCGGTGACGACGCGATTGTCTTCTACTCGACCGCAATTTGGGGCCCCGTCCTGCCTACAGAAAACGTGACCGTGACCAACAGCCGGCTTTCCTCGTCATCGAGCGCCATCAAGTTCTGCGATGGAAACAGCAGGGCCGTCCGCCACGTCGTCATCAGCAACGTCGTCATCACCAACTCAAACCGGGGGCTGGCCTTCATGGTGTTCGATGGCGGCATAGTGGAAGATGTGGTGATCGCGGATGTAACCATCGACACCCGTCGTTTCGACTGGTTCTGGTGGGGAGACGCCGACCCGATTCATTTCAATATCATGCGGCGCAGCGAGCTTGATGGCCGCACGTACGACCACGAGCCCCCCGCAGGTATTATTCGCAACGTGACACTCAGCAACATCATCGCGCACGGCCAGGGCACATCTGCGATGCAGGGTCACCCCGATAGTTGGCTTAAGGGAATCCGCTTCAACCATGTCCGGCTGTTTGTCTCCCACTCGGCGGACGCACCCTATGAAAGCACGACCGCTGCCATGACCATGAAATATGCGCGTGATGTCTCAATGAACGACGTCGAGATCGCCTGGGAGGAGCCGAACGCCCCTACTTGGAAGTCAGGGCTTGCGATCGACAAGGTACAGAACTTGACGATAGACGGCACGAGGATTGACGCTGCTCCCGGTTCGAACCAGCCTGTGCTGCTGCTCAACGATGTAAACGGCGTTTTGATTAGGCAGTCAAGCATCGCGTCAGTTCACGTCACGGGCAGCCAGAGCAGGGCCGTGCGCCTGCTGGAGACAGAGGCACAGGTGACCGAAGACCCAGGACTGGCACCTGTGATAGTTCAGTAACTGTTCGTCCCGCGCGCACCGCGCCAAACGTGCTTCATAACGACAGTGACGTGGTGAATCTATCCCGCAGCAGACTGTGCCCATTTTTGTGCCCGCCGTCCTCAAAATCGGGGCATAATCTGGGGGATGTCGATAGCAATTTACCAGAAGAATGGCGCGCTAACATGCACAATAATAGGGACTTATAGCAATCCGTAGCAGCAGAGGCGAGCGCGATGCGCACCGTTGTTAATTGACAGGTTGTAGGTTCCTGCCTGAGGAGCCAAATTATCTGTAACCTAGCTTGCGCGCCCTGTTTGCGCTCCGATTCTTTGGAAACAAGCTCCGATTGTTTTTGACTCCCGCCGAAGTCATCTCATCCGTCCTGCCCAATTAGCGGCAGAATCTGGTCCCGATGGGGTATAGACATTGGGCTGATCGGGCGCTAACGATTGTCTATGGATAAAAAGCCGATTGAGCATTCGTGCCCGTTCTGCCAAGCCGATCCCGGTCGGCCATGCAAGAACGCCGGGGGGCGTAAATTGCTGGGCTTCCACCGCCATCGCTATCAGCTGAAGAAACCGCCGATGGGAGATAATCGACCCGCTTCAGAGATTGCTCCTCGCGCCACTGGGTCGGATCAAGCATGACGCGCTGAACGAATTTCGCCCGCGAGGATTCGCCGAACAGTTGAAGACATTCGCGGATCGACTTGATCAACTCATCGAAGGCATCAGAGGTCAACTGGAAAATCTCTGCACTCTGTTTCGCATTGCGGGTCAGTGTGTACGGCTGATTTCCTGCGACTGCAGTTAGATCACATGAATCCAGTAGGCAAGCACCAGCACTTCAAGACCGACGAGCGTGGCGAGAATGATGCTATGTTTCAGGGTGAATCGTAGCAATTGCGATTGCTGCGGGACCGTGATTCCAGTTGCTGCGGCCGCTACCGCGATGGATTGAAGGCTGATCATCTTGCCCAGCACACCACCCGACGAGTTTGAAGCGGCCATCAGGACTCGACTGAATCCGAGACGCTCAGCGGTGATCGCTTGCAGGCTCCCAAACAGCGCGTTCGATGAAGTGTCGGAACCGGTGAGGAAAACGCCGAGCCAGCCAAGAAATGGGCTGAAGAAAGGGAAGGCTGCACCTGTCGCAGCGAAGGCGAGGCCCAGGGTTCCCGTGGCGCCGGAGTAATTCATGACAAATGCCATGGAAAGTACGGCCGTGATAGTGAGGATGGTAAGGGCCAATACACGCGCCGTGGCGAAGATGATCCTGACAAACTCCACGACCCGTATGCGCAGAAAAATGGCCGAGAGGATGCTCGCAAACATGCACGAAGTCCCCGCTGCGGAGATCAGGTTCAGATTGAACACCGCTGGGTAGGGAGAAGCTTCCAACAAAACTGGCGGCGTGCGAAGAATCAGATTGTGAAGAGCCGGCCAGCGAACTGCGATGGTTGCCATGTTCAGGATGTTCTGAAATGGCTTATAGCCCCAAAGAAGGACGAGAACGACTACAAAGATATAGGGCATCCATGCCGCGGCAATCTGCCCCGCGGTGTGCCTCTGCGCCGCGGATTGTGTCGGAACTCCAATTGCGAGTTCGAATGGACCCGGTCCTGTTGCTCTTGTTGCGTGCGGATCGGGTGTTGCCTTTCGTGATCTCGGGCGCCAAAACCTTAGAAGAACGACCACCGCCGCCATGGACGACGTAGAGCTGAGGATGTCGCTGAGTTGAGCGCCGACGTAATTCGATACCACATACTCAACAGTTCCAAAAGTTAGCCCGGCCGTCAGGAGTACTGGCCACACCTCCAACGCTGCGCTCAAGCCCCCCATAACGCAGATCATGTATGTGGGAAGGATCACCGCAATCGGTGCGCAGAGAGTTCCCACTGCGCCGCTCAACTTATCGAGGGGAAGTCCGGTAATTCCCGCCAGCGTGATGACAGGTACGCCGATTGCTCCAAACGCGACGGGCGCTGTATTCGCAAGTAGACAGAGAGCGGAGGCATAGTATGGCGAGAATCCCAAACCCACCATCATGGCTCCCGCAACGGCTACGGGCGTGCCAAAGCCAGCGGCACCCTCAAGGAATCCGCCAAAGCAAAAAGCGATGATAATCGCCTGAATCCGCAGATCGGGAGTCAGAGATCCGACGGAATCCTTGATGATCGCGAACTTTCCCGTCGCAACCGTTACGTTGTAGAGCACTATAGCCCAGAACACAATCCAGGAAATGGGGAACAGTCCGAATGCAGCACCGTATGCCGCTGAACTGAGGGTGAGCGAAAGGGGCATGCGGTATCCCGCCAGCGCGACCAGCAACGCTGCGCCAAGACCGCACAAGCCCGCCACCCATGCGGGTTTTCGCTTAACTCCGAGGAGAAAGAGCAATACGGCGATCGGAAGGGCAGCGATAATCGCCGAAATGGCGAGGCTCTGCCCCCAGATGGAGTATTCCTGCGCCCAGACTGTGTTCATGCGCGGTTCCTTCCTCGATCATTTGCAAGACAGACGCTCGCGTAGGGTTCAACTGGACCGGAAAACTGAATTGGATCACACTTCGAGCGCACAAATGAGGAAGAATTGTGGGGCCATTCGAGCGCCTACCCACCATAGCTGAAGAGTTACGCCCTGCGCCACGGCAAGTTGCAGGCAACGACTCAGATTGGCAGGCCAAGTCTCCCGTCCTTCACGTAAGCTGTTTCGAGAGTGCTGACCGCAAGCCAAATCGTCGGGTTTCGCGCCGCCGTTGGTGAGGACGGGCTGATCATCGGGCAAAGCCAGTTGCAAACGTACGAGTGC
>Ga0207683_10001794_pt1 | contig 18993 bp, 26 predicted proteins | sample KBSM73metaG_FD_184333 | JGI IMG/M metagenome (GOLD analysis project Ga0207683, IMG submission 184333) | Miscanthus rhizosphere microbial communities from Kellogg Biological Station, Michigan, USA - KBS M7-3 metaG (SPAdes) (version 2) | ecosystem: Host-associated > Plants > Roots > Rhizosphere >... | reverse complement strand
GCCTCCTCAGCGACCTTGGTGTCCCACAGGCTCATGGCGTGCTGCCACTTCCGGCTAAACTCGGTGGGACCACGGCCCTCCATGTCGAGCAGCTCGGACTTGGCCCTGTCAGGATCCATTAGCCGCGGCGTCACTTCCCGCTCATAAACCTGGTACTTCTCCCGCGCCTTGGCAGCGCTCTCGCTGTCGGTTGGCTTGATCGGGCACTGCCGGCGCCAGTCGACCACGGCACCCCAGACTAGGTCGCGCATGAAGGTCTCGCGGCCGTCGGTCTGGTGGCCAAAGGCGTCGTATTGGCCAGCAACGAAAGGCGGCTCACCGTTTTCGGCCCGCTGCTTTTCGTTGACATTGGCGGAAGAGCCGCCGCCATGCTCCCGGATCAGCTTCTCGACTTCCTCGAGCAGCCAGTCTGGCGCCACCGCGATGTCGATCTCCCACGGAGCGCAGCCGGGGTCCCAGGCGTAGCTCTTACCGCTGGCGTGCAAGGTAGGCGGCAGCACCGCGAAGCCACCCTGGCAACGCACGTCGATGTTCAGATCGGTCTTGGCGTTGACCGCAAACTTCCAGCTGGGTGGGTAGGTAAAAAACATCTGGATGCCGCCGCCGCCGGTTGTCTGGCGCCAGGTCTCGATCTCCATGCGGTTGTTGTGGGTGATGACGACATCAGCCCACCAGCGCGCGGCCTTCTCACCGCCGGCCTTGTAGATATCGAGGTCGATCATCAACAGGTGGCCGGACGCGGTGCCGGTCAGGGCGCCCATGTCGTAGGACTGCGCGAACTCACCACCGGGGCCGTACCAGGCCTCGAACTGCGCGTCCGGCACCAGCGCGTTCTGGTATTCCTTCCAGCTCTTGAGCCGGGGAACCTTGTTTTTGCAGGGTACGATTTGCACTCCGGCTGAGCGGTAGAGCCTGGCCCAGTCGGCAGCAGCAGCGAAATCAGGATCAAACCCGTTGTTGGAAGGCACACCTATATCGTCTATATCCATGCGGAGTGGTCCTGTAGGGCTCGCAAAGGCATACGGGATTACGTGGCCGGGCAGCATGGGAGTGCTAGCCCGGCCTTTTTATGTCAGGTACCCGACCTTACTCCGCGTCAGCCGAAGTCGTCATCCAGATTTGCATTGCCCTGAGGGACAGGGTTGCCGGGCCGAAAATTATTCGGCGGCGGAACCGTGTTGCTCCCGGTCGATGGTGCAGCGCCATTGCCGTTGGCGTGTTGCACTGGTCCCGGTGTCACTGTCTGGTCACTGGGGTTGGGGATCAGATCATCGGGACGCTTCGCCCAGCCATCGATACGGAAAGTCGGGCGGTAGTTGGTGCTCTTGGTGGCGCCGCTGCCACTGACGATCGGCGTCGTCGACACCAGCGACAGCACAGGCAGCTGGCCAGGATACTTCGCTTTCTCGCGCGCGTATTCGGCATAGACCTGCTCGACACCGCCGAGGAACGCCTTCGACGTGCCGGCGATCTCGCGCACCGGCTTGTCGCCGCCGCAGCCCTTCGACAGCTTCACCAGCATGCGGATGCCGTTCTTGTGCTTGGCGGAGGGACGTGCGGGAAGCTGGTTGCCCATCGGCACCAGCGCGAACGATGGCGCCGATCCCACCGGGAAATCGATCCAGCCGACTTCGATGTTTTCGAAGTCGACCACCGCCTTGAAAGTCGCGGTGATGTCGACCGGGTTATTGGCGAAACCGTCGGTGGTCTGCTCCCGATCAACGCGAAACACGCGACCAGCGCGTGCGTCATACTTGATGATGGGGGTGAAGTCGCCGCCGGCTGACGGCTCTGTCGAAAAACCAAATACACTCATCTTTTGCTCCAAACGATCCAATAAGGTTTGGATCAGAACCACACCGGCTAACCCGGTATCGGATGTTGGCGTCGAACCTAGACGCCGAAATGTTCGAACGCAAGCTGCCGCATGTGGGGCGCAGCCCAATAAAAGCTCTCCAGATCTGGTGCCACAATGGTGGTGAAAAACTTCGGATCGTCACTCAGGCTCAAAAAGTTTTCCACAGTTTTCGCCAGCTTCAGCAGCGCCTGGTAATGCGCACGCGTGTTTTCCAGCAGGAAGGTCTGGCACTTCTTCGGCGTCACGTAGGTCAGCCGACCCTCGTGGTTGTCGCCGGTATAGAACGAGACCTGGCGCGCGTGCGGGATCTTGATCTCGGACGGCATCCTCTCGCTGGTCTTGAGATCGACCACCACGCCCTTGTCTTCCCACAGGAAGTCGTAATAGCCGACAATCGGCAGCTGCAGGCCTTCGATCGGCCGGCTGATATAGCCCTGCGTCGAGGTTGGTACGCCATAGGGGCGCAGCTCGTCGAGCGCCTGCGCCACCATGTCAGGGATGTTGTCGCGATATTTCTCCTTACGATCGTCCGGCGACAGCGCGCTGACCGTGTCGTAGGCGGTGTAGGCGGCCTCGACGGCGCGCTTCTCGCTGGCCCGCGGGTTGGTCAGGCCGAACGCCACGCCGGCCTCGACACCGACGCCACGGTGCGCCGGCGCGCCAACCACCTGCCTCAGCCCGAGGATGCGCTCGAGCACGAACAGTGCCGGTGAGGCCGCGAACTGGTTAAGGCTCGACGGGGAGTGATGGGTGTAGGTTGGGATCATCCGAAGGTCCTGCGTGGTTCTTGATGGTGGGGAGTGTAGACGCGTAGACGGCCAGTAGGGATGCCTCGGCCCTGCCGTGATGCTTCTTGAGAGAAAAGCTGCCAGCCCAGGACGGGAAGGTCGCGATCGCCCGCTCCCGCGCCTGCTCCTTGCCCTCCTTGCCGCCCTTCAGGTTCATCGACCGTTTCCATTTAGCCGGCGACACTAGGAAGAGCGGGATGTCCATCAGCCGCACCACGGTGTGCGCTGTGGTGTAGGCCGAAGCAAAGCGCCAGACCGAGCTAACGCCTTCCTTCGGCATCGGCGACACCTGCTCGATGATGGCGATGTGGGGTTTTCTGACGAGGATCATCGCCCACAGCTGGTGCGGGTTCACATTGCCGTTCAGGATCGGCATGTCGAACACTTCGAGGTGCCACGGATCGCGGGAGGGATCATAGAACGCCAGCGCGCCGGTGATGCCGGGATCGATCGCCAGGATAATCATTCTGCCGCGCTTTTTATGTTGTGCAGCGGTGCCGGCTCTCCGTGCTTGATTGCCCGCTTGATGGCGAGGCAGGCCTCGTTGACGCGGCCCATGTTGACGCCCATCGCCATCGCGATGACGTGCTGTTCGACGCCCTGCACATAGTGCAGGTACGCCGCGGTAATCCTCTCATCGAACGTTAGCGCGGTTTTTCTACTCATGATCGATCCTTCTCGCGTTTGCGTCGTCCACGAAACCGTGGATGGGTTAAAACTGTCGCGGGTCCACGACAAGGTGACGGCGCAAGCAGCGTTTGAAAACTACTTGCGGTGTCGTCAAGCGGCTCTGAGCCGGTAGGCGCCCCGGCCAGGTGAAACACCAGACGCATCAGCGTATCGCTGTAGCGCTGAAACCTGGCCTTGGGGAACTTGCCGCGCTGCGACGCCACCTGCAGGTAGGCGGCGAGGCGTATCAATTCCATCAGGTCGCGGGCGTCGAACTCGTCGTCATCTGGATCCATGGCCTAACTCCGTGAGAGCCGCCGTGAACATAGCCAAAATGCGATCAGCGGCGTTCAGAGCTTTAATTTGGTTGAAACTGTTGCCTCTGGGCGTCCATTCTGGCTTTTGCGCACAGCCGAATGTCGGACTGAAAGGAAATGCGTCGTAGATTATCTTGGCGACTTCCTCTCGGTCCGGCGATGTCGCCGCTCCACCGCGCAAGCGTTCGATTTCAGTGAGTGCCAACTGAGCCAGTATCCGGCCCTCGCCAGCCTCACCATATGCAGCGAACTCGCGCAGGCGTTCCACAATGTCAGTTGGATCCATAGAGTTTCTCCGGTTTGACGAAGGCTAGCCGGCAATGCGCCAGGCAGTACTGCCGGTCGCCATGCACCGGCTCGCCGCAGTAGGTGTAGGGCGGACTGATCCCGCTGGGCCAGCGGCAGGTCCCGCGGCCGAGCTGCAGCATCGTTAGCGCGCCAGGAACCGGCTCGACCGGCGCCAGTGGCGGCGCCACCGGCTTCGGCTTTGCTTCCGTCTTGCGCCTCGTCCAGTGCTTGCGCTTGCGCGTGCGCTTCGGGACCGGAGGAGGAGGGGCGCCGCCGCGCGACGGAAAAAACAGACGGCGCCCCCTGCCGATACAGGCGTTGCGGGTTAACGCGAGACCAAAATCCGCATTCATCCTGCCGGCAATCGCACGAAACGTTAGCGCAGTGTCGTACAGCTCGCGCAGCCGGGCATCCATCTCTGGCGTCCACTCGACCGCTCCGGCTCTCATTTGCGCTCCGGTGTGAGGGCGGCGCGGGCGATGTTGTGTATGTTGACCACGCTTTCAAGAAGCACGATCTTCCGCAGCGCCGCCTCCAGCGCCTCGATGTGGTCGGCGGCTTCCTCCTTTATGGAGTTGGGCAAACCGTCAAGGCGCAGCCGCTTCACAAGGTCGCTCATTTGTCCCGCTCCGGTGCGAGGGCGGCGCGGGCGATGGCTTGCATTGATGCTGCCGCTACGGCGTCCATCTTTCGCTTCTGTGTAATCTCCCGCAGTGCCGCCTCCAGCGCCTCGATGCGGTCGGCGGCTTCATCAAACAGATCGTCGCACGATGCCAACCAGTTCACGGCCTCTGATCGCAGGCGCTTTATCAAGTCGCTCATTTGTCCCGCTCCGGTGCGAGGGCGGCGCGAGCGATTGCCTGCATGGCAGGACCGCCAATTCCATCGGCCGCCGCAATCCTCCGCAGCGCCTCTTCCAGCTTCTCAATGCGGGCTTCAGAGGAGTTCATGACCAGAACACTCTGGTCTATGACCCTCTCCAGATCAGCAAGCCAAGCCACGATCTCCTCGCGCGTTTTCATCGCTTTACCGCCTTGGTTTTCTTCGCCATGAAGGCGCGCACCTTGTCCATGGTCGGGATCTTGGGGATCCGGCCTTGCTCGATCCGGCGGATGAAATGGCCGTCATTGACCGATTGCAGGCCAAAATGGGTGCGGTCGGTATTGGTGAGTTTGCAGTAGGCCTCGATCTCGTCGAGCAGCTGCTGCGCGATGGGGTGTAGTTTTTTCATTCGTCTTCCACTGTACCGGGGATGATCCACAAACACGCACTACGTGTCATGAATTTCACAGTCGGCCAGGATGCCCAATCAGGGGAGTAGGGCCAGCACTGTGGTTTAATACTGTCGCCAAAGTAAATAATGCACATCCCCGCATGATGGCACCAAAGCCATCATATGGCAACAAGAAGGCCCCGGCTTGCGCCGGGGCCTCGCCTTGGTTCCGACGATCAGGGCAGCGCGATGCCGATGCCGACGCCGGCACCGAGCGTGTTAGCGAAGCCGCCGGTAATAGCCGCTCCATTCCCGATCGAAGCTGCACCGGAAACCGACTGCGCTTGCCCAGCCGAGGCGCCCACGCCAGCCGTAAGTGACCCGGCCGGTGTGGTCGTGGCAAAGCCAGAACCAATCGACGTATTCTGACCCGCTGCCAGCGAACCCGCCGCCGCGTTTCCCTGGGAGGCGGTGGCAGCTCCAGTGTTGACGAAGTTGAAGTTGCCGCCGGCGCCGAACGACAGCCCGGCGGCGTTGGCGGACGCCGACAGTGCGAACACCGCGACGGTAGCGAGAAGCAATTTCTTCATGGTAACCCTCTTGCTTGGTGAAAGCCCCCATTCACGGCGGGCGGTGGTTAGCGGCAACGCCGCTAATTGGTGAAATCAGGTTTTCGGTGCTTCCTTCGGCGGCTCGGTCTTCGGCGGCTCGACCTTGGCCGGCTCGACCTTTGGCGCCGGCTTCGGCTTCGCCGCGGCCGGCGGCAGCTTCTTCTGCGGCTGCACGGCGGCGATGCGCTGCATCGAGCGATGCATCGGCTCGCCGGCCCACTGGTAGCATTTCTGCTTGCCGGCGCTGTAGTTGAGGCAATCCTTCTCGACGCCGTCGCGGCCATCGACAACGCGCATCGCGCCGCTGCCGCCGCTATCGGCCGACATGGTGATGCGCGGCGCAGGTGCTGCGATCACGATGCCATAGGGCAGCGGCACGCCGACCGGCCAGTACTGCTGGCAGACGTCCGGCATCGAGCGCCACACATCGGGGCGCTGGCACAGCCGGGCCACCGCGGCGCCCTTCAGCCCCATCGCGTACAGCGTGCGGCTGTCGAGCCGCGCGGTGCAGTCCTCATCCTTGTAGGTGGAACCGCCACCGATACCAAACCCGACCGCCGAAACGGTGCCTGAGGCCGAGCCCAGGCAGGTTTCCAAACCCGCCGCGGTCAGGCCTGGCGCCACCATCGAGGGCGCGCTCTTGATGGTCTGCGTGCCGCTGACGGTGGTGTGGGTGCGGATGTTTCCCGGCGAAGTGATGTTGACCTGGTTGCCGGCCGCGATCGAGCCGGAGGCCGAGCGGCTTTCCGAGTTGGAGATGCCGACGCCGGTGCCGGTGGCGTTGGCGTTGCCGCCGCCGATGGCCACCGCGCCGCTCTCCGAGTTGGACCCCGAGATGCCGGTTCCGGTGCCGGTGGCGGTTTGGGCATAGGAAGGCGTAGCCAGCAGGCACGTCAGTGCCGCTGCCGTAAGTATTTGTATGCGCATGTGAGACCCCAATTGTGAATGGTGTGACCATAGCGCGACTTTTATGTGATCCGCCAGAGCGGGAAAGACACAGTTGCAATGGGACGAAAGCCATTGTAGGTTGATGGCGTTAATGCAACCGGGGAAAGACCATCACAATGATTAGCCTGCACTTCGCCGCCGCCATCGTCTCCGTAGTTCTACTTACGGGGATCTACGCCTGCATCGTTTTCAACTGCCGAGGTTAAAATGTCATACAACCAGATCGCTATATTAAAAGACCACCACCCCGACGAGCTTGGGTTCCTGCCGGACATGATCAACCAGAAAGATCCGCGCTGCGCGCGCGACCAGTTTGACAGCAACTACGCCCATGACGGCGGCTGGATCCCGATGCGCGGCTTCACCCACAAGGGCATGGTGCTACACTATCCCGGCGACCCGCCGTATGAGCCGATCGCGATGTGGCCGCTGCGTGACGAGATGATCGTGGTCTACCGCCACGGCATCGTCGCCATCTTCCAGACCAAGACCGGCGAGTTTGAAGTCGCGAGGCTGAGCTAATGGCGCCGCTTGACACCATCAGGATCGCCCAGGATCCGACCATGCCGAGGGGCCGCTGCGTCGTCATCGTCGACAGTGAGATCGTCTATGTCGGCCGGATCGGTAAGCCGGTGATCCCGTTCATGCACCTGGGGGGCGCGCTGATGATCCTGAGCCCGGAAGACTTCGCCGACGGCGAGGCCTACATGAAGGCGCAGATAAAGCCCAACTGACGCAAAAACGCCAGGCCGCGGGGGCTGGGCCCGGCCTGGCGTTTCTTGCAAAGGTCCCGACCATCACATCAGGAGGCCGCCACTATAGGCGGCCTTGTTACTTTTTGGAAGGCGTCGGCGCCGGCGCCGACGGGATTACGACGCCGATGGTCTGCCAGCCGTTGGCCGGCGTCCAGATCGCCTTCCAGGTGACCTTGGAGCCTCCGGGAGGCGGCGAACCATCCGGCGGCAGCGCGATCGGCGGCGTCGGCCGCGGATCGGTCGGGCCCCAGATGAAGACCGGCTCCCAGCCGCCACCATCGGGCGGCAGCACGATCGGGTGCTCCGGCTTCGGCTGCGGCCCAGGTAGCCCCTGGTCCGGCTTCGGCTGCGACCCTGGCAGCGTGTTGTCCGGCCGCGGCTGCGATCCAGGCAGGCCCTGGTCGGGGTACGGCTGCTCACCTGGGAGCCCCTGGTCGGGATAGACCGGCGCGCCAGGCGGCAGCGGGAAATAGATCGGATGCTCGGGGTGCGGCAAGAAACCGTGGTCGGGGATTGGCTGCGGTCCCGGCAGGCCCTGATCGGGACGCGGCCCGCCACCAGGCGGCTGCGGCTTCGGCAGCCCCTGATCCGGCTTCAAGCTGGGATCGAAGGGAGTTACGAGGGCGATGAACGATTTTATCATGCGGTTCTCCAGATGTTTGAGGGTCGGGACTAACAACCACGGCAGACGCCGGGATTGAACGGTTCTGCTGGCGGCAGGATGGGGCTATCCGAATTTCGGGAGGTGAAAGCCGCCACCCCCGATCACCATTTGCACCAGCCACAGAATGGCGATTAGCGCAACAATGACCCAAAGCAATTGGATCACCTTGGCCGGGATCGGCAGGCCGACCACCTCGGTGAGCACCCAGATGATCAGATAGATCACGATCGCCAGGATGCAGATGTAGATCAAAAAGGTGATGACTGAGGCCAGCATGGCTAATCCTCCTCCAGGTCGTATGGAAAGATCACCTCCACCTCGTCGTCGGTGTGCAGGCCGAGGTCGAGCATCAGGCCGGGGCTTAAATCCGCTACGCGTCCGGTGTTTTCGTGCGGTCCCCAGTCGGCTGGGAAGGCGGCGATGGCGTATCCCGTCTTGGTAGACCGAACCAGCGCCATATGCTCGCGAAGTATTTCCCGAGGAGTAACATCATAGTCCCACCTGCATGCGAGATAATGAACCCAAGGATTAAGTCGCCGAGCCAGACCTGTTGTGCCTTCGGGCTGTCCTGGGAGGAAGAGGTGCTGGTTGTCGGGGGTGACGTTGCCGTCGGTCCAGATGGCGAGCCCTTCGTCGGCGCTGACGCCGGTGTCGTCAGGGCCGCCGAACTCGGAGCAGCGTCCGATGGCGTGGAACGCCGGTTTCTCCTCTTCTGGCTCAACCGGCGGCGGCGTGATCGTTTCATGGGATGGCACCAGGCACTCGGCGATATTGGCACAGATCTGCTCGAACTCCTCGGCATAGACCAGGCAGTCCATCTGGCTGTCGACGAAGCAGATCTCGAGCAGCACCGCCGGCGCGTCGGTGTTGTTGAGCACGTAGAGATCGTCGCGGTACTTGGCGCCGCGGTCGATGAAGCCGACATCGGCGATCACCGCAGACAGATCCCTCGCCAGGTCTTCTTGCGTTACGTAGAGCACCTCAGTGCCCATGGCGTGCGGGGTGGTCGCGTGGGCGTTGAAATGCACGGAGATATCGAGATCACGCTGGTGGCTGTTGTGCCAGCTCACGATATTCTTCAGGTTCTGGTCCTGCGTCGTCGCGTTGTTGTCGTGGAAGGTGTAGACGATGACGCCGCGGGCGGTCAGCTCGCCGGCCAGCTTCTCGACCACCAGCCGCGCCTCGTCGACCTCGTCGATGTAGCCGCTGGCGCCCCGCACCTTGGCGGCGTGGCCGGAGGAAATGCAGATCTTTTTGTAGGTCATGGGCTGATGTTCAACCTCTTGGTCATCACGTCGACGATGCGATCGATGCTGCGCTTGTTATCGGCCGCCTGGGTCTCCAGGATGGTGATGCGCCGCTTCATCTCTTCCATCCGCGCCACTGTATATTCTGCGCCGCGGGTCTCCATCGTCATCACCCGCGTCTCCAGTTTGACAGCGTAGGCAAGAATGGAAGCCGCGCCGGCGCCAATGGCAATGAACTGCGCAATCAAGAAATAGATCAAAGTGGAGTTAGATCTGATCCATGTCTTGGCTTCCTGTACCATTTCACATTCCCAGCATCGCCAGGTTACCGCTGAAGACCTTGAACGGCGTGTAGTTGATTACAATCATGCCTGCCGTTGACGCGCCGCCCGCCGTTGGAGATCCGAGCCCAGTGTTCACCGCGCCGCCGCCACCACCCGCTCCGTAGAGATTGCCATTACCCGGAGCGCGCGGGACTGTTCCGCTGCTGCCGCCGCCACCGCCGCCACCGGTGCCGTGCGTTGCGTCCCACGTCGTGCCCGCAGCGCCGCCCGATCCGCCTGTGCTGTTTCCCGCCCCGCCTAGGCCGCCGGCACCGCCAAGCGATGCGCCGCCCGCGCCAGCCGTGCCTGCCGTTGCGACGTTGGCTGCCGGTGAGCCGCCCGCGCCACCTGCCGCTGTTGTACCGCCGCCGCCGCCGCCACCACCGCCGCCCGTGCCGGTGCCGCCGCTCGCGCTGCCGCCGCTGCCGCCGTTGCCGCCCGGTCCAGCCGCGCCGCCGCCGCCGCCGCCTGCGAAGTTGCCGCCGCCGCCATTGCCGCCCGCGAACTTGACCGTGCCAGTACTAAGGGCCGTGGTGCCTCCAACGCCACCTCCACCACCGACAGCCCCACCCTTGCCGCCTTCCGCGCCGCAAGCGACCGTCGCGCCAAGTGTTGCCGCGTTGGCCAGCGATGTGGCATTGAACCACGTATCCCCGCCAGCCAGCCCAGCCGTGCCAGCCGCACCGCCTGACCTGCCGACGCCAATGCCGATAGTGACGGAGCCGCCCGGCGGCACCGGGACATTGCTCTTGGCATAAGCCCCGCCACCGCCACCGCCACCGCCTGCAGTTGACGCTGTGCCGCCAGATCCTGCGCCTGCGCCAGCAAGACACTCAACATCGACCAGATTGCAATCCAGCGGCACACTCCACGTCGCGCCCGATGTCAGAATGATCGTCGGCATTACTGCAGCGCCTTGACGGTGTAGGTCGCAATCGCATTGATGCGACGGAGCGAGATGATGAACTTGTTGGTGTTGGTGTTGTTCAGCGTATCGCCGACGTTGGTCGGCAGCGCCGTGTAGCCAGAGAAGGTGATGGTACCTGCGCTCGCGCTGTTGGTCACAAGAATATCCATCGCGCAATCAACCGTCGGCGCATTCCACGTCGCTGCGCCGTTGTTGGTGCCGTACTGATAGTTGCCCAGCAGCGGGTTAGGCGTGAACGACGCGGCGATGTTGCCGAGATTGTTTGGCGTCAGTGCAAAGCCGCCGGTTAGCGTCTGGCCGCCCGCGATCGCCAGCTTGGTGTCGGCGTATTGTTTGGTCGCGATACCTAGCGCGGCGGTTGGATCTCCGACCACAGACAATAGACCCGTCTCGCGCAGCCCGGTAAGAGGGCTGCTTAAGAATGCACCGGCGTCATCATAGGCCGACAGCAGAAAACGCGACCCGGCGTTGCCACCGGTTTCGGTCGAGCCGTTGCCGAGCTGCAGCTGCCAGCGCATCAGTCCGTCCACCCTACCGACGATGGCAGAGGTGTTCGCACCGCCGGTGGCGCTCTTGTCCAGGGTTAGTTGTGCGCTAGCGGATGCGGGGTCGATGACGAGACTGCCCGTCATGGTGTCGCCAGCCTTGGCGACCTTGGCGGTGTCGACGGCGTCAACGTATTGTTTGGTCGCCGCCTTCATCGCCGCATCAGGGTTTGCGTGCAGCGTCAGGAAGCCGCTCATAGTGTCGCCGGCCTTGGCGACCTTGAGCGCGATGTCACCGCTGACGCCGCTCAAGTCGACGTCGAGCTGCCAGGCGCCCCAGCTGCCGGCGACCTTGCGCCGGACATAGAGCTTGCCGTCGCTGCTGTCGCGCGCCTCGACCACGATGTTATTGCTGTCGGCCTGGTAGACGATGCCGGAGAAGGCGTGTCCATTGACCGGCTCGCCGGTGGCGGTGGTGGCGGAATAGAACGAGCCCGGCAGCCAGACGTGGCTGTCGTAATTGGTGACCAGCTGCTGCGCCTTCTCACCGCCCAGTGCCGTCAGCGCGCCGTCGGCGCTGGTGGCGCCGGTGCCGCCGGCCGAGATCGGCCGCGGCGTGTTGAGATCCTGCGCAATATCGTGCGTGAAGCCGTTGTAGACCGGGCTCGCGATCGTCGTCCCCGCCACCACGTCGGGAAACGGCAGATTGTAGGTGTTGGTACCATCACGCGGCATCGCTCAATCCCTTCTGGTGATGTAAATGCGGCGGGGTTTTTTCTCGTCGTCATCGCCCTCGGCGGCGCGGATACGCACGCCGGGCCGACCCGCGGTCCCCTGCTGCGCCAGCGTCTGCGCAATGATGTCGCGCGCGTCTTGCGGCAACAGCCGGTTGCCGAGATAGGCCTGTCCCGGACGCGACGTCACCATCCTGGCTACAGTGGACGGCGTAGCGGCGCCCGCGACAGCGCCCAGCGTTGTGCCGAGACCAGGTCCGAACAGCAAGGTGCCGAGAGCCGCTCCAGCGCCGCCGCCGCCCGCTGGCGCGCCAAAGTTTTGCATGCTGGTGCGCGCCGCGGTGCCGCTGTTGGGCAGCGGCTTCATCACCGTGGCAGCCGCCTGCGCCAGCTCGTCGAGGTCGCCGCGCTGCGCCGCATAGTCGGCGCCACGTCGTGATTTCACTACCTGCGCAAGTTTTGCTGGCGATATATGTCCGGTGTCCGCCGCTGCGGCGACGGCCGGCTCGATCTGCTTCTGGAGCGCATAGCGACGATTATTGATCGCCCAGGCCTGCGCCTCGGCCGGCGGCAAGCCGGCCGCCATGGCTTCGTCCATGGACCGTTGCAACTCCTTGAGCGCGCGGACCTCGGCCGAGTTAGTGGCGTTCCTGGCGTCGGTCCCGATTTGAGACCGAATGGACTGATACTCATCGCCGGCCATAGTGCCCTGCTGGGTCACCAGGCGATCGATGATGTCGTTCCGGGTCGCGGCGACGTTTGGTGTGCGCTGGTGCGGCAGCACCATCCGTTCATACTCGTCAACGGCGCCCGTCATGCGGTTTTGCATGTTGGGGTTGGAGCGCATACCGAACTGTGACAGCCGGTTATACTCGTCACTGAGCGCCCGCTGCCCGGCGCCTGACGCCTGTGGCAAGACGTCGTCGACGTGGCCACCATACACCCGGTTTGTCACCGCCCGATCGAGACCAGTCCTGGCGGCTTCTTGGATGCGTGCCCCGCCCGGTCCCGCCATCGGCATATCGATCGCGTTGCTCTCCATGTACTGCAGCGCTTTGCTGCCCGTGCGCTGGCCTGCCGTCAGCGGGACGCCTTCCCGCTCCAGCGTGTCGACCGCGGCGCGATATCCACCTGCGGCTGGCGCCATCGGCGTGATCAGCTTGGCGCCGGCCAGGCCGCCGCCGACACCGCCGGCCAGGCGCATGTAGGGCTCGTAGATTGTGCCTTTGGAGACCTGGCCCGCGGTCTCTGAGGTCACCGCCGGCAGCACCGTATTAAGCGCCTTGGCGCCAACGGTGCGCGCGGCAGAGCCGGCGCCGCCGCCGGGGATGGCCATGCCGGGCAGAAATTCGGCGATCGTCGAGGCATACTGGCCGGGGACTGTCTGCGGCTGGTAAAGTGGTCCGGTGTAGCCCTCCAGCGCGGTCTGGACCTGACCACCGTCCGGCCCGCGGAACATTCTTAGCCCAGGGACCGCCATGCCAGCCACGGTGGCGGCCTTGTCGATCGCGCCCTCTGATGCACCCAGCTTGCTCAAGCCGGAGTGGACCAGCCCGCCGACGGTGCCGGGCAGGCCGATGGTGCCCGCCACGCCCCTGCCGAGGCCACCGGCAGCACCCTTGGCGATGTCCTCGGCATAGCCGACCGGAGCGCCCTGCGGCGCTGGCGGGGCTGTCTTGGCGCCTCCGTAGGCCGCCCACGGGGTCTCCTCGGCCGTCGGAGCAGCCGCAGGCGCGTAGGCTTCCCAGGGCCGCTCCTCGCTCATCTGTTTTTCCAGCTGGTTGGCTTGGCGGGGTCACCGCCGATGTAGATCTTGGTCCCCCCGGGCGACGGCTGCCCGATATCAGGTGCGTGGGGGTCATCCGGGCTGTTCTGGTAGGCCGTCACTGGCCGGTTCATCTTGCGCTCGGCGCGCTCCAGCGCGCCACGCATGGTGCTCTCCAAGGTGTTGAGCGCGGCGTCGTAATCTTCCTTGGTCGCTGCGGTGGTGAGCGCCGCCTGCGCCTTCGCGATGTTTTCGCCTTCTACCTGGCCGACCGGCCCGGTGCCTCTGACCTTCTGGTAGGCGGCCACCAGGTTTTTGCCCTTGAGTTGCTCATCGAGCGCGGCAAAGCCCTGTCCGGTCGGCGTCATCCGGCCGACGGCACCGCCGAACCCGATGCTCTGGTCCTTGCCGGGGTGGACGCGTATCTTCTTCATCAAGTCAAGCGCCTCGGCCAGCTCCGGCTTGGCTGCTTCGAGGTTATCCGCAGCGGCTGACATCTTCTTCTGTTGATCCTTCGCCCAGTCCTGCGGGATGACACCCGGCGGCATCGGATCCGGCCTCGGCACCCCGGTTCGCTGCGGGCTTTGCGGCGTGCCGAGAAGACGGGGATCCTCGGCGCCGGCCGGCGCGGTGCCGCCGTCGATCAGCTCCTGACGGCCCTTCCGCAGCTCCTGCTCCCGCTGTTGCTCATTCATCCGGCCGGTGTGGTGCAACTCAACCTGCTTGGTGTCCCGTGCGACCTGCGCCTTGAACAGCTCATCGGCTTCGGTCTGCCGCCTCGTGCGGGCGTCCTGCAGCTGCTTCAGCTCGATCGCCGCCGGCGATGACGTGGCATAGGGGTTGGTCTGGTTTGCATTCAACAGGGTCTGCAGCTCCATCTCGCGTCGCGTCGGCCCGATGATCGGCGCGCCCTGGGGCGTACCCGGCATCGGTGGCGTGTACACTCCGGCCGCCGGCGGCGGTGCCGGCATCTTCTGGATCGTCGCGGCCGGCGGCGCCGCTGCGATGCCCTGATCGGGCGGCGGTGGCTCCACGCCGCGGGCTGCGGCCGATGGCGGCGGGGCTGCAGGCGGTGGCGGGGCGCCGGGTGACGCGGGGGCGAACTGCGACATCTGCGGCTGGCCGGTCTGGCCCTGCCGCAGCATCGATAGCGCAATGGCGTGGCGGGGATCATCGCCGCCCTGGGCCATGACCGGCGGCGCACCGGGCTGTGGCGGCGCGCCTACGTTGCCATGCGGCCACGGCATGTTGTCGAGCGGCGAGGCATTCGGGTCAGTCGGCGCCAGCGCCAGCTTCTGGCCAAAGTCAGCCACCGTCGGCCGCGCCCCGCCAGGCTGCTGCGGCACAGCCGGCGGCCCTTGCGGCACCGGCGGCAGCCCCGGCGGCAACGGGTTCTGCGCGCGGAAATCGGCAATCTGCGCGTCGGTCGACATCCGCACCGGTGCGCCCGGTTCATAGGACTGCTGCTGGTCAGGCGGCAGCGGCACCGCAGGAGCTGCCGGCGGCAATGGCTGCGCTGGCGGCGCCGCAGCGCTGCGCGATACACCGGGGCGGTACAGCGGCTGCGGCGGCGCTGGCGGGGCGCCTTCCTGCGCGGTCGACGGCACCGGCGTCGGATCCATCGGGCTCTGCGGCGTCGCGCCAGCCTGCGGGCCAGGAGGAGGAGGCGGCACCGCGGCGTTGCTGATGGCGCCCGGCGTGGTGCCAAGCTGCATCGCGGCTTGTTGGGATAATCTGTCCTGCTCCTCGAGCCGGCGCGCGATGCCGATGTCGCCGAGGCTGTCGCCGATCGCGCTCAGGCCCTCGCCGAAGGTCGACGGCGCCTTGCGCTTCTGCATCATCTGCGCCAGCGCGATCTTCTCGCGCAGCTTCAGATTGACGCCGGGACCGTTGGCGAAGAAGAAACCGGCGAACGGGTTGAACTGGTCTGACATGTCACGCCGCCTTCAGAATGTTGCCCATCACCCTGCGGGTATCGATCGCCTTGCGGCCGCCGACGTCGTGCACCGCGCCGCGGTCGATCTTCTCGACGTCCTGCGCCATCGGGCCGACATGGCGCGCGCCGTCGCCGCGCTTGTACTCGTATTCGTAGATCGGCAGCTTCTCGCGCTCGGCGGCTTCATTGAACGCGAACACGGTGCCGACCCGGTCGATGTTCTTTTTCTCGCGCTCGTCGGACATCTTCATCGCGCCGGCACCGAGGCCGAGAATGCCGCCCATCATGCTCTGCCAGTTCGAGTTGGCGGTCTGGTAGTTGGCCTGCTGCTGGGCAAAATTCTGGTTCGTGATGCCGGCGAAGTCGGTGGTGGCGATTTGCGACTGCGGCGAGTTGAGCCAATTCGGCGCCTGCACCTGGCCGCCGCTCAACAGCGCGCCGATCTCGTTCAGTGGCTGGTTGCGCTGCTGGTAGGCCTCCTGCATGTACTGATTGCGCTGTGACTGCGCGGCGTTGAAGCCGGACTGCTGCTGCGCCAGCTGCTGCGCCAGGCCGGTGTTCTCGAACGACGCCAGCTGCGCGTTCTGGCCAAACTGCTGGCCCTGGGCCTGGTTGGCGAATGCGGCGCGGCCCTGTGACTGGTCGTAGGCCTGCTGCTGCGCCGAGTTCTCAAAGCCCGCGCGCTGCGCCGCCATGTCCATCATGCGCTGCTGCTCTTGCCCGGCCTGGCTGATGGCGCCGAACCTTGTGTCGGTCGCCTGCCGGTTATAGTCGTCCATCGCCGAGGTATAGGCTTGGCTGCCGTAGCGGATACCCTGGTCGGCCAGCCGGGTCTCAATGTTGCTCCGCTCCCGCGCCAGTTGCGGGTTCATCCGCGCCATCAGCGCGTCCTCGACGTTCTGCCGGTCCTGGCTGAAATCACCGGCGCCGTAGGACCGCGTGATGTCGCCGGCGTCGCCGAAGCCGGACTGGATCTGGCCGCCGGTATCGAACGATGTCCGCGCCTGACCGACACCCATGATGCCGCCGGCGTCGCCGCCGGCCGGCGCCCCGGTGTTGGGATCGAACGGCTGCGACAGCAGCCCGCCGACCCGCTGTGACTGCTGGTTGCCCATCGTCGCCAGGTTCAGCTTGGTGGCGTCGTTCTGGGTCTGCAGCAGCTGCTGCTGCGGCGACAGCGTCTGCGTCGAGGTGAAGCGCGGGATGGTGTAGGACTTGCCGGTCGACGGGTCGGTCCAGTCATAATTGCCGGTGACGTCGTATTTAAGCGAGCCCTCGGGCGTCACCTGGTTGACGTTGTTGAGGAACGCGTTCGCCACCCCCGTCGCGACGTTGGTGCCGGTTTGCGCGGCCGCGGTGGCGGCCGGGTTGGGCGGGGTCGGCGCGGATGGCTTGCCCATGGTCGTCTCCTAGTAGAGCCCGCCGGTGCCCTGCAGCATCGGATCTTGTGGCGGCCCGCCGGCTCCTACCGGAGCACCGGGGGGCGCCATTGGCGTCGCCTGCGGCGTCGGCATCGGCGGCGGCTGCTGCGCCGGCGGCGTCAGCGACATCGGCGGGCCGGGCGGCTGCTGGGGCTGCCCCATGCCGCCGATCGAGTTGCCGATCGCGGTCATGCCTTGGCTGATGTTTTTGGGCGGGACCATGCCGGGACCAAATCCGGGCTGCTGCGGGTATTGCGGCTTCTGCGGCGAAGGGTTGGCGATGCCCATCAACGCCATGGTGATGGCGTTGCGCTGGTCGTCCTGTGGTGCTGCTGGCATGCTCATTCTGCGGCCTCTCTGGCGAGCTCGGGCCGCAAATGGTGCCCGAACCGCCGGTTGAATTTGTTCGACGCCCAGTCCTCGACAGTCAGCAGCGCCAGGACGCCGTCGCGCTCGCGGCCGTACATCCGCGGCACCTTGATCAGCATGAAGCCGAACCGGGACATCATCCATTCCTGGCGCTCGTCATCGGCCGGGATGCGCTGCACCACCATCTGGCAATTGCAGCCATGGAACGGGTACTGATACATCCGTTTCAGTGTTTCACGTGAAAGCCAGGGCTCACCGGGCAGCGCCGCGGCCGAGATCTCGATCACGCCGGCGTCGGGATCCCAGTTGTGATAGACGATGCCGGCGACCAAGTCGCCGCTGTCGGCCTCGATGATGCCGATGGTCGAGATGTTGAGCCCGAAGCCGCGCAGGCAATGCGGGATCAGCCGCGCCACGAAGGCCGACACGATCCCGTCATAGCCGTACACGTAGTCGAGCTTCATCAGGCACCGCCTGGGTTAAAGGCATGCTGGTAATAATCCACCGGCAGCGCGCCGCCGGGGTTGTCGGCGCTGAACGGCGTCTGGTAGCCCGCCGGCGGCGCCTGCGCGCCGGGATACTGCGAGCCGGTGTAGTACTGGCTCGGCGTGCCGGGGTTGATCCATCTGCTGCCTTCTGGATTGAAGCGGTTGGCGAACGAGCTGGGGTCATACGAATTGTAAATGGACTGATCGAATATGGAGCTCATGCCGGCACCCGGCCCCCGCAACGCCGGGTTGGCCGCATAGGCCGCCGCCCGCGCCGCGTTGGGATCGACCACCGTCGAAGGCTGCGTCGGCATCGGACCTGGCGAGCCGCCGGTAGGCGTTATTGGCGGCGGCGGGGGTGATGGCGGCGGCGGCGGCGTCGGCGCCGGTGTCGGTGCCGCCATCGGACCCCTCAGGGCCGGGTTGCTGGCGTAGGCAGCCGCCCGCGCGGCGTTGGGGTCAAACGGCTGGCTGGGGCTGCTGCCGGGATAATTGGGGCTGGGACTGAAGCTGCCAGGGTTGGCGCCTCCACCATAATCATTGAACGGTGCCTGCGGCGCCATCGGTGCCGGCGCCGCCATCGGGCCTCTCAGGGCCGGGTTGCTGGCATAGGCCGCAGCTCTGGCAGCGTTGGGATCGACGGCCGCGGGAGCAGGGGGAACGTAACTGCCGAAGCCGCCGCCGCCCATCGGATCGCCGCCGCCGGAGCCGAGATACGGCACCCCTCCGGCGTTCTCGACGTCGAACGGACTGGATGCAACCGGCACCGGGGTTGGTGCCGCCGTCGGCCCCCTCAGGGCCGGGTTGCTGGCATAGGCGGCTGCCCGCGCGGCGTTGGGATCGTACGGGGTCATGGGGTCGGTGTTACCGCCGGAGTAGCCGCCGAAGCCGCCCGTCCCACGGCCGTAGGCCGCCCCCAAAGCAGCGTAACGGGCCGTGTCACCACCGAAACCGCCGGCGCCGTTGTAACCGGATTGACCGGGAGTGCCGGGCAAACCGTTGCGTCCAGCGAAACCAGGCCCGCCCTTCTTCCCTGGCGCTCCGTCCTTCCCAAGTTTTCCATCCTCGCCATCGTCCCCTTTGCCGCCGTCACCGCCATCGGTGCCGTCATCGCCCTTGTTTCCGGCCAGTCCGCCCGCAGCGCCGGGATCGCCGGGAGTCATGGGGGGCCCGCCCCTGCCGCCCG
>Ga0207683_10001793_pt1 | contig 18998 bp, 16 predicted proteins | sample KBSM73metaG_FD_184333 | JGI IMG/M metagenome (GOLD analysis project Ga0207683, IMG submission 184333) | Miscanthus rhizosphere microbial communities from Kellogg Biological Station, Michigan, USA - KBS M7-3 metaG (SPAdes) (version 2) | ecosystem: Host-associated > Plants > Roots > Rhizosphere >... | reverse complement strand
GCATCGGTGGCGCGCTCAAACCCGCGGATGGCGTCTTTCGCAACGAGGCAGTTGCGGTGGATGCGCACAAACCGTCCGGCGAATTCGTTCTCAAGGCGCGCGAGCGATTCTTCGAGCAGGTACTCGCGCTCCGCAGTACGCACCGTCACATATTTCAATTCCGCCTTCAGGAAAACAACTTCCGGAAGCGGTATGAGATGAATACGTCCGCGCTCGTTGACCGACAAGTGACTGCGTGCGTCCGGCTTGATCTCGCGCAGCACCTCCAGTCTCAGGGGCATCATGCGGCGTGCACGCGACAACGCGTCGAGCAGTCGGCTTTGCCGGATCGGCTTCAACAGATAGTCGATGGCGTGCACTTCGAATGCTTTCAGCGCATATGCGTCATAGGCAGTTGTAAAGATAACGGCGGGCGGTGCGTCCAGTTTTTGCAGATGCTCGGCGAGTTCAATGCCATCTATTTCGGGCATGCGAATATCGAGTAAGGCAACGTCAGCATCACACTCCGGCAGCATTTCAAGCGCCTGTCGGCTGCTCGCCGCATCACCTGCGATCTCGACCGGCATACTTGCCGAGCAATCGGCGATGAGATCGCGCAAGCGATTGCGCGCCGGCGCCTCGTCGTCGACAATCAGCACACGCAAAGGCTGGTCGTCTTCCATCACACGGCTCCTTTCTGGTATGGAATCACGATGTGCACCTCATACGTGTCGTCGGTTGCTTTCGTTTTAATGCTCGCCTCGACATCGAAGTGCAGCGTCAGACGCTCGCGAATATTGGCAAGCGCCATGCGATTGCCCGCGTGGTGACCGCTGTGCAGACGATACGGATTGCGCAGGATAATATTGATCTGCGGGCCTTCGGCACGGATCGTGATATGGATCGTGCCCGGATCGCTGCGCGGCTCGATGCCGTGATACACCGCGTTTTCCAGCAGCGGCTGCAACACGAGCGGCGGGATCAAGGCGTTAGGCGGCACGTCCGCGTCGTCCCACTCCACACGCAGCCGGTCGCCGAGTCGCACGAACTCAATGTTCAGGTACTGTTTCGCAAGATCAATTTCACGCGCAATGGGTGTGAGCTGCCGGTTGTCTGCCATCAGCACGCGGAACAGGTCTGCGAGGTCTTCGAGCACGCGCTCGGCGCGCCGCGGCTCGTGACGCATCAGGCTCAACACCGCGTTCAGACTATTGAAAAGGAAGTGCGGCCGGATGCGTGCCTGCAGCGCCTGCAAACGCGCTTCCGTTAAGGCGGGTGAGAGCGCGCGGCCGCGCAAGTCGAAATAGCCGATAAGCAGTCCCGTGACGATCAGCGTAAAGAGCAAGCAGCGTGCGAGCGCACTGGAATTATTCAGCAACGGTGCGCCGAACGAATACACCGCAGTAGCGATTACGAGCTCGGCCGCAACGATAACGCCGATGGCATGACGATATTGCAGGCGGTGCAGCCAATCGTTCGACGCTGCCAGCATGAGCAGACTGAGAATCAGAATCGGCTGAACGAGCGCAGATAGATCGATAAGTTCCTGCATCGCGGACAGCGGCTCCTGCGTTTTGAGGAGCGCAGCCGCGAGACTCATACCGTCGACGATTACCAGTATGCGCAGCAAAATGCCAAGGTTGTGAAAGTTCGGTAGAGCGCTCGTTTCGGCGTTTTGATTTATACTCACCGGCTGATTATGTGAGAGCGCCACACGTGACGCAAGGAAAACAAAAAGACGCGTCTGTGCCCTGGTCGGGCCGCTTTGAAGAACCGGTCTCGCAACTCGTCAAACGCTATACCGCATCCGTAGAATTCGACCGGCGTCTCGCGCATTTCGACATCGAAGCGTCGCTTGCGCATGCGCGCATGCTGCATGCCGTCGCCATAATCACCGCCTCCGACCTCGCAGACATCGAACGCGGGCTCGGTCAGATACGGGGCGAAATCGAGTCAGGCACATTTGAATGGTCGGTCGACCGTGAAGATGTGCACATGAACATCGAAAGCCGTCTGACTGCCCTGGTGGGTGACGCCGGCAAGCGACTGCACACCGCCCGCTCGCGCAACGACCAGGTCGCTACCGACGTGCGTCTGTATATGCGCGCTGCTATAGATGACATCGGCGGCTTGCTTAAATCCGTGCAGCGCGCCTTGCTCGAGTTAGCGGATCAGCATACCGCCACCATCATGCCGGGCTACACGCATATGCAGGTGGCGCAGCCGGTGTCGTACGCGCACCACCTCATGGCGTACTTCGAGATGTTCAGCCGCGACCTGCAACGGCTGGCCGGGTGCCGACAGCGTGTGACTCGTTTGCCGCTGGGCAGCGCGGCGCTCGCGGGCACCACTTTCCCGATTGACCGTGAGATGGTGGCAAAGGCGCTCGGTTTTGACGGTCTTTGCGAGAATTCGCTGGATGCCGTCTCGGACCGCGATTTTGCGATTGAATTCTGCGCGACAGCCGCGCTGATCATGATGCATCTATCGCGTTTCTGCGAAGAGATCGTCATCTGGATGAATCCGCGTTTTGCGTTCGTTAATCTCGCGGACCGGTTTTGCACCGGCTCATCGATCATGCCGCAAAAGAAAAATCCTGATGTGCCTGAGCTCATCCGCGGCAAGACCGGACGCGTCAACGGTCATCTGGTAGCTTTGCTTACGCTCATGAAAGGCCAGCCCCTTGCGTATAACAAGGATAATCAGGAAGACAAGGAGCCGCTTTTCGATACTGTGGACACGTTGACTGCCAGTCTGCGCGTATTCGCTGAAATGCTGCCGGGTATTACAGTGAACGCAGACGCAATGCGGAACGCGGCGCTCGAGGGTTATGCAACAGCTACCGATCTCGCCGATTACCTGGTGAAGAAAGGGCTGCCGTTTCGCGAGGCCCATGAAGCAGTCGCGAAAGTGGTGCGTTTTGCGGAACAGCGCGGTTGTGATCTTGCTGATCTCGAGCTATCGGACCTTCAGCAATTTTCGACCCTGGTCACAGCCGACGTCTTCGATTCGCTGACGCTTGAAGGAGCGCTGAAGGCGCGCAGTCATCCCGGCGGCACAGCTCCGGACCGGGTAAAGGCTGCCATTGCCAAGGGCCGCAAGTCTCTCGACTGAACCGCGCGTATGGGCGGACGTCTGCGCCGCTATTGCCGCTGCCACAGGCGCGTCGTTCAAGATCGAGATGCGTGCCGCGGTGGCGGGAGGTTCGATCAATCAGTGTTATCGAATCGCCGGTTCAGGGCGGATCTTTTTCGTAAAACTCAATTCCAGCTGCAACCGCTCCATATTTGAAGGCGAAGCCGCAGGACTTGCGGCGCTGGCCGCCACAGCGACCATACGCGTGCCGTCAGTCATCTGCCTGGGAACAACCGATAATTGCGCGTGGCTCACCCTCGAATATATCGAGTTCGTCGAGCCGGCGGCACATGGCATGACGCGACTCGGCGAGCGGCTCGCCGCGCTTCATCGCAACGCCGACGATCGATTCGGCTGGGTTTCAGACAACACGCTAGGCGCCACGCCGCAGCCCAACTCGCGGACGGCAGACTGGCCATCCTTCTGGCGCAAACAGCGGCTTGGTCACCAGCTCACTCTTGCGGCAGACAACGCTGCGCCTAAACCTTTGTTGGACAAAGGCGCGCGTCTCGCAGACGGATTAGACGTGTTTTTCGCTACCTGCGATGTAAAGCCGGCGTTGCTGCACGGCGACTTGTGGGGCGGCAACGCAGGGTTCGACAGTTCCGGGTCGCCGGTTATCTTCGATCCGGCCGTGTATTACGGCGACCGCGAAGCGGACCTTGCGATGACCGAACTATTCGGCGGCTTCAGCGCCGCGTTTTATGCCGCGTATCGAAGCGCGTACCCGCTCGACCCAGGCTATGCGGTGCGCAAACAACTCTACAACCTGTATCACGTGCTCAATCACTTCAATCTGTTTGGGGGCAGCTACGCGCGCCAGGCCGAGACGCTGATCGACCGCTTGCTCGCCGAACTTTGAGCGTAGCCTCGCTATGTGGCCGCTTTCATGACGGTCACCAGCGCACGGCGCGCCGCATCCGAGACGCCGCCGCTATGTTTCAGGAAATTCTCGACCGCGCGCTGCAGCGGATATTCGACGCGCTCGAACTGGCGAATGGTGAAGAATTTCAGATCCGGTAACGAGCGTGTGACGAGCTTTCCTTTTTTCATCTCGACAAACGAAATTCGTGTCTTGCCGATGCGATAGACAATCGCGTGATGCGCGTTGCGGTCCCGATAAACGCCACGCAATTTGAGGTTGTGCCGGATGTCCACGTCCTCGAGCAGCAGATGCAATTGCTCCAGTCGCGGACCGCGGCGGTGGGATTTCTTGATCGCCATATCGCGTATGAATTCTACATCAGACGCAACGTCAAGCGCCCGCAGCGAGCGTGTTTCAACGCAGCGTTACAAAATTCTGCGCGGCACGAAAACAAAAAAGCCGGCAGTAACGCCGGCTTCTTTATAACGCTGCTTACAATCGGCGCTATGCGCCTTTCGCGCTGTACTTTTTGTATTTCGCCAGCAAGCGCTTCGGCTGCCTGAACGCATCGCGGCGGAAGGGATCGCCGAGCTCACGCGTAAGCATCAAATTGATCACCGTCGGCTTGTTGGATTTGACCGCGCCGTTCAATGCATCGCCGATCTGGTCCACATTATCGACCGTGACACCCTGCGCTCCCATCGCCTTGGCGACATCCGCGAAGTTCGGATTCTCGAGATTGGTGCCCAAATAACGATTGTTGAAGTAATCGATCTGGTTTTTCTTTTCCGCGCCCCATTGTCCATTGTTGAATACAACCGCTACCACGGGAATATTCTCGCGCACACACGTCATCACTTCCGCGAGACTCATGCCCCATGCACCATCGCCGACATACGCGATTGCCGGTCGATCCGGTCGTCCGACCTTAGCGCCGATGGCAGCCGGATACGAGTATCCGCAGTTGCCGAAGCTCATCGCGGCGAGAAAGCTCGGCGCCATATCAAAATGCAGATAGCTGTTCGACACTGAGCAGACATTGCCAATGTCGGTCGAGACCATGGCATCTTTCGGCATGGCTTTCGCAAGCGCCGCCAGCGCCTGACGCGGGCCGATGCGCCCGTTCTCGTTCGGCGAGGGCCACTTGGCGAGCTCTTGTGCCCACGCTTCTTTTTCCTTGCGTACTTCGGCGAGCCGCGCTTTGTTGGGCGACATTTTTCCGTACGACTGCAGACGCTGCAGCAGTTCCTGTGCTGCGAGCCGGGCATCGCCGCAAATGCCGATCGAAACTTTTTTGACGAGACCCAGCATGCGCGCATCGGCATCGATCTGGATGATCTTCGCGTTCTTCGGCCAGTAATCGAGATCGTGTTGCGGCAGCGTGCCGAACGGGCCGAGACGCGAACCAAGCGCGAGCACCACGTCGGCACGCGAGATCAATTTCATTGCCGCTTTGGAACCCTGATAACCGAGCGGTCCGCATGCGAGCGCGTGACTGGCCGGGAACGAATCGTTATGCAGATAGCTGTTGACCACAGGCGCCGTCAGATACTCGGCCAGGGCGATACAGTCTTTAATGCCATCTGCCATGACAACGCCGCCACCGGACAGAATCACCGGGAACTTCGCTTTGGCGAGCAAACGCGCGGCAGCGTCGAGCGACTCAGGTCCGCCCGCACCGCGTTCGATTTTTTGCGGCGCCTGGATTTCATAATCACCTTCGCCGTAGTAATAGTCGCGCGGGATGTTCACCTGCACCGGTCCGCGCTCGTTCATTGCGATTGTGAAGGCACGATGCAGCAGCTCCGCCATCCTGAGCGGTGAATTTATGTGGACCTGATACTTGGTGATTTTGGAGAAGATCGGCATTTGCTCGGTTTCCTGAAAACCGCCGAGCCCCATCGTCAAGCTGCCTGATTCGGGCGTAATGCAAACGACGGGCGAATGCGCCCAGTATGCTGCTGCGATGCCGGTGACGAAGTTCGTGATGCCCGGACCGTTCTGCGCGATGCATACGCCATGTTTGCCCGTGACGCGCGAGTAGCCGTCTGCCATATGCGCCGCATTCTGCTCATGCGCAACGGAAATAAAGCGGATGCCGGCCAGCGGAAAAAGATCGTGCGCATCCATGTAAGCGGAACCGACGATGCCGAACGTATCCTTCACCCCCTGGGCAACCAGCGTTTCCACGAACGCCTCCGACGGCGTCATGTGAATCTTGCCGGTTTGCTGGCTCATATTTTTTACTTCGGTCATGGTGTTCATGGCGACTCCTGACGACAGAGATAGGGAGGGAAATGAGCGCAAAGTTTAGCCCTACGCACTCGATTTTGGAAGGCGGCGCATTTTATCGGGCTCGACGCGCGTTCAGTGGTTCGGGCTGCGCCTTTTAAGGCGCTCGCCGATCACCGATAAATAAATGCCACCCACGATAAACAGCGACCCGATCACGTGATAAAGGTGCAAGCGCTCACCGAGGAAAACGATCGCAAGCAGCGGCGTATAGATGAGCATCAAGTACATAAATGGACCCGCGCGGATCGGGCCGATTTGCTGCACGGCACGATTCCACGCGATGTACGCGACGACGGTCGAGAATGCGCCCATGTAAAAGATGCCGCTCAATGCGGTCGTCGTCATCCGCATCGTGCGACCGCCGGCAAGCTCCAATGCATAGAGCGGCAGGATCGCGGCGACACCAAATGAGGCAATCACCCATAGCATCGCCACGGGGTTCAGATCCGCCGGTCCCCAGCGCAGACACACGGTATAGATCGCCCATGAAAGCGTCGCCAGCAACACGAAAAGATCGCCGCGATTTAGTTCCAGCGTGGTCAGCACACTCGCATCACCGCGCGCAATGATCAGGACCACCCCGACGAGTGAAATGACGACACCGAGTCCCTGCATAATTGTTAATCGCTGACCGACAAACACGCGCGACAGGACGAGAATCATGACGGGTGTCGTCGAATTCAGCAGCGCGCCGTTGGTTGCAGTCGTTTCCTGCAGTCCGCGATAGACGGGGATATGCTGGAACACGGTCGCAAGTAATGCCAGCACACATAAGATGCGCCACGATGCGACGATGGTGCGCCATTGCGCACGCACGTGCGGATATGCGATCGGCGTCAGGATTACGAGGGCAACCGCCCAGCGCCAGAACGCAATTGCAACCGGCGGCGCATCGAAGCGAAGCGCACGCGCGAATACCCAGTTGCCCGCCCAGAACAGCACGGCCATTGCGAGCAATAGATACGGAAAGATCGGCGAGCGGCGCACTCAGGTTTCGTAGCTGGTCAGGTGGGAGCAACTGTGCGCAGTGCGAAGGATCGCGACTGTACAACGACCTTCGACTTTGCGCTTATGCAATAGCGTCGATGTGTGCTTACTGCGTGCCGCGCTTTGCCAGCGCGAGCAAAGCGCTCATCGACGACGGTTTCTCGGTCAGAAATCCTACCAATACGCCATGGCGCCGCGGAACAGCTCGCGAAGCTCATCGCGGTTCACGGCACGCGGCGCATTCTTCAGCACGCGCTGTTGCGGCCACGCGCCGTCGACCAGCGCATCCACATCCCGCTCGGAAAATCCGATGGCGTTCAAGCCGCCGGGGAACTTGGTTGCCTGCATGAACTTGACGATCTGTCCGGCGAGCACTTCACCAGCATCGGCAAGCGTCGCATCGCGCACGTCCGCTCCGAGATGGCGCGCCGCGTCGAGATGGCGGTCGGGGCACGCACTCGCGGTAAAACGATACACAGCGGGAGCATTGAGCACCACCGCCATGCCATGCGGCACAAACGGCTCGTGATGCGGATAGTGCGGCGCGCGATACTCACGCACAAGACCCGATACGGCATATGACATGCCATGCGGCAGATGGCAGCCGGCATTGCCGAAGGCGATGCCGGCAAGCGTCGCCGCATACATCATCTCGGCTCGCGCCTCCTGGTCGGCAGGATCGTTGACCGCACGCACCAGATATTTGCCGACGAGGTTCAGCGCTTCGAAGGCGACCATATCGCTAAAGGGATTCGCGCCCTGCGAAGGCGGACGCTGAGTTCCGCTCGCCGGACGCGCGCGGCGCGCGTACGAAATATCGGTGAGCGTCTCGAGCGCGTGCGACATCGCATCGAATCCCGTTGATGCCACAATCGTCGAAGGCAGTGTGCGCGTGACCTCAGGATCGACGAGTCCAGTCGTCGGCTTTAACCGGCGTGATTGAATGCCGGTCTTGGCTTTCATTGCGAGCAGATCGAATATCGCAATACCTGTTGCTTCTGATCCAGTGCCGCAGGTAGTCGGACATGCGATATGCGGCTTGATCGGTCCGGGGATCGGCTGACCGCCACCGACCGGCGCATTGACGTACGTCAAGAAATCCGCGGGATACGTCGCGTACAGATTCGCCGCCTTGCAGGTATCGATGACGGAGCCGCCGCCGATCGAGATGTAGCCGTCAAACCTGCCTTCCGCGGCGAATCGCGCAGCCGCGGTGAACGACTGGTCGGTCGGCTCGACTTTCACTTCGTCATAGATAGCGAAGTCGATGCTGGCTGCCTGAAGCGAATTCGTAACAGTGGTGACCGGCGGCAGCCTGCGCACTGACTTATCTGTGAAGATGCCTATCTTCTTCATGCCTAGCGCGCGCGCCTGATCGCCCGCCTCGCGCAGACAGCCGGCGCCAAAAGTCAGTGTCGATGCATCGATGGTGAAAGCGGTGTCGCCATCGGCGGTCTGTGCAAAATAGTGATGGCAGCAGCCCATTGCGTGCTCCAGTATTCAGCGGCGAAAACGGCGCCGCGGCCGGCGTCGATCAAGTCGCAGTAAAGATGTCGCGGTAGCCGGCGTAGATCGACCCGACGATGACCGGTCCCAGCACGAGAAAGCCGAGGCCGAAGGGAATTGATGCAACAACGCACAACACCATGAGAATGATGCCGTAAAGCAGGAATGGCACGATATTTTTAAGACATGCAAAAAAGCTCGACTTCATCGCATCGAGCGGCTTCACATCGTGGAACATGATCAGCGCCGGCGCAAACCAGATCGCCATGTAAACAGGGACGGCGAGCGCCAGCGCAAGCAGCAAGGACAGCACGAACGTCATGCTGAGCGCGCCAAGCTCAGCAAGCTGGCCGCCATGCATCATTGTCATCAGCGCACCGCCGCCAACGATCAAGAGCGCGGGTACGAACGCAATAATCCATCCGATAAGCGCAAGCACGCCAAGCACTACGAGGTCGCTTGTTTTCTGATTGAAGCCCGCAAAAAGATGCGAGAGCTCGAGCGTGCCATCGCCGTCGAGCGCCCGGCAGCCGAGCATGAGTCCACCCATGAAGATTTGTACGATGACCATGTTGATGAGCGTGCCCACCACCGGCACAAGACTGATGACGATCGAGCATACAAGCAACACGACGAGAACAAGGATCCACATGCCCGGCTGCTTTTTGAAAAGCGCGAAGCCTTCGACGATCCATTCCCAACCACGTCCGGCATCGACAGTTCGCGCATCCACGAGCGTTCCGGCGGTATTCGTCGCGGCTGCCTCCAGGCCCGACACCGGTGCCTTATAGGGATTCTCACTCATGGCGGCGTTCCTCTGGTACAAAAATGCGAGAGATTCAACCGGTGATCTGTGCTAGTGCAAATCAGCATACATGAAAACTCATGACACCTCGTGACGTGCGTCGTTAAGAATCATGTCGGCGGCCTTTTCCCCGATCATCACCGCCGGCCAGTTGGTATTGCCTGATACGAGCGTCGGCATGATCGACGCATCGACAACGCGCAGACCGGGCACACCATGAACGCGCAGCCGGCTGTCGACCACAGCGTCCGCATCCGATCCCATCTTACACGTGCCGACGGGATGGAAAATGGTCGCGCCGGTGTTGCGTGCGAACTCCAGTATGTCTGCATCTTTTGCCGTCTCGGCGCCCGGCCGATACTCGCCGGCGATGTAAGGTGAGAGCGCATGCGTGGCGGCGAGACGGCGCGCAAACTTCACGCCTTCGACGGTCGTCGCGCAGTCGATTTCCGTCGACAGGTAATTTGGCTGCATTGCGGGCGGCTCGCTGATATCCGCCGATTTGATATGCACAGTGCCGCGCGACGTCGGTCGCAATTGGCATACCGACATCGTAAATCCGGGAAAATCATGCGGCTTGGCGCCAGCCATCTCCGCCGACACCGTGCCGAAATGAAATTGAATATCAGGCGTGCGCGATTTCGGCAGCGCACGCGCAAAGATTCCGCCCTGATTGATGCCGATGGAGAGCGGGCCCGTGCGAAAACAGATCCATTCCAAGCCCATCTTCATCGAGCGATACCAGCTGCGTAGATCATCATTCGTCGTGATCGGCTTCGTGCAGCGGTAGATGACGCGCACCTGCAGATGATCCTGCAGATTGGAGCCGACGCCACGCAGCTCGCGACGGACGGTGATGCCGTGCCGCTGCAGGAGATCCGCCGGGCCGATGCCCGAGAGCTGCAGAACCTGCGGGCTTTGTAGTCCGCCGGCGCACAACAACACTTCGCGCGCCGCGTTCACCTGGTGTTCGACAGCACCCTGCCGGTATGCGACGCCGCTCGCGCGTGCGCCGTCGAACAGCAAGCGGCTCGTCAGCGCGTTGGTTTCGATGCGCAGATTGGCGCGCTTGCGCGCAGGCCTCAGATAAGCGACTGCGGTCGAGCAACGCATTCCCTTGCGCGTCGTGAGCTGGTAATAGCCTGCGCCTTCCTGCGTCGCGCCGTTGAAGTCGTCCGTGCGCGGCACGCCGAGTTCTCCCGCGGCATCGATAAACGCTTCGGTCAGCTCATGTCTGGCGCCGATATCCGACGCGGATAGCGGCCCGCCGGCACCGTGGTATTCGTTCGCGCCCCGCTGGTTGTCTTCAGACTTTTTGAAATAAGGCAATACATCGTCCCAACCCCAACCCTCATTGCCGAGCGCCGCCCAGTGTTCGTAGTCCTCTTTCTGTCCGCGGATGAAAATCAGCCCGTTTATTGAGCTCGAGCCACCGAGGCCGCGTCCGCGCGGCCAATACACGCGCCGGTTGTTAACGCCCGCGCCCGGCTCTGTATAGAAGCGCCAGTTGTACACCGGATGAAACATGGTTTTCGCGTATCCGATCGGAATGTGTATCCACGGATACAAGTCGCGTGGCCCCGCCTCGAGCAGCAATACGGAATAACGGCCGTTTTCGCTGAGCCGATGTGCCAGCACGCAGCCGGCGGAGCCTGCGCCGACAATGATGTAGTCATAGGTTTGCGAAGCAGGCATCCGCTGATTAATTCATTTCGACGCGTGGTGGTCCACAGGGTGTCAGAGGGGCATCTGCCGGGAACGATATGTTATTGCGCTGTGCGCGCCAAAGTATTGCGAAGCAGACCCTTTTTGTCTAGCATTGGCCGGGCAACGCCCGTTGCCAGACATGATGCGCCGGCAGCAAACACGCACAAGACGTGTGAACAATCGCAAGATTCGAAGTCAACGCTCGTCTTTTGTGGAGGAGTTATGAAAGCTTATCGGATATTCCGCGTGTGGGCGGGCGTCGCTGCGCTATGCGTGATCGCCGCTGGAAGTCACGCCCAGCAGCCGCAGACGTACAAGATGCGCATACAGGCGGCGGTACCGGCGGCCAGTATTTATTTCGAGCTGCTAAAAAAATTCGGCGATCGCATTGATCGCATGACGGCGGGTCGCCTCAAGATCGAAGTGCTGCCCGACGGCGCAGTCGTACCGGCATTCGAAATCCTCGATGCTGTCGACAAAGGGGTCGTTGAGGGCGGCTACGCGTGGACGCACTACTGGTCCGGCAAGCATCCCGCGGCCGGTCTCTTCAGCAATCCCATGGCGGGCGCCGGCGTTGGTCTCGACCAGTTGTCGCATGTCGCGTGGCTCTTCGAAGGCGGCGGTTACGATTTATACCGCAAGCTGTACTCCGACATACTCAAGGTCAACGTCGAGCCGCTGATGATTCAACCGATGGGGCCGGACCCGCTCGGCTGGTTCAAGCGCCCCATAAAGGATACGGCTGACTTCAAGAAGATGAAGTACCGTTCGCCACCGGGAATCACCGGCGAAATCTTCAAGGAGATGGGGGTTTCGGCGGTTGCGATGCCGGGCGGCGAAATCGTGCCGGCAGCCCAGCGCGGCGTCATCGATGCGGCGGAGTGGATCGGTCCGGCCGACGACATGAATCTCGGCCTGCACACAGTCTGGAAATATTACTATCTGCAGGGTCTGCATCAGTCGACCGACATCGGCGAAGTCATCATCAACAAGACCTTCTGGAGCAAACTGCCGCCTGACATTCAGGAGATCGTTCGCACTGCTGCGATGGCGTCGATGACGGAGACGTACACGTTCAACGTCTATCGCAACGCGCAGGCGGTCGTCAAACTCCGGAACGAGTTCAAGGTGCAGATCCTCGACACGCCAAAGGATTTTTTCCCGGAGTTCGTGCGAGCGACGAACGTAGTGCTCGACCGCTACGCGGGCAAGGATGCTTACTTCAAGCAGGTTCTGGATTCGCAGCGCAACTTCGCCAAGACTGTCGTACCATATTGGACGAAGATTCTCGATCTCTACTCCAATCTCGGCAATGCGGCGCTGAAATCGGCAGAGACACCGGCAGAAAAGCCGGCCGCCAAAAAATAATTTACTCGACCCGATACAGGGCGCGGACAGCACCGCGCCCTCGTTTCGTCTGCATCATCACGCCTGCAGGTAACGACGCATGAAAAGCCCGCCGAACTGGCTGCTCACGATTATCAGAGGGTGCGATGCCGTGAGCCTCTGGTCCGGCAAGGCGGTCGCGTGGCTGATATTTCCGATGGTCCTGAGTCTCGTTTACGAAGTCGTAGCGCGTTACATCTTCGACGCGCCCACGACGTGGGCGTATGACATGACCTACATCCTCTACGGCAGCTTTTTCATGCTTGGCTCCGCTTACACCCTGCTCAAGAAAGGCCACATCCGGACTGACACGTATTACAGCGCCTGGCCGGTCAAGCGTCAGGGACTCGTCGATGCGGTCTGCTACGTCGTCTTTTACTTTCCGGCGATGCTTGCATTCGTTTACGTGTGCTGGGAATTCTTCGCGCGCTCGTATGCGCAGGGCGAGCGTGTGGTGAGCAGCCCGTGGATGCCGGTGATTTATCCACTGAAAGGTGCGCTGTTTGTCGCTGTGGTGCTCCTTATCGTGCAGGGCATATCGGAGTTTCTAAAAAGCATCTGGGCAGCTCGCCACGGAGAATGGCTGTGAGTCCGGAATGGATCGGCATTCTGTCGCTCATCGTGCTGTTCGGCGCCATCTTTGTTGGCTTTCCGATCGCTTTCACGCTGATTGCCGTCGCGCTTGTATTCGGCTTGATCGGCCTTGGCCAGTTGACGCTATACCTCATGACGCTCCAGTTCTTCTCCGTGATGAAGGAAACGACGCTTGCATCGGTGCCCTTTTTTCTGTTCATGGGCTATCTGCTCGAGCAATCGGGCTTGATGGAGCGGCTGTTCCGCGGCGTGCAGCTTATGCTCGCATCAGTTCGCGGATCGCTGTACCTCGCGGTGCTCATTACAGCGACGATTTTCGCCGCGGCGACCGGTATCGTGGGCTCGTCCGTGACGCTGCTCGGTGTCATGGCGGCGCCCGCCATGAAGAAAAGCAAATACGATGTTCGTTTGTCCGCCGGTGCCATTGCGGCCGGCGGCACGCTCGGCATCCTCATTCCGCCGTCCGTCATGCTGATTGTCATGGGCCCGGTGGTGGGCGTGCCGACGACGGATCTGTTCGCGGCGGCAGTCGTCCCGGGGTTGCTGCTGTCCGGTTTATACATCGTCTACACGCTCGCGAGGAGCTACATCAATCCCGAGCTCGGACCGCCCTTGGCGATGGACGAGCGCCGCCCTTTTGGTTATGTGCTCAAAGAATTAATCCTCGGTATAGCACCCATCGTCATCGTGATCATGGCGACGCTGGGCGTCATTCTGGCTGGCATTGCCACACCCACCGACGCCGGCGCCGTCGGTGCATTCGCAGTCCTGCTACTGACGATGGTCTATCGGCGCATGACATGGCAGAAACTCAAGAAGGCGGTGTACTCGACGCTCGAAGTGTCGTGCATGATTCTGTTGCTCGTCGCGGCGTCCAACTTTTTCGGCGCCGTGTTTTCACGGCTGGGCTCTGCAACTCTCATCGCCGAGTCGCTGCTCACGCTCAATTTCTCGCCCACGATCATGCTGCTGCTGATACTCGCGATTATTTTCGTGCTCGGCTGGCCGCTCGAGTGGGTACCGATCGTGCTGATCGTCGTGCCGATTCTGCTGCCGCTGGTGCAGAAACTCGGCATCGATCTCGTGTGGTTTTGTACGCTCGTCGCAGTCTGTCTGCAAACCGCATGGCTGTCGCCGCCGGTAGCGCTGTCGGCATACTTTCTAAAAGGTGTCGTGCCGGACTGGGAGCTCAAGGATATTTACGCCGGCATGATGCAGTTCATGGCGCTGCAAATCATCGGCCTCCTGCTGATATTGTTCTTCCCTCAGCTCGCCTTGTGGCTGCCGACGCTGTTGCGTGACTAGGCAAGAGCACGGGCGGCAATGAGCGTCCTGGAATCGCTTCCGCTCGGAATCATCCTCTGGATCTTCCTCGCGTGCGTGCTGTCGGGCTTCATCCAAGGCACACTGGGATTCGGCTTTCCATTCATTGCAACGCCCATGGTTGCAATGGCGCTCGACATGCACAGCGCGGTCATTGTTGTGCTGCTGCCGACGCTGGCAACCGTCGCGATCACGCTCGTCACGAGCCGTCCGCTGCTGCCCGTGCTGCGCCGATTCTGGTTCATGCCGGTGTTTGCAACACTGGGCGCGTTTGCCGGCACCTGGTTATTCGTTGCAGCGCCGGATGCGCCGTATCAACTTGTGCTCGCACTCGTAATTCTGGTTTATCTCAATCTCGACCGCGTCACGCAAGGCAACTGGAAAGTCGTCCGTGATCACGAGCGCGCGTTCGGTCCGCTGGCGGGATTCGCTGCCGGCCTTTTCGAAGGCACGGCCAACGTCGCAGCGCCACCCCTAATTATTTATTACCTCGCGCTCGGCCTGGCGCCGGCTCTGCTCGTGCCCGCGCTGCAGATTTGCTTTCTGGTTGGTAAGACCACCCAATTTGCGGTACTGACGCTCCACGGAAACGTAACCGCGGCGCAGTGGCTTGCCACGGTGCCCTTGAGTGCGGTTGCGGTCGCCGCCGGAATCGGTGGAACACGCATCCGTGACCGCATAGACGCCGCCAGTTTTCGTGCGTGGGTGAAACGGGTGCTGCTATTGATAGCGTTCGCGCTGCTTGCGCAGTACATCTATCGCACGTTCTTCGCCGCCTGAAAAAGATAACGGCCATCCACCCAGATGGCCGTCACCAACAGCTATCCTTTTTACCGCTTTATCAGGCTGCCGTTTTGCCTGCCAGTATCTTTTGCAGTTCGCCGTTTTCGTACATCTCGCGCAGAATGTCCGAGCCGCCGACGAACTCGCCGTCGACGTAGAGCTGCGGGATGGTCGGCCAGTTTGCGTACTGCTTGATACCCTGACGAATGTCCGGATCTTCCAGCACGTTCACGGAGTAGAAGTTTTCCATGCCGCACGCGCGCAATATCCCCACGACGTTAGCCGAGAATCCGCACTGCGGAAAATCCGGCGAGCCTTTCATATAGAGCACGACCGGGTTTTTCGTAACCTGGTCTTTGATTACGTCCTGTACGTTCATACTGACTCCTGAATACTTGAGTGATTTAATCCGGTATTTTATCGCCGCGCGAATCGACCGTCAAGACGACACCATAAAGGCTATGCCGCGGCCGTCGACTTTCCACCGCTGATGCGCTCGATACCCGCCAGGTCTTTGCGAGTAAAGATGTCCGCGAATCCTGATGACTGCAGCAGCGCGCGGACCGATGCAACCTGATCGTATCCATGCTCGATCGCCAGCACGCCGCCCGCAGCCAAATAACCAGGCGCGGCAGCAATGATCGTCCGCACAGAGTCCAAGCCATCGTCACCACCACGTAGCGCGCTCGATGGCTCGAAGCGCAAGTCGCCGTGATTGAGATGCGCGTCACGGTCGGCTACATACGGCGGGTTAGACACGATGACATCGAAGCGGCGATCTTCCAGCGCCGAAAACCAGTTGCTCAACTTGATTTCGATGTTGCTCACCTGATGGCGGTGCGCGTTCTTCCGCGTCATCGCAACTGCGTCGGCGCTATTATCGACCGCAACGACGTGCGCCAACGGACGCTCACGCGCAATACTGATTGCAATACAACCGCTGCCCGTCCCGAGATCAAGCACGTGCGCCGTCGAATCTGCAGCCATGCGCTCGAGCGCATATTCAACCAGCAATTCAGTCTCGGGGCGCGGAATCAAGACAGCCGGAGTGACGCTATATTCCCGGCTGAAGAACTCGCGCGAGCCGACGATATAGGCGACCGGCTCACCCTGTGCACGCCGTTTGGCGAGCGAGTCGTACGCCGCGTACTGGACGCTCGTCAACTTTTCGTTCGCGTGCGCAATCAAGTACGCAGTACTGACGACGAGCGCGTGACACATCAGCACACGCGCATCTACGCGGGCAAGCCGCGCATCGTCAAGCGCCTGCGCAATCGTCATCTGCATTGCTATTTACGGAGTGGCGGCTCAGGCCGCCTGTGTTTCTTCCCCGAGCGCAGCGAGCTGTTCCGCCTGGTGTTCGGAGCTCAGTGCGCGCGTAAGGTCATCGAGGTCGCCATCCATGATCGAGGCGATCTTGTAGAGCGTCAGATTAATACGGTGATCGGTTACGCGCCCCTGTGGAAAATTGTAGGTGCGTATGCGCTCCGAGCGGTCGCCGCTGCCGATGAGCGATTTGCGCGTGGCTGCGGTTTTCTGCTGCTGCTCGCGAACTTGCTTGTCCTTGATGCGCGCCGCGAGAACCGAGAGTGCGCGCGCCTTGTTCTTGTGCTGCGAGCGATCGTCCTGACACTCAACGACGATCCCTGTTGGCAGATGCGTGATGCGGATTGCGGAATCTGTTTTGTTGATGTGCTGCCCGCCCGCGCCCGAAGATCGAAACGTGTCGATGCGCATTTCGGCAGGATTTAACACGACGTCCGCAACTTCGTCAGCCTCGGGAAGAACCGCAACCGTGCATGCGGAAGTGTGAATGCGGCCTTGGGTTTCCGTGGTCGGCACGCGCTGCACGCGGTGCCCGCCCGATTCGAACTTGAGCTTCGAGTACGCTCCCTGGCCGATGATGCGTGCAATGATTTCCTTGTAGCCGCCCGCTTCACCCTGGCTCTGCGACATCACCTCGACCTGCCAGCGATTGCGCTCGGCGTAGCGCGCATACATGCGAAAAAGGTCGCCCGCGAATAGTGCCGACTCATCGCCTCCGGTTCCTGCGCGAACCTCGAGGAAAATGTTGCGATCGTCGTTGGGGTCTTTGGGCAACAGTTCTTTCTGCAGCGCCGCTTCGAGCTCCGTGAGCTTGACGCGCGCGTCCCGGATTTCAGTCTCCGCAAATTCCCGCATCGACGGATCGTTGGTGAGCTCCTGTGCCGTGTGCAGGTCGTCTTCCGTATGCCGGTACGCCTTATACAGCTCGACCACGGGCGTAATCTCCGCATGCTCGCGCGAGAGCTTGCGATAGTTGTCCAGATTCGCTGTGACGGTTTCGGAGCTGAGGAGACCGTTGAGTTCTTCGAGCCGCAGCGTCAGTTGCGCCAGCTTGGCGGCTATGCTCGCTTTCATTCAGAATGCTTGAGCTGGTGCAGCCGTCTCAGCATCGCCACCAGTTGTTCGCGGTCGTCATCGTTGGCGTGGTTCAAGGCGTGCGTGGGCGCATGCAGAAATTTGTTGGTCAGCGCGTAGCTCAAGTATTCCATCACCTGCCGTGCATCTTCGCCGCGCGCGAGCCGTCGCGCCGCACGCTCGACTTCCCGGCGCCGCGCTCGCTCCGCATCATCGCGCAAGGCGCGAATAGTGGGCACCAGCTCACGATTTTCCAGCCACTGCATGAAGTCACCGACCTGCGTCTCGATGATCGCTTCGGCCTGCGCGACCGCGGACTCACGCATGTCGAGTCCTTCGCGCGTGAGCTTGCCGAGATCGTCGACCGTATATAAAAACACGTCGTCGAGATCCGCGACCTGCGTTTCCACGTCGCGCGGCACGGCGAGATCGATGATGAGAAACGGGCGGTGCTTGCGCACGCGAAGCGCGCTTTCGATCAATCCTTTGCCGACGATGGGCAGCATGCTGGCAGTGCAGGAAACGATGATGTCGTGCACGGCCAGCTGCGCCGGCATTTCGTTAAATGAAATGGCACGGCCGCGGAAACGCTCGGCGAGATGTTGGGCGCGCTCGACCGTGCGATTGGCGAACGTCATACGATGCGGATGACGCGCTGCGAAGTGCGTCGCGGTGAGCTCGATCATCTCCCCGGCGCCGATGAACAGCGCACTCTGTTCGGCAATGGTTGGATAAATGCGTTCCGCGATGCGCACCGCCGCCGACGCCATCGAGACCGAGCTCGCACCGATGTCGGTTTCAGAGCGCACGGCTTTCGCCACGGAAAATGTGCGCTGAAAAAGCTTGTTGAGCAGCAGACCCAGCGTCCCGGCTTCACCGGCCTTGCGCACGGCATCCTTGAACTGGCCGAGGATCTGAGGCTCCCCGAGCACCATCGAGTCGAGCCCGCTTGCAACGCGGAACGCATGCTTGACCGCCTGGGCCTGCGGCAGTTGATAGACGTGAGGCTCGAGATGCTGGCGTTTAAGCTTGTGATAGTCGGCAAGCCAGTGCAGCGCCCGCCGCGGCTCCTCGGCGTCGCAGTAAATCTCCGTGCGATTGCACGTAGAGATGATTGCGGCTTCCTTGACCGTGTTGCGGTCAACGAAATCACGCAGCGCCTGCACCAGATTTTCGGCGCTGAAAACCACCTGCTCGCGCAGCGACAGCGGTGCTGTTTCGTGGTTGATGCCG
>Ga0207683_10001792_pt1 | contig 19009 bp, 16 predicted proteins | sample KBSM73metaG_FD_184333 | JGI IMG/M metagenome (GOLD analysis project Ga0207683, IMG submission 184333) | Miscanthus rhizosphere microbial communities from Kellogg Biological Station, Michigan, USA - KBS M7-3 metaG (SPAdes) (version 2) | ecosystem: Host-associated > Plants > Roots > Rhizosphere >... | reverse complement strand
GGCGACCAGCACCCGGCCGAGGTCGCGCATCTTCCGCCAGATCACCGAGTGGGCCCAGTGCTCGACGTAGAAGTTGTGGTTCTCCACGTACGGGAACACCGTGCGGGCCAGCCCGAGCTTGGCCTGGAACGTGGCCCGGTCCTCGTCGCCGTCGATCAGGTCGGTGTACTCGTCCACGATGCGGTCGCGCTCGGCGATGACGGCCTCCATCGGCCGTTCCAGCGTCTCGCCCCGCTGCACCTTGGCGATGTAGGCGCGCAGGAAGCCGAGCGGGATGTCCGGGTACTCCAGCCATACCTTGTCGCTGTGGTAGAAGGTGGTGCCGGCCGAGAAGTTGAACCAGGGCTGCTTGGCTTCCTCCCAGGCGGCCAGCCACTTGTCTCCCTGCGGGTCGCCGCGCAGCCCGGCCAGCACCTGCTCGGCCGGGGCGTCACCGGAGAACCGGTCGGCGATCCCGAGCTCGACCGCGAGCCTGGCCAGCTTCTTGACCTCATCGTCCGGCTGGAACAGGTCGACCTGGATGCCGGCCACCATCTTGGCGATCGCCTGGTCCGGGATGGACGGGAACAGCTGCTTGCAGCAGCCGAAGAAGTCCAGGTAGGCGGCGTAGCCCAGGTTGAGGAACTCGAAGTGGTGCTGCCACAGCTTCAGGGTCAGGTCGACCAGCCGGTGGTACGTGGACAGCAGGTCCAGCGCGCTTCCGGTGCCGCGGCCTTCGGTGATGACGGCCATGTCCTCGCGCTCCGGCAGCGGGGAGAAGCTGATCGTCTCCAGTTCGTCGATGAGCGCCCGGACCTTCGGCAGCCAGGCCGCGTACAGCTGGTCCCAGTTGGCGAAGTAGTACCCGGCCCGTTCGGCAAATTCGGGGATGCGGGCCTCGATCTCCTTCGGGTCGGCCACCCCGACGGGGGAGAGGTACATGTAGCCGTTCAGGATCCGGATGTCCACGCCGCGCGCGGGCGGGATCACGTAGTGCCTGGTGTTGTACTGGGACAGCGCGATCAGCGCGTACTCCACGATGGTGGCGTCCCACGGCGGGATCGCCTCGGGGGAGTGCACGCCGTCCATGAACCAGAACGCCGACTCCTCGTACTCGCGGCGGTCCTCGCTGAACACCGACGAGTACGCGTAGAGATCCTGCCACCCCTCCGCCCCGGGCGGCGTCGGCATCTCGAATGGGCTGGGGAACCGGTCGGCCATGATGTTCCTCCTTGAACCTGGTGCCGCCGGCCACCGCGGCCGTCGGATTACTGGTAATGATTCAGCAGCCGCCATCGGGCGTGCCGCGCGAGGGGCGCAGCAGGGTCTGCACCATGCTCGTGATCGGATCCGCGTTGCAGGCCGCGGCCTGCCGCGGGCGACGGCTCCACACCGTCTCGGGGCGGCTCTGCAGCAGCAGCACACTCTGCTCCCCGTCGCTGGCCTGCGCCCCGTCGATCGCCCACTCCACGTCCTGCGGGCACTTGTAGTGCTTCTCCGCCCGCCGGGCCAGCCGGGCCACGGCGGCGATCTCGTCGTCGGTGAGGCAGGGAACGGACTGCCGTTCGGCCTCGACCTCCACGGCCGTCACCGTGTCCGCGGAGGTCAGCCGGTACTCCAGGGTCTTGGCCGAGATCGTGCGCCTGGTGATCGCGCCCATGACCTTGTCCACCAGGAAGTTGTCCGGGGTGACCTCGCCGCTGACCACGGCCTCGCCGAAGCCCCAGGACGCGTCGATGGCGATCTGCGACCGGTCGCCGTCCAGCGGGTTGAGGGTGAACGCCACCCCGGCCGCCCGGGGCCGGACCATCTGCTGCACGCCGACGCTCATCGCCGCGCCGTGCTGCCGGTACCCCCGCTCCAGCCGGTAGGCGATGCCCCGGTCGGTGAACAGGCTCGCCCAGCAGCGCAGCACGTGCGCCACGACCGAATCGCCGCCGCGCACCCACAGGTACGTGTCGTGCTCGCCGGCGAAGCTCGCGTCCGGCTGGTCCTCGCAGGTCGCGGACGACCGCACCGCGACCGGCAGCCGGGCGTCCCCGCACTGCTCGCACAGCCGCGCGTACGCGCCGCGGATCGCGGCGTCCAGGTCCGCGGGCACCCTGAGCGCGCCGATCAGCGCCCGGGCCCGCTCCCCGGCGGCCGCCACGGAGGCGGTATCGCGCGGGTCGACCGCGGCGATCAGGGCGTCGATCTCCCCGGTGAGCCCGCCGTCGGCCAGCGCCTTGCGATAACACTCGGCCGAGACCGCGAAGCCGGGCGGAACCGGCAGCCCGGCGCCGAGCAGGGTACCGAGGGAGGCGTTCTTGCCGCCGAGTTCCGGGGCGTCGGCGGACTGGTAGTTCTCGAACCACAGGATCTGTGCCACATGACCCCCAGGCGTGGGATGTGCCCAGACCGTACGACGCCGCTGCCTGCCAGACCAAGGATGTTGTCCCGCAGAGCGGAACAGAGCTACGGTGAGCCTCATGACCCTCACCGAGCCAGCCGCACCCGCTGACCCAGCGAGCCGGGCCACGCTGACGTCGGTGCGCAACGCGGCCCGGGTGCTCCGCGCGTTCTCCCGGGCCGGCCAGGAGCTCGGCATCACCGAACTCGCCCGCCAGCTCGGCCTCGGCAAGAGCACGGTGCACCGGCTGGTAACCACGCTGACGGCCGAACGGCTGCTGGAGCGCGGCAGCACCCCGGGCCGGTACCGGCTCGGCCTGGTCCTGTACGAGCTGGGCAGCAACGTGACCGAGCACGTGGACCTGCACCAGGCCGCGCTCCCGGTGATCGCCACGCTGCGGCACGAGACCGGCGAGATGGTGCACGTGGCTGTGCTCGACGGGCTCGAGGTGGTGTACGTGGAACGGCTGGAGAGCCACAACCTGCTGCCGGTCTTCCGGCAGGTCGGGCACCGGCTGCCGGCCCACTGGACGAGCTCGGGCAAGATCTTGCTGGCCGCGCTGCCGCCGGACGAGCTGAGCCGGCGGCTGGCGGACTGGCGGCCGGTGGCCCAGACGCCGTGGACCATCACCGACAAGAACCGGCTGCTGGCCGAGCTGGCCGCGGTGGCCGAGCGCGGCTGGGCGCAGAACCAGGAGGAAGGGCACCGCGGCATCGTCTCGGTGGGCGCGCCGATCCGCGGCCGGGACGGCAAGGTCATGGCCTCGGTCAGCGTCGTCGGCGACAGCGCCCGGATGCGCGCGATGATGCGCCGGGCCACCACGCTGGTGGTCGAGTCCGCTCGCGTCATCTCCCGCCGGCTTGGATATAGCGCCTAACGGGCCGGGTATTCGTCCCCCGTCGGCGATCAGCCGATCCCGCGGTGGCCGCCCGCGTCCAGGTAAAGCACGCTGCCGTGCAGGATCCCGGCCTCCGGGGCGAGCAGCATCTCCACCGCCCAGGCCAGCTCGTCCGCGGTGGGCAGGCGGCCCAGCGAGTTCTGCGCCACGTACTCCTGCCAGACGTCTTCCTCGGCGGCGCCCCGCTCGGCGGCCACCGCCGCCACGATCCGGCGCAGCCTGGGCGTGTCGGCCGGGCCGGGGCTGAGCGTGTGCGTGGTCACTCCGCGGGGCCCGTAGAGCAGGCTGATCTGGCGCATCAGGTTGAACACGGCGGCGTTGACCGCACCGGGTCCGGCCTCGTGCGCGCGCGGCTCCAGGCCGAGTGAGCCGGCGAACGTCACGAACCGCGAGCCGGGGACCAGCCGGTCGCGGACCGCGTGCAGCAGCCGCAGCAGGCCGCCGACCTTGATGTTGCTGCCGACGGCGAGCGCGTCAGGGTCGATGGTGTCGGCCGAGCCGCGGACCGGCAGCCCGGCCGCGAACACCGCCATCCGCACCGGCCCCTCGAACCCGGCCAGCGCCGAGCCGATGGCACCGATCGCGTCGTTGCTCCCGATGTCGGCCGGGCACGGCGTGACCAGCTCATCGGCGGCCGCGAGCTTGTCCAGGTCGTCCCGGCCGCGCGCCACCGCGAGCACCGGCAGCCCGCGCCCGGTCAGCCGCCAGATCACGGCCTGCCCGATCGTGCCGGTCGCCCCGACGACGACTCCTATTTCTTCCCCGCTCGCCTCCGGGGGCGCCTTTAGGCGTCGCCTTCCCTCGTCGCTCGTCCCTCGCTCCTCAGTCCAGGCGACACCGCGCCCCCTTTGGCTCGCGGGGGGCCCGGCCTCGGTCATGAACCCGCGCGGTCGGCGGTGGCGGCGCGGCGGGCCGCGACCTCGTCGGCGCGGGCCACGTCGGCGGGCACCCCGCCGATGCCCCAGCCCTCCGGCGGGAACTGGGTGATGTAGGTGCGGACCCGCTCGATCGGCGTGTCCAGGATCTCCGCGACCAGCTCGGCGACCCGGCTGTGCAGCTCGCGGATCTTCTCCGGCGGACGGCCCTCCATGATGTCGATACGGACTAGCGGCATGCCTGCTCCTTTCGTTAGCGAGGACCGAGCCTGAGCAGCTCCCTGGCGGTGTCGATGGCGGGGACGGGGTCGTCCCACGGCACCCGGACGGCGGTCATCCCCGCCTGGCGGGCGCCCTCGGTGTTCCACGGCATGTCGTCGAGGAACAGGATCTGCCCCGCGGGCACGCCGAGCGCCTCCGCGCCGTCGCGGAAGGCGCGCGGATCCGGCTTCATCACCCCGGTCAGGCTGGCGTCGACGATCACGTCGAACAGCTTCAGGTGCGCCTGGCGCGCCACCCATTCGGGTCCGTGGAACGCGGTCATGTCGTTGGTCAGCGCGCCCACCCGGAGCCCGGCCGCCTTGGCGTCGGTCATCAGCTCGATGGTCGGGGCACACAGCCACTCGTGCTCGGGCAGCTGGTAGAACCGGTCCATCAGGGCCCGGGTGTCCCAGGTCTCGCCCACCGCGGCGCCCAGTTCGGCGGCTCGCTGCGCCCAGTAGTCCCGTTCGGTCACCTGGCGGCGCAGCATCCGCTGCCAGAGCTCATCCCGGTCGCCGGCGATCCCGCCGATCTCCTCGATGACCGGCTGCATGGCGGGTTCACGCCGGGCCAGTCGCTCCACCATGCGGACGCCGGTGTTGTGTACGACGCCCCCGATGTCGAGCAGCAGCCCAAGGTACTCACTCACTGGCGGCATAACCGCGCTCGGCGTAGGGGTACCCGGAAAGCTCCAGCCGGTCCAGGCCCGTGGCCTGCGGCGAGGCGTAGTAGGCGCGGATCTCCGCGATCAGCCCGCTGTCCGGATCGAAGTGATACCACTCGTCGCCGCGCAGCACCACACGAGCCTTGGTCTTCTCGTGTGTCCACTCGATCACCGCCCGGTCGGTGTCCGGGTCGCAGATGATCTCATCGACGGTCCAGCGCGATCCCAGCGTCCGCACCGCCCAGGACCACTTCGCGCCGATGATGTCGCCGCCGCGGAACGGCCCTTCGTACATATCCGGCGGGAAGTAGTGCACCGCGCCCGGGGCGAAGAACGTGGCCACCGCGTCCGCGTCGCCCGTGTTGCAGGCGTCGAAGTAACCGCGGATGACTTCTTCCATCCGCCGGGCCTTGGCCGCCCGGTCCTGCTCAGCTGTCACAGCCCCGAGCCTAGGCGGTCACGCCCCCGGCCATCGAGAGCGTGTTCCGCATGCAGAAACGGGCGGTCACACCGCCCGTTTCGCCGGTGTGCTAGGCCAGGGCCGGTTCCCGCCGCTGGAAGTACGGGCTGGACGCCTTGTTGAAGATGAGCATGATCGCGGCGGCGGCGATAGCCCAGATCCCGAGGCCGGCGCTCATGGCGGCCGGCGCGTACACCAGGGATCCCTGGGACAGCGAGTAGAGCACGCTGAGGCTGGTGAGGCCGAAGAACACCGCGAAGGCCACCCGCCCCCGCTGCTTCCCCCTGCTGCTCGCCCAGGCCAGCCAGAGCCACACGGCGATGACGATGGGGCCGGCGACCACGTCCAGGGTGACCTGGACGTTGACCGCGTGCCTGATCGCGTGCGCATAGGCCGGGTACCTGGCGATCAAATCCGCCTTTATCCCGTTCTGCGTGGCCAGGAGGGTGACCATGACGCCCAGTTCGGCGGCCGCGCCGGCGATCATGAGCCAGACCGCGGCGAACACCGTGCGTGGCTGCCCCGGCATGGGCCGCAGCCGCATCCGCGCCGCTCCCTTGAGCAGGTCGACGGCGGCCTCCAGGCTCGGCCGCGTCTGGTCGTCCTGGGCGCAGGTCATCAGCACCGCGAGGACCTCTTCGGTGTTCCGGAGCCGGAACCACTTCGGGTACCACGCCAGCAGCCGCCGGTAGCCGCGCTCCAGGCTCGCCGATTCGCTGATGCTCAGCCCAGGCTCCGCGGGCTCGCTCATGCCGCACCTCCGGCCAGGTCCAGGTTCAGCCGCCGCAGCGCCGCGGTGGCGTGGGAGTGCAGCCGGGCCGCCTCGGCGGCCAGTCGCTTCTCGCCGTCCGGCGTGAGCCGGTAGTAGCGACGCAGCCGGTTGTCCACGATCTCTTCGCGGTCCACCCCGATCAGCCCGTCCGCGCGGAGCCGTTCCAGGGCGGTATACAGCGTCCCGGCCAGCAGCTTGACCCGGCCGCCTGAGATGTCCGCGACGTCGGAGATGATCCCGTACCCGTGCTGGGTGCCCGAAGCCAGCGCGGTCAGGATCAGGAACGTCGCTTCCTGCATCGCCCGCGTACTCATAACAGCAACATATATCGATGAGTTAGCGGTAGCAAGCCCTCATCTCCACGCCATGAAACCGGATATTCACGGCGTTGGAACGCACTGGATCCAGGGTTTCATGGCGGTCCGGCCTGCCCGGCGCACCCGGACCGTGCTGCTGCTGGTGCCGCCGGCGCCGCGGGCGGGCGCCTCAGCGGCCCCCGCGCTCGCGGATGGCCCGGACGTCCTCGGCGATCCGGAACACCACCACGAACGCCTCCAGGACCAGTCGCCAGAACGCCATCACGATGATGATGTACAGCGGGTCCCCGATGATCAGCACCAGAAGGCCGAACCCCGTGCTCAGCCGGAACGCGATGATCGTATAGAACAGCGCCACCAGCGAGACCAGCACCGTGATCAGGACGTAGAGGACCTTGATGATCCGGGTGGTCACGAACGAGGTGAAGCTGAAGTCGAACAGCGCGCTCAGGAAGCCCCGCGAGCCCGCGCCCCGCGACGCTCCGGCCGGCGGACCCATCGGCCGCACCCCGCCCGGCGGCGTCGTGCCCGGCGGCGTCGCGCCGGGCGGTGTCGCGCCCGTCCCGAACCCGCCGTGCCCGGGCATGCCCTGCCCCGGCATGCCCTGACCAGGGGTACCCGGCGTGGGTGCACCCTGTCCCTGGGTGCCCTGGCCCGCGGCGGGCGTCCAGATCGGACTGGTCGGCATGCCCGCGCCGGCCGGGCCCGGCTGGCCGGGTGTCCCCGGCGCGGGCCGCGCGGCGCCCGCCCCGCTGCCCTGGCCGCCAGCCCCGTAGCCGGAACCGCCTTGACCGCCGGGCCCGTAGCCGGAACCACCCTGCCCGGAGTTCCCGTAGCCGGAACCGCCCGAACCTGACCGGGACGATCCGGACGAGCCCGAACCGTAGTACTGCTCACCGGGATACTGCTCACCGGGGTACTGCTCGCCGGAACCGTAACTGCGGTTCCAGTCGTTGTCCCGACCCTGGCCTGATGAGTGCTCTGTCATCATCCCCCCACAGGGAACGCTGTCGTACCTGGGCAACCCTACCTGTCCGGTCGCGCCGTCGTACGGCGCTCAGGCATCACCGGCCGGGCGTAGCCTACCCGGCCCGGAGCCGGAGTCCGCGCGGCGTGGGCCGGAACCCGGCTGCCTCCAGGGCCTGCGTCAGCGGCGAGTCGCCGCCGGCCCGCTCCCCGTCGGCGCGTTCCACCGTCAGCCGCCCGAGCGCGCCGTCCTTGACCGCCGCGGCCAGCGCGATCGCGCTGGGCGCCAGCCGCTCCGGATCGTCGGTCCAGGACAGCAGGGTCCGGCCGCCGCGCTCGACGTACAGCACCAGCGACCCGTCGACCAGCACGGTCAGCGCGCCCGCCTTGCGTCCCGGCCGGTGCGACGATGGCGTCTCGCCCGGGCGCTCAGGCCAGGCCAGCGCCGCCCCGTAGGGCTGAGCCGGGTCCGCGGCGGCAAGCACCAGGGCCCGTTCGGGAGATTTGTTGTTGTTCTTCGGCTCGGCTAGCGCCCGCATCCGGTCCACCGCGCCGGGCAGCGCGAACTGCGCTCCGCCCAGGCCTTCGACGAAGTAGCCGCGCCGGGCCTGGCCGGCTTCCTCCATCGCCCGCAGCACCGGGTAGACCGCGGCGAAGCCGCCCGTGATCCGTTCGGCGGCCACGGCGCCCCTGGTCAGCACGCCGTGCCGCTCGAGCAGCGTCAGCGCGAGCGCGTGCGCTCGCACGGTGGTATCAACGTCCTCGCGGGCGGGCAGCAGCGACCAGCGGCCGCTGACCGTGGGCGGCCCGGTACGCGTCGGCATGGACGGGCGGCCGAAGCCGTAGCGGCCACCCCGGCCCGGCCGCGGTCGCGGCACGGCGCGGGCGGGAGCGGCGGCCCGCCGCGGTGCCCCGCCGCCGAGCAGCACCCGGAGCGGGCCGAGCGTGTCGTTGGTGAGCAGGCCCGCCCAGACCAGGTCCCAGATCGCGTCGGCGACCTCCGCGTCGGCGGGCGCTGGGCCGTCGAGCAGACCGCCGGCCCGGTCGCTGAGCATGCGGAAGAACAGCGCCCCGCCCCCGCCGAGCGCCTCGAGCACCGCCGAATGCAGCGGGGTCATGCTCACCTCGGCCGGCTCGGGCAGCAGCAGGGACGCGCCGTCGGCCGGCGCGAGCACCAGCCAGCCGTCGCCGCCAGGCAGCGCGCCGGCCCCGGCCCAGACGATCTCGCCCGCCGAGGTCAGCTCGTCCAGCAGGGCGGGGGAGTAGCCCGTGACCCGCCCGGGCAGCACCAGCGTCTCCAGCGCGGAGGCCGGCACCGGCGCTCCGCCGAGCCGCTCGATGACCTCCAGGACGGCGCCAGCGTCGGCGCGTCTCCGGCTGGGGCCGGAGACGCGGGACCCGCTGATCCCGTGCCAGGCGGGCAGGAACCTGGCCAGCACCTCGGCCGGCACCGGCTCGGCTTCCTTGCGCAGCCGGGCCAGGCACCGCCGCCGCAGCAGCCGCAGCACCTCGGCGTCGCACCACTCGGTGCCCCCGGCGCGCGCCCCAGGGGGCAGGAACTCGCCCTCGACCACCCGGCCGGACGCCGTCAGCCGCCGCAGCGCCAGCGTCACCACCGCCGCGCCGAGTCCGTACCGGCCGGCCACCGCGTCGGCGGTGAACGGGCCGTGCGTCCGCGCGTACCTGGCCATCAGGTCGCCGAGCGGGTCCGCGACCGGCTCGGTGAACGCCTCGGGCACGCCGACTGGCAGCGGTACCCCGAGCGCGTCGCGCAGCCGCCCCGCGTCCTCGATCGCGGCCCACATCGGCTGGCCCGCGATCCGCACGGCGATGATACGGCGCGCCGCCGACAGTTCCCCGAGCCAGTCGTGCGCGGCCCCGGGTTCGGCGCACCGCTCCGCCACCTCGTCCGCGGTCAGCGGTCCGGCCGTGCGCAGCAGGTCGGCGACCCCCTCCAGGTCGCGGCAGCGGCGGGACGCCGACAGGTGCTGCAGGTCGCGCTCGGTCTCCGCGATCACGGCGGGGTCGAGCAGCTCACGCAGCCCGTCCTGGCCGAGCAGCTCGGCCAGCAGGGCCGGGTCGAGCGACAGGGCCTGCGCCCGGCGCTCGGCCAGCGGCGCGTCGCCCTCGTACATGAACGCGCCCACGTACCTGAACAACAGGGACTTACCGAACGGGCTGGGTGTCTGCGTCTCCACCTCCACCACGCGCACCTTGCGGGACGCGATGTCGCGCAGCAGCGCGGTCAGCGCGGGCACGTCGAAGACGTCCCGGAGCACCTCCCGGACGGTCTCCAGCACGATCGGGAACGCCGGGTACTGGCTGGCCACCTCGAGCAGCTGCGCGGACCGCTGCCGCTGCTGCCACAGCGGCGTGCGCTGGCCCGGGTTGCGCCGCGGCAGCAGCAGCGCCCGGCTGGCGCACTCGCGGAACCTGGACGCGAACAGCGCGCTGGCGCCGACCTCGGCGGTAACAAGGTCACCTACGTCGTCCGGGTCGAGCAGCGCGATCCCGGTGGGCGGCGGCTCGTCCGAGTCGGGCACCCGGATGATGATCCCGTCGTCGGTGTGCAGCGCCTGCACGTCCATGCCGCCGTACCGCTCGCGCAGCCGGGCGGCGATGGCCAGCGCCCACGGCGCGTGCACCCGGTCGCCGTACGGGCTGTGCAGCACCACCCGCCAGTCGCCGAGCTCGTCCCGGAACCGCTCCACCACCAGCGTCCGGTCGTCGGGCACGTAGCCGGTGGCCGCCCGCTGGTCGGCGAGGTACCTGATGAGGTTCCGCGCCGCCAGCGCGTCAAGCCCGGCCCGCTCCAGCTTGGCCGCCGCTTCCTGGTCCCCGGCGGCGGACAGCTCGCGGCAGGCCGCGCCGATGGCCCGGCCGAGCTCGGCGGGCCGCCCCGGGGTGTCGCCGTGCCAGAACGGGAGCTTGCCCGGCTGCCCCGGCGCGGGCGTGACCAGCACCCGGTCCGGCGTGATGTCCTCGATCCGCCACGAGCTGGCGCCGAGCACGAACACGTCGCCGACCCGCGACTCGTACACCATCTCCTCGTCGAGCTCGCCGACCCGGCGCGGCTGCTTGCCGGTATCGGAGGCGAGGAACACGCCGAACAGCCCGCGGTCGGGGATGGTGCCGCCGCTGGTGACGGCCAGCCGCTGGGCGCCGGGCCGGGCCCGGATGGTGCCCGCCACCCGGTCCCAGACGATGCGTGGCCGCAGCCCGGCGAACTCCTCGCTCGGGTAGCGCCCGGCCAGCATGTCCAGCACCGCTTCCAGGATCGGCCTGGTCAGCCCGCCGAACGGCGCGGCCTTGCGGACCGTCTGCTCGAGCTCGTCCACCAGCCAGTCGTCGACCGCCGTCATCGCCACGATCTGCTGGGCCAGCACGTCCAGCGGGTTGTGCGGGATCTTCAGCTCCTCGATGGCGCCGGACCGCATGCGCTCGGCCACCACGGCCGACTGGACCAGGTCGCCCTGGTACTTGGGGAAGATGATGCCGCGGGAGACGTCGCCCACGTTGTGCCCGGCCCGACCGACCCGCTGCAGCCCGCTGGCCACCGACGGCGGCGCCTCGACCTGCACGACCAGGTCCACCGCGCCCATGTCGATGCCCAGCTCCAGGCTGGACGTGGCCACCACGGCGGGCAGCCGGCCCGCCTTGAGCGCCTCCTCGATCTCGGCCCGCTCCTGCCGCGACACCGAGCCGTGATGCGCCCTGGCCACCTCCGCGGGCGCGCCCGCGGAGGCCCCGGCCTGCGCCATCATCTCGGCGGGCGGCTTCGCCCCCTTCTCCCATAGGCGGCTGAGCTTCGCCTCCTCGGCGGACTCGGCCCGCTCGGCGGCCAGCTCGTTCAGCCGGCCGCACAAGCGCTCGGCCAGCCGCCGCGAGTTCGCGAACACGATCGTGGACTTGTGCTGCTCGATCAGGTCGAGCACCCGCTCCTCGACGTGCGGCCAGATCGACCGCCGCGGCGCGGGATTCTCCTCGTCGTCGCCTGAGCCGCGCCCTGGCATCGTGTCCAGCTCGGTCATGTCCTCCACCGGGACGACGACCTGCAGCTCGATGCGCTTGGGGCTGGGCGGCTGCACCACGGTCACCGCGCGGGTACCGCCGAGGAACGTGGCCACCTCCTCGACCGGCCGCACGGTCGCGGAGAGCCCGACCCGCTGGGCGGGGGGAGCGTCCCCTCGCAGCGCGTCGAGGCGCTCGAGCGACAGCGCCAGGTGGGCGCCGCGCTTGTTGCCCGCGACGGCGTGCACTTCGTCCACGATGACGGTCTCGACCCCGCGCAGGGTCTCCCTGGCCTGCGAGGTGAGCAGCAGGAACAGCGATTCCGGTGTGGTGATGAGGATGTCCGGCGGCTTGGCGGCCAGCTTCCTGCGTTCCTCGGCGGCGGTGTCGCCGGTGCGCACCGCCACCGCGATGTCCGGCTCGTCCAGGCCGAGCCGGTGCGCGGCGTGCGTGATCCCGGTCAGCGGGGCGCGCAGGTTCCGCTCGATGTCCACGGCCAGCGCCTTGAGCGGGGAGATATAGAGCACCCGCGTGCGCCGTTTCGGGTCGGCGGGCGCTGACGCCGCCGCCAGCTTATCGATCGCCCACAAGAACGCGGCCAGCGTCTTGCCCGAACCGGTCGGCGCGACGACCAGCGTGTCCTCGCCCTTGCCGATCGCCCGCCACGCCCCGGCCTGGGCCTGCGTCGGCTCCGCGAACGCGCCGTCGAACCACGCCCGCGTAGCCGGCGAGAACCCGTCGCGCGGGTCGTCGCCGGTAACGGACGAATTTCTTGCCATCCCTCCATACTGCCTCGCCCCACCGACATTCTTGGCCGGCCACTGCAGTAGTCTCGGCTGCACTCGGACCTCTGGACGGATGCGCGGCGGGTGGCAGCAATGCGGTTGTCCCGGCAATCGGCGCTGGTCGCGGCCGTCTCGCTGGCCGCGGGGGTCCTGCTGGCCGGGTGCGGTGGTTCGCCCGGTCCGCCACCGTCGGCCGCACCGTCGAGCGCCGCCGGGACCGGATCGCCCTCGGCGAAATCCGCGCCGCCGACGGCGAGCGTGACCCCGCGCGCTACCGCCAGCGCCCCGCCATCCGCCCGGCCGGTGGCCCCGGGCGCGGGCGCGCTGCCGCAGACCCGCGCCTTCCCGAGTACGCGCACGGCCGCCTTCGATAACGCGATGGCCGATCTGTGGCTGGCGGTGACCACGGGGAACCCGCGCTTCGCCCGGCCCGGCTTCTTCCCTCTCGCGGCGTACAAGCAGGTGAAGGCGATCCCGTATCCCGTTCCCGACTGGCAGGACCGGCTCTGGTCCGACTTCGTCCTCGACGTCCGCGCGGCGCACCGCCTGGTGGGTTCGGGCGCGCGCCTGGACCGGGTCGTCGTGCCGGAGAAGTACGCGGCCTGGGTCTATCCGGGCGCGTGCGCGAACAAGATCGGCTACTGGCACGTGCCCGGCGCCCGCGTCGTGTACCGGGCGCACGGTCAGGAACGGTCGTTCGGCATCGCCTCGCTGATCTCCTGGCGGGGCGTGTGGTACGTGGTGCACCTCGGCGCCGTGCAGCGCACCGTGGTGACCGGGATCGTGTATCAGCCCGCGGCCGGTCCTGGTGTCCCCGGTCCGCCGGGCGGCTGCTGACAAAATTCACTTCCCCGCTGTATCGCGAATGCGTCGTGCGGCCATAAACTGCGCATAATCGCGCAGTTGGCTTGCGCGTTCCTGGGGAGGTCCGATTCCGTGGCACGATATCAGCGCTGGAATGCCCTGCTCGACCTGCTGCCCGGCGACGGGCAGCTCACCGTGGCCGAAGCCGCCCGGGCGCTCAGTGTCTCCGAGGCCACCATCCGTCGTGACCTGGATCAGCTGGCCAAGCAGCAGCTGGTGACCAGGACCAGGGGCGGCGCCACGGCCGGGCACGTCTCCTACGACTTGCCGCTGCGGTACAAGACCGCCAGGCATGGCCCGGAGAAGCAGCGTATCGGCCGCGCGGCCGCCGCCCTGCTCGTCCCCGGAGCGTCGGTGGCGCTGAACGGCGGCACCACGACCAGCGAGGTCGCCCGGGCCCTGGCCACCCGGCCCGACCTGCAGGACGGCGACGGCGCGCCGGCCGTCACGGTGGTGACCAACGCGATGAACATCGCCAACGAGCTCGCCGTCCGCCAGCACATCAAGATCGTGGTGACCGGCGGGGTGACCCGCGGCCAGTCCTACGAGCTGATCGGCCCGCTCGCCTCGCTCGTCCTGGCCGAACTGACCCTGGACTGGGCCATCCTCGGCGTGGACGCGCTGGACCCGCGGACCGGCGCGACCGCCCATCACGAGGGCGAGGCCAGCATCAACCACCTCATGGCCACCCGCGCGGAGCAGGTAATGATCGTGACCGACAGCTCCAAGCTCGGCCAGCGCGCGTTCGCCCGGGTCTGCGCCACCGAGGAGATCGACGTCATCGTCACCGACCGCGACGCCCGCCCCGACCTGCTGGCCGCGTTCACCGAGCGCGGCATCCGCGTCGTCACCGCCTAGCCCCGCTGCGCCCTCCCGCCTCCCGCTGCGCCCGCCCGCCGCCGCCCGCCCGGGCCCGCCGCCCGCCGCCCCGGCTCGCCCCTCAACAGCATGAAACCCCGAATCCACGGCGTTCAAACGCCATGCATTCCGGGTTTCATGACGTTCGCCGCCGCCCTAGATCGACGCCGCGCCCGTTACCTCAACCGCGGTTGCGCCATCCTCAAGATCCACTCATTCCGCGATCACTTCATCTGACCTATAATGCTCATATAAGGCACATATTGAGCAGAAACGTGCATGATAAATGATCGATTGGGGCGTGATGAGCTATCTGACGGACGAGATCGCCAGCCAGCCTGGGTGCTGGTCCAGGGCGATCGAGATGGCGGGTTCGGCGGGAACCGCGCTGCCCGGGCCGGGGGAGCGGGTGGCCGCGATCGGCTGCGGGTCGTCGCTCAACGTCGCGCGCTGCTACGCGGCTCTGCGCGAGGCCACGGGCCAGGGCGAGACCGACGCCTTCCCAGCGTCGGAAGTACCCGCCGCCCGGCGGTACGACCGCCTCGTGTACATCTCCCGCACCGGAACCACCACCGAGGTGCTCGACGCCCTGCGCGCCGCGCCCCGGGACACCCCGGCGACCGCCATCACCGCCGACCCGGACGCGCCGCTCGCCCGGGAGGCCCGTCACGTGGTCCTGCTCGACTTCGCCGATGAGCGGTCGGTGGTCTCCAGCCGGTTCATCACCAGCTCGATCGTGCTGCTCCGGGCACAGCTAGGGATAGATGTCCGGTCCCTTCCGGCCGAGGCCGAGCGTGAGGTGGCCCGCCCGTTGCCGCCGGAATTGGCCGAACGGGCCGAGTTCACGTTCCTCGGATGCGGCTGGGCCGCCCCGGTGGCCGACGAAGCGGCGCTGAAGCTACGGGAGGCCTCGCGTACCTGGGCCGAATCGTATCCGGCGATGGAATACCGGCACGGCCCGATCAGTGTCAGCGACGAGAACACCGTGGTGTGGGCGCTCGGCGAGGTGCCGTCCGACCTGCTCGCCGACGCCCGCCGCACCGGCGCCACCGTGATCGCCTCGGACATCGACCCGCTCGCCGCGCTGATCGGGGCGCAGCGACTCGCCGCCGACCTGGCCGAGCGGAAGGGCATCGACCCGGACCAGCCCCGCGCCCTGTCGCGGTCTGTCATCCTCACTGGATGAGCCTGCCCCCGTCAGGTGTGCTGTCCGCCGGCCACGTGGTCACGCCGGACGCCGTGCTGAGCCCCGGCTGGATCCGGCTGGCCGGGAGCAGTATCGACGCTATCGGCCCGGGCGAGCCGCCCGCGGAGCCCGGGCTTCCCGTCACCAGCCTGCGTGGACGATGGGTGCTGCCGGGATTTGTCGACATGCACGTGCACGGTGGCGGCGGCGCGTCGTTCACCGCGGGAACGGCCGAGGACGCCCGGCGCGCCGCGGAGTTCCACCGGCGGAACGGCACCACCACGATGCTGGCCAGCCTGGTCACCGCGCCGCTGGCCGATCTGGAGGCCCGGGCCGCGATGCTGGCCGGGCTGGCCCGCGAGGGCGTCATCGCCGGCCTCCACCTGGAGGGGCCGTTCCTCGCCGCGGCCAGGTGCGGCGCCCAGGATCCGCGGTACATGATCGCGCCCGACGTCGCCGCCTTCGATCGCCTGCTCGCCATGGCCGCCGGGTGGCTGCGCGTCATCACCCTGGCCCCCGAACTCCCCGGCGCCACCGACCTGATCACGGCGGCGGCCCGGGCCGGGGTCATCGCCGCGGTCGGCCATACCGACGCCACCGCGGACGTCACCGCGGCCGCCGTCGACGCCGGCGCGAGCCACGCCACGCACCTGTTCAACGGCATGCGCCCGCTGCATCACCGCGAGCCGGGCCCGGTCGGCGCGCTGCTCGACCGGGACGAGGTCAGCTGCGAGGTGATCGCCGACGGCGTGCACCTGCACGACACCGCGATCCGCCTGGTGGCCCGGGCAGCAGGCCCGGCGCGGCTGGTCCTGATCACCGACGCGATGGCGGCGGCCGGGATGCCGGATGGCCGCTACCAGCTGGGTTCGATGCGGGTCGACGTGGCCGGGGGAGTGGCACGCCTCGCCGCCGATGCCGGGTCCGGCGCCGATGCCGGATCTGGCGGCGGTGCCGGATCTGGCCGCGAGGCCGGGCCCCGCGTGCCCGGTGCGATCGCCGGCTCGACCGCCACCATGGCCAGTGTCGTCCGGCACGCCGTCACGGCTGGCCTGCCGGTCATCGACGTGGCCGCCGCGGCCAGCACCAATCCGGCCCGCGTGCTTGGCCTGGCCGACCGCACCGGCGCCCTGTGCCCGGGCCTGGACGCGGACCTCGTGGTCTGCGACGAGGCATTCGGGCTGCGTGCGGTGATGCGGCGCGGCGAGTGGGTCACCCGGTCGCGCGGACCGAACCGGTGAGCCGCCCTTCCGTCGCGCTGACCTCGCACACCACGGTGCGCTGGTTGGCTTGCCAGGCGTCCCGGTTCGGGTAGACGAATTCCTGGGCCAGGCCGGCCGTCGCGAGCTGCGGGTCGATGTAGCTGCCCAACCGGCTGGCGCAGCCGTTGTCCGCGTCCGCCCGCACCGCGGAGGCGCCGGGCCACGGCGCGGCCGGCAGGGTGAAGACGGCGAACACCTCGGCGTCGTGGGGGCGCGCGCACGACACCACGGTGGGCTTGAGGGCGTCCGACCCGGTGTTGACGCACTGGCCGGGCCGCAGCCCGAACACGGCGGCTGGCCGGTAGGTGACTGTGACCACCGTCCTGGGCCGGAACCCGTGCGTGACCACGACCAGCACGCCCGCGGCCACCCCGACCAGGGCGATGATGCCGAGGATGATGCCGACCACCGCAAGCGGCCTGACATCCCGCCTGACCTCCTCGGCGTCCCCGTCCCCGGTCTCCTCGGCTGGTTCGGTCCCGGCCGTCCCGGCCCCGGCTGATGTGGCGTCCGCCGGGGCCGCCGGCACTCTTTCTTCCCCCGCCGGCTCGGCCTGCGGAGGAACCACCTCGGCCGGTATGACCCCGGCCGGAGCAGCCTCCTGTTCAGTCTTGTCAGCCGCCCGGACCGGCACTGCTTCGGCTGTCCCCGCCCCGGCTGTCCCCGCCTCGGCCGTCCGCGTCTCGGATGTCTCCGGCCCGGACGTCTCCGCCTCGGCTGCCTGCGGCTCCGCGAGCTCTGCCCCGGCCCGCCCGGCCTTCGCCGGTTCGCCAGGAAGCTCCTCGTTCACCCCCGTCGGCGCGGCCATACGCCCTCCATCACGCGCAGTGTCCGCCATGGCCGGCCCCGCTATGCCGGCGCTCTGGTCGGACGGCGCACGACCAAGATCACGAAGTGCGCCTTTTCCCCTCTACTTCCCACGTATTCAATAACGACACATCGGGCGAAAAGTCCTCGGGGATACCCCTATCCGTCCCGGCTGGCCAGCGCCGACCGCACCCGTGCCGCCGCGCGGGTTCGACTCCGTGGCGGCAGTAGCCTAGGGCGCGTGCGGCTGACGGAATTCTGGGATCGGATGAACGCGCAGTTCGGTGACGTCTACGCGCAGAGCGTGGCCAAGGACTTCGTGTTCGACCAGCTCGGCGGGCGCACGGTCGAGCGCGCCCTGGCGGACGGCGTAGACGCCAAGGTGGTGTGGCGGGCCGTCTGCGACACCTTCAAGGTGCCGCAGAACCTGCGCTGAGGCCGCAGCCGGGCGGCACGATCCGCAGCCGGGCGACACGGTCCAGAAACGGGCGACGCCTTCCCGGGAAACCCGGACTCAGGCCACGCCCGCATCATCAGCCTCACGGCTCGTATGCGCCGGACCAGCTGGAACGCCATGAAACCCCGGATCCAGTGCGTTCCGACGCGGTGAATTCCCGGTTTCATGTTGTCCGGCCGCGGGCCGATCATCATGATCAACATGGGCGAAACGGCATTGAGCTGGGACGACATGAGCGCGGCATCCATGCAGTAAACCGGGTTCCCCGGGTGGTGCCCCAGCGGCTGAGCGGTTTACCGTGCCCGCCGCAGCCAGTAAGCCCGGCCGTTGAAGATCCTTAGCGCTCGAGCAGGCGCGGGGTGTTGACCTTGTCCGGTGTGACCTTGAGGATCACCCGGCCGTGCGGGCCGACCGGCGCGGTGAAGTCGTGCCCGGTGTACTTGCGCGACAACTCGTCGATGTGCCGCCGGGCATCGTCGCCGTCGACGGTTTCCGCCACGTGTCCCCGCACCTCGGCCCAGTCCTGGGGATCCTCGCCGTGGATCAGCACGGTGATGCGCGGGTCGCGGGCGACGTTCCTGGCCCGCTGCCGCTGCGGTTCGGTGTTGACCAGGACGTGCTCGTCGTCGGCGTCGACCCAGGTGAGCAGCGCCTGCGGCTGGCCGCTCGGCATCAAGGTCACCACCGTGGCCAGGTTCTTGCCCTTGGCGAGCCGGGTCACGTCCTCGTCGAGCGGCATCACGGATCTCCTTACGCACCGGGGGAATCTGCTGCTGATGTTAGACCCGCTAACCATCGGGGCCCGCCCCAGGTCCCGCCCCGCGTTCATGAGCGTCGGCGAGTTCGGGAGGAACTCGAGCCGTGCCAGGTGGGGATAGAAGCGGCGCGCCCAGACCTCGGGGTCCTCGGACTCCGTCACCGCCTCGACCTCCTCCCAGCGCAGCGGGGTCGACACCGTCGGCTGCTCCTTCGCGCGCAGCGAGTAGGCGGCGACGGTCGTCTTGTGCTCGTCGTTCTGGCTCCAGTCGACGAACACCTTGCCCGCGCGCCGGTCCTTGCGCATCTCCGAGACGACCAGCTCGGGGTGGCGGCGCTCCAGCAGCTGCGCGATCGCCTGCGAGAAGCGCTTGGTCTCGCGGTAGCCCGTGGGGACGTTGAGCGGGACGTAGACCTGCATCCCCTTCGAGCCCGAGGTCTT
>Ga0207683_10001791_pt1 | contig 19012 bp, 18 predicted proteins | sample KBSM73metaG_FD_184333 | JGI IMG/M metagenome (GOLD analysis project Ga0207683, IMG submission 184333) | Miscanthus rhizosphere microbial communities from Kellogg Biological Station, Michigan, USA - KBS M7-3 metaG (SPAdes) (version 2) | ecosystem: Host-associated > Plants > Roots > Rhizosphere >... | reverse complement strand
GCCGGTATGAAAAAAATGCCTGTGAACGAAGCCAGTTCTTACGGGGGATGGTTATTATCCGCTTATGCTATCATGCAATTTGTTTGCGCACCAATATTGGGGAACTTAAGCGACAAATACGGACGCAGGCCTGTTCTTTTATTTTCATTGCTTGGTTTTGGAATTGATTATTTGTTCCTGGCCCTTGCTCCTTCTTATGGATGGTTGTTTGTGGGAAGGATCATTGCAGGGATCACGGGAGCAAGTTTTACAACGGCTTCCGCTTACATTGCGGATATTAGTACGAATGAAACCAGGGCAAAAAATTTTGGAATGATCGGCGCTGCTTTTGGATTGGGTTTTATTATCGGACCGGCTATTGGCGGTTTATTAAGCGGTCTTGGCATTAGGGCACCGTTTTATGCTGCAGCCATACTATGCTTCCTGAATTTTTTATACGGATATTTTATTTTGCCAGAGTCATTAGGTAAAGAACATCGGCGTGAATTTGAATGGAAGAGAGCAAACCCTTTGGGTTCGTTAATACAGTTAAAAAAATATCCTGCTCTTGGTGGCTTAATGTTAGCATTGTTCCTGGTCTATCTTGCCGCACAGGCTGTACAGGGAAACTGGAATTATTTTACCATGTATCGTTTTAGTTGGAATGCAAAAATGGTGGGTGTTTCCCTGGCCGTTGTTGGCTTACTGGTTGCGCTGGTGCAGGCGGTCTTAACCCGCATCGTCAACCCCAGGATAGGTAATGAACGAAGCGTTTATTTAGGTCTTGTCTTTTATGCAATAGGGTTATTCTTGTTCGCTTTCGCTACGAAAGGATGGATGATGTTTGTTTTTTTAGTTCCTTATTGCCTTGGAGGAATTGCAGGACCCTCGTTACAATCGATCATGTCGGCAAATGTGCCAAAAAATGAGCAAGGTGAATTGCAGGGAGCCTTGACCAGCATCATGAATCTTACAACGATCATCGGCCCTGCACTGATGACTAACCTGTTTAAATATTTTACAGAACCAGTGGCGCCGTTTTATTTTCCGGGCTCGTCTTTTTTTCTTGGAGCAATTCTGATCATGATCGGCGTGTATGTTGCCTACCTGGCACTGAGAAAAGGACATCACCTTGTAGTGCCTTCGGTGGAAAACGTGAATCGTGAATCGTCAGTCGTGAATTGAGTTTCGAGTTGCCGTCAGTTATACTCAAATAGTGAAGCTATTCACCACTCACCATTCACAACTCACCATTGCTACACCAGCATTCTCAAAGGTTCTTCCAGTAATGCTTTTAATGTCTGTAAAAATGCAGAACCCGTGGCCCCGTCCACCACGCGATGATCGCAGCTCATTGTAAGCTTCATAACATTGCCGATCTTTATTTGCCCATCTTTCACAACAGGCACTTGCGCAATTCCACCCACCGCGAGTATACATGAATCGGGAGGATTAATGATGGCAGTAAATTCTTCGATGCCAAACATGCCAAGATTGGAAATAGTGAAAGTATTTCCCTCCCAGTCCTTTGGTTGTAATTTTTTATTCTTCGCTTTTTGTGCCGCCTCTTTTACTTCGGCTGCTATTTGTGAAAGTGATTTTGTGTCAGCAAATTTTATAACAGGAACAAGCAGGCCATCTTCTACTGCAACGGCCACACCTATATGCACATGATGATTACGCCGGATCGTATCACCCAGCCAACTGCTGTTCACTGCAGGATGTTGTTTTAATGCAACGGCGCAAGCCTTCAATACAATATCATTGAAAGAGATCTTTACAGGGCTTGTTTCATTCAACTTAGCACGGCTTTCGACTGCCTTATCCATGTCAATTGACATGGTCAGATAAAAATGTGGCGAGGTAAACTTGCTGTCCACCAAACGTTTTGCAATTGCTTTTCGCATTTGCGAAACAGGAATCTCTTCAAAACTTTCTTCGCCAACAGGTGCTGACGGGATATATTTAGGGGTCTCTGTTCTTTCCGCAGGTTTCTGACCTCCAACTTCTGGTGTGTAATTATCAATATCCTCTTTTGTAATCCTTCCACCGTCACCCGTACCATGTACATTCCGAAGATCAATTCCCTTTTCTGCTGCTAATTTCTTTGCTAATGGCGAAGCTTTTATTCTTCCGTTTGAAGAAGCACTCATTTGCCCATTCGTACTTGCTTGCTGCTGGCTCGTTGCTTGTTGCTTGTCGCTTGTTCCTTGTTCCCCGTCCGTACCGGCACGGGCGGGCTTGTCACTTGTGCCCTGCTCTTCTTGTCCCTTTGCGGCATTTACAATCGCATCAATATCCACCTTGCCTTTTTCACCGATAATGCAAAGCAGTTCATTCACTGCGATCTTCTCACCTTGTTTTGCTCCTATATATAATAATGTACCATTCTTGTAACTTTCCAGTTCCATCGTTGCCTTGTCTGTTTCTATCTCTGCAAGTATATCGCCTTTCTTTACTGTGTCACCTACATTTTTTTGCCAGCTTGCAATTACACCTTCTGTCATGGTATCACTCAGGCGGGGCATTAGCACTACCTCTTCCATTTTTGTAATATCGATTTTAGTAGTTGCTGGTTGTTTGCCTGCCTGTCCGGTAGGCAGGTTGCTCGTCACTTGTTCCTTGCTTGATTCCTGCACTTTACCACCTGTAGCTTGCTTTGTTGCCGGCTCGCTTTTCTTCCCAGGTTGAGCCTTGCCTGCCTGTCCGGTAGGCAGGTCACCTGCACCTTGCCCCTTGTTACTTGCTCCTTGTGTCTTATCGCCTGTGCCTTTTCCTTTCAGTATCCCAGAAATATCTTCACCGGGTTGTCCAATAACCGCAAGCAGATCGTTCACTTGCAATTTTCCGCCTTTATCAGTACCAATATGAAGTAAAGTGCCGTCTTTATAGCTTTCCAGTTCCATTGTAGCTTTATCTGTTTCAATTTCAGCTAATAGTTCGCCCTTTTTCACAGAATCGCCCACTTTTTTGTGCCATGCTGCGATCACTCCTTCGGTCATTGTGTCGCTCAAGCGGGGCATCAGTATTGCTTCTGCCATAATCAGAGAAAATTTTCGCCGAAATTAAGGCAATTTGGTGAATGGGGAATTCATAATGACCCGAAAGGGAATTATCTGCCGCGTTTAAATTCCAAAATACCATGCCCACTCGATAAAGAATATTTGAAGTGGTATACGAAACCACAAATATTTTAGATCATTACCTGAATAATTACCCTTTTCATAATCTATCTTATGAATAGCTGCATAAACATTTGCAGGCAGGATCAATATAAAAAATATGACCAGGAGGATAGCAGTTGCATGCCTCCATGGTCTTACCAGTAATCCTACACCTGCAAGAATTTCTATTAAGCCAGTTACATATACAATTACTTTTTTAAAAGGAATAAAGGGTGGCAACATCATGGCCATACCCTTATTAAATGCAAAATGAGCCATGGCAGTAAAGAAGAGCATGATACTCATAGCAAGATTTCCTGCAAATCCAGGATTCCATTGATGATAAAAGACCTTTGAGATAGCGGCGGTAATTCCAAATACGATCAATAAAACAAATAATGGTTTCATTATTGGTGTGATGCTAATAGTCAAGTTCCAGTCTTAACCTGTCCTTCAATTCTTTTATCAAAGGATATTGTTCCACCATTTTTTGAAATTGTTCTCTTGACGTGAGTGGGGCGTCTGCAGAAGAATTTGATCCTGTGTTTTCCTGCATTACGATATAGAATTGAAGCTGGCTATTGCATAGTTTTTCCCGGAGAAATTGAGAGACCTTCAGTCCCTGCTGTTCTATAAACCGCAACTGGATATTATTGCTGACAAGTGCGATAAAACTGTTTGCATCCTGTAAGCGCAATTCTGCCATTTCGAAATTCTGGCCTGCAGGGTTTTTTTCTTTTTTTAATTGAGATGCATATTCATCCCAGACCTGCTGTAATTCTTCTAACTGAATGGGCTTTGCAACATTCCCATTCTCAACGTTACCATTTCCACGAACCTGGCTTCGTATTTTGTCAAGAGCCGCGAGTTTAGTTGCTGGTGCCTGGTTGCTGGTAGCTGGTTGCTGGTTGCTCGTTGCTGGTTCCTTGTTCCTTGTTCCTTGCTCCTTGTTCAGCGTTCCCTGTTTCTCATTCCTTTGTTCTACTTCTTTCTTATGAACAAAAGGTTCTTCCTTTACTTTGGTTTCGATCAATAATTTTACCTTGTCTTCCTGGCTCCTCCCTGCCGGTAACCGGCTGATCTCAATCGGCTCAATTTTTCTGAATGCAACCGGCTTTGTTTTCTCAACTATTTTTTTTTTAGCTACTACGTTGTCCTCATTAACTAATTCAATAGCTTGTTGCAGGTAACAAAGTTTGATCAATGCAAGCTCAACATGAAGGCGCTTATTTCGCGCAGCTTTGTAGTTGATCTCTGTTTCGTTTAAGATATTGAGAGCACTCACCAGGTAAGCGGCAGGAATATTCTTTGCTGCGCTGATGTATCTGTCTCTGAAACCTTCCACGGCCTCCAGCAGGTCTGCACTTTTTTCATCTTTGCACACAAGAAGGTTACGAATGAACTCGGAAAATCCATTCAACACCATATCGCCTTCAAAACCTTTCCGGTTAATGTCATCGTATAACAACATCGCACCAGAAAGATCCTGCTGCTGCATACCTTCTACCAGCTTAAAATAATAATCAGCATCTAAAACATTGAGATGTTCTAAAGTATTCTGGTAGTTTACTTCACCATTTGTAAAACTTACGATCTTATCCAGGATACTTAACGCATCCCGCATACAACCTTCACTTTTCTGGGCTATCAGCTGAAGAGATGTTTTATCGGCTTTTATGTCTTCTTTTTCGCAGATCTCCCGTAAATGTTCAACCGTATCATTTAATGTAATGCGCTTAAAATCGAATATCTGGCAACGGCTTAAAATGGTAGGAAGAATTTTATGTTTTTCAGTGGTGGCTAAAATAAAGATCGCATATGGCGGTGGCTCCTCCAGCGTCTTTAAAAAGGCATTAAAAGCCGAAGAACTAAGCATGTGAACTTCATCAATAATGTATACTTTGTATCTGCCAGCTTGCGGGGCAAAACGTACCTGCTCCACCAATGTTCTTATATCGTCCACCGAATTATTACTGGCAGCATCCAGCTCATGGATATTCAACGAAGTGCCCTCATTAAAAGAAATACAGGAATTACATTTATTGCAGGCCTCACCATCAGCGGTCCTGTTCTCGCAATTAATTGTCTTAGCTAAAATTCTTGCGCAGGTCGTTTTGCCCACGCCTCTTGGACCGCAAAATAAAAATGCATGGGCCAGTTGATTATTTTTGATCGCATTTTTTAATGTAGTCGTAATATGTGCCTGGCCAATGACCGTATCAAAAGTTTGTGGCCTGTATTTTCTTGCTGAAACAACGAATCTATCCATGAATCCTCATCCTCCGGAAGGAAATTTTGAGACCCGCAATATAAACAGATATTCACTAATTCCTTTCCTTCTTTTTCACCACTTTTTTGGCCAGGATCAGGATAAAAATATTTTTTCTACCCCTGTCCCATTTTGCATATTTCAATTGTTATAGTTGTATAAATCTTACATTCAATAACAATTTAAATTTTAAAACCATGGAAGAATATGCATTGATCATGAGACACGAAGACGGTAAAAAGATCGCTTCGCCGGAACAAATGGAAGCCTGGATGAAACAAACAATGGATTGGATCGGAGGCATTGCAGCTCAAAACAAATTTGTGAGTGGCACCGGCTTGCCGTTTGACGCTGCCCGCGTTGTAAAAACAAAAAATTCAAAACCTGTCGTTACAAATGGCCCTTTTGGCGAAATAAAAGAAACCATTGGCGGGTTTATTGTCGTTAAAGCAGATTCAATTGATGAAGCTGTTGAGTTGGCGAAAGGTTGCCCCGTACTGCAGGGTGAAGGAAATAGCATGGAAATAAGAAAGATCGCAAAGAATGACGGAGCGCATTGAGCAATTGGCAGTAAGCAGTCGGCAGGTTTTTAAGTTTCACGAAGCCGACTGCCAATTGCCGACTGCCAACTTGAAATTGAGCTATGCATCACCATGACCTCATACCGCATTTGTTCAGAACAGAATTCAGAAAGATCGCTGCTGTTCTTTGTAAACTTTTTGGTATTGAAAACATGGAGCTTGCCGAAGACATAGCCAGTGAAACTTTTTTATCAGCTCTTGAGAACTGGCCCTATAAAGGAATTCCCGAAAACCCGGTAGCGTGGCTTTATGCGGTGGCCAAAAACAAAGCAAAAAATCATCTTCAGCGCAACCAGGTTTTTACTGAAAAAATTGCAAAGCAAATAAAATACAGTTCATCACAAAGTGAAGAAGTGGAAATTGACCTTTCTGAAAAAAATATTACCGACAGCCAATTGCAAATGTTATTTGCTCTCTGTCATCCATCGATTCCAACCGAATCACAAATCGGTTTATCGCTTCGCATTCTTTGCGGATTTGGCATCGAAGAAATTGCCAATGCTTTCCTCACCAATAGAGAGACCATCAACAAACGGCTCTTCAGGGCAAAAGAAAAATTGAGGACAGAAAAAGTAAAGATCGTCCCCATAACTATCGGCATTCTTACTGAAGAAGAAATTAATGATCGTTTAGAAACTGTCCTGACTACCTTGTATTTACTTTTTAATGAGGGATATTATTCCGAAAGCCAGGACACGATACTGCGTGAGGATCTTTGCGCTGAAGCTATGCGCCTGGCCGATCTTCTTATCGGGAATGAACAGACATGTCAACCCAATGCAAAGGCTTTGCTCGCTCTAATGTGTTTTCATTCTTCGCGATTCAAAGCAAGGAAAAATAAAAAAGGTGAAATGATATTATATGAAGACCAGGATGAAACGTTGTGGGACCAGGAATTGATCGCAAAAGGCACTTACCATCTTCACCAGGCGTCACAAGGAAATAGAATTTCAAAATATCATATTGAAGCAACGATCGCTTACTGGAACACTCAGAAAGCGGATACAAAGGAAAAATGGGAAAATGTATTACAGCTATACAACAGGTTATTGCAATTAGAATATTCGCCAGTAGCAGCGCTTAACAGAACTTACGCTCTCGCAAAAGCAAATGGAAAACACGAAGCCATCATCGAAGCGGAAAAATTAAACCTGACTGGCAATCATTTTTACTTTGCCCTGCTTGGCGAATTATATGCAGGCATCGACAATAATAAAGCAACCCAAAATTTTCAAAAAGCAATTTCACTGGCGAAAACGCAAACTGACAAACAAACCATTCAAAGGAAAATTGACAAACTTGCTGGAATTAAACCTTAATAAAACCTCAGGCTACTGCCAGTTCCCTGTTGTATTTCTTCCGGTATTCTATGGGTGATAAACCGGTGATTTTTTTAAAGGTTGTTCTGAATGCTTTTGTATCCAAATATCCTACATCATACATCACTTCATTAATATTTTTGCGACTGGTCTCGAAGTTTTTCTTCGCGGCCTCAATTTTTACCCTCTGTATATATTCAGTTACAGTATTGCAGGTAGCTTTTTTAAACCTGCGTTCAAGGTTTCTGCGACTCAGTGCATGCATAGATGCCAGCTGTTCAACTGTTATTTTATCCTGGAAATTTTTTTCAATGAATTCCTGTGCCTTTCGTATGGGTTCGTCTTCATGTGCTTTCTGCCCCTGGAAAATAATAAACGGCGATTGGCTGATACGATCAATGTCGATCATGAATGCCTTTGAAATAAGGATCGCGATCTCACGACCCGCATATTTTTCGATAAGGTAAATAAGCAGGTTCAAATAGGAATAAGCGCCACCACTTGTATAAATACCACTGTCTTCTGTCATGATCTTATCGTCTACCACATCCGCATCAGGAAACATCGCCCTGAATTCATTCACAAATCTCCAGTGAGTGGTACATTGCTTTCCTTCCAATAAGCCTGTTGCACCCAGGAAAAATGTACCAATACAAAAGCTTACCAGCTCTGATCCACCATGATATTGATCAACGATCCATGGAATGAATTCCTTATTTGCCTCAGCGGCTTTTCTTTGGTCGCCATGTACAGCAGGAATAATTATGAGATCGGTCTTCTTCACATCATGCACCAGCACCTGGGGATTTACTGTAAATAAGCCGCTGGGTTGACTCGTCTCACTTGACAGCCCAACCAATTTGATATTAAATAAAGGAGTGTTTCCCCGTTCAACGCGAAGATTATTTACCTCGGAAAATATTTGGTGTGTTCCTTCAATGTTAACGAGGCTGGTATGGCCCTTTGGAATAAGAATTGATACATGTTTCATCTGGTTGTGCGTTTAATGTTTATAGCAAAGTGATCTTCTCACACCTTAAAGGTAAATAAAGGCCTTGTCGCAACCAACCCCTGATATTGCCGTATATGCACCCCGTCATTTTTTTTAAACGGTACTAGGTTTGTATCCATATTCAAAAATTTAAACTATGGAAACATATAATTTAAAAACTGATCTGAAAGTTTTTGGAAAAGAGGTAACAACATTTCCTCTTGGTGTTAAAGAAGCATTCAGTGCTTTATTGGATACGATCCCCGATGGATTTAAACGCTCATATTACGGGCTCAGCTATATGGATGAAACGGGAAAGATCATTTATAAAGCAACTGCCGAAGAGAAATATGAAGGAGAGGCTGAGAAATACAACTGCGAAAGATATGTTATAGAAAAAGGCGAATACCTGGCAGCGGCCATCACCGACTGGCGTAAAAAGACTGATTGTATAAAAGACGTATTTCATGATATGATGGAGGACGATCGCTCCGACAAAACCAAAGAAGTCGTTGAATGGTATAAAACTGAGACAGAGATGCTTTGCCTTGTAAAAATGAAAGAACACGAAACCATTCATTAAGTTTAAAAAAATGTACTGGTTAAAATGACAAGAAGCAGTTCCATAATGACAGAGAATATAAATACAGGGGAATTATTCGCCACCCTTGATAATACAACGTCGGAATTAATAGAATTAATTTCATCGTTTAGCGAAACACAGATCAATGAAATCCCTTCTGCAGGAAGCTGGACGGCGGCACAAGTTGCCGAGCATGTCACGAAATCAAACATTGGGATCATAAAATCCCTGAAGAAAGAAGGCAAATCACCGGGCAGGGCAGCGGATGCAGGTGTAGAAGAATTAAAAAAAACATTTTTAGATTTTGATAAAAAACTCAAATCACCCGAATTTATTTTACCAACCCAGGATATCTATCAAAAAAAATTGGTTATCGATAACCTGGGGATATCCATTGCGCAATTAAAAGAATTAAGCAGGCAGGTAAATTTATTCGAAGTGATAAGCCATCCCATTTTCGGCGAGGTTACAAAACTTGAGCTGTTACATTTTGTGGTTTATCATACTCAACGTCATATCCATCAATTGAAAAATATTTTTGCCCTCTCCGATACAAAGGTCAAATCAAAAATGAGGAACCTGGTCGCATTCATGCATGTGTCACTCGACGGGTTTGTAGCTAACGCAAGAGGCGAAATGAACTGGATCACGATCGACGATGAGGTGTTTAAAGATGCGATCACGCTGGCAGACAAAGCAGATACCGCATTGTTTGGAAGAGTTACGTACCAAATGATGGAAAGCTACTGGCCAACGGTTCTCTTAAATAATTCAAGTACCGAACTTGAATTGAGGCATGCCAAATGGATGGAAAACATCAGCAAGATTGTGTTTTCAGAAACCCTGGAAAAAGTGGAGTGGAACAATACAAGATTGATAAACGAAAATATTCCGAAGGAAATAATAAAATTAAAACAACAACCAGGTAAGAACATCATGATATTTGGCAGTCCGCGCCTGACACACAGTTTTATGCAATGGGACCTGATCGATGAATACCGCATTAATATAAACCCGGTTATCCTCGGAGGAGGGATACCCATGTTCAATATACACAGCAGGATCGATCTAAAACTTATTGCAACAAAAATATTCAGATCAGGAGTTGCAGGGCTTCATTATAAAACTGTCAAATGAAATTTTTGATCATGATCGAAGTTTTCAAAACGAATGTAAAAGGGGCAGTCCACGCAAAGAAGATCGTTAATATTTTGCTTGAGCAGTTTCCTGGAAACAAAATAAATTTTGACCTTCATGATTGTGATAAAATTCTACGGGTGGAGGGAAAAAGCTTTTGCGCAGAAAAGATCATGACACTCGTTATTGAAAATGGATTTAATTGTAACGTCCTTGAGTAGTCTCATGAACACTTCGTGCCTTTGTGCCGCCCGAATGAATCCGTTCGGACGGGTTTTCTTCGTGACCTTTGTGACCCAGAATGGTCACGAAGAACACAAGGCCGGGGCACTAAGTTCACCAGGAACTAATAGTTCACCTTAAGGGATAAAAGTCACGACACTTAAAAACATTCTTATGCAAGGTAATTCTAAAGTGGCCGGGAGTATCGATGAATACATTGAACAATTCCCTGCTAACGTCCAGGCGATCCTGCAAAAACTCAGGGCTACTATAAAAAAAACAGCTCCTGCGGCGGAAGAACTCATCAGTTACCAAATACCTGCATTTAAATATCATGGCATGCTCGTATATTTTGCAGGATACAAAAATCACATCGGCTTCTACCCCACTTCTTCACCCATGAAAGTTTTTAAGGACAGGTTGACAAATTATAAGACATCAAAGGGGGCCATTCAATTTCCTCTTAATGAGGCGATCCCGCTAACGCTGGTGAAGGACATTGTTAAGTTTAGGATCAGGGAGAACCTGGAAAAAGAAAACGCAAAACTGAAAATGAAAAAATAAAGAACCCCGCCGGAGGTTCTCCGGACATAGGAAAATTAAAAGGGGAGGGCGAAGAGAAACGGAACTGAAAAATGGCTTCTTGAAAAATATTGTTCTTAAAGTAAAAACCTCCACATAGAAGGAGGCTTCCATTCATTAAGACAATTTTATTTAATTGATATTCTCGATCACGCCTGCAATGCCCTGTCCTCCTCCCACACAAGCAGTTACCATTCCATATTTTTTATCCAGGCGCTTCATGTCGTTTAGGATTTGAATCGTGAGTTTGCAACCCGTACATCCAAGCGGATGACCAAGCGCAATCGCTCCGCCATTGATATTAACGATACCAGGATCCAATCCTGCTTCCCGAATGACGGCCAGTGCCTGCGAAGCAAATGCTTCATTTAGTTCTATCAGGTCAATTTGAGAAAGATTCATGTTGGCTTGCTTCATCACTTTTGGGATCGCAGCAACCGGACCAATACCCATAATACGCGGATGTACGCCTGCAGACATACAAGCCACCAACCGACCGATCGGTTTCAAACCCAATTCATTCATCATCTTCTCACCCATCACTATCACAAAGGCAGCTCCATCACTTGTCTGTGAAGAATTACCCGCCGTTACACAACCGCCGGCTGCAAAAGCAGGTTTCAATTTTGCTAATACTTCAAGCGATGTGTCGGCTCTTGGACCTTCGTCTGTGTCAACGGTGTAGTTTCTTTTCTGTTTTTTTCCTTTGTCATCGAGATACACCTCTTCCACATTGATGGGAAGGATCCCGTTTTTAAAATACCCGTTCTTTATCGCGTTGATCGCTTTCTGATGAGAATGAAATGAAAATTCGTCCTGTGCTTCCCGACTTACCTTGTATTCCTTCGCTACCGCCTCAGCTGTTAATCCCATGCTCAAATAATAATCGGGTTCATCTTTGGCAATCGAATAAGCAGGTACCGGTTTCCATCCCGCGGTGGGAACAAGACTCATGCTTTCCGTACCACCGGCAATAATGCAATCGGCCATACCCGTCCTGATCTTTGCAGTTGCAATCGAAATCGTTTCCAATCCGCTTGCACAATACCTGTTCACGGTCATTCCGGGGATATCAAATCCCAATGCCCTGGCAGCAATAATGCGTCCTACCTGCAATCCTTGCTCGGCTTCGGGTACCGCATTACCAACAATAACGTCATCTACCCGCTTTGCTTCCAACTGTGGCACACTTGCCATCAATCCTTTGATCACATCGACCGCGAGGTCGTCCGGCCTGTAAAACCGGAATCCACCGCGTTTTGCTTTTCCAACTGCTGTTCTGTATCCTGCTACGATATATGCTTCCTGCATAGTGAAAGTTTTTGTTTATGTTCCAGTTTTAATACCACTATTTAGCGCCTGTTGCGTCGCACTCTTGTGCTGCAACAATTCCATCGGCAAAGGTAGCCAGTCCCCTCCTCAACCCAAAACCATTAAAGTTAATTTATCTTCGCAGCCGACTATGTATAAGATCCTTCGCAGTATCCTGTTTTTATTCCCTCCCGAATGGACCCACTATTTTTCGATGAACTGCCTCAGGGTCTTATGCCTTTTAACACCGATTAAAAAATTAATAGCCCTTTTTTTCACAACTCACAACTCACGACTCACGACTCACGTCTTAAATCTCGAATTCAAAAACCCCATCGGCCTTGGTGCCGGCTTTGATAAGAATGCAAAGTATTTAAGAGAACTGGAAACGCTCGGATTTGGTTTTGTCGAAATAGGAACGGTCACCCCATTACCCCAGGAAGGAAATCCCCAACCAAGATTATTTCGCTTACCAAAAGACAAGGCACTCATCAATCGAATGGGCTTTAATAATGATGGAGCAAAAGTGGTTGCTGCACGATTAAGGAAGTGGAAGGAAAAGCAATCGGTCCTGCAAGTCGGGAGCAATCGGCAATCCCATGCACCACTCACCACTCACCGCTCACCACTCATTATCGGCGGCAACATCGGGAAAAATAAATCCACTCCCAACGAAGAAGCCTGGAAAGATTATGCTACCTGTTTTAATGAGCTTCATCCTTATGTAGACTATTTTGTAGTAAATGTCAGTTCACCCAATACACCGGGCCTGCGTGAATTGCAGGAAAAAGAATCTCTTAAAAGGATCTTATTACACCTGCTGATGATCAACAACGGGAAAGCAAATTCAAAACCCGTGCTTTTAAAAATTGCGCCCGATCTTTCGTATGAACAAATTGATGATGTCATTGACCTGGCATTGGAAATAAAATTAGACGGGATCGTAGCAACCAATACAACGATCAGCCGTGAAAGTTTGGTTCATGATGTCGGGATTGGCAACCAGGAAGCAGGTGGCTTGAGCGGGGCGCCATTAAAACAAAAAAGTACGGAGATAATAAAATACATTCATCAAAAAGCAAATGGACAAATACCAATCATTGCGAGTGGAGGGATTTTTTCTTCCGCTGATGCAAAGGAAAAATTAGATACGGGTGCATCGTTGGTACAGGTTTGGACAGGATTTATCTATGAGGGACCGGGTATAGTTAAGCGTATTTGTAAATTGCTCCCAAAAATTAATAATTAATAATTATTAATTAATAATCTAGCCGATGCAACATCTCTTCACGTCAGAAAATATCGTGAGCTTCATCATTCTTGTTATTCTTGAAATTGTTTTAGGAATTGACAATGTTATTTTCGTCAGCATCATCATTAACCAGCTGGATAAGAAAGATGAAAAAAAAGCCCGTCGTCTGTGGATGATCAATGGCATCATTATCAGGAGTATTTTACTACTGGGCCTGGGTTGGTTGCTGTCGCAAAAAGGGAAATATCTATTTACAATAGTTGACAAAGGTTTTGACATCGCCAGCCTTGTAATGCTTGCTGGTGGGATCTTTCTTATTTATAAGTCTGTCCGTGAGATACACAAAAAGCTGGAGGGTGAAGATGCAAATCTTGGTGCTGAAAAAAGGAAAGGGTTAGGTTTTGGCCAGGCCATTTTCCAGATCCTTCTTATTGATACTGTTTTTTCATTTGACAGCATTATTACCGCGGGCGGTACGGCGAAGCATGTGGAAATAATGATCGCCGCTGTTGTGATAGCTATGATCGTCATGTTTTTATTCAGTCCAAAAATTTCAGCATTCATTCACAAACATCCAACCCTAAAAATGCTGGCTCTTTCATTTCTTGTCATGATCGGCCTTAGCCTTATCATTGAAGGCTGGGATTCAGAAAAAGCTGAAGAGTTGCATTTAAAGAATTATATCTATTTCGGAATGGCATTTTCCTTTGGTGTCGAGATGCTGAATATAGTCATGAGAAAAAGAATGGCAAGAGGGAAAGTGGTCCAATTGAACGAACCGCGATTGAAAGATAATGAACCTGGAGGATCAGACCAGGCAAATTAAGGATATTAAGATATCGGGATATTAGAATTGCATGCTCACTATGTTTATTGAAGATTAACCATATAAGACATACAAGGCATTGAAGATCTCCTGTATGCCTATATGCCTTGTATGGTTAACTTTTTTCAAGAAGTGTGCTTAGCAGATCTTTAATATTGTTGCGGCCACAATTCCGGCTGTTTCAGCTCTCAATCTTGTATCACCCAATGATACAGCATCAAAATGGTTATGTATCGCGAGCTGCACTTCCTCGTTTGTAAAATCTCCTTCCGGTCCTATTAAAATGATTTGCGAGGAAAGTGTTTCATTGACAAGATCAGCAAGATTCCTTTTTTCTTCTTCAATGCAATGAGCAATGAATTTTTGCGAAGTATGAATAATTTCTTCTTGTTGAAAAATTAATTCATAGTCAATGGGCTTGTGCAAAACAGACAACCAGCATTGTTGTGACTGCAGCATGGCGCTGATCAAAATATTTTGCATCCTGTCTTCACGAAATTTTTGTTTCTCTGTTCTTTTACATATCAAAGGAATGATCTCATGAATGCCGATCTCGGTGGCCTTTTCTAACAACCATTCAAAGCGACTTGAGTTTTTGAGTAAAGAAATTGCAATGGTTATATGTCGTAAGGCGTGAGGCGTGAATCGTGAGTCAGTCACCTCGACTCTACAATGTTTTTTATGATCATCAATGATCGCCGCTGTTAAAAGATGTCCCTTGCCATCAGTTAAGTTCAGCCTCTCTGCTTTTTTCATTCGCAATACCTGCACAATGTGCTTTGAAGTATCCTCATCCAAAACAATTTGCTTTTGCGAAGCATCATATTCAGCGATATAAAAAAAAGGAAGATTCATGAATAAAAAGTCCGAAACAAAAACGTTTCGGACAAATCTAAAATCTTAAATCTGAAATCTAAAATCAGAATGGGTCTTCATCATTGTTTGCATCATTCATCTTGCTTCCCGTTTGAATGTAAAGCTTTGGCCCATCATCATCTTTCACTGGTTTCCAGTTACCGGGTAATCCAACAGGGTTAAAATCTCCTCCATCATCCTCAACAAATTTTTGAATGTGCAACAAGGCTCTCAGTTTTATTGTTTCCAGGGAGCCATTACGATGTTTTGCAATTCTTACATGTGTCTCTCCGCGATTGTTTTCTCCCATTTCATTGGTGGTGATATCATAATATTCGGGTCGGTATAAGAACATGACCAGGTCAGCATCCTGTTCAATTGCACCTGATTCACGAAGGTCACTGAGCTGGGGCATTTTTGTTCCGTCTTTTGCACCGCGTTTCTCCACTTCACGACTTAATTGGGAAAGAGCAATGATAGGAATACTTAATTCTTTGGCCAGTGCTTTCAGGTTTCTTGAAATGTTACTGATCTCCTGTTCACGATTGCTGTTCCTGTTCTCACCCGTTCCGCTCATCAATTGTAAATAATCAATGATCACCATTCCAATATTATGCTTATTCTTCAGGCGGCGGCATTTTGCTCTTAATTCAAAAATATTTAACGCTGGAGTATCGTCAATAAATAACGGGGCTTGTGCCAGGCGCTGAATACCTCTCGCATACAGTTGTTTCATTTCATGCTCTTCCAACTTTCCTCTTGCAATTTTCTCCAGCCAAATTTCACTTTCAGCCGCAAGAATACGTTGTACCAATTGGCCTGCACTCATTTCAAGAGAAAACACAGCAACCGGTGTTGGCTTGCTGGCATGAAGCGCCGCATTGCGTGCAAGGTTCAAAGCCAACGCAGTTTTACCTACTGAAGGTCTTGCTGCAAGGATGATGAGATCAGTAGTTTGCCAACCATAAGTGACCCGATCAAGCGAAGCATAACCACTGGGCACGCCAGTTACATCTTCATTTTTGTGACGCAGGTCCTCGATACGCTGGATGGTTTTTACCAATACTGAGTCGATCGTATCAAAATTTTTCCGAAGGTGATTATTGGTGATCTCAAATAACTTACTTTCAGCGTCATCGAGCAGATCGAATACATCAGTACTGTCTTCATAAGCATCACCGATGATCTCGCCGCTGATGCGTATCAATTCGCGTTGAATGAATTTCTGAAGAATGATCCTCGAGTGGGTTTGAATGTTGGCTGATGAAACCACAGTGTTCGTGAGCTTTGTCACATAGTAAGCTCCCCCGACCATTTCCAGCTCTTCCTTGCTTCGAAGCTCTTCCACCACCGTTAGTATATCTATCGGCTGGCTCTTCTGCGCCAGGTTTTGCATACATCGGAATATGCGCTGGTGCCCTTCAACATAAAAACACTCGGGTTTTAAAATTTCGGCTACGGTGTCAAACGCATTTTTTTCAAGCATTATGGCACCTAAAACGGCTTCTTCAAGGTCCTTAGCCTGGGGTGGCACTTTGCCATACACCATGGTGCTAAGATCGAGGGAGGATTTGCGCCGCTTTCTGTCTCTGTTCAGGTTAGTAAGATCCATTGTTGGCCCTGGTAGTAATAATTAGTTAAACCATCGATTCAATACCTTAACCATGGGGAATGTTCCCGCCCTTATATTATCTATTTCTTAATTCTGTGTTATTGGAATGTTTCCCGTCCAGTCAGTCGGCGAATATAAAAGGAGAAAAATTGTTAAAACAAATTTTTTCTTATCCACCTTGCATTCACAAACTAATGCACAGTAATCAAGGGTTATCCATCTTATTTTTCATGGTCATCCACAATTTAAAAAAAATAATCACTCTCCACCCATTTAAATCCACACATTTTGTGATTAAAAAAACCTTTGCATTTTTTTGGCCAGGTTGTCAAAACTCCAGAATGGCATTTTCATTGATTTGGGGAAGATAATCCCCTTGGATTTTCCTTTAAAAAGCGCTCCCGTCGGGCTTTTGCAGATATATAAATAAGGCTTTGATTTTTTGGAACGTGCTCCAGTACTGGTATTTTGTCCCGCTTAATGCGGGATTGCGTCGCACCTTTTCGCTTATAAGCATGTCCGGTACTTGGTTTTAGAGAATTCGATGAGCCAACATTTTTTTTATTCACCACTCATTTACATCAAAAGTTTTTCACAAAAATCAGTTCAGCACAATAATTCGTCTTCACGGCAGTTTAAAGTTCGAGCCATACTCCCCTTCTGCCGTAATCTTTGACACACTTAAAAATTCGATATGGAAACCAGGAACAGGAGTAATCGGTCTCGTCCGCTTATTACACAAATACAAAATAACACCACCCTTTGGATCGGTCATTTACAAACAGACCCCACAGACCATTTTGCAGGTCAAACATTCAGGTGTCCTTCGTCAGGGGAACTAGATAATATCCAGGTCTTCTCGGCAGCCGTGCAAAATCCGGGGCAATTGACCCTTAGTCTTCATTCATTCGATCCACAGAATAGATCCTGGGGACCCCTCCTTGCAAGCGCTACTGTTGAAGTAGAAAAAGTAGATAAAGAAAGGTGGATACGATTTGACCTGCCTCCCATGCCATTGCAACAGGACGAAATGTATGGTTTCCGGATTTATGCAAACAATACGATGATAGCACTCGGTGAGGCAGCAGCAGGTAATCAAACTCCTTTTAACGGGGAAGAATGGCACGCCGATTCAATAGATCAAACCGGCCATTACTATCGCTATTTCAGCCTGGCATACAAAATAGAAATGTGCGGCTGATCAATGTTTTCTTCTTAAAATAACAGCGGAGTTTTTTTGAAGATCACCCGAAAAACGGATCTGGTATCGTTCATTACCGTCCTGTAAAATAAGTAATCCGCTGTTGGGGGGTATGCGACCAAGATTTTCCGCATACAACACTAGTTTTGAAGAGTCCCCGATCGCTGAAGTTGCAATTGTTTTTCGTATCGCCTTATCAGTTAAACCCTGTTTTGACAAGATAATATTTCCATTTAAGACAAGGCTTACTGTATCACCATCGATCTCGCCGTTATCATATAAGCTTATGACAAGGCTGTCGGATTTAAATAAAACTGTCCTGATTATTTCTGTTTCTCTTTTTACAACTTCGTTTGCTGATTTGATCACGACCTCCTTTTCTTTGACCGGCCCCGTAGCAACTTCTTTTTTCACAGCAGGCTGCATAAATGAAAGTTTATCCGCCAGGCCCATCTCATCCAGTTTTGAGATCAATTTTGACTTTGCCGGGGGTTTTCTTTGCAGCTTGATCGTTCCTTTAAAATTGTTTTCATTAAGAGCCCTCATATCTATAGATCTTGTGGCCAGTGTTCCTGCCAATGTCATATTGGAATCCCTTCCAACCCAAACCAGGCTACCATACAATTTTACCCTCCTGGAAGGAGTTGTGTAATTATCGTAGATCAGTTCACCATCTTCAATAGCAATACTTGCTCTTTTTATTTTTATCTCCGTTGTTTTTACCCCTACATTCTCAACTCCATCGAATGTGAATGTGAGCAGTGAATACCCACTTAGATTATTCTTATGGCCACTGATCACCAGTTCATACGGCACCTTTGTATCGTTGACCAACAAAAAGCCCGCCCATGTTCCGGTTATATCCTGGGCAAAATTTTGACGTGGTAAAAAGAACAGGATCAAAAAAAAATTTACCGCTACCGATTTATAAAAACATCTTTCCATGCCCGATAAGATACTCCAAATTTTCCGGACATTTATTGCGGCGATCCGGTAATACGTGCACTGGCACGATTCTGTAACTTCTCTTTCTATGAACGCAGCTATCAGGAAACTTTTAAGGAAAGGAAAATCATCAGCAATGCCGAAGGATGTTGAACCAATGCTGGCGACGCTGGTTGATGAGGT
>Ga0207683_10001789_pt1 | contig 19023 bp, 15 predicted proteins | sample KBSM73metaG_FD_184333 | JGI IMG/M metagenome (GOLD analysis project Ga0207683, IMG submission 184333) | Miscanthus rhizosphere microbial communities from Kellogg Biological Station, Michigan, USA - KBS M7-3 metaG (SPAdes) (version 2) | ecosystem: Host-associated > Plants > Roots > Rhizosphere >... | reverse complement strand
CCCGACGGGAGCAAGACTTGGCCTTGACGTGGGGCCGGGACGCTTGCCTCTCGAGCACCAGGGAGCGGAACGAATCCAAGCGAAGCTCGGTATGTCGCCCGATTTCGCAATGCGCGATTACAACAAGCAGGAGACGACACCATGAAGCTGAAGCTGACGACGTGGATCCTCATTGCGATGCTGGCCGGCATCGGGGTCGGCTGGATGTGCCACGACCTCCTGCCCACACCCGAAATGGCCAAGACCGTGGCGGGGTACATCTCGCTCGTCACCGACGTCTTCCTGCGTCTCATCAAGATGATCATCGCCCCGCTGGTCTTTTCGACGCTCGTGGTGGGCATCGCCCACATGGGCGACTCCAAGTCCCTCGGCCGCATCGGCTTGAAGACCATGGGCTGGTTCATCAGCGCGTCGCTGATGTCCCTGGTCGTCGGGATGGTCCTGGTGAACATCCTGCGGCCCGGCGACGCGCTCAACCTGCCGTTGCCGGATGTGGGTGCCTCGACCAACCTGAAGACGGCTTCGCTATCGTTGAAGGAATTCGTCACCCATCTGGTCCCGAAGAGCGTGTTCGAGGCGTTGGCGAACAACGAGATCCTGCAGATCGTGATCTTCTCGGTGTTCTTCGGCGCCGCTGCGGCAACGTTCGGCGACAAGGCCAAGGTCGTGATCGACTGGGTCGAGCAGGTGTCGCACGTCATGCTCAAGGTGACGGCTTTCGTGATGGCGCTCGCGCCGATCGCAGTGTTTGCAGCCATGGCATCGATCGTCACCACGCAGGGCCTCGGCATCCTGTGGACGTACGGCAAGTTCATGGGTCAGTTCTATCTCGGCATCGTGATCCTGTGGGGGCTGCTTGCGCTTGCGGGATTCTTGTTTCTCGGCCCGCGCATCACCCGGCTGATCGCCCTGATCCGGGAGCCGATCATGCTCGCGTTCTCCACCGCCAGCAGCGAGGCGGCCTACCCGAAGACGCTGGAGCAGCTGGAGCGCTTCGGTGCCAGCAAGAAGATCACCAGCTTCGTGCTGCCGCTCGGTTACTCGTTCAACCTCGACGGCTCGATGATGTACTGCACCTTCGCTACGCTGTTCATCGCGCAGGCCTATCACATCGAGCTCGACATCGGACAGCAGATCACGATGCTGCTGATCCTGATGGTCACGAGCAAGGGGATGGCCGGTGTGCCGCGGGCGTCGCTGGTGGTGATTGCGGCGACGCTGGCGACATTCAACATTCCCGAGGCGGGGTTGCTGCTGATCATGGGCATCGACCAGTTCCTCGATATGGGTCGGTCGGCGACCAACGTCGTCGGCAACAGCATTGCGACCGCCGTCGTCGCGAAGTGGGAGGGGGAGCTCAGGCCGGAGGCCGAGGCCGAGGCGGAAATCGATGCGGACGAGGGCATTACCGCCGGCGCCCACGCCTGACGGTACGCGACGGCGTTTGCGGGCGACGGCAGACACATGAGGATGACGGCGATGAACGTCAAGACTCTGAAGGCAGTGATGATGGCGCTGGCAGTCGGCCTCGCGTCAGGGCCGCTGGCGCCCCTCGCGCGGGGACAGGATGCCGTCGGCGTCGAAAGATTGACCGGCACCCTGAAAAAGATCAAGGACACCGGTGCGGTCACGATCGGCTTTCGCGATGCTTCCGTACCGTTTTCCTATCTGGGTTCCGGACGCAGGCCCATCGGCTATTCCATCGATCTGTGCCTGGCAATCGTCGAGCAGGTGAAGGCCGAGCTCGGTACCGACGACCTCAAGGTGAAATACCTGCCGGTCAATCCGCAGACCCGGATTCCGCTCGTCGTCGACGGCGCTGTGGACCTCGAATGCGGCTCCACGACCAACAACGCCGAGCGCCAGAAGCAGGTGGCCTTCTCGCCGATCTTCTTCGTCAGCGGGACGAAGCTGATGGTCAAGCGGACGTCGAACGCCAAGTCCTATCGCGATCTTCGCGGCCGGATCATCGCGGTCACCGAAGGGACGACCAACGAGGCCGCAATCAAGGCGATCAACGTCCGCGAAGGCCTCGATCTCAAGCCGGTTCTCTTTCGCGATCATGACCAGTCGTTCGCGGCGTTGGCCGCCGGCAAGGTCGACGCCTGGGCGGGCGACGACGCGCTGCTGTATGCGCAGGCCGCGGAGTCGGGCAATGCGCGCGACTTCAAGGTGCTCTCCGATTACCTTTCCTACGATCCGTACGGGATCATGTACCGCAAGGGCGATCCCGCGTTCGATGCGCTGGTCAAGCGCACGTTCGAGACGCTGGCAGAGGACCGCGAGCTCGCGCGCATTTATGAGCAGTGGTTCATCCGCAAGCTGCCGTCCGGCAAGTCGCTCGGCATTGGCATGAGCCCGCAACTGCTCTCGATCTTCGAGTCGATGGGTCAGCCTACGGAATAGAGAGCGCGCCCGTTACCCACCTCACGCGAAAACGCGCTTGAGCGCTTGCGGGCTCGCGAGCGGGAGTTGTCTGCAAGATCGGGCTCTAGCTGCCCGATCTCGATTTCCGCGCCTGTATCAGGCGGCGGCGCGATACGAGTCGCGCAGCGCGCGAACCTTGTCGTGATTGGCGACGACGCCCTGGTATTGCCGCTGGACGATGGCACCCACGTCCGCCGGTAAATTTTGCTCGAGCGCCTTCTTGTATTGCGCCTTCGCGTAGTCTTCCCCGCGCTCGCATTCCTCGAGGATCGCCTTGTCGTCGCGGCTTGTCACCGCTCCCTTGACGCTGATCCAGCCACGGTGAAGGGCCGCGACCACACTGCCGCTTTGCTCGGGATCACCGCCAGACGCCCGCACGACACCCTGAAGCTCCCTGGCGCCATCCGCACAGCGCGTGGCGCAAGTACTGAACAGCGACTTGAGCTCCGGATCCCGTGCATCCTCCGCCGCTTTGCGAAAGCCGGTCTCCCCGTCCTTCGAGGTTTCGATCAGTTCATTCAGGATGGTCTCGACATTATTGGGCATCAGGTATCTCCGGATCGTTGAACAACGAACCGCCGAGCATGATGCGTTCGGCTGCATTGCGTGAGCCCGAATGCGCTGATCTTGTTGTAGGACTTCGGGCGGGGGAACAAGTGAGGGATGGGAGTGACGGGGCCGGTTCCGTCCGAGCGGCCAGTCTACGAAGGGAGGCGAGGTGTCAGGTCACCGACGCCTGGTAGATGCTGCCGATCGACGCGTCCAGCGCCTTGTTGAATTCCTGATCGCTCTGCTGCGCGGTGAGGCCTTCGGTCAACGCGCGCGAAAAGCTCGCGATCACGCCATGGTTGCGCGCCAACAGCGCGTTGGCCTCGTCGCGCGAGTAGCCTCCCGAGAGTGCCACCAGGCGCAGCACCTTCGGATGCTCGACGAGATCCGAGTAAAAATTGTCGACGGATGGAATCGTGAGCTTCAGCATTACCTGCTGCTGCGGTTCCAGGGCATCGAGATGCTTGAGGATGGCAGCCTTGAGAAGCCGCTCCGCACCTTGCTTGTCCGTGGCGTGGATGTCGACTTCGGGTTCGATGATCGGCATGAGGCCTGCCGCGAGAATTTGCCTGCCGACTGCGAACTGCTGGGCGACGACGTCCTCGATGCCTTTGGCGTCGGTGCGCTTCACGACCGAGCGCATCTTGGTCCCGAATATGCCCTTGCCCCTGGCACGCGAGAGCAAGGCCTCCAGGTCGGGCATCGCCTTCATCATCTGCACGCCATTCGCTTCGTCGGCCAGGCCCTTGTCGACCTTCAGGAATGGGACCACCTGCCTCGCGGACCAGAGGTAGTCGGCGCTCCCGCGTCCTTCGATCTCGCGGTCCATCGTCTGTTCGAACAGGATCGCTCCCAGGACGCGATCGCCGTTGAACGCGGGGCTGGTGATGATCCGCGTGCGCATTGCGTGGATCATGTCGAACATCTGCTGATCCCCCGAATAGGTGTCCGGTTTGATGCCGTACAGGGTCAGCGCCTTCGGTGTGCTGCCGCCGCTCTGGTCGAGCGCGGCGATGAAGCCCTTGGCGGATTTGATCTTTTCGTGCTGCTGCGGATTCATGGCGGTCTCCGGGGTGATGTGCATAAGCCAGGCGTGCATTTTACGCAGGCGGCGTTGGCTCGACGTGCGTTCGGCGATCAAGCCCCATGGCCGCAACGTTGCCGTACCCCTGACGAGGTCGAGATTCCTGCCTCCGGCTGGAACACGGAATGCCGCGATTGGGGACCATGCCGCGCCTGCGTCGCACGGCAATGGCGCAAGATTGTCCTTCCGCCATCCGGGAGGAAGCCATCATGGACGCAACCGGCCCCCGCATGGGCAAAAGCCTTGAAGGGGAACGTCGTCGATCAGGAGGCGAGGATCGCGGATCGGCGATTCACGGGGCGCACAGCGAGCGACTGAGAAGAAGGTCGCTTGCAAAAAAGGGAGATTACGCGACCATGCCCGTGGATCTACTCGATCACCCGGTCCGCCCGCAAGTACGTTGCGGAGGCAATGGCGATGCCGAGCGCCTTGGCCGTCTTCGTGTTGATCACGAATTCGAAGGTCGTTGGTCGCTCGACGGGGATGTCGCCAGGCTTGGCACCCTTGAGAATCTTGTCCACGAAGACCGCAGCGCGGCGATAGAGCGCGAGATAGTTCGCGCCGTAGCCGAAAAGGCCGCCAGCGTCGGCATACTCGATGAAGCTGATCGAGGGCAAACGCTGCATGGCAGCAAGCTCGGCAATTCTCTTGAAGTTGGCAATCAGCTTCACGTCCTCGACCACCGAGAGCGCGTCGATGTTCTTTGCAGCCATCGCCGCGAACGCGCTGTCGAGTTCATCGGTGCCACGTGCGTCAAACTGCTGCAAGGTAACGTTCAAGGCCTTGGCGGTGACTTCGGTTTCCTTGACATATGTCGCATTCGCTGGATTGTCAGGGTTTGCAAGCACAGCGATCCGGCGAAGGCGTGGAACGGCTTCCTTGAGTATCTCGAGCCGTTTGGCCACGAGCTCGGGAACGAAAAATGTGTCGCCGGTGATGTTGCCGCCTGGTCGGGCGAGACTCGCGACGAGGCCGGTCCCAACCGCGTCCCCCACGTTCGTCATGACGACTGGAATCGAATTCGTCGCGGTTGCCTGCTTGGCCGCTGTCGCACCGGGGCCGGCGTGCGTCACGATGACATCGACCTTGAGGCGAACGAGCTCGGCGGCGAGCTCGGGAAGACGCTCGTACTGGCCTTCCGCAAAGCGATACTCGATGGCGATGTTCTTGCCTTCGACGTAGCCGAGTTCGCGTAGCCCGGCCCGGAAGGCATCAACGCGAGGAGCCCATGCGGTGGGCGTCGATAACCCCAAAAACCCGATCCGCCTGACTGTCGTGACTGGCTGCTGAGAAAGCCCGGGAAGCGGCGCGGCGAGGAGCGCGCCCGCGGCGATCAGCAATTGTCGGCGTCGAGCTCGATGCATGCCCCCCTCCGGAACCAGCCTCCGCAGTCAGTCTACGCTCTGCCCTCGTTGACGAGCCTGCTGTCGGGTTGGCGACGTGCGCGCGTGCGTGCGCCAGCATCTGCCTTGGTTTGCGAAGGTGTAGGAAGGACGAACGCGTGCTCGGGAGCGCATCGGCGCCCCCGAGCACGCGAACTTCAGATCCCCACCCGCGATCAGGGCCCGATCTTCAGGACTTCGCCGATACCCGGAGTGATGCCGTGGTTGGTGACATAGATCGCGCCGTCAGTTCCGATGGCAATGGAGGTCGGACGATCGAGCCCGCCCAGCACCGTGGTGCGTGCGCAGTTCGGAGCGACACGGGTGACCTGGCCCGAATTGGGCGGGAAGAACAGTCCGCCGGTGGCGTGCTCGACCACGTAGAGGCTTCCGTCCGCTCCGAAGGCGAGGCTGATGATCGTCTTGAATCCGGAGCAATGCACGACCGGAGGATGGCCCGGGACTACACGGTAGATGTTCGCCAACCCCGGCACGAATGGAGCCCCGGTGAGCTGGCCGACATACAGCGCGCCATCCGGCCCGCGGGCGACGGAGGTCGGGACGGCGTCGATCTGGGGCGGGCCGACGGGGGTAGGATTGCGTATCGACGGAAATACGGCGAGCGTCTCGATGCTGCCATTGGCGGCGACATTCAAGAGCGCGTTTGCGCCGGCGTCGACAACCAGACGGCCACCGGGCTCGGCGAGAACTCCGAACGGATTCGAATCCAGGGGACCGCCGGCAGGATTCTCCTCGAATTCGTAGATCGCGACGTCGGCGACGACCTTCCACTTGCCGCTGGCCGGCATGTGAATGAGCGTGCCCAGGAAATCGCTGCCAAAAGCCTCCAGTAGCTCGGGACCGCCACCGAGTCCCAGCGCTATGTAAGCGGTGCCCTGGAACGAGATGCCGTTGGGTCCACCCGCCGTCGATCCGTCGGTAAGCGCGTGGGAAGGCATTCCCTCAACTACGCGGGACTGCTCGCCCTTCCACAACCGTGTGACGGCACCGGTGAGGCCATAGCAGCGAAACTCGCCGGCGCCGTTGGCCCCGCAATTGTGGGGGCCCGGCGGGCCGCCTCGACCTGCTTCGGTCACATACAGCGCACCGTTGGGGGCGAATGCAAGACCGCGGGGGTTCTCGAGACCGGACATCACCACCGTGTAAGGCGCCTGCGCACCGGCGCTGCCTATGGTCGCTCCGAAGGCAAGCGCGGCAATGACGTTTGAGCTGTAATGAGCAACGAAGTGACGGCTGGAGCGCATTGAGGATCTCCCTGGATGGACGGGTTATTGCCCGCGCGGGAAGACGGTCAGGCATGATCGATCCAGCCCACAATTGCCCTCAAGGGTAGGTTCCGAAATGGCTGCGCCAAGCGTTCGTCGAAACCAATGAAGATACGCGTCACAACACTTTGAATCGGCGTGATAAAGTTGGCGCGGTCGGGAGCAGTCACGGCCCGTTCGGGCTAGCCCGACAGCACCGGCGGTCGAACCAAGGCCGCCGCCTTGGCATTCTCTGTTGATCTGCTAAGGCCGAGGTCCTGCGATTCCGAGCCTGGCCGCAGCGATGGCCGCTTGCGTCCTGCTGGATACCTTGAGCGCGCGCAGAACCGCCGTGATGTGCGCCTTCACGGTGCGCTCGGCGAGACCCAGCTCGCGGCAGATCACCTTGTTCGAGGCGCCGCTCGCGATCAGGCGCAACACGTCGATCTGGCGTGCGGTGAGTCCAAGCGTGTCCACCGACGTCGTGTCCCTGCGGGTTCTGGGAACAGTTCGGGGACTGCCGGGTCCGGACAGAATTTCTGACGGGAGATACTTTCCCCCTGCCTGCACCAGCCGGACCGCATTCAGCATCACCTCGTTGGACGAGGACTTTGGAATGAATCCCGCCGCGCCCGCGCCCAATGCGGCGAGCACCGTCTGCGGGTCCGTGATGGCGGACAGTACGATGACGGGAACTCCAGGGAAGCGTTCGCGCCAGACTTTCAGGGCTGCGATGCCGGAAAGCCCCGGAAGGTTGAGATCGAGCAGGATGAGGTCGGGCTCGGGTGCGCGCGAGGCGAGCTCGATGCCCTTTTCGCAGTCGCCTGCGACGTCGATGTCGACGCTCGCATCGAGACGCCGCAACACGTTGCTCACCGCCTCCTGAATGAGGGGATGGTCGTCGACGACCAACGCCCTCATGCCCGCACCTGCAGGCTAGCCCGAAGGGGCTGTCCCGAGCAAAACGTGATGAGCAAGTCTTCCACGGTATCAGCATGTTACCGCGGGATGTGCTTCGCCGCGTGCGCTCGTTCCGAACGCAGCCATGGAAGCCCGGCCCGACAAGGCAATTCACGTGGGCCAAGCCCGCGTCCAGAGTCCTTGTGCGGTCCCTATCCGATCAATCGAAGGAGTGGCGATGACTCAGAAACTGCATTGGGTGTCCGTCGTTGCAATCGGCGCGGCACTGTCGATGTGCGCGAACGGCGCACTGGCCGGCGACCATGGAAAGGCGTGCTCCAATTCATCGCTCGAAGGCGTCTACGGCATTCAGATGTCGGGGACGCGGCCGGCTTCTCCGGGCGGACCCACGGAGGCGGTGATTGGCGTCGTGGTGCGGCACTACGACGGTCGCGGAGGCGTGACCCAGGTGGACAACGTCAAGGGTGCGATCAGCGGGTACGTACCGGATCGCTTCGGGACCGGTACGTATCAGGTGAACGATGACTGCACGGTCGTCGTGAATTTCCAGCCCGCTCCTGGCGTGCTCATCGAGGAACGGCTGGTGATCGTCGATAAAGGTCGCGAGCTTCGCAGCTTCACGGTCCTGCCGACAACGCTCATGGTGACAAGCGTCGGCATCAAGATGTGACATCGGCTGACGTCAACGCGCCGCAGTACGACCCCGCTCACACGGCGGGGTTGCCACTTTGGCGTTCCCGTCCTGTTCAGCGGGGGCCTCGTTGGGGCATCATCCTTGTACGCACATTCGCGATTCCGGTCTGTAGTCGCAGCGCGACGCCGGCGACCGCCTGCGCAACGGTTCGGACCTCAATGGAAAGCCTGCCGCGTCCACGAACATGCCGAGCGTAGCGCGGCACACATTGTTCTGGAAATACACAGCCTGGCTGGCAGGAATGGTCAGTGCGTTGCTCGTGGCAAGCGGTGGCGTCGGCGGCTATTTCGCCTATCGGCAAGCCATCGCCGCCCAGGAGGAATTGCAGCGCGAGAAGGCACGTTCGGCCGCCCGCGATATCACCGGCTTCATAAGGCGCGTCGAAGATGGAATGCTGGCCGTGGCCGACAAGCTTCGCGTCGATCGGGCCGTTGGCATCGACGATTTGCGAATCGAGTTGATCGCGCTCCTTCGCCACCAGCCTGCCATCACCGAAGCACGCTGGATCAGCGCCGATGGCCGCGAGCGGCTCATGGTGTCGCGGATCGTGCGCGACGTCGCGGACAGCGGCGAGGATCGGTCGCGCGATCCCGGCTTTCGCGGCGCGCAAGCCCACACCCGATACGCCGGGCCGCTCTATTACGTGCGTGAGAGCGAGCCCTATATTTCTCTTGCGGCGAGCCGCGATGCACGGAGCCCGGTGCTCATCGCCGAGGTCAATCTCAAATTCGTCGGTGAAGTGATCGCCAAGGTTCGAGCGGGTCCGGAGGAAGTCGCCTACGTCGTCGACAATGGCGGAGCGCTCGTTGCGCATACGGACATCGGTCGTGTGCTCGCCAAGACCGATCTTTCGGCGCTCCCGCAAGTACGGAGTGCGATCCTGCGAAGCGATCAGGACTTCGCGCGGGTCGACGACGCCCGCAATCCGGAAGGTGCACCGGTGCTTGCCGCATCGGAGCCCATCGAACGCCTCGGGTGGACGATGCTGGTCGAGCAGTCGCGCAAGGAGGCGCTGCGGCCGGTCTATGCGTCGATGGCCACGACGGCCGCGCTGTTGCTGCTCGGCATCGTCGCAGCGGTATCGGCGAGCCTCGCGCTCGCACGGCGTATGGTGCGCCCGATTCGGCAGATCGAGGCGGGGGCCAAGGAGATCGGCGAAGGGAGGCTCGACAAGCGGATCGACGTGCGCACCGGCGACGAGCTCGAGGCGCTGGGGGCGCAATTCAACCGCATGGCGGAACGCCTGGAGGCGATTTACACCGCGCTCGAGGCGCGCATCGCCGAGCGCACGCGCGATCTCGCGGTGGCCAACGAGTCGAAGACGCGCTTCCTTGCGGCGGCGAGCCACGATCTTCGCCAGCCGATGCATGCCCTCGCACTGTTCGTCGGGCAGTTGCGCGCCTGCGCCGGATCGCCGGAGGCGCCCAGGTTGCTGGAGAAGATCGAGCGCTCCGTCGATGCGCTGGCGGACCTTCTCGACGCACTGCTCGACCTCTCCCGGCTCGACATGGGGGCAGTGCCGACCCGTCCGCGAGCATTTGCGATCGACCCGCTGCTGTCGCGGCTGGTCGCGGAATTCGCGCCGGTGGCGGAATCGAAGGGGCTCGCCCTGACATCGGTGCCGACGTCGCTGTGGGTGTGCTCCGATCCCGCCTTGCTCGAGCGAATTCTCCTCAACCTCCTCACCAACGCGATTCGCTTCACCGTCGAAGGCCGCATCCTGGTCGGTTGCAGGCGATGCGGCGATCACGTCGAGGTGATCGTTGCAGACACCGGCGTTGGCATTGGCCCCAAGCATCTGCCTCATGTGTTCCAGGAGTTTTACCAGGCGGAGCCGCATCGGGTCGGGCAGGGTGGCGGGCTGGGACTGGGACTGGCGATCGTGAAGCGCCTCGCCTCGTTGCTCGATCATCAGATAACGCTGAAATCGATCCCGGGAATGGGAACCGTCGTCCGTGTCCGTGTCCTCCGCGCTGCACCGCAGCGCCACTCGTCGCCCGTCGAGGCTCCGGTGACGCGCGATCTGCATGGCACGCTCGCACTCGTCGTCGATGACGAAGCCCCCGCGCGTGACGCGCTTCGCGGGCTGCTCACGCAATGGGGCTGCGAGGTCCTCGCGACCTCAGGTGGCGACGAGGCGATCGAATGCACCCGTCAACGGCGACCCGATGTCGTCCTGTGTGACCTCCAGCTCGCCGACGGCGAAAGCGGACTCGAGGTCGTCGAACGCCTGCAGCGTATGCACGGTCATGGACTGGCATGCGCATTCATCACCGCGGAATCGATTTCCGAGCGAGTCTCCGACGCGCGATCAGCCGGCTATCCCATCGCGCTGAAGCCCGCAAAACCGGCCAAGCTGCGCGCCTTGATCGAGCACCTTTGTTTCGATTCCCGCAGCGCAGCGGCTGCCGACGCGGCCATCCGATGAGCCACCGGCGAGCGTTCGTTCGCGGTTTGGCGGCGGGTCTTGTGATCGCGCCATTCCCTGTCGCAGCGATTCCGCATGGCGCCGCGCGCCGGGTCGGCTGGCTGCATCTTGGACGTCCGTGGAGCCTCAATCCGGTTCGCGACGCGCTCAAGGAGCTCGGCTGGATCGAGGGCCGCAATCTCATCATCGACACACGCTTCGCCGACAACGAGATCGACCGGCTTCCCGCGCTTGCGGCGGAGCTCGTCGCCCTCAAGGTCGACGTGATCGTGACGCAATCGACACCTGCTGCCATAGCGGCGAAGAATGCCACCACCGTCATTCCGATCGTCATGGCGGGCAGCAGCAATCCTGAATGGCTCGGCTTGGTCGCAAGTCTTGCGCACCCCGGCGGCAATGTGACGGGTGTGACCAACAGCCCGGGCGGCGGTTTCGGCCCGAAGGTTATTCAGTTGCTGAAGGAGGCTGCGCCGCGGGTGTCGCGGCTCGCGGTTCTCGACAGGGAGGGCGCAGGAGGAAGTCCCTGGCAGGAAATGGAAGCGGCCACGCCGCCGCTGGGTGTCACAGTGCTTCGGACGCCCGCCAATACGCACGCCGAGGTGTCGAGGGCGCTTGCGTCCGCGCTGCGGCAACGGGCGGATGGTCTCTACATTCCCGCGAATCCCGTCAACACCGCCGAGGAGCGATTGCTCGCAGAATTCGCGTTGACGCATCGTCTTCCCGCAATCTGTGGCGCCAAGGAATTTGTGGCAGCGGGAATGCTGATGTCGTATTGGGCCAGCTGGGCGGCGATTCGACGGCAGGCTGTCGTCTACATCGACAAGATCCTCAGAGGGGCCAACCCGGGGGATCTTCCGGTGGAGCGGCCGTCGAAATTCGAGCTGGCGATCAATCTGTCGACTGCACGGTCGCTGCGCCTGACCATTCCGCAGACGCTGATGCTTCGCGCGGACGAGCTGTTCGATTAGCTGCGCGTCTTCGTGGATAGATCGCGGACGCAGTGAGGAAGCGATCGCGCGCGCAGACCGGGACGCTGCCGATTGCGCGGCGCGATCAAGGCACCCCGTCCTTCCGCCGCGCTCGTCGTTCCTCCCACGCTTGCAGCTCAGACCGATAGCGGTCGAGCGCGTCGTCGTACAGGTCGAAGATGCATGGGTCGCAGGATCCTTGACAGCAATCGTCGCGGCTCGGCCGTGCGGGCAGCTGGGGCGGCGGATCAGCGTCCTGTGGTGACATCAGCAGGATCGCACGACCAGCACGTCGTCGAGCCAATCGAACATTCGCTGATGGAAAAGGGAGCGCGCCATGATCGCCGTATGGTCGCCGGCGCCTTCGGATGCGAGGAAGCGCACCAGCGTCTTCGGCACGGAAAGCGCTTCGTAGACTTCGGACGCCGTAGTCGCCAGGCGGTCCTCTTCTTCACAGGCGAGAAACACCGGACAACGCATCGATCGAAGCGCGACGTCGTTGGTGTAGCGACGTGCGATGTCGATGTATTCCGGGAGTGAATTGATGCCATGGACCCAGAAGGCGCGCTGGACGATCGACCATCGCATGGCAAAGGAGGACTCGATTTTTGCCATGTAGGGAGCGAACAGTGCCGGATCGGCCTGGAGCGGGTTCGCAAGAGCCTCGGCAGGCAGATCGGCGAAGATCTTCTGCATCGGTCCCCAGAGACCGGTCATGCCGGGATCGGCGATGCACGCAGCGAGGCGGGGTTCGCCGCCGGCCCCTCGCAGCGAGAGATAGCCTCCGAAACTCCAACCCGCGAGTGCGATGCGAGCGGGATCGATCTCGCGTCGCGTGAGGGCGTAATCGACCACGGGTCGCACGACATTTTCCCAATCATGCCTCATCCGCAGGCCCTGCCGGATGAGCACACGCCCCTGTCCGGGACCGTCGAACAGCAGGCAATGGTAATCACGGCGATTTGCGGCAACCGCGAACGCAAAGTACATCTCGTGGACCGTCGAATCGTATCCGTTGGTCGCGATCAATGTGGGACGCGGACCCTCCGCACCCGGCGCGCGGCAGAAGTACCCTGGCAGCGTGGTTCCTTCGTAGGGTATCTCCACCGCTTCGAGCGGCGGATCGGCGCGCTTGGCGAACGCCTGGAAAGCGGTCGACTCCCGCTCGAATCCCCGGATTACTTCGGGTCTCGTCGGCGCGCCGAAATGCATGAGATACGACGTACGATAATAATTGGAGGCGCGCAGGTACGCCTCCCTCGCGCTCGTCTCGTGTCCCGCGGTGGCGCATGCGTCCCCGATTGCCGCGACGCGATCGGCAGTGGCGCTCCACTCGCGTGACCAAGCCGTCGCATCCTGTGCCGGGACGCGTGCCATGGTCGTCATGCATTCGCCGAAATCTGCGCCCCCAAACTGCACATGCGCGAGCGTACGCCGGGCTTGCTCGTTGAAGAATGGCTCGGTGGAAAGCATTGCCGTTCCTCGCATCATCCTGCGTTTTTGCTCAGGAATTCGAGTGTCTTCGCGTTGAACGCCGGTACGTTCTCATACAGCGGCGCATGCGAACAATCTTCGAAGATGTGCAGCTCCGAATTCCTGATGCCATTCTTCAGCTGATCGGCGAACCGCGTCGAGGTCACCACGTCGTGGCGGCCGAAGGTTATCTGTGTGGGCGCGCGGATCTTGCCCAGTTGTGCCTCGGCGTCGTGAGCGATCACCGCATCGGATGCCTGGATGAACGCGTCGACCGGCTGCCGGGGACGGCTGCGCACGAAGTCGGATAGGGCGCTGACGTGCTCCGGTCTCTGCGCATAGAGCTCGGGCGTGAAGCACCATGGAAAGATCCCTTGGATTACCATTTCCTGCACGCTGTTCATCGCCCTGGCCATCACCTGCCAGCCTTGCACGACAGTCCTGAGATAGGCATCGCTCTTGGGCCAGCCGCTATGCAGCGAGAGCGATTTGACCCGGTCGGGATACTTGGCGGCCATCCAGATGCCGGTGGCCGCCCCCAATGAGAGGCCATAGATGTGGGCCTTCGGAATACCGAGCGCCTGCATCAATGCGGCGACGTCGTCGGCGAACATCTCCGTCGAGTAGACGCCGGTGGGTTTGTCCGACTCGCCGGCACCGCGCAAATCGACGGAGATACAGGTGAAGTGCTTCGAGTACTCGGCGACCTGGAATGCGTAACACGCACAATCGGCCGCCAGATAAGGAATGAGAACCAGAGGCTCGCCGCTCCCCTGTTCGTCGTAGGTCATCGTGATGTTGCCGGCTTGAACTCCAGGCATAGGTCCCTCCCGCTTGAGAAACTTTTGCCGACCGCGGCGAACTATCCGCCGGGCCTCCACGCGCCTGGTTACGGCGCTGAAACCAGCATACGCCAGTTGAAGGCTTCATACGCGTGGTGAACCACTGCCGGCGCGGTCGAGCCGCGCACCATGGCTTTGACAAAAGATATCGGCCGGCGTCAAATATCGCGACGGGAGGGTGAAGTCGTCCGCCGAAGACGAGAGTTGAATCGAAGTCGTGTCGTCCGCAATCGAGCGGCTGTGAGTGCGTTGCGTACGACCGGTCTCAAAACGGGTCTGAATCGTAACTCGATTGAGGAGGAACGATGAAACACCTTTTCGCTGAAACAGCTGTCGTGTGTGCCGTCGCCTCGCTTGCCCTGATGGGCTGCAACGGCGGCGACGACGAAACCCCTGTACCGCTCACCGTTCCCAAAGCCACCTGCGGACCGAACGACCGACCCGAATCCGGATTGCAGGGTCAAGTGCCGGCGGCGCTTCGCGCGAGCGGATTTCAAGGTTTCAGCTGCAACCTGCAACTGATCGGCCAAAGCAAAGGCGACGGCGCGAACTGGCAGACCACGCAGTTCAAGGATCGCGCGGGACACGTCTGCGCGTATCACGGAACTGCATTCACGACCGCCGGTCGCACGCATGTCGGCGTGCCGGTCATCGACATCACCCAGCGCAGCACGCCGACTCCGACGGCCTATCTCACCACGACGTCGCTGCTCGATCCGTGGGAATCGCTCAAGGTCAACGAGCGCCGGCAGCTTCTCGCGGGCGTCAATGCGCACAACGGCGGGCTGCAGAAAGACAACGGGACGAACGGCGGCGGCGGCCCCGAGATCGACGTGTACGATCTGGCGAATGACTGCAGGCAACCGCAGCTCATCGCGAGCGTTCCCATCGGGCTCCCGGGTGGGGGCGGTGCGGTGGCCGATCCCGAGTTGATCGGGCATGAAGGCGCGTGGGCGCCCGATGGACTCACCTACTACGGCAGCGATCTGGTCAGCGCCCGCTACTACGCGATCGATATGGCCGATCAAACCCATCCGACGCTGGTCTCGACCTTTCGCAATCCGTTCGCTCGCAACGTGCAGCCGCTGCCCAACCTCGTCATCGACGGGACGGTGCATGGCCTGTCCGTGAGCGACGACGGCAATCGCGCGTATTTCGTATCCCTGGGACCGGGCAATCCCGATCCGGCCGTGACACCGAACAACGGCCTCCTGATCGTGGATACGAGCGAGATCCAGGCGCGCAAGCCGAACCCGCAGATGAAGCTGATCAGCAGCCTATTCTGGAAGGACGGCGGAACCGCGCAACACACGATCAACGTGAAGATCGGGGGCAAGCCCTACATCATCTTCGTGGACGAGGCGGGATCAGGAGGCAACAACCCCAACGGGTGGCTGGCCGCCTGCGGTGCCAATCTGCCGGCGTGGCCGTTCGCGCGCATCATCGACATCAACGATGAGACCGCGCCCAAGATCGTGTCCCGGCTGATGCTGGAAATACACGACCCTGCGAACTGCAGCAAGGTGCTTCCCGATCTCGCCGGACTGTCGAGCTTCACTTACGGCAGCCACTACTGCAGCGTCGACAATCGGGCCGAGGCCACCACCCTGGCGTGCGGTTATTTCAACTCCGGGATCCGGGTGTTCGACATTCGCGATCCGGTGCGCCCGAAGGAGATCGCGTATTACAACCCGGCGGGTACGACGACGGCGAGCCCCGGCTCGAATCACGTGCGTGCAGGCGGCTGGGTCGCCGGCGGTCCCGACTGGTGCTCGGCGCAAGTGCACCTGGACGCTGCGAGCGGGTCGCTCTGGACCACGTGCCAGGACAACGGCGCACTCGTTCTGCAGTTTACCAACGGCGTGTGGCCGTTCCCCACATCCGCAACGCCGCCCGGACAACAGAACTAAAACGTCGTAGCGATTGAATCCGGAGTCGGGTGTCGTGCCGAATGGTCACTCGAGGGAAGCGCGATTGAGACGTTCGTGCTTCCCGTCTCCGGATCGTTGATTGCAGATTCCGTCCCTATTCTTGCCGATGTAGAGCGGTTGTCGACTGCCGGCGCTCTTGTCGGGCGCCTGCGCGCAGTGGTCGGGTCGGGGCAGAGTTGATCGTCGCCGCCTCTCCGGATCTCCGCCCTGGACGTGTTCTCTGTTAGATTCGAGAAGCTTCCTCAGCCGACAGGAGACTGTTCATGCCCGACGACGACAAGAACGTGCTCGGCGGCTCGCTTGCGCCTTGCTCGACATCACCGCGCACGGGCTTCTATCGTGACGGGTGCTGCAACACAGGACCCGAAGATGTCGGGATGCACGTCGTTTGCGTGCAGGTCACCGAAGCATTTCTCGATTTCGCCCGTGAACAGGGCAACGACCTCGTCACGCCCGTCCCGGAGTTCGAATTTCCCGGCCTCAAGCCCGGTGACCGATGGTGCGTGTGCGCTGCCACCTGGCACCAGGCGCTGTCCGCAGGTGTCGCGGCGCCCGTCGTGCTCGCAGCGACCCACGAGGAAACACTGGCCATGATTCCGCTCGATGCATTGAAGGCGCACGCGCTGGACATCCACTGACCAGGCGTCGGCACGGACTGCGCGGCGGTAGATCTCTCGGCTCGGGCAACGTTTGGCGCCCGCGCGTGTGCCGCGCAGCGTCAGCGTGAGACGTTGCGCGGACGCCTTTCGCTTGCGGATTGGGTAAACGGAGCTCAGTAGAGCGCGCGGAGCGCGCTGCCGACCGCAAACCAAACCAGGCTGCATGCCGCGATTCCGGCGAGAAGTAACCAATCCTTCGGTTTGAGTGGCAGCACGGCCGAGCGCTCCTGTCGAATTCCAGATTCGCATTACGCAACTAACATGCCTGGTGGACCGGCAGCGCGTGAACGCCACGCGGCCTTTCGCGACGCGGCGCGCGTCGCGTGCTGTTGACGCACCGAAGGGCGAAGGAGCGGCCCTCCGTTCCGTCGGCCATTCATTCGATCTTGACCTTCGCGGTCTTCACCAGATTCGTCCAGAACTTCCCGTCCTCTGCCAGGAAGCGGGTGAACTGCTCCGGGGAGTCGGAGATCGAGACCTCGGTACCTTCGCGCGCAAGCGCCGCCTTGACCGGCGCCTGTTGCATAGCGTCGACGGTCGCGTCATAGATCTTTTTCACGATTGCGGGCGGCGTACCGGCGGGCACGAACATGCCGTACCAGAACTCGAGGTTGTACTCGGGCAGTCCCGCCTCCCGCATGCCGGGCAGGTCGGGCACCAGCGGGGAACGCTCACGCGTGCTGACCGCGATCACGCGCAATTTACCGCCCGCGGCCTGCGGCAGTACGGAGGGCGATGTCCCGAAGGTTACCTGCGTATCGCCCGCCATCACAGACTGGATGGCCGGTGCGCCCCCGCGGTAGGGGACATGCGTCATTGGTGCGCCCGTCAGCTGGATGAAGAGGGCCGCTCCCAGATGCGGTGCCGAGCCGTTGCCGGACGTCGAGTAGTTCAGCTTCTCGGGATCCTTCTTGGCGGCAGCGATCAGCTCGGATACCGAGCGGATGCCCGTCGCAGGATTGACGGCGAGGACCAGCGGCGATGTCGTCATCTTGGTGACGGGCAGGAGGTCGGCGGGCGTGTACGACAAATTGGGATTGAGTGCGGGGTTGACCGAAATGCTGCTGGGGCTGGCGATCAGAAGCGTGTACCCGTCGGCCGGTGACTTGGCGACGATGTCCGCGGCGACGCTCGATCCGTTGCCGGGCTTGTTGTCGACGATCACCGGCTGCCCGAGCGCCTTGCCGAAGGCGTCGCTCATGGCGCGGGCCACAGAGTCGGCCGCGCCGCCGGGTGCGAACCCGACCACCAGGCGGATGGGCTTCCCGGGATAGCCCGCAGGCTGGGCCCAACCAGTGCAAGCCAAGGCCCCGGTCGCAAGTGCCAGCCACAGCTTCGCGCTTTTCATCGGGTCGTCTCCTCTCGGGAGCTGAAGATCAGGATGCAACCGGCATGCGCAGAACGATCTTTCCCACATGCGCGCCGGATTCCATGCGCGCCTTGGCGTCCGCGAGCTGCGCGAACTCCATCACGCGATCGATCCGGGGCTGGATGCGTCCGGTCGCGAAATGGGGCATCACATCGGCAACGAATCGCGGGATGGCCGCCGAGCGCTGCTCTTTGGTTCGCAGCTTGTTGGAAACACCGAATACGGTCAGGCGCTTGGCGTGCAGTGCCTCGAGGTCGATGTCGGCATGTACCATCCCATCCACGTAACCCACCGTGGCGAGCCGACCCTCGAAGGCCATGGCGCGCACGTTCTCGGCGAACACGGAGCCTCCGACGGTATTGACGATCAGGTCGGCGCCGTGCCCGCCCGTTGCGTCGATGACCGTCTGCGCGAAGTCGGGCTTGCGGGTGCACAGCGCGACGTCCAGGCCCTGGGGCGCGAGCGATGCCAGCTTGTCGGCTGACCCCGAGGTGCCGATCACGCGCGCGCCCAGTGCTTTGCCCAGCTGCAGCGAGGCGACGCCCACGCCGGAAGACACGCCATTGATGAGGAGCCATTCCCCGGGCTTCAGGCGGCCCTGCAGCGCCAGCATGTCGTAGGCAACCAGAAAGGTCAGCGGAATGCTCGCAGCTTGTTCCCAGGAGAGGGCGGGTGGGACCGCCATGGCCTCCGCCGCTTCCATCAACGCGTACTCGGCAAAGGCGCCCGCGCAGCGACCCATCACCCGGTCGCCCGGCCGGAACTCGGCGACGTCCGCGCCGGCCCCGACCACTTCGCCGGCGCCTTCTCCGCCGATCGCCTTCCAGGTGCCGGGCTTGCCGAACGTGCCGTGCGCGAGCAGGAACTCGCCACGGTTGAGCGCCGCCGCGCGCATGCGGACCAGGAGCTGCTTCGGGCCGGGGACCGGAACCGGGACGTCGCGGCGCTCGAGCGCCGTGGACGTCGCGGTCATCTGCATCCAGTACGACTGCATGACGCTAGCCATCGGGGCGCGCGAGCGCGGCCGGGCC
>Ga0207683_10001788_pt1 | contig 19030 bp, 18 predicted proteins | sample KBSM73metaG_FD_184333 | JGI IMG/M metagenome (GOLD analysis project Ga0207683, IMG submission 184333) | Miscanthus rhizosphere microbial communities from Kellogg Biological Station, Michigan, USA - KBS M7-3 metaG (SPAdes) (version 2) | ecosystem: Host-associated > Plants > Roots > Rhizosphere >... | reverse complement strand
TCTGCGAGCTGCCCGAGGACGAGCCGGGCCACGTCTACCACATGTACGTCGTTCGCTCGCCTGAGCGCGCGAGATTCGCCGAGGCGCTGTCAGCGGCCGGGATTGCCAACGCCTCCTACTACGTGACCCCGACGCATCTGCAGCCGGCCCTGAAGCCGCTCGGGCACGAGGAGGGCTTGCTGCCCGAGACCGAGAAGGCTTCGCGGGAGAATCTGGCGCTGCCGATGTGGGCAGGGATTCCGGCCGAGGTTCAAGAGCGCGTCGTGAACGTGATGCGGGAAGCTTCGTCCGTGGGAGCGGCCTCTTGATCCCGATCAACCGGCACCGGATCTGGCAGGTCGTCGCCGACGGCTTCCTGATCGCGACCGCGTGGTGGCTCGCGTTCGAGCTGCGGTTCGACCAGGGCGTGCCCCCGTACTACGACACGCTCTTCAAGCGGACGGTCCTGATCGTCGTCGGGATCAAGCTGCTCGTTTTCATCCTCTTCGGCTTCTACGACCGCTGGTGGCGGTACGTGTCGACGCGCGACATGTGGGGCGCCGCGCGCGGCGTCACGGTTGCCTCGCTCGTCGCCGATGTGACCGTCTACTTCGCCTCACCGGTCGCAGACGTTCGCCTGCCGCGTTCGATCGCGGTGATGGACTGGCTGCTGCTGCTTGCGTTCATCGCCGGCTCACGGCTGATCGCGCGCTCCGTCTTCGAGCGGCCGACGCCCGGGCGGCTCGTCGCGCGCGGCAAGGAGGTGCTCGTGATCGGGGCCGGCGAGGCGGCGCGCGACACGATCCGCGAGATGCACCGCAACCCGCAGCTCGGCTACACGCCGATCGGCCTCGTCGACGACGACCCGCGTAAGAAGAACATCCGCATCCACGGCGTCCGCGTGCTCGGGACGACCGCCGACCTGCCGCACCTGCTGCGAGACAACAGGCCGGACGAGATTCTGATCGCGGTCCCGTCGGCCTCCGGCGAGTTCCGCCGCTCGGTCGTGACGACCACCCGCGAGCTAGGCGTGCCGGTCAAGACACTGCCGGGCCTGCACGAGCTGATCTCCGGGGAGATCGACCTCGCGGTCCAGATCCGGCCGGTTCAGGTCGAGGACGTCCTCGGCCGCGACCCCGTCGACGTCGACCTCGACTCCGCCGCGCCGTACGTCGAGGGCAAGACCGTGCTCGTGACGGGCGCCGGTGGTTCCATCGGCTCGGAGCTCTGCCGCCAACTGACCCGGCTCGGCCCGCAGCGGCTCATCCTCGTCGAACTGGGCGAGACCGCGCTTTTCGAGATCGAGCGCGAGCTGGTCGACGACCGCGGCTTCTCCGCCGCCGTCCCCGTGCTCGCCGATGTCGGCAACGCGACCAAGATACGTCAGGTCTTCGAGCGCTATGAGCCGAACGTCGTCTTCCACGCCGCGGCCTACAAGCACGTGCCGCTGATGGAGGCCAACCCGCTCGAGTCGGTGCGGAACAACGCGCTGGCGACGAAGGTCGTCGTCGATGCCGCCGTCGAGTATGGCGCTCACCGCTTCGTGCTCGTTTCGACCGACAAGGCAGTCAATCCGAAGACGGTGATGGGCCAGTCGAAGGCCGTCTGCGAGTGGGTGGTCGAGGCCTACGGCGCCCGCGAGGACATCGCGACCCGGTTTGTCGCCGTTCGCTTCGGCAACGTGCTGGGCTCGTCCGGCAGCGTGATCCCGATCTTCCGCCGCCAGATCGAGAAGGGCGGCCCGCTCACGGTGACGCATCCCGAGATGACCCGCTTCTTCATGACGATCCCCGAGGCGGCGTCGCTGGTGATCCAGTCCGGCGCCATCGGCGGCGAGGGCCACGTGTTCGTCCTCGACATGGGCGAGCCGGTCAAGATCGTCGAGCTCGCGGAGCAGATGATCCGCCTCTCGGGCAAGGACCCTGCCGAGATCGGAATCGACTTCGTCGGCGCGCGTCCGGGAGAGAAGCTCCACGAGGAGCTCTGGGGCGAGGGCGAGACGGTCGTTGCGACCGCCCACCCGAAGATCCGGCGAGTCAGCGGTCCGGTCGTCGACGCGGTCTGGCTGGAGGAGGAGCTGGGCGAGCTGGGGCGTCTCGTCGAGGGCGGGGAGACGCTCGATGCCGTCTCGCGGTTGGCGGCGATGGCCCGCGACCCGCGCTATGCGGTCGTGCGCAACGAACGCTCCGTGCTCGAAGACACGCTGCACTAAATCGGGAGGCGGCCTCAGGAGAGACCGCCTCCTGCTTCGCATCAGCTTTTCCGGTCATGGTTCGCCGCCGCCAGCTCCCTGTTGAACTGGCGTACCGCAACGTTTGGCAGCGAAGTGAGCTCGCGGAGGTGCTCGGTGCTGATCGCCGCGAGATGCTCGGCCAGCTCGGTCGACTCCGTCTCGCGTTGGATCCGCTCGCGGAGCTCGCCGCTGACGGCCTGCACATAGCGGTCGGCAGACTGCGCCCAGCCCGCGAAGAACTTGCTCACCGCCGTGATCGAGGCGAGCTGAATCCGAGCGATCTGCAGCACGACGTCGCTTGGCGTCTCGGCTTGCGTTGCTTGTTTCGTGGCCATGTCGGCCTCCTTTGGACTCGAGGATCGTTGGTGGGTCATTTGGCGCCCCGGAGCGCGTCGAAGGCCCAGCCGCCGAGGGCGAGCAGAATGAGGGCCAGCACGATGAGGGCGAGGAAGAGGCGCCGCTTCATGCCGCTTCTCCGGTCTCGAGCACGGGCCCGACCGGCGTCGCCGGGTGGCCGGTCGCCGAAAGCGCCCGGCACCAGGCGGTCGGATCCGCGGAATCGCCCTCGTAGAAGACGACGAACCGATCCTTCGCCGACCAGGGCGCTAGAGCCTGGACTTCGGGGAAGATGAAGAGCTCCCAGCGGGCAGCCGCGAAGGAGGCTGCGTCGTCGAGACCGTGGATTGTGAGTTCGTAGGCGTTCACTTGCTCGAGGCTCCTTGAGAATCAGGGGCCCGCTCCCGGAAGGAAGCGGGCCCGAGGGCGAGGGCGGGACCTAGCGATCGTCCTGCCCGTGGGGGAGGAGGAAGTTGCTCGTGACGTAGTCGGCGACCTGCGTGCCCAGCCGCTGGCCGGCCACCTGGTCGAAGCGGAAGTGCTGCCCGGCGTAGATGCGGCTGAGGCTGGCCTCGTCGGCCGCGTCCGAGAAGCTCGTGAACGTGCGCTCGACTCCCGGCAGGACTTCCGACGTGACGGCGAGGTTCTCGTTGTTACCGAAGAACCTCGAGAGCACGTCGGCGCCTGCCGCACTGACGACGGCGTGTGCGCCCGGATAGGACGGGTCGAGCGCGGTCGTGGCGAGCGGCGTCCAGGTCGGATCGCCGGCGGTCGCTGGATTTCCATCATTGTCGGCCGCCCGGATCGCGGTGATCGGCCGCCAGAAGTGGTACGCGTACTTGGCGTCGTAGAAGGCGATCACCGAGTCGGCCAGCGACAGGTCGAGCAGCGCGAAGAGCCGCGCGTTCTGCACGAGGGTCGTCCCATTCGCCAGAGCTGCCGTCTGGGCGATCTCGTTCCAGTAGTTCTGGATCGGAGCTCCCCAGAAGCGGGCGATCTGGGTCTGGTCCGCCGTGCGCGTGGTGCTGCCTACAGCGCCCAACGACTTCACCTCGTCGAATGAATCGGTATAGGAGGGGCTCGTCAGCGCCGGTGGCGGCGGGGGCCGGAACTGATTCGCGCTCCGCAGCGCGAACGGCTGCACGAAGGGCCAGTGCGTGAACACGGGCTGCGCGAATGCGGGCGGCGTGAGCTGGTAGTCCCCGGGATTCGACCCCGGCACGAACGGGATCGGCGTGGCTGCGGAGCCGTCGCCGGCGCGCAGTGTGAGGATTGCGGCGGCGGCTTCTTCGCCGACCCTGACGCCCTGATCCTTCGCCTTACCATCCGGAACCTGAGACAGCGACCCGGCTAGGTCGGCGTCGAGGATGGCTGCTTGGGCGGGATAGAGCCGCACGAGCACCGCGTGCGCCGCGGCGGCGGCGGCCGCCGGTTCAGAGGCGTGCCGCGGCGCACCAAGGTCGACGAGGTAGGGCGCGTTCGTCTTCGCGATTGCGTTGACGGCGTCGTAGACCGCCGCGTGCAGGATCGCCATGCTGCGGGTCGGATGGATCGTCGCCGGCTGGGCGCCGGGGGTCCTGAGGATTCCGAGCAGGATTCGGTTCCACTGGATCACCTGGTCGGGTGAGGTCGCCGGCGCGGCAGTGGCGGGTGGTGCATTCGTCGAACGAGTCGGCCGTGCGACGCGCGCATAAGCATTGGCGGCGAGGACGACGGCCGCTCCGACAGCGCCGAGGGCCATTCCGAAAGCGAACAGCCGGAAAGAGAAACGTTTCACTGGAGGGCTCCTTTTCTGTAGGTGTTCAGGTCTGGTTGCAGCGTTCGGATGAAGGAGTCGAAGGTCCACCGGTCGCCGTCGAAGAGCACGGCGAGCACGTCGTCGCGCGCCGTGACGAAGACACCGCGGACCTGGTCACATGCGCTCAGCTCCCACTGCACCAACCGCCGCTCGCGCGCCGTCGTAGCCCAGCTGATGTCGAGCTCGAAGACGCTCACGAGATCGGGTCGACCGGGTAGAGGAGGGACTCGGGGCCCGACGCCGGCTCGCCGTCGCCAAGGCGCTTGAAGCTGTGGATCCGTGCCGACCCACCCGCTCCATCGACGTGGCTGACGCTGTAGATCGGGCCGAGCACGAGGCGCCCGTTGCGAACCGAGAACTGGTAGCGATCGAGCGCCCGTGGCGCCGGCCCGGCCGTGCGATTGCCCTCGGTGTCGAATTCGCTGCCGTGGCAGGGGCAACCGAATCCTCCCGCCGGCAGGGCGGGGACGACCTTGATCTCGCCGACGTTTGTCCGGCGGAACTCCTCTCTCTGGACGAAGACCGGCCCGTTCGGCTGCGTCGGACAGCCGACGTGTGTGCAACGGCTGGACATGATCGTGAAGCTCGGCGACTTGCCGACGAAGCCGTTGTTTCGGACGTATGCGGCGCGACGAGAGATCTCGCCCGCCTGAGGGTCGGACAGGAAGGTGGCGATCACGAACTGGCCTTCAGGAAAAGCGCCGATCGGGCCGAGGTCGATCGCCCGCGCCTTGGTGTGGCTGAACGCCGGCAGGATCGCCGCGCCGATCGCGGGCAGCGCCACCCCGGCGGCGACCAGACCGCCGAGGCCAAGCGTCGCGCGCTCGAGGAGACGGCTGCGCGGGAACCTCTCCCCATCGCCGGCCGCAGGCTCTTCTCGCTTCGGCTCGGCGGGCGCGGGTGACCGGCTCCCGCTGCCCCGAATCCAGGCGGCCGCCGCAAGCACGGCAATGGCTGCGCCGGCCGGTGCGACGACGTCGAGGTTGACGATCAGGCCGGTCAGGGTGACGGCGACGCCGATCGCGAAGACGATCGGCGCCAGCGCCGGGCCGGCCTGTTGATCCTTGAGCTTGGTGTTTCGGGCCATCTCGCCTCTCCCGTAGGACTCCGCGTGAGCCCTCGAGGCTCCGCGTGGGAAAGAGGCGGTCTTGGCCTCGCCGACACCTTTCGTGGGTGCCGCCTGTCGACCGTAGCAGCAGCGGCCGACCCTGCGGCGGCTCGTTTTATTGCCTTTGGGTTAAGCCTGCTTCAGGGGGAACACCATGCCGTGCGTCGTCGTTGACCCGCTTGTGCGGAGAGACCTCCCGAGTTTGGTAGTGGCGGACAATCTGCCCGCTAGTCTCGAGCTCGACTTTCGCGTCTCCGCCCTTCGAGTTGGTTGGTGGCTCGGCTGGGCGGCGCTCGTTTCCGTCGTCGTCGGCATCGCCGTCGGCGCCGACGCCGGCCACCGATGGCTCTTGCTCGCGTTTGCGGGTGCGGCCGCTGCCGGGAATCTCGCCGCGATGCTCATCCCTTGGCGGGAGTGGCTCGGCAATGGACGGGGAGATGCCTTGCTTGATTTGTGGTCCGGCGCCCTGATCGGATTCGTGGCGCTCCTGGTAGGCGTCGGTGGATCGTCCTTCTCGCTGCTCCTTTTTCTGGCGGTTCCCTTCGTCGCGGTCGTACAGGTGGGCCGCCGCCGAGTTGTGTGGCTCGCTACGGCCGTCGTCGCCTGCGTGCTCGTTACGGTCGTCGTCTCACTGCCTGCTGGAGCGACGGCGATGCGGCTGGCGATTCTCGCGGCCGTTGTCGGCGGCACGCTCGTTGCCGCGCGGGCCCTCCGCCGCGAAGCTGCGGCGGGTGCCGAGGCCGCGGCGCGCGCCGAGCTGGAGCGAACGCTCCTCACCGAAGCAGAGCACCGGGTCAAGAACAGCCTCCAGACCGCCGCCGACTTGCTTTTGCTCGGACGACCCGACGGCAGCGCCGGCCGGCCGTTCGATCTGACCGCGTCGAGGATTCGCTCGCTCGCGGCAGTGCATCGCCTACTGAGCGAAACACCTGAGGACCACGTTCGCGCCGACCAACTTCTTTCCCAGCTCGTGGAGGACGTCGACGTGCCCCTCGTCCTCGACGCGGAGCCGGTGACCCTCGATGCGGCCTCTGCCCAAAGACTGGGGCTCGTGGCCAACGAGCTCGTGACGAACGCGGTTCAGCATGGCTCCCCGCCCCTGTTCGTCAAGCTCGAAGGCGGTTCGCGAACTCGTTTGCGCGTCGAGGACGCGGGCGCGGCGCGACCCGACATCAGCTCGGGGCTCGGCCTGCAGCTGGTTCGGCGGATGGCCGAGGAAGGCCTTGGCGGCTCTTTCGAGCTCGGAGAGCGAACCGGGGGCGGGACCCGTGCGGAGCTGGTCTTCTGATGCGCGTCCTGATCGCCGAAGACGATCCTGTTATCGCCTTTGCCCTGGTCGAGCGAGTTCGCTCGCTCGGGCACGAGCCGCTCGGCCCGGTCGGCGACGGCGCGCAGGCGGTTGCCGAGGCGACGGCAACTCGGCCCGATCTCTATCTCTTCGACATCGAGATGCCGGAGCTCGACGGCCTCTCCGCCGCGGCAGAGCTCGCCGCGCGCGGCCTCGGCCGCCCTGTCGTCGTGATCACCGGCGTCGACGATCGCGGGCTGATCGAGCGATCGGTCGCGACCGGGGCCGGCGCGTACTTGACGAAGCCCATCGACACGCGGGAGCTCGAGGCCGCTATTTCGCTCGCGACGGCTCGTCACGCGGAGCTCCAGGCGTTGCAGGCCGAGGTGGCGCAGACGAAGCAGACGCTCGAGGAGCGAAAAGTCATCGAGCGCGCGAAGGGCCTGCTGATGAAAGCCCTTGGGCTTCCGGAGCCTGATGCTTTCCGCCGGCTTCAGCTCGCGGCCCGAGAGCGGAACCTGCGCCTCGTTGACGTAGCGCGCGCGATCGTCGAGCAGCAGGACATCTTGGAATCGCCCGCGGCCAAGAAATAGCCCCTCCTGAGCCAGAGTTGTCACAGCGCCGTCACACGGCGGGGCTAGGGTGGCCCGGTGGACGCGACGGCGATCTTCGACGGGCTGAACCCCGAGCAGCGGCGTGCCGTCGAGACCGTGCGCGGGCCTGTCTGCATCCTGGCCGGCGCGGGCTCGGGCAAGACGACCACGATCACCCGGCGGATCGCCAACCAGGTCGCGCTCGACGCTTTCTCCGCCGATCAGATCCTCGCGGTCACCTTCACAGACAAGGCCGCGCGCGAGATGCGCAGCCGGCTGGAAGAGCTCGGGGCGGGCGGCGTTCGGGCACGGACGTTCCACTCGGCTGCGTTCGCACAGCTGCGCTGGTTCCGCGGCGAGCCGCCCGGTCGGATCCTGGCGTCGAAGGCGATGATGCTGCGGCAGATTGGCAACACCCTGCCGAAGCCGTACAGGTTTCGGCCCGCCGTCGATCTTGCGACCGAGGTCGAGTGGGCGAAGAACCGGCGCCTGACGCCTGAGACCTACCGGCGAGGGCTGAACGGGCACGAGCCGCCGATCCCGGACGACCTGATGGTGCGCGTCTTCCGCGAATACGAGCGGCGAAAGGAGGCCTCCGGCGCGCTCGACTTCGAAGATCTGCTCGCGCTTGCGATCAAGCTGCTCGAGGACGAGCCCGACGCTCTCGGACAGGTGCAGGACCGCTATCGCGCCTTCACGGTCGACGAGTACCAGGACGTCAACCTGCTGCAGCAGACGCTGCTCGAGCTGTGGCTCGGCGAGCGCGACGAGCTCTGCGCGGTCGGCGACGACTACCAGTCGATCTACGCGTTCACCGGCGCGACGCCTGAGCACCTCTTGGCGCTGCCTGAGCATTTCCCGAATGCGACGGTCGTACGGCTCGAGGCGAACTACCGCTCGACGCCGCAGGTGCTCGCCCTGGCGAACCGGCTCGTCCCGCGGCACGGCGGGGCCGAGAAGCGGCTACGTGAGACACACGGTTCGGGGCCGGAGCCCGAGCTACGCGGTTTCGACAGCGGCGACGCCGAAGCCGCCTACGTCGTCGAGCGAGTCCGGGAGCTGCATGCCGCCGGGACGCCGCTCGAGGAGATGGCTGTGCTGATTCGCCTGAACGCACGCTCGGTCGACTTCGAGGAAGCCTTCAGCGATGCCGAGATTCCCTTCCAGGGTGCGGCGCTGCTGACCCGTGACGCGGCCCGGCAGCTGCTGAAGGGGCTCGGGGGCTCGACCTCGCGTTCCATTGCCTACGAAGTCCGACGGCTCGCCCTCGAGCACGGATGGGAGGAGAGGCCGCCTCCTGATCTGGGAGAGCGCGAGCTGACCCGGCAAAGCGATCTCGCGCGCCTGATCAAGCTCGCCGAGGAGTTCGACGACGGTACCCGCGACGTCGGGGCGTGGATCGCCTGGCTCCGGGAGCGGTTCGACCACGGCGCCCAGGGCGGTGTCCATCTGCTGACCTTGCACCGCGCGAAAGGGCTCGAGTGGGACGCCGTCTTCCTACCCCGGATCGAGGAGCGCGAGCTGCCGTGCAAGCAGGCGCTCGGCGACGTCGATGCGATCGCAGAGGAGCGCCGTCTGCTCTACGTCGGCATCACGCGAGCGCGCAGGCACCTGGCGCTGACGTGGACGCGCCGTCCGAGCCGCTTCCTGACGGAGCTCGGCGTCGAGACCGGCCGTAAGGCTGCACCAGGGCGGTCCGAGGAAGAGCTGCCGCCCGCCTTCAAGACGCTGAAGCAGTGGCGCCTCGAGCGCGCGAAAGCCGACGAGGTGCCGGCCTACGTCGTCTTCCACAACTCGACGCTCGAGCAGATCGCCGAGCGCGGGCCGCGCACGCTTTCGGAGCTGGCGGCGGTGCCGGGGGTCGGCCCGACCAAGCTCGAGCGCTACGGCGAGGAGGTTCTCGCCGCTCTCGCGGCGGCCTGACCGCAACGGCCCGCGGCGCTTCGCCATAATGATTTCTTATGGACACGCGCCAGCTAGCCGCCTTCTGCGAGGTTGTCGACCGCAAGAGCTTCTCGCAGGCAGCGGAGCGGCTGGGAGTCACCCAGCCGGCGGTCAGCCTTCAGATTCGCTCGCTCGAGAAGCGGCTTGGCACGAAGCTGCTCGACCGCTCCGGTCGGAGGGTCGAGCCGACTGAGGCTGGGCAGCGCCTCTACCGAGCGGCGCAGCGAATGCTCGCGCTCGAGGGACAGCTGTTCGACGAGCTCGAGGGCGACGTGGGGGCGCTCCGCGGTGAGCTCGAGCTGGGCGCTTCGACCGGCCCGGGTGGCACGGTCGTCCCGGTCCTGCTCGGCGAGTTCCAGCGGCTGCACCCAGAGCTGAGCATCGCCCTCTCGATCTCAGACACGAATCGCGTCATCGAGCAGGTGGCCGAACGCGAGCTCGAGCTCGGGATTGTCGGGGCCTCGCCGCGCCACCGCGGGGTCGTCTTCGAGCCGTTCTTCCGAGACGAGGTGATCCTCGTCGTCCCGCCGCGCCACGCCTTTGCCGGGAAGGAGGTGACGCTCGATCAGCTCCGCGGCGAGCAGCTGATCCTGATGCAGGACGGTGCCGGTGTCCGCCAGGTGATCGAGGACGAATTGCGCGGCGGCCCGGTCCGGCTTCGCGACCTGGACGTGAAGCTCGAGCTGGGCCTGCAGGAATCCGTCAAGAGCGCCGTCGCGGCCGGCTACGGGGTCACCTTCATCTCGCGCTCGGGCGTCGAGGCTGAGCTCGCGACCGGCACGCTTGCCGCGGCCCGCGTCAAGGGGCACGAGCCCGTACGGGAGATCTCGCTTGTCCGCCCGGCCGGACGGTCGCCCACACGCGCCGCCGAGGCGTTCGTCGCCTTCGCGCGAGCAAAGCTCGCGGCGTGATTGTCCGTTGGGGGCTGCGAGAGCTACCCCGCCTGCTGGACGAGCTTGGGATCGAACGCCCGTTCCTGATCGCGAGCGAGCGCTGGTCTGACCTCGCGCTCCCCGCGGCCGGCCGCTGGGGCGAGGTGCCGAGTCACCGGATCGACGAGATCGCCGCGGCCGCGCACGGCGCGGACGGATTGCTGGCTATCGGCGGCGGCAGCACGATCGACCTGGCGAAGGCCGTCTCGGCCGCGACGGGCCTCCCGGTCGTCTCGGTGCCGACGACCTACGCGGGCGCGGAGTGGGCGAGCAATTTCGGAATCCGGGACAACGATCGCCGAATGCAGGGCGGGGGCACCGGAGCGAACCTTGCCGGCATTGTGTACGACCCGGACCTGAGCCTCGGGCTTCCCCTCGAGGTGACGGTCGGCACAGCCATGAACGCCCTCGCCCACTGCGCCGAGGCGCTCTACGTCAGGGGCCGGACGCCGGAGGCCGACGTCCTCGCACTGGAGGGTGCCCGGACGATCAACGAGGCGCTGCCGAGGGTGGTCGCCTTCCCCGACGATCGCCAGGCGCGGACGAAGCTGCTCGCCGGCGCCGACGTTGCCGGGCATGCGCTCGGGATCGCGGGCCTGGGGCTGGGTCACGCGATGGCGCAGGCGGTCGGCGGCCGCTACGGGTTGCCGCACGGCGCGCTGAACGCGATCTGTCTACCGCCGGCGCTTCGGTTCAACGAGCCGGTCGCGGGTGCGGAGATCGCCCGCTTCGCGGAAGCCCTCGGGACGGCCGATGCGATCGCGCGGGTACAGGAACTGGCGCGGCTGGGCGGCTTCGAGCGACTACGAGATCTCGGCGTGCCGGAGGAAGATCTCGACGAGCTGGGCTATGCCGCCTCGCAGCGCGGCGGAGCATTGGCGAATCCCCGGCCGGCTGAGCCTGCCGAGGTCGCCAAACTTTTGCGCTCCGTCTGGTGAGACCGGATTAGTGGCCGTCAAACATGCTCGAGGCGATCATCGTGCCTCCTTCCGCAGATTTGGTCGGTCAGGGCGTGGGGCGAGGCGCATGACGCGGTGGCGGCCGGGTGACGGCTCCCGGCCGCTCGCGCGCGCCCCTCTCCACCGCAGAAGGTCCGTGTCCGATCCGGATGATTCAGGCTGGTTGTGCCTGCGGTCGGCACTTGCGGCTCCTGTCACGGTCTCCTGCGGGTCGTTCCTTGACTGACGGCGCAGCGATGTTGCCACCGCCCGCTTAAGCTCCGCTTAAGGTCGGTCGAAGGAGGCGGAACCATCGAAATTCGGCTCGAGTACAAGCTTCTCGGCCCGCTCGAAGTTCGGCGCGGAGGCGAGGAGATCCCAATTCCCGGCGGCAATCAGCGCAAAGTACTGCTCGCGCTCGCGCTCGAGCCGAACCGCTCGGTTTCCAGCGAAAAGTTGATCGACGCGCTCTGGGGCGAGCGTCCCCCCGCGCGCGCGAAGAACGCTTTGCAGGTGCACGTTTCCGGGCTCCGCGACGCCCTCGAGGTCGGCGTCGAGCGCGGCGCCGTGCTCGCGACGACGCCGACGGGCTACCAGCTGAACGCGCCGGAAGAGACGATCGACAGCAGGCGGTTCGAACGGCTTGCGGCCGAGGGCCGCGCCGCCCTGTTCGCCGGCGACGCGGAGTTGGCGGCGCGGCTTCTGTCAGAGGCTGAGGCGCTCTGGCGGGGACCCGCGCTGGTTGACGTCGTCTATTCAGAGTTCGCGGCGCATGAGGCTGCTCGTCTTGAGGAACTGCGGCTAAGCACCTTCGAAGACCTCGCAGACGCCGAGCTCGCACTCGGGCGTCACGAGCAGATGATTCCGCGCCTGCAAGCGTTCGCCGCCGCACAGCCGCTTCGTGAGCGAGCCCGGGCACAGCTGATGCTCGCTCTGTACCGTGACGGGCGGCAGTCGGACGCGCTGGCGGAGTACCGCGCCGCGCGGGAGACGCTGATCGAGGAGATCGGGATCGAGCCGGGCCCCGCGCTGCAGGCGCTCGAGCGGGCGATCCTCGTGCAGGACGAGAGCCTCGTCGCGCCGCCGGCGCGCGCGGTGGAGCGCCGGCTCGAGCTCCCGGCCTCCCCGACGCCGCTACTCGGGCGCGAGCGCGAACTCGACGAAGCGGTGGAGATGCTGCGGTCCGGGGACGCTAGGCTGCTGACGCTGACGGGGCCGGGCGGGGTCGGCAAGACGAGGCTCGCGACAGAGATCGCGCGTCGCCTCGCATCCGAGGACGGCCACGGTGCTGTCTTCGTCGATCTCTCCCATCTCTCCGACGCCGGCCTCGTCGCTTCCACGACCGCGAGCGCCCTCCGCGTCAGTGGGGGTGGTCGGCCCATCGAGGAGGCGCTCGCCGATCATCTGGCGCAGGAGCCGCTTGTACTCGTACTCGACAACTTCGAGCAGCTGACCGCGGCCGCGCCGCTGCTCAGCCGCCTGTTGTCGGCGTCTACCGACTTGCAACTGCTGGTGACAAGCCGGGCAGTCCTGCACCTGAGCGGGGAGCATGAGTTCCTGGTCGGCCCCCTCGCGCTGCCGGGCGAACCAGATGACGAGGAGGCGGCCCGCGCAGCACCGGCAGTCGCGCTCTTCGTCTCCCGCGCGCAGGCCGCGAAGCGGGACTTCGAGCTGACGGCGGCGAACGTCGCAGACGTCGTCGCCCTCTGCACTGCGCTCGATGCGCTCCCGCTCGCGATCGAGCTTGCGGCCGCCCGCGTGAAGATCCTCAGCCCTGGCGAGCTGCTTGCGCGGTTCGGCAAGAGGCTCGAGCTCCCAGCGGCGGTCCAGGATGCGCCCGAGCGGCACCGCACGCTCCGGGCAGCGATCGACTCCAGTTACGACCTGCTCGACGACGGCGAGCGCCGCCTGTTCGGTCGGCTCGCCGTCTTCGTTGGCGGCTGGACGCTTGCGGCCGCCGAGGCCGTCTGTGGCGGCGACGGAACCGACGACGTGCTGCCACTTCTCGGCTCGCTGGCCGACAAGAGCCTCGTCGTCGACATGCGCTCCCACGAGCGCCGGTTCACGATGCTCCAGATCGTCCGCGAGTACGCCTTCGAGCGCCTAGCGGGCGCAGGCGAAGAGGACGACCTTCGAGTCCGCCACGCGGCGTACTTCGCCGGCGTTGCGGAGGAGGGTGAGCCGGAGTTGAACGGCCCGGGGCAGGACGTCTGGGCCGCGCGCCTGGACGCCGAGCGCGACAACTTCCGCGCGGCGCTCGCGTTCACGCTCGAGAGCGGCGACGGCCTGACCGCGCTGCGGCTAGCCGGAGCCCTGAGGCGGCTCTGGCAGCTGCACGCCGACCTGAGCGAGGGCCGCGCGGGTCTCGAGGCGGCGCTCGCCGCGGCTCCCGATGCGCCACTTGTCTCCCGGGCAAAGGCGCTCAACGGCCTCGGCGTGCTCGCGGCAGAGGACGGCGACATCGAAGCGGCGGAGCAGGCCTTCGAAGAGAGCCTCGAGGTCGCCCGCGAGCTCGACGACGACGAGCGCCGCATGGCGGTGCTGACGAACCTCGGCAACATCGCCTTCTTCCGGCAGGACTTCGACCGGGCGCGGGACCTCTACGACGAGGGCGGGCGGCTGGCGATCAAGCTCGGTTCGACCTTCAACGCCGCGACTGCCGCCCACGACCTGGGCCTGATCGAGCTTGCGCTCGGCGACGTCGATGCCGCGATCGAGCGCTGCGAAGAAGCGCTTGCGCTGGCGCGCGTGGGCGGGACGCCCCAGCTCGTCGCGGCTTGTCTCCGCTCGCTTGCCTCGGCGATCGTGATCCGCGGTGACCTCGTGCGCGCGCAGAAACTGGTCGAGGAGAGCCTTTCGATCGTCCGGCGCCTGAACGAGCCGCGGGCCGTCGCAGAGTGCCTCGAGACCGCTGCGGGGATCTCAGCCGCGGGCGGCGACGGCGCGAGGGCGGCGGCACTGTTCGGGGCCGCCAACGCGGTGCTCGAGTCGATCGGGACGGCGCCGACGCCCGAGCGTCAGCCTTGGATCGACGTCTATCAGGAAGCTGCGCGCCTGAAGCTCGAGCCCGGCCGATTCGAAGAGGAACGCCAGCGAGGGGCAAGCCTCTCGCTCGACGAGGCGATCGAGCTGGCGACCACCGGCCAGCCGGTCGTTGGCTAGCAGCGGTTTGGGCTAGGCGTGCCGCCCGGGCCGGCGTCGTAGAGGACGCCGCCGCCGGAGGCGATCTGGAGGCAGAAGGTTGTCGAGTCCGAGTGGACGAGGGTGACGCCCGGGATGCCGGTGACGGTGGCGCCGACGAACGTGCCCTGATCGGCCTGGTAGGCGGCGAGCTCATGCTCGGCCTGCATCGCCGCCGCGTCCGCGGCGACCGTATTCGCCTGCTGGACGACCGGATTCTGCTTCGGGCTTGCGGGCTTGGCGCCGCCGTTCGACAGCTGCGAGGAGAACAACATCGCGGAGACGATGAGAGTGACGACGATCGAGACGAGTCCGAGGCCGCGGGTCATCTCCAAGGTTATCGGCCGGTCGTTCCTCAGTCTTGATCGCTTAATAAGTTCGACTAATGTCTGGGATTAAACGAAGGGTGGTAGACTCCGGGCCCGTGGCTACGCCCGTGACTGTTGACGTGCTCGTGGTCGGAAGCGGCGCCTCCGGGCTCGCCGCGGCCGTCTCGGCGCATCGCGCCGGCGCCCGCGTCGCGCTCGCCGCGAAGGGATCGCTGCAGTCCTGCAACTCGGCGAAGGCCCAGGGCGGGATCCAGGCAGCCTTCGGAGACGACGACTCGCCGGAGCAGCACGCCGAGGACGTCTGGAAAAGCTCGCACGAGACCGCCGACCGGCGGCTCGTCGAAGTGTTGACCGGAGAGGCGCCGGGCGCGATTCACTGGCTCGAGGAGCTCGGAGTCCAGTTCACGCGCGAGAACGGTGGCTACCGGCTTGCGAAGTGCGGCGGCGCCTCTCGCAAGCGGCTGCTGCAGGTCGGCGACCGCACCGGCCACGCGATCACCCTGGCGCTGCGAGAGGCGGTCGCGGCCTCGACGGTCAAGGCTTTCACGAAGGCGCCGCTGAGCTCGCTCGAGCCGGCCGCAAACGGCTGGCGGGCGGTCTGCGGCGAGCACGTGATCGACGCCGGCGCGGTCGTGCTGGCCGCCGGGGGCCGCTGCTATCGCGAGGCCGAGGAACGAGGCGAGCTGTCGACCAACCACCCGGGAGCGACGGGCGAGGTCACCCAGATCGCCCTCGATCTCGGCGCGGAGTCACGCGACCTCGACGCTCTCCAGTACCACCCGAACGGCGGCGCCTGGCCGGCGAACATGCAGGGCTACTCGATTCCGGAGACGACGCGCGCCTACGGGGCGACCCTGCTGAATGCCGAGCGCGAGGAGTTCACGGATCCGCTCGGCCCCCGCGACGAGGTCTCGCAGGCGATCTTCGACGAGGTCGCGGCCGGACGAGGCGTCGAGACCCCGGACGGACGGCCGGCGGTCTATCTCGACACGACCCGGGTTCCGGAAGCCGATGCGGACGTGTCGCTGCCGTATATGTTGCGCCGCTACCGTGCGGCCGGGGTCGACCCGCTGGAGGAGGCGATCCTGACATATCCGGTCTTGCACTACCAGAACGGGGGACTTGTGATCGACGAGCAAGGCGAGACGACGCTCGAGGGTGTGTTCGCGTGCGGCGAGATCGCCGGCGGGACACACGGGCGCAACCGGATGATGGGCAATTCGCTGCTCGAATGCACGGTCTTCGGCCGGCGTGCCGGCGCGGCCGCGGCCGAGAAGGCACGGGCTTGAGCGCTGTCGCGACCGACCTGCAGCACGCAGTCGAGGACGCCGCCGCGCACCTCTATGTCTGGGCGCTGAGCGACATCCCCCAGGACCTGCGCGACGCTCTGGCGGAGGCGCAGAAGCGTGAGACCTCGATCCCGGGCCAGCGGGTGCTATCGACGATCATGAAGAACGTCGAGATCGCGGACGACGAGCACAACCTCGTCTGTCAGGACACGGGTATTGCCGTGTACACGTGCCGGGTCGGCGAGCACTTCCCTCTGCATCCGACGCGAATCTACGAGGCGCTCAAGCACGGCACCGAGCGCGCGACCGTCGAGCATCCGCTGCGCTCGAACGCCGTCCACACGATCACTCGCGAGAACACAGGCCCGAACACGGGTTACCGGCTCCCGATCGTCCACTGGGAGTTCATCGCCGACTGGGACGGCCTGGACGTCAAGTGCGTGCCGAAGGGATCGGGCTCGGAGAACATGTCGTTCCTGAAGATGTGCGTCCCCGCCGACGGCGTGAAGGGGATCAAGCAGTTCGTGCTCGAGTCGATCGTCGGCGCCGGTGGCAAGCCTTGCCCGCCGGGGATCGTCGGCGTCGGGATCGGCGGCTCGGCCGACTACGCGATGTACCTCGCCAAGGAGGCGATCGCCCGCCCGGTCGGCACACGGAATCCGGACCCGATCGTCGCTCAGCTCGAGGACGAGCTCTACGGCCTCCTGAACGAGACCGGAATCGGGCCGATGGGCCTGGGCGGCGACGTCACCGTTCTCCAGTGCCACATCGAGCACGCGGACACGCACATGACCCTGAACCCGGTCGCCGTCAACTACCAATGCTGGGCCGCGCGGCGCGCGAGCGCGCACATCTCGGCCGACGGGGATATCGACTTCGACCGCGAGTTCTGATGGCGACGCACGAGGTGACCTTCCCGATTACCGACGAGCGCGAGATCCTCAAGCTCCGCGCCGGCGACGAGGTCACCGTCCAGGGGCACATCATCGGCATCCGGGACCGTACGCAGATCCGGATCTTCGACCAGGGGGTCGAGCCGCCCATGGACCTGCGCGGCGCCTTCCTGCTCCACACCGCGCCCGGCGTCCGCAAGCTCGAGGACGGCCGCTACGAGAAGGTCTGCATCGGCACGACCACCTCGGCGCGCATGGTCCGCTTCACCGAGCCGCTGGGCGCTCAGTACGGCGTCCGCGCGATCTGCGGCAAGGGCGGCTTCCCGGACGACGCCATCGAGCCGATGCGCAAGCTCGGGATGGTCTACTTCGCGATCGTCGGCGGCGCAGCCGCGCTCGAGACGACCCAGATCGAAGAGATCGAGGAGGTCGCCTGGGAAGAGTTGATGCCCGAGTGCCTCTGGAAGTTCCGGGTCAAGGACTTCGGGCCGCTGACGGTCGGGATCGACGCCCACGGCAACTCCCTCTACCACGACGTGCAGTCCGCAGCCCAGGAGAAGCTGAAGGAGCTCTATGCTCGACTTTGAGCAGCACCACGGACTGACGCACGTCATCGACAAGGGCCTCGGCCCGCGCGCGTGGGAAGACGTGCTCGAGGTCGCGGGGCCACACATCTCGATTGTCAAGCTCGGCTGGGGCACCGCGGCGCTCACACAGAACCTCGATCGCAAACTCGCAGTCCTCCGCGAGAAGCCGGTCGTGATTGGGGGGACGTTCTTCGAGGTCGTCTACGTGAAAGACCGGCTTGCGGACTACAAACGCTGGCTCACGAGCCTCGGCCTCACGCACGTCGAGATCTCGGACGGGACGATCGAGATCCCACGCGAGCGGAAGCTCGAGCTCATCGCGGACTTCGGCCGAGATTTCACGGTCCTCTCCGAAGTCGGCTCCAAGGACTCGTCCGTCGAGTTCACGGCAGAGGAATGGATCCGCATGCTTCGCGAGGAGCTCTCCGCGGGCGCGTGGAAGGTGATCACCGAGGCGCGCGAAAGCGGCACGGCCGGAATCTTCGACTCCTCGGGCGGAATGCGCACGGAACTGATCAACGAGATCGCGATGGACGTCGGCCCGGCGAACGTCATCTTCGAGGCGCCGACGAAGGCGGCACAATCATGGTTCGTCAAGCAGTTCGGGCCTTCGGTCAACCTCGGAAATATCCCGCCGGAGGAGATCATCCCGCTCGCGACCCTTCGCTACGGCTTGCGCGGCGACACCCTGAAGGAGGTCCTGCTCGGTGGCGAGCGCGCCCCCACTACCTGAGTTCGACTTCGAGGCGATGTCCGCCGAGGACTTGCTCCGCTGGGGCTTCGAGGAGTTCGGCGACAAGCTCTGTCTGACCTGTTCGTGGCAAAAGCAGTCGTCCGTGCTCGTGCACATGGTCAGCGAGCTCGGCCTGGACATCCCGGTGATCGAGCTCGACACGCAGCTCTTCTTCCGTGAGAGCTACGAGACGCGCGACCGGCTTGTCGAGCGGTACGGGCTGACGCTGCAGCAGCCGCAGGTGATCACGGTCGCCGAGCAACACAAGCGCGAGGGCCCGAACCTGTGGGAGACCGACCCCGATCGTTGCTGCCACATCCGCAAGGTCGAGCCGCTGCTCGAGGCGCTTGGGCCCTACGACGCCTGGATCTCCGGCATCCGCCGCGACCAGTCGCCGAGCCGCGCGACGACGCCGAAGCTGCAGTGGTCGGACCGCTACGACGTCTGGAAGTTCCATCCGCTCGCCGACTGGGACGAGAAGCGCGTCTGGGCCTACATCCAGGTGAACGAGATTCCGTACAACCCGCTGCACGAGTCCGGCTACCGGTCGATCGGCTGCATTCCGTGCACCCGGCCGATCGCGCCCGACCAGGAAGAGCGAGCAGGCCGCTGGGCCGGCTCGGACAAATTGGAATGCGGCATCCACGCGGACACACGAATAGGAGGCAAATGACCGATCACATCTACGCCGCCGAGCACCCCGAGACGACGCACGTCCGGCCCGGCGGCTTCACGCTCTGGTTCACCGGTCTGTCCGGCTCGGGCAAGACGACGATCGCGCATCTCGTCGGTCCGGAGCTCGACAGGCGCGGCCTGATCGTGGAATACCTCGACGGGGACACGGTCCGAACCCACCTTTCGAAGGGCCTC
>Ga0207683_10001785_pt1 | contig 19035 bp, 14 predicted proteins | sample KBSM73metaG_FD_184333 | JGI IMG/M metagenome (GOLD analysis project Ga0207683, IMG submission 184333) | Miscanthus rhizosphere microbial communities from Kellogg Biological Station, Michigan, USA - KBS M7-3 metaG (SPAdes) (version 2) | ecosystem: Host-associated > Plants > Roots > Rhizosphere >... | reverse complement strand
CTGCGCGATATCCAGGACATCTTCATGGGCACAGGCCTTGGGCCGGAGAGCTACGCCATTATCGGGCAGGAGCGCATTGGGCAGTTGCTCAGCTCAAAGCCGCACGATCGGCGCGCCATTATCGAAGAAGCTGCCGGAATTACACGGTTCAAGAACAAGAAGCGCCTGGCCGAATTGCGGCTCGAGAGCGCTAAGCAGAATCTGGCTCGGGTCGACGACATCTTTGAAGAAGTTACGCGGCAGATGAACAGCCTGAAGCGCCAGGCGTCGAAGGCAGAACGATTCGTTGCCGTTCGAGATGAATTACGCAGCCGTTTGCGCGTTGTACTGGCGAGCCGCATGGCGCAAATGGATAGCGAACAGGCGCGTCTGCAACAGGAGATCTCCGGACTGACGGAACGGATTGCCGGCAGCGCAGCAGGAATCGAAACCATGGAGACGAGTCAGCACACGCTGACCGAACGCGGTTACGAACTGGACCACGAAGGCCAGGACGCTCAGAACCGGGCAAACAGCGCAGCGGTTGAGCTGGAGCGAGCAGCCGCACGGGAGCGCAGCAACGCAGAGCGCGTCAACGAACTCGAAGCACGGCTGGCTGCCGCGGGCGCCGAGCTTGAGCAGACACAAACCCAGCTTGGAGGCATTGCCGAAGAACGGGCGCAGCAACACAAATTTCTCGAGACAGCGGCGAGCGAAGCACGAGCATTTCATCAGAAGGTGGAGGCGCGGCAGCACGAGGCACGCACGGCGGCTGAGGAAGTTTTCAGCGCAGAGCGTCACCTCGAGGTGAATCGCCGCCACGCGATGAACCTGTTGAGCCTGGCTGGAAACGCCCGCAACAGCACCGCCCAGGCCGAGGAAAGTCTCGCAGCTTTGGAACGGGAGGCCGAGCGCCTCGAGGCGGAAATTCGCCAGGCAGGCAACGAACAAGAGAGCCTCGGAGTGCAGAGTGGACAGGCGCGCCTCCGGTTTGAGTCGGCTGGCGAGACGTTGAGGCGTTTGGAAGGTGAAATTGCGGAATTACGCGAATCACTACAGGCGAGGCGGAATGAAGAGAACGCATTGCGTACCCGCGGCAACCAACTGCGAAGCGAACATGCCACGTTGATGGGACGCCGGGATTCGCTGGAATCTCTTATTCGCGATCACAGCTACTCCACCGAGACTGTACGCCGGCTGTTGAAACCCGGCGCTCTTGCCAACGGGATGGCGCCTGTGGGCACGCTGGCCGATTTCATTGAAGTGAGCGGCGCCCATGAGGGCGTTGTCGATGAATTTCTGCGCGACGAACTGAATTACGTTGTCGTTAAGAGTTGGGGTGCGGCCGAAGAGGGTGTTCGCGTTCTGAAGTCAGGCGTAGACGGCAGGGCAACGTTCCTGATTCACGACTCCGCGCAGGAAAGTTTGTTCAAAGAGACCGATTACGCCATCGCAGGGGTAGGTGTAACGCCGCTGAAGGATGCAATTCGTGTCCTGAATGGATTTGGGCGCTCGCTGGAAGTGATTCTGCCGAAGCTCAGGGACGGCTACCTGGTGGAGACGGCCGCGCTGGCTCAGAGTCTGGCGAGTGAGCACGCACATGCCTACTTCCTCACGCCAGAGGGCGAGTGCTTTCACAGCGCGACCGTCACGGGAGGAAAGCCGGCGAGCGCGGGCCCCTTGGCTCTAAAGCGGGAATTGCGAGAGACCGAAGGCCGCCTGGGACTGCTGGAAAACGATCTCGCACAAACCGAGATGGAAGCCGCTGCTCTCAATCGAACCATCGAAGACCTGACCGCCCAATTGGAAGCCAGGAGCGAGGAGCGCCGAACTGCTGAGCGCGATGCCGCAGATCAGGGCGCCGCACTGAAGCAGATGGAAGCTGAGGCTCAACGCATCGAACGACGCCTCCAGGAATGGACTCTGCAAGCTGCGCGCAACAAGGAAGCCCGCGAGGCCAAGCACGCCGTAATTGAGCAGAAGCGTGAGGAGGCTGTACGCCTCGAGGCTGAGCGCGCCACCGCTGAGGCAACCCTGGATCAGTTGCAGACGCAGCTTGCTGCTTTGCGGCAGCAACGTGAGGCTCTGCAAGTCGAGGCGGCACAACTGACCGCCGAATTGGCTGGGCTCGAAGAGCGCCGCCGCGGTGCAGAGGCTGCCTTCCAACGCATCGATCGCCTCCACGCAGACCTGGAGCGTCGCGTGCTTGCCATTCAGCAACAACGCGCAGCAGCAGAAGCAGAGCGCGAGCAGCGCATTCGCGAGAGCGCAGACCTTGCCCAGCGAGAGCTGGAATTGACCGCCTTGCGCGCGGAAGCTCTCGCGCAGGCTGAGGCAGTCGCAAGCCAGGCGCTTGCTCTCCGCCAGCAACTGGCATCGATGGAAACACAGTTGAAGGCGGGACGGATCGCGATCGACCAGTTACGAGAGGATCGCGGCAAGCGCGCCAGTGAGGCAGCGAAGCTGACTTCAGACCTGGAGCACCTCGAGGCAAGTTGCCTGACTGAGGTAAATGTCGAGGCTGCCACTCTGCGGGCCGATGCGGATATTGCGCGGATTGCCGGAGAAGAACTGGGCATCGAAGAAGAGACCTGCCGGACCCTGCGACAGAGAATCGAGCAGATGGGTCCGGTGAATATGATGGCCCTCGAAGAATACAAGGAAACGGCTGATCGTCACGGATTCCTCGAAACCCAACGCAAAGATCTGATGGAGTCGATCGATAACACGCAGGAAACGATCAAGGAAATCGACCAGATTTCGCGAACGAAGTTCGATGAAGCATTCGCTCGAATCAACGAAAACTTTGCGCAAGTCTTCACGCGGCTGTTTCATGGAGGACAAGCCTTCCTTCGCCTTACAGACGCAGAGAACCAGGCAGAAAGCGGTCTTGAAATCGTGGCGTCGCCCCCGGGAAAGAAGCTGCAGAATGTACTGCTGCTTTCGGGCGGCGAGAAGGCACTCACCGCTCTCGCGCTTCTAGTGGGCATCTTCCAGTTCCAACCAAGCCCCTTCTGCGTTCTTGACGAAGTGGATGCAGCGCTGGACGAAACCAACGTAGGACGCCTCGCTGACCTGCTGCACTCGTTGAGCAAAGAGACGCAGTTCCTGCTGGTGACGCACTCGAAACGCATGATGCATGCCGCCGACATCATTTATGGCGTAACGATGCAGGAGCCGGGAGTATCGAAGGTCGTCAGCGTGCGCCTGGGCGGGCACGAGCAGCAACGCGCCACGGCGTAGGATTCTGGCTTCTCTTTCGCAGTGATCGCCAAACTGAATCGGTGAACTCGGATGAGACTGCCCTGGACGGCCTGAATGCCTTTTGACGTCATCATCCTGGGACTGGGTGCGATGGGGAGCGCTGCTGCGTACCATCTTGCCAGGCGCGGCATTAGGGTGTTGGGGATCGAGCAGTTCACTTCGCCGCACGATAAGGGTTCTTCGCACGGCGGATCGCGCATGATTCGCCAGGCCTATTTCGAGAGCCCTGATTACATCCCACTCGTGCTGCGAGCTTATGAGCTTTGGCAAAAGCTCGAGCGGGACACCGACACCCAACTCCTGCACATTACCGGCGGAATGAATATTGGTTCGAGAGACGGCGAGCTTGTGACTCGCACGATTGCAGCAGCCAGGCGGCACTCGATTCCCTTCGATGTATTGGACGAGCGCGAGCTCGGCAAGCGGTTCCCTGTAGTCGTTCCTCAACCCGGCGACGTTGCCGTCCACGAGAAGAACGCGGGATATCTATTGCCTGAGGAATGCATCCGTGCCCACCTCAAACTCGCTGCAGGCGCCGGAGCTCAACTTTTGTTTGAGGAACAAGTTCTATCGTGGTCTGCTGATGCTGCTCAGGTTGAGGTTCGCACCAGCAAAGGCGTGTACAACGCCGGACACCTGGTGATTACGGCGGGCCCTTGGGCCAACCAGTCGTTGCAGGGACTTTTTCCATTGCGCGTGACCCGGCAGGTAATGGCCTGGATTCAGCCACGCGGCGGGGTCGTCCCTTTCCTTGCACAGAATTTTCCGGTTTTTCTCTGCGAGGATATTGACGGCGGCGTTCCGAGCTACGGTTTTCCTGCGATCGACGGGCCGTCCGGCGGAATCAAGGCGGCCATCCACGGCAGCGACATGGTGTGCACTCCCGAGGCTGTCGACCGTTCGATTCACACGTCCGATGTCCAGAGAATTCTCAAACAACTGAAGGTGCGCATGCCGGCGTTGGATGGAGAGCTTCTACGAGCGCAGACGTGCCTCTATACCATGTCCCCCGACGAGCATTTTGTGATCGGCACACATCCCCGGTTCGCGTCGTGCACGGTTGCCTGCGGTTTTTCGGGACATGGCTTCAAGTTTGCCAGCGTAGTAGGCGAAATACTTGCGGACTTAGCAACGAAGGGCACGACCCCGCATCCCATTGCACTGTTCTCGCCGACGCGATTTCACAACGCGATGCCTTGATTGCTGAGGATAGAGGCGTGATGCCTCAGCGGAAGTCCGAGCTGGGATAAGACGTGGTCCGCCCTGTTCACGGGAGCCTGAAGACACATAAAAATCGCCCCCGAAGGAGAACTTCTCTCCGGAGGCGCTTGATTTATCAAGACAATAACGGGGACCAGTAGCCGGCACTGGAGGTCGGTAGTACGCGGCTACTGGCGATCCCTATACAAACGAAGTCAGCCGCGGCTTCCCCTTTCCACTGCTGCCTCGTGTCGCCCGGCTCAAAGGAGACCTTCTTGCTGCTCCCGAACCATGTTGACAATTGAAGTTTCGCGCAAGTTCCTATTGGGGTCCGTGACAGCCGTCACAGGGCTTTGTGGATTTTTTGGAGCCTTTATTTTCTATCCAACCAACATTCCAAGGGCTCGATGTGGACAGATTGACATTTCATGGCAATAAATCGAGAATCGGAGATTCAGTTCCGCCGAGGTACGACCTTTCAATGACAGCTCTCACTACAACAAATTTGGGCCCAACCCCGCTTATCGGGCGCGGAAAAGTGCGTGATTTGTATGCCATCGGCGATTCGCTGCTGCTGGTGGCGACGGACCGCATTTCGGCTTTCGATCATGTACTTGGCACCGGAATTCCAGGCAAGGGCAAGATTCTGACGCAGATCTCGCTGTTCTGGTTCGATCTGCTGTCGGACCTCGTCCCAAATCACCTGATCACGGCGGACCTCGACGAGTTCCCTGCCTCATTGAAACCCTATTCGGATCAATTACGGGGACGATCGATGCTGGTGAAGCGCGCGCAGATGTTCCCCGTGGAGTGCGTGGCACGCGGTTATCTGGCAGGCTCGGGCTGGAAAGAGTACAAGGCCAGCGGTAGCGTCTGCGGCATTCCATTGCCGGTGGGTCTGTTGGATGGTTCGAGGCTTCCTGAGCCGATCTTTACGCCATCTACAAAGAGCCAGGATGGGACACACGACGAGAATATCCCCTTCGCAGCAGTTGAGAAACAGGTGGGAGCCGATGTGGCGCACGAACTGCGCCGCCTCACTCTTGCGATCTACCGAAATGCTGCCGATCACGCAGAATCGCGTGGATTGATCCTTGCGGATACGAAGTTTGAGTTTGGCGCCACAGAGAGTGGGATTGTGCTTGCCGATGAAGTGCTTACACCTGATTCTTCACGCTTTTGGGAAGGTTCTACCTGGAAGCCCGGAGGAGCTCAGCCGTCATTCGACAAGCAATTCGTACGCGATTATCTCGAGAGTATCCGGTGGAACAAGCAGGCTCCCGCACCCAGTCTCCCCGAAGACGTCGTTGAGCGTACTCTCGCGAAATACCTGGAGGCATTTCATCGTCTCACGGGAAAAGATCTCAATCTGAATTAGTCGAAACGGTGCATCTGATGACGTTAGTGGATTGGATGATCGTGGCAATTCTCGCAGCGGGAGTTCTCGCCGGGATCGCGCGCGGTTTCTTTCGTTCCGCATTTTCGCTGGGCGGCCTGTTGGTTGGCCTGGCATTGGCGGCCTGGAACTATGGCCGGCTTGCCGCACCGCTCAAACACGTCATCCATTCCAATGAAGGGGCAAATGCCGTCGCATTTCTCGTGATCGCATTGCTGGTGATGATAGCTGCTGCCATCCTTGGTTCGCTGCTGGCAAAGCTCTTTCAAAAAGTCGGCCTGGGATGTCTGGACAGGTTGGCTGGGGCAATTTTCGGCTTGTTTCAAGGAGCACTGTTTGTCACGGTCTGCATTCTTGTGACCGTAGCGTTCTATCCAAATGCAGAATGGTTATCTCAATCGAGGTTACCGAGGTATTTCTTTGGTGCACTCCATGTGAGCATTCAAGTAACCCCATCGAAACTTTCCGAGAGTGTACGGAAGGAATTGAAAGTGCTAGAACAGGAATCGCCCTCGTGGATGCATTCAAATAAGAAGTAGGTCGAATTTTTTGGCAGGCGAGAGTCTGCCGGATGTGGCAATCTAGTAAAGCAAGAGGTTCACGTGAGACGAGACCTGGACAGCCTGGTAACACAGATGCACTCTACCGGCATTCGCTACGAGGATGCCGTGCGTGAATTCAAAAGACAGTATCTACGCGAAGTGCTGGCGGCAAACAGGGGGAACCAGTGCAAAGCGGCAGAGGAATTGGGAATTCACCGCAACACTTTAAGCCGCACCATGGCCGAACTGGGAATCAGTCTTGCAGAAGTTCGCGCTGGACTCAAGCGTCCGCCACGTAGCGAACGTCCTATATTTGGAGCGGCACGCCAGGGCACTCGCCAGGGCTGATCACTCTCCGGAGAGCATGCAGACAATTCAGCAGAACAACGAAGCACGCACCGCGATTCAGACGGGGTTTGCCTGGGATCGTCAGGATGCCTACTTGTTCGACATCGACGGCACGCTGCTGCGGAGCCGCGACCGGATTCACGTTGACTCGTTTGTGCGCACCGTCAAACATGTAACAGGGTTTGAGGTCTCGCTGGATGGCGTCGCGCTGGCGGGAAACACCGATACAGGCATTCTGCGTGAGGCATGTGCGCTTGCAGGTATTCCTGCCGGCGTCCTGGAACCGCAGGTGGCCGCCATTCTTGAAGGAATGTGCAGCAGCGTCGCGGGCCGACGCCATGAGCTTGACCTGGTTTTGATGCCGGGGGTTCCTGAGACGCTCAGACACCTTGCGCAAATGGGCGCGATCCTCGGCGTCGCCACCGGCAATCTCGAGATGATTGGATGGATCAAGATCGAGCGAGCAGGACTGCGGGAGTGGTTTCGCTTTGGGGGTTTCAGCGACCAGTTCCCTGTTCGATCCGAGTTGGTGGGAGACGCTGCGAGCAAGGCACGCGAACTCGCGGGCCCGCGGGCACAAGTTTGCGTGGTGGGAGACACGCCGCGAGACGTAGAGGCGGCACACGCCAACGGGCTAGCGGTGATTGCGGTGGCAACGGGCCATTTCAATTTCGATGCGCTGCTCGAACACGAGCCCGAGGTCTGCACAACTTCTTTGGCTGACTTGCTGGCGGCCACCCAGGACGCACAATGATGGGTGCGTTGATGAGATATGGTGGACTCGCGGTGGCGATCCTGCTGGCGGTTTCCGCGCCTAATGCGGATGCGCAGCAAGCGACTCCGCCGAATCAGACAAGTGCACCTCAAGTGACCAGCGCGCAGGCTGCAGCCCAACAGATACCCAGCACAGAGAAGACGAAGCCTGTGAGCGGGAAGGATCGCAGGCGCGCAGCAAAGCTTTTTATCGAAGCCACCAAGCTTTTTGAGCAGGAACAGTTTGATAGTGCGCTGCGTGACTATGAAAAAGCAGCCGCGCTTGACCCTTCGAATGTGAATTACAGCGCGGCCGCGAAAGTAGCAAGAAGTCATGCCGTCACGGAGTTGATCCAAGTGGCAGCCAAAGCTCGCATGGGCAAAGACGTTGCGGCAGAGCGTGCCGCGCTGGAGCGGGCTGCGGAACTCGATCCGCAAAACGAACAAGCAGCGGAGCACCTGCGCCGCATGGCCGATGACGCGATGGCCGTACATCCGAAAGCCATCTATGAACAGGCGGCAAGCTCACTGGGTGAAACGCCGACCCTGGAACCGATCGGGGGAAAGCACAGCTTTCACCTTCGCTCGGACAGGCGGCAAATGATTCAGACGGTCTTCAGATCTTATGGAATTGAAGCTTCCGTCGATCAGAGCGTGTCGGGCTCGTCGGTAAAGCTTGACGTTGACGATCTCGCGTTCGAGCAAGCCGTACAGGCGGTAGGTATGGTGACGTCGACCTTTATGGTTCCGCTGGACGCGCACCGAGTTGTCGTCGCGCGCGATACCCGAGAGAATCGCCTGCAATTCACGCGACTGGAACTGGAAACGATCTACGTCGGAGGCCTGACGGCCGCGGAGTTGACCGAGGTTGGCAACCTGGCCAAGAATGTCTTCCAAGTGCAGCAGGTTGCTGTCGATCAAACCTCCGGGACCTTGACTATTCGAGCCGCGCCCAACACACTGAATGCCTTCAACAATACCTTGCGTGTACTTCTCGACGGTCGGAGCCAGGTGTTGCTTGAAGTGCGGCTGATACAACTTGCGCAATTGAACCAACGCAACATAGGCGTACAGCTTCCGCAGCAGGTTACGGCATTCAACGTTTACTCCGAAGAACAGGCCATTCTGAACGCAAACCAGGCGCTTGTGCAGCAGATTATTGCGTCCGGTCTAGCTGCTCCCGGAGATACACTCGCGATTCTCGGAATTCTGCTCGCATCGGGCCAGGTTTCCAGCGCAATCTTTTCGAATGGGTTTGTGCTGGTCGGCGGTGGGATTACGGCAACCGGCATATCTCCAACGCCAGCGACGCTGAACCTTAGTCTGAATTCTTCCGAATCGCGCGAGTTGGACCACATTCAATTACGACTTGGAGATGGCGAGCAAGGCACCCTGAAAACCGGCATGCGTTATCCGATCACCACTTCGTCTTTCTCCAACCTGGGCGCAGGCGGCATCAACATTCCAGGGCTCTCAAGCGCGGGCAGTTCGAGCAGCCTGCAGTCGATCATCTCTTCGCTGACAGGGAATTCACTAACAGTTCCTCAAATCGAGTATCAGGACCTGGGGCTGACGTTGAAGGCCACGCCGCGAGTGATTCGGAGTGGTGAGGTCGCGCTCACGATGGACATGAAGATCACAGCGCTCGCCGGTGGTTCGCTGAACGGAGTGCCGGTGCTGAACAACCGAAGCTATTCCGGAGCGATCACGGTGAAAGATGGCCAGGGAGTGGTGCTGGTGAGCCAGGTCGACAAGCAGGAGAGCCGCGCATTGAGCGGCTTGCCTACCATCTCCGAGATTCCCGGCTTCAATGATGTGGCTTCTAACAAGGAGACACAGCAAAACTATGCCAGCTTACTCATCGTGATCACTCCCCACGTGGTTCGAGGAACTCAAGCGGCTGGACGAACGCCGATGATGCGAGTAGAGCGAGGCCGGACAGGCCAATAAGAATTTCGGCGAGATCACGTCGGAGCCATACATCGCAAATCGAATGCCCCGACGACAGCGTAGACGTCATGCCATTTACGCGTGTGCCGGGGCGTGATAGTGGAGCAATCTTCGTTATTGAGCGATGCCGTCGAGCTTGGCCTGAAAGAGAATGATCTGCTTTAAGGTCTCGTAAGGCGCGTTGGCCGGAACCTGACGGCCGTTAATCACTAGAGTTGGCACAGACGAGATGTTGAGGTCCTGGCTGAGTTTGACGGAAGCATCGACGATGGCCTTGGCTTCAGGTGTCGCTGCGCAGGCGGCGATCTTCGCGGGAACAAGTCCTGCTTTGGTAGCTGCGCTGTTCAGTGTGAGGGTCGCGCCGTCGGGGGTATTGAGACCGTCCTGGGCATCAAAAACTGCAGACGCAAACTGGAAGAACGCCGCGCTTCCCCCCTCTTTGGTTACACACGCGCCGTAGGCCGCAGCCAACGTGGCTTCGGGGTGAATGCTTGCCAACGGATCGCTTTGAAAGACAATGCGCGCCTTCGGAAAATCAGCCGCGAGCTTGTCCATGTTGGCCTGAGCGGCTTTGCAGTGGGGGCACTGAAAATCGGCGAACTCGACCAGTTCGAGGTCTTTTGCGGCGGCGCCGCGATAGGGGCCATTGGCGCGCTGCTGCACCATTGCGCGGTAATCTGCGAAAGGCTTCTCACCAAAAGGGATGATCTTGTCGTTGACGATGATGTGTTTTCCGTCGGGTGTCGTGAAGAACGCAAAGCGATAAGGTTGCTGCTTTCCCGCTCTGTCGCCGATCAGAACGACGACCTTGCTGATGCCTTCAACCTGGGTCTTGGTGATCGCCTGCACCTGCCATTTGTTGTTCTCGTCGAAGCCGAGGTTGGCATCCATGAAGGCATTCACCACCTCTTTAGTGGGCGACGCGGCGGTAAAGTCAGCTGGATCCGGCTTCGGAAACTCAACTGGAGCGGTGGGCGCGGCCTGCGCCTGTGGGGCTGTCGGGGCCGGCGATGAGGGCGCATCCTGCTGGGCATTGATTCTGGAAATTGGGAGGACAAGGGCAACCAGCATTGCAGCGCTGGCGAGACGAACGGACGGACGAATCAAGCGTTTCTCCTTCAAATGACGGGGGATTTCCCCACTTTCTAGCTTATACCTGAACCTTGACGGCGATGGGAAACCGACGCCCCATGCCAAACGACTTTGAAGTCACCTTCAGGACCGGCGCGGCCTGCTGCCGTTTGTACTCGGACCGCTCCACCAGCCGCACCACCTGTTTGACGAGTTCCAGAGAGAAACCGTTTTTCTCCGCGATGTGTTCCGGGGTTTCATAACGCTCTACATATGCTTCAAGTATTGGATCGAGTATCTCGTATGGGGGCAGTGAGTCTGTGTCCTTCTGGTCTGGACGCAATTCTGCTGACGGAGGCTTTTCAAGAATCGCTGGAGGAATAATCTCTCGTTCGCGGTTGATCCACCTGGATACTGCATATACGCGAGTCTTTACCAGGTCGCCAATCACTGCGAGGGCACCGACCATGTCGCCATAGAGCGTGCAGTACCCGACAGCCATCTCAGACTTGTTTCCCGTAGTCAGCACGAGTGCGGAATACTTATTCGACAGCGCCATGAGAAGGACTCCGCGAATACGGGACTGAATGTTCTCCTCGGTGAGATCGGGAGCAAGACCCGCGAACAAGGGGTCAAGTGCAGTGGAGAACTCCTTGAAGAGCTCACTGATGCCGATGATTTCGAAGCGAATTCCGAGATTGGCAGCGAGTTTTCGACTGTCGTCAATGGATCCCGCTGAGGAGTACGGACTGGGCATGCCGATGCCGAGAACGTTCTCTTTGCCAAGCGCCTCGGCAGCAATTGCCGCAACGAGTGCAGAATCGATTCCTCCGCTCAGTGCGATAAGGACTTTGTGAAAACCGCATTTGCGCACGTAGTCCCGCGTGCCTAGTACAAGGGCGCGATAGGCGGCTTCCGCTTCATCTTCACCCGGCTCTGGAATTGGAGGCGCATTGAAAGGATCGATGAGCACCAAATCCTCTTCGAAGGAAGCAGCCTGGGCCACGAGTTCTCCGCGAGCGTTGATCGCCAGTGAGGAGCCGTCGAAGAGAAGGCTATCGTTGCCACCGACCTGATTGCACATCAGGACGGGAACGCCGTCGCGCCGTGCAATTGCAGCGAGCATCTGCCGGCGTACCTTGCGCTTGCAGTGCCAGAAAGGAGAGGAAGAAAGGTTGATGTGTACCGCGGGATTCTGGCGCATCAGCTCCTCCATGGGGTCGGCGGAGTAGAGCCTACGGGGCCAGAAATTCTTGTCGTTCCATGCGTCTTCGCAAATGGTGACAGCGATGCGAACGCTGTCGAGTTCTACCACCTGCTGGCTGCGTGCTGCCGAAAAATAACGCTGCTCGTCGAAGACGTCATAGAAGGGCAGCAGTCGCTTGTGCTGTTCCAGCAGCAGGTTGCCGCGATCAATGAGGACGGCGGCGTTTACGGCTGGCTTGCCCGCATCGGATGGCGCCTGCAGCGCTACGCCAGCCAGAATCGCGGTAGAGAGATCACGGGTGGCAAAAGCCAGTTCCTCGACGGAGGCTCTGCAACGTGCCAGAAAGCTGGGCTTTTCGAGAAAATCCGCGGGAGGGTAACCGCAAATTACCAATTCTGAGAATACGGTGAGACGCGCACCCATGTCGGCTGCGCGACGGGCGGTGGCGACAATTTTTTCGAGATTGCCGGTGAAATCCCCGACCGTGGGATTGATCTGGGCCAGTGCGATCTTCACACGTCCAGTTTAATGCAACGCAGCGGAAGGGCCGTCCCAATGAAATCTAACTTAAACTGCGCTCGATTCTTTGCTATGTTCCGGTTCCGGAAAAGACGACTCCTATAGTGCGGACGATGATCTTCAAATCGAGCCACATGCTCCAGTTCTCGATGTAGGTGACGTCGAGCGACACGTAGCTATCAAAGGACGGATCCTGGCGGCCTTGCACCTGCCATAGACCGGTGATACCCGGGGTAACGTCAAGCCGACGCAAATGATTGGGCTTGTATTCCATGACTTCGCTGGCAATTGGTGGCCGTGGACCGACCACGCTCATGTCGCCGCGAAGGACGTTGAGGAATTGAGGCAGTTCATCCAGCGAGTATTTACGGAGCAGGCGCCCGACTTTTGTGATGCGAGGATCATTCGTAATCTTGAACAAAACGCCGTCGCGCTCATTCATGTGCATCACATCGGCGCGGCGTTTTTCCGCATCGCGAACCATGGTTCGGAATTTGAAGCACCTGAAGACACGACCTTTTTTGCCGATGCGTTCAGAGGCGTAGAAGATGGGTCCTCTGGACTCAATCTTGATCGCAATCGCGATGGCAAGTATGAACGGGGAAAGCACCAGGAGCAGCAAGGTGGAAAATGTAACATCGAGGACGCGTTTGAGCATTAAGCCAAGTTCCGGCACATGTCCACGGTGCAACGGAATAGTTGGGAACTGACCGATGTATTCGATCGGGCTATTCCAGGCCAGGCCGTCATACAAATCCGGCACTACCCGCAGGTCAACGCCATTTCTGCGCGCTTTATCGAGTACGTCTTGAACGATGCCACGTTCACATTGCGTGGTGAAGAATATCTCGTCTACGAACTGCTTGCGGGCGAGCTGAAAGAGAGTGTCGAGAGTGCCGACTACGTCGCCTGTGCTGGATGTGATGCGGGATGATGCTCCGGGAAACTCGATGAATCCTTTGAAGGTGTACCCGAGATGACGAATGCTTTCAACGTGATGGCGCAAGGCGTGCGCTTCGGGTCCTGTGCCCACGATGAGTACGTTTCGCGTGTCCTGACCGCGGTCAAACCTGCGATACATCATGCTGCGATAGATAAACCTTCGCAGACCCAGGGCGAAAGTGACCAGGCCGACAGTGAGGAGAACAACGCGACGGGGAATGTCTTCTGCGCCAACGAGGTAGAGCGTTCCGGTCAGCAGCAGCCCCGAGGTGAAGCAAACCTGAACACTCAAGCGTTGTTCGTGAAGGAAACTGGTTAGCCGGGTGGGCGCGTAAAGATTGAGCCGCCGGCTCGAAATGATGATGCAGATTGTGAAGCCGCAGAGGAGGGCGAGAAGAAGGCCCATCGAACGGCCCTCAAATAAAGTGCCACGGTAAAAAGCCCTGGCACCGAGCACCGGATCGGTGTGTCGCTCGTAAATCGTGGCCGCGACCGCCGAAACCAGGATGGTCACTGCGTCCAGAAACATCCAGAGCTTAACCTTGCCGAGAGAATTTCGGCGCGAACTCTCAGCGACGTCACTTGGCCACTCAGACGGCGAAGCTGATGCGGAGAATCTCTGCCAGAAATCAGATGTTGCCATATGCGTTCCGCAAACCTCAGGAGCTCATTGGACTAATGGATTTCAGGTGTTTACCAGGCAAGGAGCAGGATGCCATCAAGTACGTAAAATCTTCTGCAGTGGCTTTTGGTTTGAAGCGTTCTCACCCTATGCGGGTTGCTTGCCATCATGCAGCGTTCGTTTCACCGGTTGAGGGGACGACCGCGATTGGCTTCGTTCACGGCCACGGATAGAAACGTTTCGGTTCAAAAACAGAGGATCGGAAAGATAAAAGCATGCCTCAGGGGAGTTGAACAACCAGCTAATCGACCCTATGCTGCTTGTCAGGGCGAGAACAAGCAGATTGTACCATTTCATAACTACCCTGGAACGTTACTAATGGGATGCTTCAAGCCTGCACTGATGGCAGAACCAATTGAGTTCGAACCGAATAGGCAGGGTCAACATGTGGTGTTCCTGTTCACTCATCGGCCCCAAACTGGGTTAACTCTGTTACTAAATCGTTAATTGGCTTTGACAGGCAATTCGTAGGCATCGAGCGTCAGGAATTGTTGGATATTCGGATCAGGGGAGGCTAAGAAGCCCGCGAGAGGTCCGAAAAATGCCGCTTTCCCTTCGTGCAAAAACAGTACGGAGTCCGCGAGCCGCTCCGCGAAGCGCATATCGTGCGTCACAACAATGCTGGTGAAGCCAAGCTGCTTCTTCAGCCGCTGGATGATACCTCCGAGACGGCGAGCGATGATGGGGTCAACCATCGTGGTCGGTTCGTCGTAGAGCACAATCTCAGGCTGAGACGCAAGCGCGCGTGCGATCGCCACAGCGCGGCGGCGGCCGGTGGAGAGGCTGGCCGGAAGCGCGTCCGAAACGTCTTCGGCGCCCACCAGGCCTATAAGACGTTCCACGATCTGCTGTATCTGATCCTCGTCGAGGCCGCCCCGTTCCCGAAGCGGAAATGCAACATTTTCGCGGACGGTAAGCGAGTCAAACAATGCGCCGTTCTGAAACACCATTGTGACCCGCTTGCGGATTTCCTGCATGCCCTCTTCGCTGACGCCGTTAATCTCTTCGCCATCGACGCGGATGGAGCCGACCTGCGGCCTGAGGAAGCCCATCAGGATTCGTAAAGCAACGGACTTTCCCACGCCGCTGCGGCCCAGAATGCAGAGCGTTTCTCCCCGATGAACCACGAAACTGACGTTGTCGAGCACTCTACGCTCGTCGAACCATAATGAGACATGGCTGAACGAGATCATGGGCCTCTGGGAGGATTCGACACCTTCCGGTTCGGCCGGTTTGTCGCCCACGATGTCGGCCAGAACTTCGCCGTCGATTTCGGGCAGTTCGCCAGGAATCTCGGGTTGTGGAGACGAATCGGATGTTGCCACGAGGTTAGCTTACCGGAAGAGAGGCGGAAACGAGAGCCTCGGCGCGAGCGAGGTCATGCCTGCCGTTAACATTCAGGAACCAAAGAGCGGCGGGAAGGCCGTCGGGATGACTGATCTGGCCGGATTGAACGAGCGGCTCAACCGGAAGCACGGCGAATGGTTGGTTCAAGGTGGTCGCGGCGAGCTGAAACGCTGAAAAACAACCTCGGTTGCTGCTTTCGAGTTGCGATTGAAGGATCGGCAAAGCGGAGCGGTGAATCACAACCGGAAAGGTCTGCGCAAAGCCGTTTATCGCCGGAACGGTAACGACTGCGCCGGTGACGGTTGCGTAATGGAGAAGGTAGGAAATCAAAGACGAAGGAAGCAAGGGCAAATCGACAGGGATGAAAGCTGCCCGGGGCGTAGCGGTTGCGGCGAGAGCGGAGCAGATGCCGGCAAGCGGACCCTGCCCAGTTTGAGTAACCAGATCTTCAACCACTTGTGCGAAAGATCCCAAGTTGGAACGGGCGCCGGCGATTGAAGGCTGCAGGCCCGCTTCCCTCAAGATGCCAAGAGCGCGAACGATCAGAGGCTGGCCGGCGAATTTTACGAGGGCTTTGTCCTCACCCATGCGGCTGGATTGTCCTCCGGCGAGAACGAATCCAGCTGCATCGCAAGGTGAGTCGCGGGCCGGCAAACTCAACGACCTGTCTCCTCCATAAATCGGATCAAGGATTCGATTCCGAGTTCGAAGTTTTTCAGATTGAACTTTTCGTTGGGCGCATGAATATTGTCGTCGGGGAGCCCGAAGCCCATCATGACGCTGGGAAGACCCAGGTGACGGGCGAAGTCTCCGACGATGGGAATGGAACCGCCTGAGCGAATGAAGACGGTATCGCGGCCCCAGACCTCGCGCAGGGCGTGAGTCGCGGCCTGAATGTAGGGGTTGTCGACGGGAATGAGACAGGGATCGCCGGAGTGAATCAGGCGGACATCGATGTCGACGCCGGCGGGGGCAATCTTTTCCACATAGCTTTTGTACTGGGCGAAGGACTTTGCGGGGGTCATGCCGGGCACGAGACGCATGGAGACCTTCGCGAGCGCTTTGGCTGGAATGACAGTCTTGGCTCCCGCGCCGGTGAATCCGCCGGGAATGCCGTGAACATCCAGCGTGGGCCGCGCCCAGGTGCGTTCGAGAACGCTGAAGCCCTGTTCACCAACCAGTTGACGAGAACCAACTTCGGAGATGCGGTAGTGCTCCTCGTCGAACGGAAGACTGCGCCAGGCGGCGAGTTCTTCAGGACTAGGCGGAATGATGTCATCGTAAAAGCCTGGAATCAGGATGTGGCCGTTTTCATCTTTCAGTCGGGCCAGTATCTGGGCAAGAGAGAAAAACGGGTTTGGAGCAGCACCGCCGTACATGCCGGAGTGGAGATCGCTTTTTGCACCGCGCACTTCGATTTCGGTATAGATCATGCCACGGAGACCGACGCAGAGTGTCGGCAGGCCGGGCGCGAAGAGTTCGGTGTCGGAGACGAGCGCAAAGTCGGCTTTCAACTCGGGTGGTTTTGAGGCAACGTACTGCGCAATTCCCTCGCCTCCCACTTCTTCTTCGCCTTCGAAGATGACACGCACGTTGAGGGGCAGCGCCTTGTTGGCGGCGAGCAGCGACTCGAGGGCCTTGACCTGTGCCCAAACCTGTCCTTTGTCGTCGACGGCGCCACGGGCGTAGAGGTTGCCATTCCGTTCTGCGGGCTCGAAGGGCGGCGAGAGCCATTCGTCGAGCGGATCGGCAGGCTGTACGTCGTAGTGTCCGTAGACCAGTGCGGTGGGTTTGGACACAGCGTGAAGCCAATCGGCGTAGACGAGCGGATGACCTTCCGTCTCAATGATGCGCACATTTTCCATGCCGATGCGGGTCAGCTCGGCGGAAAGCGCTTCCGCAGCACGCCGGCAATCGCCGTTGTGCTCGGGCAATGTAGAGATAGACGGAATGCGAAGAAGGTCCTTGAGTTCGTTAAGAAAACGCGAATGGTTCTTTCGGGCAAAGTCTACAGCGGACGAGGACATGCGAAGCGCTCCTATAAGTAGCCAACACAAGAGTATAGGCGCTGCGGTTCATCTGGTCCTATCGGCCGTCGAACCCGTTCCTCAAAATTAATCTGGCGCGGATTGACATAGGCTCGATCAAGTTGATATCAACGCTACCAGTCCATTGGACGCTGATACCTTGGCGCGTCCTCCCCAAACAAGGAGAATCTCTCAATGTTTACGCCAAAAGGAAAATTCGGCTGGTACGAGCTTATGACCAGCGATACAAAAGCCGCGGGCAAGTTTTACTCCGACGTAGTAGGCTGGACGACCCAGGAGATGCCCAGTACTGACGGCTCGTCGTATACCACTTTCAACGTCGGTAACGTTGGACTCGCCGGCATGTTGAACATTCCCGGACACACCGCGTGGGTCGGCTACATCTCGGTCGACGACGTCGATGCTCACATCGAAAAGATTGTCGAGGCCGGCGGCAAACTGTGGAAGCCTGCCACCGACATTCCGGGAATGCTTCGCTTTGCTGTCATGTCGGACCCGCAGGGTGCCGCCATTGTGGTCTTCACCCCGGATCCGAAGATGCCCTCGCCGCAACGCCCCGCACCACCGACTCCCGGCACCATTGGTTGGCACGAGCTTTACACGACTGACCTCGAAGCAGGATTCGGCTTCTACAACAAGCTGTTTGGCTGGACCAAGGTCAGCGATATGGACATGGGTCCGATGGGCGCCTATCGCATTTTCGATGAAGGCGACCACAAGGAAATGGGTGACGGCGGGATGATGACCAAGGCACCGAATATTCCTGTCTCATGCTGGAACTTCTACTTCAACGTCGACTCCATCAAGGCAGCCGTCAAACGTGTTGAATCCGGCGGCGGGAAGGTCGTGAACGGCCCAATGCAGGTGCCCGGAGGGAGCTGGATCATCAATGGCCAGGACCCTCAGGGAGCGATGTTCTCTCTCGTCAGTAATAAGGAATGAGCCTGTTTGGTCTAGACCGGACCTAAGCCTGATTGGGTAGGTCCGGCAATCTGTTTCGGCTCTCGTTGGCGGCGAAGCTTGACAGTGAAAATTGGCAGGCAGATATGTCGGATTCCTATTGTGTCCGAGGGTGGCCCCCCATACTCTGTAGCTAAGTTCGCTGGTTTCCATAAGTCATGACGCGTCACCCCGCCAATATACTCATAACCTTGGAGTTAGCCGCAGATTCCTCTGCCGATAGGGTTTAGGACGTTTTGCACTCCATTGTTGGGTGGATCCGATTTGTGAACCTGCCCTTCCGGGATGCTCAATTTCCATTATGGAGAAACCGAGGAATTAATCTGCAAAAGTCTCGAAGAAAAATGTACTCTTCGGTGCGCCTGGCTTCTTGCCGATCATGTCTGCAGCGACCGAAACCGTACCTTTCAGATCGAGAGCCGAGTCGCGATCACCGAATCTGGCACGATGCTAAGGATCTTTGGCTGACCTGGAGCGAGGAAGGTCTGTCGCGTGGGACGCCATTGTGATCTCTCAACTAAAAAACGGAGAAATTGCCGAAGAATGAGTGAATCGGCATGAGTTGGGGGTACTGTTGAGCGCAGGTATTCTCAAGCCGAACCCGGCGTTGATTTCTTCCATAGGTCAGCAGGAGCAAAAATGAAGGATTCGGGGAAAGTTACGCGCCGTACTCTGTTGCGAAACGGCGCACTGGGGACGATTGCGCTTGCGTCCGGTGCTGGCCATTTATTTGGCGAGAGAGTCTCCCAACCGCCGAATATCCTCTTCATTCTGGCGGATGATCTGGGCTATGCCGACGTTTCTTGCTACGGACGCCCTGATATTCG
>Ga0207683_10001784_pt1 | contig 19038 bp, 22 predicted proteins | sample KBSM73metaG_FD_184333 | JGI IMG/M metagenome (GOLD analysis project Ga0207683, IMG submission 184333) | Miscanthus rhizosphere microbial communities from Kellogg Biological Station, Michigan, USA - KBS M7-3 metaG (SPAdes) (version 2) | ecosystem: Host-associated > Plants > Roots > Rhizosphere >... | reverse complement strand
CCACATGGCGAAACCGCGCGCCGAGAAGAGGTTGCCGATCTCCTCGCGCGCCACTTCGTCGAGGTCGCTGCTGAACAGCCCGGTCACTCCGCGGCGAACCGCGACGGGGAGGTTCGGCATTGCCCGGATAATCGCACCCGCGCCCGGAAAACGCTCCCTCAAGCTTTCGCATTGAACGCCGGCGAGCATCGAAACGATCACGGTCCGCGAGCTCAGCCGCTGCCGCAGCTCGGGCGCAACATCATTGAGCTTCTGCGGCTTGAATCCCAGCACGACGAGCTTCGGCGGGGGGCCTGCATCTGCAACACTGGACACCACGCGAACGCCGTCGACGGCCTTGCCACTCGGGCGGATGACGGTCACCGGGCTGAGGTCGATCTCGGCCGCTCGCCATCCCTCGAGGATCGCGCCGGCCATGTTGCCGCAGCCGACGAACCAGGTCGGCGCCGGAAGCTGAAGGCGCTCGGTCATGCTTGGCCGCTCCTACGCCTCACCATGCGTGTCGATCAGCGCCGCGGCGATGGCCTCGCCCGGCGACTTGCCGCCCCACAGCACGAACTGGAACACCGGGTAGAAGCGCTCGCACTCCTCGACCGCGGCTTCGGCGATGGCCTCGGCCTGTTCGAGGCTGAGACCCTCGCCCTCGCGGGCGTCGAGTATCGTCGAGTGACGGAAGACGACCAGGCCCGATCCCGACCACATTTCGAAATGGCCGAGCCAGAGCTGCTCGTTGATCAGGCTCAACGCCTCGAAGATGGCCGTGCGCTTCTCAGGCCCGACCTTGATGTCCGGGAACGCGAGGAACTGCAGCACCTGATCCTCGGGGCGCCACACGCCGCGAAGCTCATACTGCGCCCAGCTGCCTGTTGCCGATGCAACGATCTCGCCCTCGGCGGTGCGCTCACACGCCCACCCGCGCGCCTCGAAATATTGCTCGAGGACCTCGATCGGCGCGCCGTCGTCCCGCTCTTCGTGGATTTCTTCTTCGCTCAGGATCACGCTCCGGGCTTTGCCTTGGGCGAGCGCTTGGCAGCGGCAGCCGGGGCACCCGCGACCTTGGCCTCGAGCGCCGCAATACGAGCCTTCAGGATTTCGTTCTCGTCGCGCGCGGCAGCGGCCATCGCCTTCACCGCCTCGAACTCGTCGCGGCCGACGAAGTCGCTTCCGGCCATCCACTCGCGGAACTTCTCGCGCGCGCTCGCTTCGGCTTCGCGGCCCATGCCGGCGAAAGTGCCAGCGAGGCCGTTTACCATCTTGACCATGTCGTCGAACATCCTGTTCTCGGACTGCATCGGAACTACTCCCTTTCGGCGCGGAAATAGGGAGTTGGGCGCGTTTTCGCCACCCTGAGGCCGGAACCTATCCCCAAGTGCTTCAACTATCCCCAGATTTCTGGGCTTCAGCCGACCAGCGATGTGCCGGCGCCAGGGTTCAGCTGATCGATGGTCGAATTGAGCGTCGCAGCAAACACGAGCCACGCAAGGTAGGGCACCATGAGCAGCCCGGCCGTCCTCCGCATCTTGAGGAATTGCCGCGCTGCAATCGCCGCGACTGCTGCCATCACGAAGATCACCCCCTTCGCAAAAACGATGTCGTGGCCCGCGAAGAAGATCGGCGACCAGGCGAAGTTCAGGACCAGCTGGATGAAGAAGAGCGTCAGCGCAGCTTGCCGCCTTGGCGACGGGGGCTCGGCCAGGATCATGGCAAGCGCGATCCCAAGCAAGGCGTACAGGATCGGCCATACCACGCCAAACGCCCAGCCCGGCGGCATGAAGCTTGGCTTCTGGAGCGCATCGAACCAGGGGTTTCCGTAGCCGCTGTTGGAGAGCCAGCCACTCGCACCGCCGAGCAACTCGATCGCAATGACCGCGACGACGGCGGTCTTCCACCAATCCTCGCGCCGCGCCTGTTCAGCCATCCTTCTGCGCTCCCAGCAGGAACTCCACATTACCTTCCGGCCCGGTGATCGGGCTCGGCGTCACGCCCAGCACGGTCCAGCCCCGCGATTCAACCCAGCCTTTGGCCTCGGTGCAGACGCGTTCGTGCACCGTTGGATCGCGGACCACGCCGCCCTTCCCGACCTCCTCGCGCCCAGCCTCGAACTGCGGCTTGATCAGAGCGACCAGCTTCGCGCCGGGTTTCGCCAGCCTCAGCGGCGCCTCGAGCACCTTGGCGAGGCTGATGAAGCTCGCGTCGCACACGATGATATCGACGGGCTCCGGAATGATTGTCGCGTCGAGCGCCCTGGCATTGGTTTGCTCGTGCACGATGACCCGCGGGTCCTGCCGCAGCTTCCAGGCGAGCTGGTTCGTACCGACGTCGACCGCATAGACCTTCGCTGCTCCTCGCGAGAGCAGCACGTCGGTGAAGCCGCCGGTCGAACTCCCGACATCCAGCGCCACCGCGCCACTCACATCGAACCCGAAATGCGTCAGCCCATGATCGAGCTTGATCCCGCCGCGCGATACCCAGGGATGGTCCTTGCCACGCACCTCCAGCGGCGCGTCCTCGACGAGCATGTCGCCCGCTTTCGACAACTTCTTCTCGCCTGAGAATACCGCGCCCGCCATGATCAGCGCCTGCGCCCGCGTACGGCTTTCGGCCAGCCCCCGGCTCACCAGCAGCTGGTCTGCTCGGACCTTGGCTACGCCCGCACCTCTTCGACGCCGGCGCTGTTCACGCGCAGCGCCTTCAGCACCGTCTCGACGATGTGCGGCGCATTGAGCCGCGCCTCGTCATACTGCTTCTTCGGATTGTCATGCTCCTGGAACGCATCGGGCAGCCGCATCGTGCGGATCTTGAGGCCCGCGTCGACCAGCCCCTCGTCGCTGGCCAGCGTGAGCACATGCGCGCCAAGACCGCCAATCGACGCCTCCTCAACCGTGACGACGACCTCGTGGGTAGTCATCAGCTTGCGGATGAGCTCGCTGTCGAGCGGCTTGGCGAAGCGCAGGTCGGCGACGGTGGTCGACAGCCCCATTGCGTCGAGCTGGTCCGCAGCCTTCTCGGCTTCCTCCAGCCGCGTCCCAAGCGACATAATCGCGACCTTCTTGCCCTCGCGAACGATGCGCCCCTTGCCGATCTCCAGCGCCTGCGGCTCAACTGGAAGCGGCACGCCCCTACCCTCGCCCCGCGGATACCGGACTGCGCTCGGCCCGCTGTCGCGGAGCGCCATGGTGTGGACCATGTGACAGAGCTCCGCCTCGTCCGCCGCGGCCATCACCACGAAGTTCGGTAGCGTGCAGAGGTAGGCGAGGTCGAACGATCCCGCGTGCGTCGCACCGTCCGCGCCGACAAGCCCGGCTCGGTCCATCGCGAAGCGCACCGGCAGGTTCTGGATCGCGACGTCGTGGACGACCTGGTCGTACGCGCGCTGAAGGAAGGTCGAATAGATGGTCGCGAAAGGCCGATAGCCCTGCGCGGCCAGCCCCGCGGCGAAGGTCACCGCATGCTGCTCGGCAATGCCGACATCGAACACGCGGTCCGGGAATTGCTCGGCGACCTTGTCGAGCCCGGTACCAGACGGCATCGCGGCGGTGATCGCCACGACCTTCTCGTCGCGCGCCATCTCGGCACCCAGCGCCTTGGCATAAACGGCCGTGTAGCTCGGTGCTCCCGGTGCAGCTTTTGCCTGGACGCCCGAGACCACGTCGAACTTCACCACGCCATGATATTTGTCGGCGGCATTCTCGGCGGGCGCATAGCCCTTGCCCTTCTTGGTCACGACGTGGACCAGCATCGGCCCGATGTCGGCGTCGCGGACGTTCTCCAGCACCTCCACCAGCGCCCGCACGTCGTGCCCGTCTACCGGCCCAACATAGTAGAAGCCCAGCTCTTCGAAGAGCGTCCCACCGGTCAGCCACCCGCGGGTATATTCCTCCATCCGCCGGAGGCCGCTGTGGACCGGGTCCGGCATTGCTCGCGCCAGCTTCTGAGCTAGCTTGCGCGGCGTCAGATACTTGGTCGACGAAACCAGCCGCGCCAGGCTGTTGCGGAGCGATCCTACCGGCGGCGCGATCGACATGTCATTGTCGTTGAGGATGACGATCAGGCGGTTTCCAGCCGCGGCGGCATTGTTCATCGCCTCATAGGCCATGCCGGCGCTGAGGGCACCGTCGCCGATCACCGCAATCGCCTTGCCGGGCGCATCCGATAGCTTGTTCGCGATCGCGAAGCCGAGCGCGGCCGAGATCGAGGTCGAGCTGTGCGCCGCTCCGAACGGGTCATATTCGCTCTCGGCGCGTCGGGTGAAGCCGCTAAGGCCCCCGCCCTGCCTCAAGGTGCGGATCCGGTCGCGCCGCCCGGTCACGATCTTGTGCGGATAGGCCTGGTGCCCGACGTCCCAGATCAATTTGTCGTTGGGAGTGTCGAACACATAGTGAAGCGCGACGGTGAGCTCGATGACTCCGAGTGCTGACCCCAGGTGCCCGCCGGTCACGGATACCGCCGAGATCACTTCCTGGCGAAGCTCGTCGGCGAGCTGCGGCAGCTCCTCCTTGCCCAGCGCACGCAATTCACCAGGGAAATGCACCGTGTCGAGCAGCGGTGTTTCGGGACGATCACTCATGGGGGGAGGCCTTAACCCCTAACCGGCTGCCGCGAAAGGCAGACCGCCTACTGCAGTTGACCCCGAGCGGGACGAGGCGCAGCTTCCGGCTGCCGAATCGCGCATGTCATGGGGGAAACGCATGGCAGCGAAGATCGAAGAAATCGGGCTACTTCTTGTCCACGGCATCGGCGAGCAGAAGCGCCTCGAGCATCTCAGGCAGACCGCCAAGGACCTTGAATCCGCAGTTGCGTCCAAGCCGGGCGTGGTCCGCCTCGCAGTCCAGGACAATAGCGCTGCGTCAGCACCGCAAGACCCCAGTATCACCATCGACGCCACGATCCAGGACGGGAAAGCCCCACGCCGCGTTCGGCTGCACCTGCATGAAGTATGGTGGGCCGATCTCGGCTTCGCGGGCGGCTTCTTCAGTCAGTTTCGCTTCTGGATCTGGGGCCTCGGGCAGTGGGGTGCCGAAGTCGTCACGGCCGGATCGGCGCGGTCCAACACCAGCACCCAGATGGTGAATCCCGGCGTACCGGACCGTGGCTTCGATTCACGTCCAGTGTCGCGGCTGCCTCAGCACCTCCTGCTGTTCGTCGCGGCCATGCTGGCGCTGGTGACCTTCTTCACCTGGTACTGGGCGAAGCGTCTGGTCGGCTTCTTCAAGAACCGCTTGCCCAATCCCGACCTCATCACGCTCTATCTCGGTGACGTCATGGTCTACCAGGCGGCCGGCGGCCCTGGGCGAGGAACCATAGAAGACCCGGACATGCCAGTCAGGACCACCATCCGCCGACGTATGGTGCGCGGAATGACGACGATGGCGAGGAACAAGTACGATCGCTGGTACATCCTCGCGCACAGCCTGGGCACCATCCCGGCCTTCAACATGCTGCAGGAGCTGGAGGTCACGCTTCCCAACTATCTGACTCAGCAGGAATGGAAGGATCTGCCGGCAAACCTGAAGACCAAGGACCCGTTCGAGGCTGGCGAGACGCGCGCGTCGAGGGACCATATGATGCCCATGCGTCCACCCTGGCTCACCGATGCCGACGGCATCAGCCGTCTAGCCCTGTTCGAGCGCTTCGCGGGGCTCGTTACCTACGGCAGCCCGCTCGACAAATTTGCCGCGATGTGGCCGCGGATCGTTCCGCTGAACAGGCAGACCCGGGCGTTCCAAGAGAAATGCGAGTGGCTCAACCTATACGACCCGATGGACCCTGTCGGCGCGCGGCTTGATTCATTTGCCGCTCCGGGACCGGACCCGAATGAACCAAAGTCCGACCGTAAAGCACTCGCGCCCGACAATGTCGCCTGCCGAGCCCTCTGCGTATTCCTGCTTTCGCACATCTATTACCTGACGCCGTGGCGGGCCCGTAAGAAGGCGATGGTCGCAGCGATCACCGACGCGTTGGTCTCAAACGGTGAGCTCTCTCTCAAGGAGTCGGCCGGCAACCTCGCCATCAATCCTGTGCTGATGTGGCTGCGTTACGGGTTCCGGGCGCTCCAGGTCGGGCTACTCGTCCTGATACTATTTGCCGCCGCGTCTTATCTGCTCGCTCTAATCCAGCATCTGTTGTTGTGCACAAAGGGGGTCTGCACGGGCGGCATCGACTCGAGCATTGAAAACCTGAAGTCCAATGCATGGATCGTCTTCTGGATCGATCTCACAGTCGTGGGGTTCGTAGGCTTGATCCGGGCCGTGTTGAGCTGGCGCCGCTCCTGGCTGGACGAGCGCAAAAAACGCGAAGGCAAGGCCTCAGCCTAGGACTGCCCGCCCTCGCAGTCGCCGCAGGTGCCACGGACCTCGATCACCGGCCGCGGGGCCGAGAAGCCGGCGCCTTTGGCCGCTTCGCGCACGCCCCTCGTCAGGCTGTCGTCGTCGATGTGCACTGCCTGCCCACAATTGTCGCAGATGAGGAAGATGCAGTCGTGCAGGCAGCCGGGGTGCTGGTTCGCGACATAGGCATTGGCGCTCTCGACGCGGCGTGCCAGGTTGGCTCCGACGAACAGGTCGAGGATCCGGTAGACGCTGTTTGCTGCGACGCGGCGCCCCTGAGCCTTCGATACCTGCTCGGCCACGTCATAAGCGCTTGCGGGCTTGCCGAAGCCGGCGAGCGCCTCGAACACCGCGGCCCGCATCTCGGTCCATTGCTCACCCTCGCGTGTGAGGCGCTCGCGCGCCGCCTCGGTCAGCGAGTCCCCTTCATGGAGCTGGTGATCGTGCCTGGTCATGACCGGTGCCAAATGGGTTACTCCCTGCCCGCTCGCGGGGCAAGGAATCAGAAGTAGCTTGGCTGTTGCGCCAGCAGGTTCAGCCGGTGGCCGAGCGCAAGGATCGAAACGCCGAGGATCGTGAAGACCGGCTCAAGGCCCGTTTCGTGGAGCGTCATCGCATAGGCCATCGTGCAGAGCCCAACGACACCCACCGCACTTGGCAGAAGGAACCCATGCTCACGAATGCCGCGGCCCAGTGCGATCGCGCCGATGATCATCGCCAGGCTCAAGCCGACTTCATGGATGATCGGCTTGCCGAGCATCCCACCGGCGGAAGCGACCAGGCCGAGCAGGACGACGGTCGCAACACAGTGGACAGCACAAAGGCCCGACAGGCCCATTGCAAGCCGGTCGAGCCGCGAATCTGAAGTGAATCGCTGCGCCATCGACGCCTTAATAGGTGCTGCCGTCGACAGATACAATATAACATGCTGATGAATTTGCGCCCTTGCCGCTCAGGCCGCCGCAGGCAAAAGGCGCCTCACCATGACCGCCCTTGATCTCTCCCTCGCGACCGCGCAGCCCCGCGCCAGGCCGTTGTCGCTCTCCCGCTTCCTGCTGCTCGTCGCCGGTCTCGTATTCGCGATGGTCGTCGTCGGCGGCATCACCCGCCTGACCGAGAGCGGCCTGTCTATCACGGAGTGGAACCTCGTCAGCGGCGCAATCCCGCCGGTAACAGAGGCGCAGTGGCAACATGAGTTCGACCTCTACCGGCAGACCCCGCAATACCTCCAGGTGGCCGGCCCGGCCGGGATGACGCTCTCCGGCTTCAAGTTCATCTTCTTCTGGGAATGGGTGCATCGCCTGTTGGGGCGCATCCTCGGCCTCGTCTTCTTCGTGGGCATCGGGTGGTTCGCGGTCCGGCGAGCGATCCCCAAGGGATATGGCTGGCGCCTCGCCGCCCTGTTCGTGCTCGGCGGCCTGCAAGGCGCGGTCGGCTGGTTCATGGTGATGTCCGGCCTCGAGGGCCGCACGGAGGTCAGTCCCTATCGCCTGTCGGCCCACCTGCTGTTCGCCTTATTCTTGTTCTCGGCGCTGATCTGGACCGCGCTCGACCTTCGCAACCGCGACGCGCGCCCGTCACGGCTCACCGCCTGGGGCGGCATCGCGCTCGCGACGCTGGGCATCCAGCTAATGCTTGGCGCCTGGGTCGCGGGCTTCCGGGCCGGCTATGTTTCGAACAGCTGGCCCGACATGAACGGCCACTTCGTGCCGGAGGGAATCGACTGGTCGCGTGGAGCAGGCTTCGCCCTGACGCACGATCCCTTCCTGCTTCACTTCGTCCATCGCTGGTGGGCATGGATCGTCGTCGCCGTGCTCGTCATCTTCGCGCGCAAGGTCCGCAAGGTGCCGGGAGCGCGACGCGCATCGATCGCCATCCACAGTGCGTTTGGCACGCAGGTCCTCCTCGGCATCCTGACGGTCCTGTCCGGCATCGCGATCTGGCTCGCCGTGCTCCACCAGGCCACCGGCGCGTTGCTCCTCGCTGCGACGGTGTGGGGAGCGCATGAGCTCGGAAGGCGGGAAGCATGAGCGTTATTTCCGTCTACGCGATCTTCGCCGACGCCGCGGAGGCCGAGCGCATCGGGCGCGGCATGGTCGAGGAGAAGCTCGCCGCATGCGTCAACCTGCTGGGGCCGGTCCGCTCGATCTACCGCTGGAAAGGCGCCATCGAGACCGCGGACGAGGTGGCCGCCATCTTCAAGACCAGCGACGAGCGCGCCGGGCAGCTGATCACGCGCATCGCAGCGCTGCACAGCTATGATGTGCCCTGCGTCGCCGCCTGGCCGATCGACAGCATCCTCGGGGCATACGCCGACTGGGTGGAGGACAGCGTCCGCTAGTAAGGCAGCCGCTCGATGTAGAGATAAGACGGGTCGAACTCGGCGATCCCTTCCAGGCCCTTGCGGTCGATGATCGTCAACCGCCGGTTCTCGAGCTCGACCACGCGGCGGCGGCGAAGCTCCTGGATTGTGCGATTGGCGTGAACGACGGTCAGGCCAAGGCACTCGGCGAGTTCGCGCTGCGTCAGTGGAAAGTTGAAACCTCCGTCGTCAGCCCGGCCAACGACGTCGAGGCGCGCATGCAGTTCACAGAACAAGTGAGCCATTCGCGACAGTGCTGACCGCTGCCCGAGCGATAGTGCCAGCTCGCGACAGATCGCCGCATCGACATTGGTCGAGAACCAGTAGAGCCGCGCGAGGCGTGGGAACTGCTCGGTCAGCTCCTTCAGCCGGCTGTGGGGGACCACCGCGACCACGCATTCACTGAGCGTCGCGACATCATGGTCGAGCCGCTTCAGCGTGAAGGAGTGCAGGTCGGCGAAATCGCCTGCGACGTGCAGTTGCGTCACCTGCCGCTCACCCGCGGGCATGTCCTTGCTGCGCGCAAGCCAGCCATCGAGCAGAAGCATGCTGGAACTCAGCTCGACCCCGTTGCGGATGAGGATCTTGTCGGCAGGGACCGACCGCGTCTCAGCAACCGAATCCCTGATCGCCTGCTCTTCCTCGCGGCTGAGCTCGATGTGCCTTTTCAGCTTCTTGAGGTGTGCGCTGATCATTACGCGGCGCTTTCTGCAACAGACCGCCAGCTATCGCGGCTAACCTGGGTTACACTGCCGTTACGTTTGAAAAAAGTCCCTACTTTCAGAATGAAAGGCGGAAAATTTGTAACCTGCGTGAATCAATCCGCGCTTCGTTTGTGTTAACCGTCCCCGCAAGAAACGGGGGGCAAGCTTTGTCAGCGTACCGGCTGTACCGGCTCGATGGGTCGGGCAAGATCGACACTGCCGATTGGATTGAGACGACCGCGGATGATGCCGCGGTCGCTAAAGCTCGCGCGCGCTTCCCGAATGGCGGCTTTGAACTGTGGCAAGGCCGGCGCCTGGTTCAGCGGGAGGCCCGGTCGGGCGCCTAGCTTTCCTGCGCCTTCCGCTTACGAAACGGCACATCGTCGAGCTGCCGGCGCAGGTCCTCGATTTCCTGGCCGTCCGCATCGGGACTCGAATATTTAGATTCCAGGTCCAGCTCCTCGGGCGTCTGCTCGCGGAAGTAGGTGATCGTCAGCCGTCGCCCGAACACCTCGTCCCCGCGGATCTTGAGCTCCGCCTGATGCTCCGGCGGCAAATTGTCGCGGATTGTCTCCAGGTAACGGATGAGATCGTCGAGCGACGTATATTCGCTGATGTCGATGAAATCCTTGACGCGTCGGGGCACTGGAACCTTCGGGAATCGGGGGATTGGGAGCGCCGCGGTGACTAGGACTGCGCTGGCATGGAGGCAACGTCGCATTGCAGGGAAACTTTCCGCCCTTCTCGGCAAACAGGGCCCTGCCCGCGGTTAGCCGTTCGTAGTTTCAGCGCGGCCGCTGATCGTCACGGCGTCGCGGAACGACAGCTGGTGGATCAGCTTCCCGTTCTCGTCCCGAACTTCGATAAACTGGTTCAGCGGGATGCGCCCACCGAGCACGTCCTGGGCGATCATCGCGCGTGCTTCCCCTAAAGCGATCACACCAAGCTGCGCTGGATCAACAACATTGCGCCCCTCCGGATCGATCAGGGTCTGATGCCCGTCGATCAGGTGGAAGTAATAGAGGGCCACGATGGGCTCCTGCTCGGGCCGGCCAAGGCAGCCAACCAATCGGGGATATGACAGCTTCAGCCAACTAAATCTATGTTTAGTTTGTGATTTCTAACAAATAACCGCGCTTTCTGCGCCAATACATGTTATTTATCCGACATTGCCACGCAGCTAGTTTTGGGCCGTGGCGACTGAGAGATGATTGTGCTCCCGCCCCAAACGGCAGTCCTGGAGCACATGAACCCTTTCGAACATCCCCTCGCGACGTGGCTTCACCAGATTGAATGCTCGGGCAAGCTTGCGATCGGAGACCGCGAGGCGGTCCTGGGCCTTCCATATCGTCTCAAGCAATTCGACGCTGGAAGCTACCTCATTCGCGAAGGCGATCTACCAAACCACTGTGCGGTCCTCACCAAAGGGTACGCGTTTCGCCAGAAGCTGACCGGCTCAGGGTCCCGCCAGATCATGGCTGTGTGCATCCCGGGCGATGCCGTCGATCTTCAAAACATCTTCCTCGACGTTTCCGACCATTCGGTTCAGTTGCTGACGCAGGCCAGGGTTGCCGAGATCCCGCGGGACTCTTTGCAGGACCTGGTTGCAAGCCGGCCGGCGGTCGCCGAGGCGGTGATCACGCTGACCCTGATCGAATCGTCCATCCTGCGCGAATGGGTCGTAAACGTCGGTCGCCGGGACTCCCGTGCGCGCATCGCCCACATCCTGTGTGAATTCGCGGTTCGGCTCGAGGCGCGGGGGTTAATCGAGGACGATGGGTTTGAACTGCCCATGACCCAGGAGCAGCTCGCCGACGCGACCGGCCTGACCTCCGTCCATGTAAACCGTGTGCTGAAAACGCTCGAGGCCGAGGGTCTGATCAGCCGTCGCCGCCGTCACATCCGGTTCAACGACTGGCGCGCCCTTCAGGATGTGGGCGACTTCAGCCGGCGTTATCTCCACATCGACGATCATGACACGCTCGCGCAGACTTTCTGAACACGCTTGCACCTTGATTTCAGTTAGGGACGCTCAATCCCACTCCGGTTAGCAAACGTGCAGTCCCACTACTGCTGTTTGGAACTGCGGACCTGGATACTGAAGTCCAACCCCTGACCGCCCTCGTTCGACGCTGGTCGAGGCAGTGCGCCTTTTCCGATGACGACAAGGAGGCGATCCTGTCCTTGCCCTTCACCCGCAAGCGCTTTGGCAAAGACGCTTACATGGTTCGCGAGGGAGAGCGGACCACCGACTGCTCCGTGATCCTGCGCGGCTTTGCCTTCCGCCAGAAGATGCTCCGCGACGGCAGCCGGCAGATCATCTCGATCCATATCCCGACGGAGTTCGTCGACCTCCAGAACGGCTTGCTTCTAGTTGCTGACCACAATGTTCAATGCATCAATGGCGCCGAGTCGGCGACCATCCCGCGCGAAGCGCTGCTCAGCCTTGCGATAGAACGCCCAGAGGTACTCAGGGCGATATGGATCGACACACTGATCGACGCCTCGGTCTTCCGCGAATGGGTCGTCAATGTCGGCCGGCGTGACTCGCGCGCCAGGATAGCGCACCTGCTCTGCGAGCTGGCGCTGCGCTTGAGATCAATCGGGCTTGTGCACGACGACCGCTTCGATTTCCCGTTGACCCAGGAGCAACTCGCCGACGCGACTGGCCTGACGGCGGTTCACACCAACCGCACGCTCCAATCGTTGCGCAAGGATGGCCTTATTCAGCTCACTGGCCGGTCCCTGACCGTGCTGGACTGGGACCGGCTATGCGAGGTCGCCGAGTTCGACGAACTGTACCTGCATCACTCCGTCTAGATGACTCCGAGGAGCCACAGGATCAGGATCAGGATCAGGATGCCGCCGAGACCGATATACATATATTCCTCCCGTTTTCGTGTTGCTGCTGAAACGGCCGCGCGGGCAGTGTGGTTGCAGTCGTTTCGCAAGCGGGTCGATTTGTCAGGGTATTATTTTACCCGCCGGGAAATAGCCGGATTTGCTTGACTTTCCGGCCCTAAACCGCAAATAGCGCGTCCGACGGCGGCACACGCAAGTGCCGCCTTTCGCATTTCACGAAAGGATCAACGCCATGAAGGCGCTGATGAAGACGACCAAGTCGGCAAAGCCGGCCGAGGTCGAAAAGAAATGGCACCTGATCGACGCCGATGGCCTCGTCGTGGGCCGCCTCGCGACGATCGTCGCCAACATCCTGCGCGGCAAGCACAAGCCGAGCTTCACGCCGCACGTCGACTGCGGTGACCATGTCGTGATCGTCAACGCCGACAAGGTCCGCTTCACCGGCCGCAAGCTGGAGAAGAAGATCTATTACAAGCACACGGGCTACGCCGGCGGGATCAAGGAGATCACCGCGGGCAAGGTGCTCGAGGGCCGCTTCCCCGAGCGCGTGCTTGAAAAGGCGATCGAGCGCATGATTCCGCGCGGCCCGCTCGGCCGTGACCAGATGCGCGCTCTGCACCTCTACAACGGCACCGAGCACCCGCACGGCGGCCAGGATCCGCAGACGCTCGACGTCGCGTCGATGAACCGCAAGAACAAGGTGGGCGCATAATGGCCGACAAGAAGTCCCTTTCCGACCTGGGCGAAATGACGAGCCCGAAGGCCGAAACTCCGGCGGTTGCCGAGGCGCCGGCGGTTGCCGAGACCCCTGTTGAGGCCGCCGCTCCGTCCGAGGCCGCCGAAGCCGCGCGCCCCGCAGCCAGGCGAAACGGTCGTCGCGATCGCGATGAGGTCAGCGACCATGGCGTCTCGACCCAAGGCCCCCAGATCCAGGCGGTGCTTCGCGAGCAGCAGCTCGACAAGCACGGCCGCGCTTACGCGACCGGCCGCCGCAAGGACGCCATCGCGCGCGTCTGGCTGAAGCCGGGCTCGGGGAAGATCGTCATCAACGGCCGCGAGCAGGAGGTCTACTTCGCGCGTCCGACGCTCCGCCTCGTCATCAACCAGCCGTTCGGCGTCTCCGAGCGCGCGGGTCAATATGATGTCGAGGCCACCGTCGTCGGCGGCGGGCTCTCGGGCCAGGCCGGTGCGGTCTTGCACGGCATTGCCCAGGCGTTGACCCGTTATGAGCCGGCGCTCCGCACGATCGTGAAGAAGGCCGGGTTCCTGACCCGCGACCCGCGCGCCGTCGAGCGCAAGAAGTACGGCCGCGCCAAGGCTCGCCGCAGCTTCCAGTTCTCGAAGCGCTAGGCGTCTTCAAAGCTAAAAAAGAAGGGCGGTTGGGATGTCCCAGCCGCCCTTTCTTGTTGCGCGGAATTCTTTCCTAGAGCGCGAGCGCGTCCTCGACCGCCTCGCGCGAGCGCGCGTGCAGTTCCCAGAAATTGGCGACGCCCCGCCCCGCGAGCCGCTCCTCGAGCACGGTGAGGTGCGAGTTCCAGCCGCTGCCGAAGTCCTGCGCGCCGGTCCCGCTGACGATGCCGCTGTGCGTCAACACAAGCCGCGTCTTCTCGCCCTCGGGCGTGAGCTCATAGGTGACGGTGCCGTTCTTGCCGCCCTGGAAGGTCGTCTCGAGCAATCGCGGCGGATCGAACCGCACGACCTTCTCGGTCCAGACACTGCCTTTGAAGCTGGCGTAGCTCTCCGGATACGGGACGTCCTGGTCGTCCGAGAGCTTGTCGTGATCGACCAGGAGGTCGAACTCGCCGCCCGGGGTCGCGTCGGTGCCGCCCATGAACCAGCGCTGCCGGAGGTCGGCCTCGGTCAGGTAGCGCCACACCGTCTCGACGGGAGCATCGAGCAGCCGCTCCAACTGGATCGTGTCGGGTGCAACCTTGGTCACGGGCAGGCGGATTTGGGTAGCGGCTTCAGTCATTCTTCGTCTCCATCGCGTCGGAAAGTGTTTCAAGGATTATCGTCCAGCCGTGCCTGACGGGCTCAGCGTAGGACGCCCACTCGGGCGGGATTTCGTGCGTCAGTGTCAGCGAGCAGCCGGTTGAGCTCGGCTCGATCTCGACCGTGACCTTGGACCATTCGCCTTCCTGCGTCCTCGGCCCACGGAACAGGAAGACCAGCCGCCTTGGCCGGTCGATCTCGACGAACTGGCCATGATGCTCGGCGTCGCCGTCCTTGCGGCGGTCGACGATGAAGAAGCGGCCCCCGACCCGCGCGTCGATGTCGCAACGGACGATCTTGCCTTCGGGCGTCGCGAACAGGAACCGCTTGGCGTCTGCTGGATCGAGCCAGGCCTCGAACACGCGTTCGGGCGACGCGTCCATCTCGCGCGTCAGTGAGATGACCGCGGACGCGCTCATTTGCCCTGCTCCTTTTCGGATTCGACCAGCGCCTGAAGCCGATCGAGGCGGACGCTCCAGAACTTCTCCCATTGTCTCAGCCACCGCTCCGCTTCCTCGAGCGGACGGGCTTCTAGGCTGATGACATGGGTCCGCCCGTGCCTGCGGCGGGCGATGAGCCCGGCGTCCTCCAGCACCTTCACGTGCTTGGAGGCGCCCGCGAAGCTCATCGCGAAGGGCTCGGCGAGCTCGCCGATCGATTTGTCCCCTAGGGCGAGGTTAGCGAGCATCCCGCGGCGGGTGGGATCCGCCAGCGCGCGGAACGTCGTGTCGAGTCGTTCTTCAACCATTTGGTTGAATTAGATAGGACGAAGTCTATTGTCAACCGATCGGTTGAATCACGGGCGCTTGCCTATCGACCCTGCGCAATGACAGTCTGCACGGATGCGCTGCTTGATCTTCGCTCTAACCGCCCTGTCGCTAGCCGCGCCCGCCGCGGCCGATCCGCTTCTGATCCATCCCGCCCGCGTATTCGATGGGGTAAATCCGCAGCCGCACGAAGGCTGGTCGGTGCTCGTCGACGGCGACAGGATCGCCGCGGTCGGGCCGAATCTCACCGCTCCCGCTGGCGCACGCACGATTGACCTTCCCGGCGCGACGCTGATGCCCGGAATGATCGAGGGCCATTCGCACCTCTTCCTCCACCCCTACAACGAGACGTTGTGGGACGATCAGGTTTTGCACGAGGCGCTGGCGCTCCGCACTGCGCGCGCCGTCGTTCAGGCTGAGCGTACCCTCGATGCCGGCTTCACGACCGAACGCGACCTCGGGACCGAGGGCGCGGGCTTCGCCGACGTCGGCCTTCGCCAGGCGATCGACCAGGGCATCGTCCCTGGCCCGCGCCTGATGGTCGCGACCAGGGCGATCGTCGCTCGCGGCGCCTATGGCCCGAAGGGCTTCGAGCCGGGGGTTGCCGTTCCGCAGGGCGCTCAGGAAGTCGCGGGCGTGGACGAAACGATCCGCGCGGTCCGTGACCAGGTCGCCGCAGGTGCCGACATCGTCAAATTCTACGCCGACTATCACTGGGGCAAGGGCGAGCCATCGCGGCCTACCCTCTCCCAGGCGGAGCTCGATGCGGGCGTCGCCGCCGCCCACGACGCGGGCCGGATGGTTGCGGTGCATGCCACCACCGCGGAGGGCATGATGCGCGCGGTCCGCGCCGGTACGGACACGATCGAGCATGGCTACGGCGGCACGGCAGAGGTGTTCAAGGCCATGGCGGCCAAGGGCATCGCACTCTGCCCAACGCTCGGCGCCTCGGAGGCCTACGCCCGCTACTTCCAGCACTGGAATGGCCAGGAGCCGGCACCGGAGAGCGTCCAGGAGAACCGCCGGTCCTTCAAGCTGGCGATGGCGGCGGGCGTACCGATCTGCATGGGCGGCGATGTCGGCGTCTTCTCGCACGGCCGGAACTGGCTCGAAATGGAGGCGATGCAGCGCGGCGGGATGTCTCCGGCCCAGGTGCTGATCTCGGCCACCTCGCGCAACGCCCGCATCCTGCACCTGACCGATCGCGGGGAGGTGAAGCCCGGCCTCCTTGCCGACCTCGTCGCGGTCGATGGCGACCCAACCCGTGATGTCGCTGCGGTCGAGCACGTCCGGCTCGTCATAAAGGGCGGCAAGGTCGTCCGGCAGTAACAGGAACAGGAGAGCAAGCGTGGAGATCGAACGGAGAACCCTCCTCGGCGGCGGCATCGCGTTGCTCGCGGCCGCCGCAGCCAAGGCACAGGATCTGCCGCCAACGCCGTTCGCCGGCGATCCTGCGGCGCCCTACTGGCCGGCGAAGGAGCGCTTCCCACTGTGGCCCGGCATCCCGCCAGGAGCACCCAAGGCGAAGATCGTCCCCAACTGGACGATGAACGTCCCGCCGCCCAACCGCGAGCTGTGGGTGCGCGGCGTGCCCTTCCCCGAGGTCCACGTCTTTCGCCCGGCCCGGCCCGACGGCTCGGCGCTGCTGTCGCTCCCGGGCGGCGGCTACGAGTTCCTCTCGGTCCAGAATGAAGGCCTCGACGTTGCCGAGCGCTACAATGCCGAGCGAACGACCGTCTTCATCCTCACCTATCGGCTCCCGGGCGAAGGCTGGGCCAATCGCAGCCTGGTCGCGATCCAGGACGCGCAGCGCGCAATGCGCCTGATCCGCGCACGAGCCGCCGAGTTCAAGATCGACCCCAATCGTCTTGGCGTGATCGGCTTCTCGGCCGGCGGGCATCTGGCCGCGGACCTCGCCGTCTCCTACGACCAGCCGCTCTACAAACCGGTAGATGCCGCTGACCAGCTCTCGGCTCGCCCGACGTTTCTGGGTCTGGTCTACCCGGTCGTTACCCTGTCGGATCCAGCCACCCACTATGACGCGACGCGCATGTTCTTTCCGTCGCCGCCGCCACAGTCGGAAATCGACGCCCGCTCGCCGGTCCTGCACGTCAGCAAGAAAACACCGCCGACTTTCCTCGTCCACGGTGCCTCGGATAACACGGTGCCCGTGTGGCACAGCTTTCGCTGGGCCGACGCTTGCTGGAACGCCGGCGTCCCAGCCGAGCTTCACGTGTTCTCGGACACCGGCCACGGCTTCGGTCTCCACATCCCACGCGATCAGTCAGGCTCGCGCTGGCCCGACCTGTTCGCGCTGTGGATGCGCCGCCACGGCGGCTAATCAGACCAGCGCTTCGGCCTGGTCGAGCACCTTGGAGAAGCTGTCGACGATCAGCCGGTAGGGGTCCGCCGTGGCCATATCGAGTCCGCCCATCTTGAGCAGGTTGTAGCCATAGTCCGACCCGCCGGCCCGAAGCACGCTGAGGTAGCGGTCGCGGTCGGCTGTCGTCCCGTGCATTACCTTCTGCGCAAAGAAATTCGCGGCCGTGATCGAGGTTGCATACTGCCAGACGTAGAAGCCGAAATAGAAGTGCGGGACCGCCGACCACTCGCTGCCATAGTCATTCTCGATCTTCACGTTCGGCCCGTGATAGCGCTTCAACAGGTCGAGGTAGATCGCGCTCATCTTCTCGCCCGACAGGCCCTCGCCCTTTGTCGCAAGGTCGTTGATGGCCAGCTGGAACTCCGCGAACATCGACTGTCGGAAGAATGTCCCGCGGTAATTCTCCATCAGCGAGCCTAGGTAGAAAAGCTTCTCGTCCTTCGACTGCGCGCGGTCGATCATCATGTTGGCGAGGAACACTTCATGGGCCGTAGAGGCGACCTCGGCGGTGAATGTTGGATAGCTCGCCAGTTCGTAGGGCTGCGCCTTGTTGGCCAGCAGCGAATGCATCGCATGCCCCCACTCGTGCGCATATTCGGTCAGCCCGCCATATTTGTCGGTGAGGTTGAGCAGCAGGTACGGGTGCACATCAAACGCGCCGGGGTTCATGTAGGCACCCGACGCTTTCCCCTGCCGCGGGAAGGGGTCGACCCAGCGCTTGGCGCTCGAGTCCAGGAACAGCTTCACATAATCGTCTCCGAGCGGCTTGACCGCCTCGCTGGTCAGCTGGCGCATCTCGGCGAGACCGAAGGCGCGGTTCGACTTCACGAGCGGCGGGTAGATGTCCCAATAGCCCATGTCGCTGACGCCGAGCATTCGAGCGCGCAACGCGAAATAGCGGTGGAGCACCGGAAGCCCGCGGTTGGTCTCGGCGATCAGCGAGCGATAGACCGCCTCCGGCAGATTGCTACCGTCGAGTGCCGCCTGCAGCGCGCTGTCGTAATGGCGGGCCTTCGCTGCGAACAGCGCCCCCTTGGCCTGCGCCGCGAGGCCGGCCCCAAGCGAATTCTCAAAGGCTTTGTAGCTCCCCCAATAGCGGTCGAAGACCAGCTTTCGGTCAGCACGGTTGGGGGCGGTGCGACCCTGCTGATAGCCTTGGTCGTCGAGCCTGATCTCGCGTCCGTCGCTGAGCTTCACCGTCGGCCTGGGAATGTCCGAAGATGCAAGCTGCTCGCGGATGTCCTGCGGCCCGGACAGTGCCGATCCGGCGGAAGCGAGCATCGCCTCTTCAGAGGGCGACAGCGTATGCTTCGCCAGCCGCAGCGCATCGCGGAGCCCGAACGCGAACCGCTTACGCAGCGTCGGATCGGCGTTGATGAACGCGTTGACCTTCTTCGATCCCATCGCGACGATCTCGGGATTGGTCCACGCCGTCGCCTCGCCGAGGGCAGTGAACACGTCCTGGCCCTGCTGCTTGCGCTCTTGATTGGCTGCGACGCGCCGATCCTCGTCGGCCTTCAGCGAAGCGTAAGCGTACAATCGCGAGGCGCGCTTGTTGGCGTCGGACTGCGCTTCGAGCGCGGCCCGCATCGCCGCGGGGCTGCGGCCAAGCGTCCCTTTCTGCGCCTTCAGCTTGGCAATC
>Ga0207683_10001783_pt1 | contig 19049 bp, 22 predicted proteins | sample KBSM73metaG_FD_184333 | JGI IMG/M metagenome (GOLD analysis project Ga0207683, IMG submission 184333) | Miscanthus rhizosphere microbial communities from Kellogg Biological Station, Michigan, USA - KBS M7-3 metaG (SPAdes) (version 2) | ecosystem: Host-associated > Plants > Roots > Rhizosphere >... | reverse complement strand
CGTTTGCGAGGCCGACCATGACGTCTTCGTCCGCCTGCTGGACCTGCTTGATCAGCTCGCCGGGATCCACCCACGCCGTCACGCTCGCGATCTTCGTGTCGGCTCCGATCGCACGAGGCCTGCCGATCCGCTGCAGGTCAGTGGCCGGAGGGGGTGTCAGGTACTTCCCGGAAGGGTCCTGGACGGTTATGCGGAGGCCTCCACCCGAAGCGTTGTCGGCGATTGCGGCAACTTGGGCTTTGTCCTTTCCGACGAGAGCCCTCTGCAATTGGCCGTTGTTCGGCACCGTGTCCAAGGCACGCCTGCCATTGGCCAAAACGGCTGCATACTGGGCACCGAGCGTTCCCACCGCGGTCGCCAGACGCTGGTCGATCGAGGTCCTGTGACTCTCGATAACCGTGCGTTGGATCATCCACCCTCCCACAAGGAGGGGAAGTACCGTTAGAATTAGGAAGAAGATCTGGAGCCGGAGCTTGAAGGCCATGCAGGATTCCCACTCGCGGGGGTGCGCCAACCCTCAAGGTTACGGGCTCGCATGCCGACAACCGGCAACAGACCGAGATTAGGGTCGGTACCGGGCAGGTGCAAGGGAAGATGATGGAGCGAGGTCGATGAACCGGGCGTGGATCCCAGCTGGGGCACTGGCTAGCGTCAGCGTGGCCGGGCTGATTGCGCTGGGCCCCCTCACCGACTCGCTTCACACGCCGGTGTCGTTCCCATCCGTCGTGACGGTGTCCGCCCCGACGCCGAAGAGCACCGCCGTGGCGGTCAGCTTCCCGGCGGTCGTGGTTGGGCAGACGACGCACGCGTCCTTGGCGCGTGGCGGAGCTTCGACCACCGACACGAATACCAGCACTGGTCAGGTTTCGGTGACGGCCAAGAAGGCGGCCACAGTGCACGCGCAATCGCCGGCGCCGCGCGCGACCACACCGCCCCCGGCCCCGACCCCGGTGAAGAAGAAGGTCAAGCGCCCTTCGTCCATCGGCGGCAGCACCGGGTCGAATGGCGACGTCGGCCTCGCTTCGGGTAATAAGGGTGGCAGGTCGTCGGTCGGCGAGCAGTCCTCCCAGCTCGGCAGCGATTCCAACCCCTGAGACCTGCCGGCAGCCCGGGTCGTGTTGGTAGGATTCGGGCCCTCGGGGCTATAGCTCAGTTGGGAGAGCGCCTGGATCGCACCCAGGAGGTCAGCGGTTCGAGCCCGCTTAGCTCCATCCCCGCAATTGCAGCCGGGCTGGCGGCCGTCGTCGGGCTCGTGCTCACCGTTCCTGCAAGCGCCGCCAGGCCGCCGCGCGTCTTCAAGAACTGCAAGGCCGTGAACAAGGACGGCGTCGCCTGCGAGACCTGACGGGTGCCCGACGAGCGGCGCTAGTACGGCGTCTCGCCCGCCGCGAGCATCCCGACGTACTTCTCGATCCTGCGCGCGCGTGTCTCGGCCTTCTTGGCCGTCTGCACGCGGTGCAGGATCGCGTAGCGGTTCTGGCGGCTGAGCTCTGCGAACGCGTCGGTGAGACCGGCCGCCTCGAGCGCCGCGGCGAGGTCCTCGGGCACTGCGGAGGTGGCCATGCCGTCGTACGCGGCCTCCCAGCGGCCGTCGGCCCTGGCCCGTTCGATCTCGGCCAAGCCGGCCGGGCGCATCCGGCCCGCGGCGATCAGCGCCTCGACCTTCTGGCGGTTGACCTTCGACCACATGCTCTGCGGGCGCCGCGGCGTGAAGCGCTGCACGAACCAGTCGTCGTCGATGCGCTTCGAGCGCCCGTCGATCCAGCCGAAGCACAGCGCCACGTCGACGGCGCCGGCCCAGTCGAGCGACGCGACACCGGTGTGCTTCTTGGCCATCCGGACGAGCACCTCGTCGGCGTCGGCGCCGTTGGCCTCCAGCCAGGCCTCGAACTCGCCGGCGGTCGCGAAGAACTCCACGTCCACGGCGGCGAGTCTACGCGCACCCGCATCAGCGGTTCGCGCGACGCCGACCCCGCCGGAACACAACGACATCAGTTCGATACGATCGCCACGTGCTCCGCAAGGACGCCAAGATCGAGCTGCTCAAGAACGTGCCCCTCTTCTCGCACTGCAACAAGAAGCAGCTTGCGTCGATCGCGAGTCTCGCCGACCTCATCAGCGTCCCCGCGGGCACCCAGCTCATCACGGAGGGCAAGCCCGGCCTCGAGTTCATGGTGATCGTCGAAGGCTCGGGCGAGGTGCGGCGCAAGGGCCGCAAGATCGACACGCTCGCACCTGGCGACTTCATCGGCGAGATGGCGCTCATCACCGGGGGTCCGAGGAACGCGACCGTGCGGACGACCACCGATACGTCGCTCCTGGCCGTCACCGAGCGCCAGTTCTGGAGATTGATCGAGGAGACGCCGGCGATTCAGACGAGTCTGCTCAAGGCGATGGGCCAGCGGCTGCAGGCTCTCGAGGTCTGAGCGCCGGCTCGGCCTCGGCCTCGGGGCGAGCGGCGCGCACCGAGCGTGCACGCCGCTCGTCCGGGCCGATGATCAGCGCAGCTGGCTGAACGCAGCCCGCATCTCGGTCGAGAAGAGCTCGGGCTCCTCCCAGGCGGCGAAGTGCCCGCCTCTGTCGACCTCGTTGAAGTAGGCGACGTTCGGGTAGACCGCCTCGACCCAGCTCCGCGGGGACGCCCAGATCTCGCCCGGGAACGTGGTGAAGCCGACCGGGAGCGAGAGCGGCGGAGGCGTCCGGCCGGACGCAAGCGCTTGGGCCCGTCCGGTCTCCCAGTAGGCCCGGGCCGCCGAGGCACCTGTGCCCGTCAGCCAGTACAGCGTGATGTTGTCGACGATCCGCTCGGGGGTCAGATTTCCCGCGGGCCGGCCTCCGAGAAGGGCGCGGGAGATCTTCTCGTAGCTGTCCGTGTCGTGGTCGAGCATCCAGGCTGCGAGGCCGATGGGCGAATCCAGCAGGGAGTAGCCGATCGTCTGCGGCCGCGTCGCCTGCTCGATGAAGTAGCCCCGGCCGGTCGCGTTGAACGTTCCCATCGCGGCGAGCGCTGCCCGTTCCTTCTCGGATGTGGCGGGCAGCCGGTCCGCGATGGCCACCGCCGCGAGGAGCAGGTTGATGTGGACGCCGACGAGACCCTCGGGCGCCTGTCGGCCCATCGCGTCGGTCACCGCAGCGCCCACGTCCCCGCCCTGGGCGACGTAGCGCGTGTAGCCGAGGCGGTGCATCAGCTCGGCCCAGGCGCGCGCGGTGCGGCCGGGGTCCCAGCCGATCTCCGTCGGCTCGGCGGAGAAGCCGTAGCCGGGCACCGACGGCAGCACGAGATCGAACGCGTCCTCGGCATGCCCGCCGTGCGCAGTCGGGTCGGTGAGCGGTCCGACGACCTCGAGCAGCTCGATGACCGAGCCGGGCCAGCCGTGCGTCATGATCAGCGGCAACGCGTCCGCGTGCGGCGACTTCACGTGGATGAAGTGGATGTCCACCCCGTCGATCTCGGTCGTGAACTGCGGCAGCGCATTCAGTCTCGCCTCGCACCGGCGCCAGTCGTACTCGCTCGCCCAGTAGCGGGCGAGCGCCTGCATCGCCGCCAGCTGCACGCCCTGGGAACGATCTTCGACGAGCTCCCGCGTGGGCCAGCGCGCCGCTCCGACGCGGCGGCGGAGGTCGTCCAGCGCCGACTCAGGAATCTCGACGTGGAACGGGCTGATGTCGATGCCCGTCTTGACCGTGGTGCTCATGAGGCCCCCCTCGGGTCGTGCCGCTGGAGATCGGTTCGCCCGATTTCAGGTACCTGAGGCACCGTCTTGCTCACGCCAAGCTCCCCGATCTTGATGACGACGCGCAGCTTCGCCGTCTCGCCTGGCCGTCGCGCCCGTCGAAGTCCCTGGTCTCCCCCCTGGTCTGGCCGTCGTCGGACCGGGTTGACGGGATCAGGCCGCCGATCCTAGTCTCGCCACGATGTCCGGCTGCGAAATCATCCGTCGTGGTGCCGCCACCGAGGGTGCGCAACGGCTGCTCTACGCAGCGGGGGTGACCTCGCGTACGTCACCCGCGCGCGGGCTCTGCCTGACGAGCGCCGAACTCCCTCCGGGCGCGCGCTCGGCATGCCATCTGCACCGCCGGATCGAGAGCGCGGGCTACGTGGCGAGCGGGTCGGTCGGCGTCTGGTGGGGTGAGCGCCTCGAAGAGCATGCAGCGCTCGTGGCCGGCGATTTCGCCTACATCCCGCCCGACCTGCCGCACGTGGTCGGCAACGTCGGCGACGAGCCGGCCCTGATCGTCGTCGCCCACAGCTCCGCCGACGATCAGGACGGCATCGAGCTCCTGCCCGAGCTCGATGGTCTCGCGGACTCGGGCTAGGCCCGCCGGAACCGCGGGATGACCTCCGCGGCGATCGTGGGCGCTAGCATCAAAGGTGACATGTGGAAGGGTCTCGCAGTCATCGCGGCGCTCGAGCTGCTCCTACTGGGCATTGTCGTCGCAGGCGTGCTCTCCAGCGAGCCCGGCGACTCCTCTCCGACCGGGCCGGTCAGCGTGTACACGTCGCGGCCCCGGCCGACCACCCTGATCACTGTCAAGGTCGACCCGGGCCCGCCGGCACGAGGCGGAGCGAGCGGCGAGGTCTTCTCCTCGAATTCGGACAGCGGCAGGGTCTAGGCCGTCGCCGCCGATGCCGGGTCAGCCGCCGGGGTGCCGCCGGTCGTAGATCCAGGCGATCACGAGCAGGATGACCGAGAGCACTGCGAACGCGCCGAGGAAACCCCAGGCGTAGGCCGCGCGCGCGAACGCCAGCAACGCGATGAAGATGGCGAGGCCGATGGCGAGGACGACGCCGACGATCGTGGCGTAGAACCCGAGGCCGACGCTCCCGTCGGAATCGCTGCGCATTGTGAGCTCACGCCTTTCTGGTCGGGGTGGCAAGATCGAGCCTGCCGAGTCTCCACGGTGCGGTGCTCGAAGTGATCACCCCGCGAAGGTGAGTACGGCAGTCCGGTGGGCGCCAATACGGCGATTGCCCGCTTACCGCCGTGCCTGCCGCGGCCTACGGTTCTCGGTGTGGTCGCGGAGCCCATCCACCCCGCGAGCGCCCTGCGCGGGCGCTCCCTCGTCGTGCTGCTGCCGGCAGTCGTCGTCGCCTGGATCGTCACGCTGCAGCGCATGCGCGGAATGGACGCAGGCCCGGGCACGGATCTCGGTGCGCTCGGCTGGTACCTCGGCATCTGGGTGACGATGACCGCCGCCATGATGCTGCCGTCGGCCGCACCGGCCGTGTCCCTGTGCGCACGCGCCCGCGGCGATGCGCAGGCCTGCGCGTTCGTCGGCGGGTACCTGATCGCCTGGACCCTCTACGGGCTCGCCGCGTACGCGGTGTACCGCGGCATCCGCGCGGCGAGCCCGTCATTCCTGGCCTGGGACGAGCACGGGCCGTGGGTCGCAGGCGGGGCCCTCGCCGCGGCGGGCGTGTATCAGCTGACGCCCCTCAAGTCCGCCTGCCTGCGGCATTGCCGCTCGCCGCTCCACTTCCTGCTGCGAGGCCGCATCGGCGCGCTCGGCGCCGTGTGGATGGGCATCGAGCACGGCGCCATCTGTGTCGGCTGCTGCCTTGGCCTGATGCTCGCGTTGTTCGCGCTGGGCGTCATGAGCCTGTTCTGGATGGGCGCCGCAGGCGTCGCGATCCTGATCGAGAAGTCGATGCCAGGCGGCGAGGCGTTCGCGCGCGCCCTCGCGCTCGTGCTGGTCGGCCTGGGAATCTGGGTCGCCGCCGCGCCCGGGAGCGTGCCGCGGCTGACACAGCCGGGCGAGATGCAGATGCACGAGCCGATGCCCGCGCACGAGCACATGGACGCGAACATGGGGATGGAGATGCAACCGTGAGCTGGCATATCCGGGGCACGTACTTCGAGTCCTGCAACTGCGACGCCATCTGCCCCTGCCGCCGCGTCGACGGCCGGCCGGGCGGGCGCTCCACCCACGGGGAATGCATGGGCGTGCTCTCCTGGGTGATCGACGACGGCGAGGTGGACGGAGTCGACGTCGCAGGGCTCCCGGTGGCTCTGGCGATTCGCTACAGCGACGACGAGCCCGGCTCGCCCTGGACGTGGGTCCTCTACCTCGACAGCAGCGCGACGAGCGAGCAGCTCGCTGCCCTGGAGGACGTCTTCACCGGCCGCCTCGGGGGCGACGCGGCGGTGCACTTCCCGTGGGCGTGGAAGGCGAGCAGACACGTCGGCGTGCGCCCGGTAACCATCGAGGTCGACCACACGCGCCGCCGCGAGCGGTTGAGGATCCGCGACCACATCAGCGTGCGCATCCGCGGACGCTACGACGGCCAGGAGACCGTCAGCTGCGGCATCTCCGGCCACGATCGCAGCGGGGAGGAACTCGTGGCCGACGAGTTGCTCGTCGAGGACGAGGAGCTTCGCTTCGCCTACCGAGGCACGTGCGGCTACGGCTCCACGTTCGACTACGCCGGCGCATAGCCGGATCCGCTCCCCAGGCGCGCGGTTTGTGCGATCAGTCTCGTGCTTGTACGGTGCGCGCGATTCGGAGCGCACGCCGCCCTCCGAGCGCCCACTGAAAGGCGAGGCTCACGTGGCTCTTGGCTTCTACTTCACCCCTGCGGGATTCACTCCGGCCAAGTACGACGAGACGCTCACGCGGCTCGAAGCGGCCGGCGCGGGAGCGCCTCCCGGCCGGCTGTCCCACGTCGCGCTCGAGAGCGGCGGCCTGATCCAGGTGTTCGACGTCTGGGAGTCCCAGGAGTCGTTCGAGGCCTTCGGCGCGACGCTGCTGCCGATCATGGGCGACCTCGGCGTCGACCCCGGCGAGCCGAGCGTCGCGCCCGTCCACAACACGATTCAGGGCTGAGGCAGCGCCCTGGCGTGCCGGGTCACCGGCACGCCAGGGCCACGCCTCGGAACCGGTTCTCAGAGCGCCCCAGCGACCGGGCTTGCGCCCAGCGCCGCAAGCCGTGCGATCGCGGCCTCGTCGAGGCGGATCCCGAATCGGCCGGCAAGCGCGGCGGCCAGCGCCGTGCGATCGAGTTCCCGCTCCTGCCTGCCGTCGGCGCCCGACTCGACGAGGCGCGTGCCGGCGAGCGTCACACGGCCGTCCGGTGTGCGGATCGTGCAGACCGTGCCTCGCGTGAACGCCGAGTCGGGAGAGCTCTGGTGGTACGTGCAGCCCGGCGCGAAATCGGCGAGGGGCCGGGCGACCGCGGTCACGCGGTACTGCTCCGCACCGTCGCAGAGCAGGTCGAGCGAGCCGTCGGGAGCGGGCCGGAGCAGGAACGTGCCGGCGGTGTCTTGTTGCCCGACGCCGGGAACGAGGTGGATCGGCTCGTCGAAGCAGCCGCGCCCGAAGCCGACGTCGGCGAGCCACTCGCGCTCCTCGATGCGAACGCCGAGGCAGAGGTGGCCGAAGCGGCCGCCCAGGCCGGCCGGCGTGTAGACCCGGGCCTCGAGCAGCTCGACCTCGAAGCCGAGCTCGCCGAGCAGCGACGCGAACGCGCCGTTCAGCTCGTAACAGAAGCCCCCGCGATTGCGCAGGGCGACCTTCTCGGTGAACGAGACGTCGTCGAGCTCGATCGCAACGCCGAGATGGATGTCGAGGTTCTCGAACGGCACGCGCTCGAGATGCGCGCGATGCAGAAGCGCGAGCGTCTCCGCCGTGGGCGGCGGCCGGTCCACGACGCCCAGGCGCGCCAGATACGCAGCGGTCAGATCGGGGCGCATGGCCCGCAGGTTACGCCGCGTCGGTGCCCCGCACCTCGGCGCCGAAGCGATAGCCGACGCCGTAGTGCGTGTGCACGTAGGCGAAGCTGGAGCGGCGGTCGAGCTTCTCGCGCAGCTTGCGCACGAATACGTCGACGGTGCGGTCGCGATGCCGGTAGGGAACATCCCAGACGCGCTGATGCAGCTCGTCGCGACTGAGCACCCGCCCGGCGTTGCGCGCCAGCTGGTGGAGCAGCCGGAACTCGGTTCGCGTGAGCCTCGCGTCGGTCGCGACGCCTTCGGTTCCCAGCAGGAAGGCGCGGTGCTGGGCGGGATCGATGCGCAAGCCGGGGAACTCGAGTGCCTGCTCGCGCTCCGACGGCGGCGCGATGCGGGCGCGGCGGGCGAGCGCCTGCACGCGCGCCATGAACTCGGCCATCCCGAACGGCTTGGCGAGGTAGTCGTCCGCGCCGAGCGCCAGGGTGGCGACCTTGTCGTGCTCGTTGCCGCGCGCGCTGACGGCCAGGATCGGCGTCATCAGGCCCTCGTCGCGTGCGCGTTCGATGAGGCCCCAGCCGTCGAGGCCCGGCAGCATCAGGTCGACGACGCACACGTCGGGCCGCTCGAAGCGCAGCTTGCGCAGGCCCTTGGTGCCGTCGTCCGCCCATTCGACGTCGAATCCCGAGGTGCGCAGATGCGCCCCCATCGCCCGGGCGATGACGCCGTCGTCCTCGATTACGAGCACCGCAGTCATCCCAGGAACAGGTAATAGCCGCACCGTGCGCACTTCCGGGAGGCGATCTGGTGAACTCGCGGTGAAGATCCGGTGACGCGCGGGCCGCCGCCAACCCCCTTTTGGTGCTCATTTGGGTGCTCAAGCGCTCACGCCGTTGAGCCGATGTTCCACATGGTGCGCCCATTCGTCGATCACCCCGGCGCGAGACCGCCCGGAGCGGGCACTCTGCCGACCCTTGCAGCAGCACTGACGGCGCTCGGGACGTACCGCGCACGAATCACGGATTCGGGTCTGGAACGGGAATTCGTCGAGGCCGGGCGCCTGCGCAGTGAGGGCGTCGAGCCCCGCCACTACGCCGCCGCGGTGGAGCCGTCCGATCTCGTCGAGCTCACGCGCCTTGCGACCGAGGTCGCCAAGCACGGCCGCGGTGAGGTGCAATACCGCGTGCGTGGCGCCCAGGGCGTCCTCTACGTGCGCGAGCGCGCCGCCGCCGACCGCGACGGCACGGTCGTCGGCGTGATCGAGGACGTCGGGCGCGAGCACGAGCGGCTCGTGCGCGCAGAGACGATCGAGCGGCTGCTGATCGAGCTCGAGGAGCACCTCTACACGGGCTGGTTCGACGAAGAGGGCACCTACCACGAGACGTACCAGAGCCCCAATGGCAACACGCTCCTCGGCGGCGTCGAGGCCGACGAGAACGCCGAGAACTGGATGGCCGCGGTGCACCCGGAGGACCGCGTCGCCTACGAGGCGTTCATGGCCTCGCAGATGGCGGGCGACAGCGCGAGCATCGAGTTCCGCCTGTGCGGCGCCGATGGCGTCACGCGCTGGATGCGCGAGCGCTCCAAGAGCCAGGAGCTCCCTGGCGGAGCGATCGAGGTCATCGGGATCGCGACGGACATCTCCTCGAGCCGGGCCGCGGCGGCCGCTCTGGCGGCCAGCGAGGCCAAGCTCGAGCATGTGCTCAAGGCCGTCGACGCCTACGTCTACGTCCTCGAGAAGGACGAGACCGGCGCGTGGGTCACGGTCAGCGCGAGTCCCAACCGCGAGCGCTTCACGGGCGGCGTGGTCGTCGACGGAGACGCCACGCGCAGCGAGTGGCTCGAGCTCATCCACATCGATGACAAGGAGGACGTCCTCCGGCTGTCCACCGAGAGCTACGAGAACGGCACGCAGTTCGAGGCCTCGTACCGCCTCGTGGGCTACGACAGCGTCGAGCGGTGGGTACTCGATCGCAACGTCCCCTACGACACCGGAGACGGTCGAGACGTCCGGCTCGGTCTCGTGCTCGACGTCAGCGACCGCCGTCAGCTCGAACGCCGCCTGCAGTCGAGCGTCGACCAGCTGCGCACGGCCAACAGCGAGCTGCGCACGCTCCGGATGCAGGCCGAGCAGCAGGCGCGTACCGACGTCGTGACCGGGGCGCACAACAGGCTCGCCCTGAGCGAGCACGTCGCGCTTGCCCTCGAGGCCGGCCACGACGGCGGACTCGTACTGCTCGACCTCGACCACTTCAAGCAGATCAACGACGCGCTCGGGCACGGCGCCGGCGACTGCGTGCTCGTCGAGGTCGCCCGCCGGTTGCACACGGCGGTGCGACCGCACGACTGCGTGGCGCGCTGGGGCGGCGAGGAGTTCGCCGTGCTGCTGCGCGACATCAGCGACGAGAGCGAGCTCGCGCGGCGCGCCGCCGAGCTTCAGCGCGCGATCGACCACGAGCCGATCGTCGTCGACGGCGAGCACCTGACCGTCGAGGTCTCGGGCGGCGTGACGCCCCTGACCGCCGGCGCGAGCCTCGACACGCTGGTCGAGAAGGCCGACCGCGCCCTCTACGCGGCGAAGCGGCGGGGGCGCAACCGCGTGCTGCTCGCGAGCGAGATCACGGAGACCGACCTGATCGCCGAGCGGCCCGAGGCGATCCGCATCGCCGAGGCGCTCGCCGTCGCCGTCGGCGTGCGCGAGGGGGCTCCGGCGGAGCATCCCGCCTACGTCGCCTCGCTCGCCGCGCGACTCGCCCGCGCCCTGCACCTCGATTCCCGCAGCGCGCTGCGCTGCGAGCTCGGCGGCTGGCTGCACGACATCGGCAAGCTCTCCGTGCCCGAGCGCGTGCTGCTCAAGCCGACCGCGCTGGACGAGGAGGAGTGGGCGATCATGCGCTTGCACGCGGAACTCGGTGAGCGCATCGTCGAGCGCATCCCCGCGCTGCACGCCGCCGGCCGCGCGATCCGCCACCACCACGAGCGCTTCGACGGCACGGGCTATCCCGATGGGCTGACGGGATTCGCGATCCCGGTCGAGGCGCGCATCGTGGCCGTGGCCGACACGTTCTCGGCGATGACGCAGGTACGGCCGTACGCGCCCCCGCGCACCGTCGAGGAGACGCTGCACGAACTTCGCCGCTGTGCCGGCACGCAGTTCGACCCGGCCGTCGTGGTCGCCCTGGAGTCCGTGCTCGCGGCCGAGGGCGCCGACGCCCTCCCCCGCGCCGCCTGACGCCCCGGGGCGCGGGTTGCCCGCAGAATGTGCGGCGTGAGCAGCCCCGCGGCACCCACCTCGCGCGAGCGCGTGCGCAACGCGTTGCAGTCTGTCGGCCTGGACTGCGCCATCGTCGAGACCGCCTCCGCACGCACTGCGGTCGAGGCTGCGGCGGCGGTGGGAGCCGGCGTCGGGCAGATCGTCAAGTCGCTCGTGTTCCTGTGCGACGACCGGCCGGTGCTGGCGCTCGTGGCCGGCGACAACCGCCTGGACGAGGCGCGACTGGCGGCGCTCGCCGGCGGCCGGATCACGCGGGCAGACGCGGCGCGCGTCCGCGAGCACACGGGTTTCGCGATCGGCGGCGTCGCCCCGCTCGGATCTCTCGAGCCGCTGCCGGTGTTCTGCGACGCCGACCTTCTCCGGCACGATTACGTGTGGGCCTCCGCGGGCGCTCCGGATGCGGTCTTCCGCGTGGAACCGCGCGCCCTGGCCGAGGCCGCGGGCGCGCAGGTCGCCGAGCTCGCCCTGCGAGACGCCTGAGCCCTCCGGTTACGCGACTAGACTCTGTGCGCTCATGCTCGCCGTGACGGTCACGCCCGGAGGGTCGCCCGCACTGCGCGAGCTCCCCTCCCCCACTGCGCCCCCTGGAGGGATCCTCGTGCGCGTGCGCGCGTGTGGACTCTGCGGGAGCGACGTCGAGAAGCTGCGACCGGGTGGAGCAGCCCCCGGATCGGTGCTCGGCCACGAGATCTCGGGCGTCGTCGTCGATGGAGCGCTGCCCGAGGGCACGCGCATCGCCCTCGCTCATCACGTGCCGTGCGGGGACTGCGCCTACTGCCTCTCGGGTCACGAGCCGCTGTGCGCCGCGTATGTCGCGAGCTCGCTGGAGCCGGGTGGGTTCTGCGAGCTGACAGCGGCCTCGCCGGAGCACGTCGCGCAGGCAGCGTTGCCGTTGCCCGATCACGTGAGCGACATCTCCGGCTCGTTCGTCGAGCCGCTCGGGTGCGTGCTGCGCGGCATCGAGGGGCTGTCGGGGGATGCGCTCGTGGCGGGTGCGGGGTCGATCGGGCTGCTCGCGGCGCAAGCGCTCCGCGCGCGCGGCGCGCAGGTGCGCGTGCTGGAGCCCGAGCCCGGTCGCGCGCGACAGGCGGCGGCCCTCGGCTTCGATCCGCCCGCGCAGGGCGAGCGCTTCGCCGGGGCGCTGCTCTCGGCGGCGGCCGCGTTCCCCGATGTTCTCCCGCTGCTGGAGCCGGGCGGCCAGCTCGTGCTCTTCAGCGGCGGCGTGTCGCAGGCGCTCGACATCGAGCTCGTCTACCGGCGCGAGCTCGTCGTGCGCGGGCTGCGCTCCTCCACGCCGCGGCATCTGCGCGACGCGCTGGCCCTGATCGCGAGCGGGGCCGTCGAGTGCGAGAGCCTCGTCGACTGCGTGCTGGGGCTCGAGGCCTTCGACGAGGGCCTGGCGCGCTATGTGCGGCGCCAGGCGCTCAAGGTGGTGTTCGCACCATGATGGCCGCGCGCTACTGGGCGCCGCGCGACGTGCGCGTGGAGCAGGTGGCCGAGCCGGAGCCGGGCGCGGGCGAGGTCGTGCTGCGCGTGGAGGCGGCGCTCACGTGCGGCACCGACGCCAAGTGCTACCGGCGGGGGCACCCGGTGCTGCTGGGGCCTGCGCCCGCGCCCTTCGGGCACGAGTACGCGGGCGTCGTCGTGGCCCGCGGCGAGGATGCCCCGTTCCGGGAGGGCGACCTCGTCTGCGGCGTCAATTCGGCGCCCTGTGGCACGTGCACGGCCTGCGCGGCCGGCCGGGAGGAGCTCTGCAGCGATCTGTATCCGCTGCTCAACGGCGCCTACGCGCAGCTGCTGCGGGTGCCGGCTCGCATCGCGCGCGTCAACCTGCATCGCGTGCCCGAGGGAGTCGCACCCGAGGTCGCGGCCGCGATCGAGCCGCTGGCCTGCGCCGTCCATGGCGCCGACGACGCCGACGCCCGTCCGGGGCAGCGCATCGCGATCCTCGGCCGCGGTCCGCTCGGGCGGCTGCTTGCGCTCGCCTGCGAGGCGCGCGGCGCGATTCCCGAGTTGCTCGGCCGGGGCGAGGGCGAGCCCCGCAGCTACGAGACCGTGATCGAGGCGGCCGGCACGCCGGAGGCCTGGGCGTCCGCGATGAGCCTCGCCGCGCCTGGCGGCACCGTGGTGCTGTTCGGCGGCCTGCCGCGCGAGACCGTGGTCCCCCTCGACAGCTACCGGCTGCATTACGAGGCACTCACGCTGCGCGGCTCCTTTCACCACCGCCCGCGCGACGTGCGCGCCGCGCTCGCGCTGCTCGAGCGCGCGGCCTCGTCGATCGCACGCGTGCTCACGCACGAGTTCGCGCTTGCCGACGTGGTCGAGCCGCTGCGTCGCGGTGCCGGCCTGGCGCCGCGCGACGGGCTGCTCAAGGCGGTCATCCGGCCGTGAGGATGTTCGCGTCTCAGCTGCGCCGCCTGACGGTCAACGACCCGGCGGGAGAGCGCATCGGGCGCGTGCGGGACATCGTGGTGACAATGCTCCCGGGAGGCCCGCCCCGGCTCACGGGGCTGCTCGTCGCGGTCGGCCGCAAGCCGATCTTCGTGGGCGCCGGCACCATCGCCTCGATCACGGCGAGTGGGATCCAGCTCTCCAGCGCGCGCCTCAGCCTGCGCCGCTATCTGCAGAAGCCCGGCGAGCTGCGCGTGCTCGGCGAACTGCTCGACCGCACGGCCATCGACCGCGAGGGCAACGTCCCGGTGCGCATCAACGACGTCGCGATCGCCCCCTCGCACGCGGGCTGGGAGATCGTCTCGGCCGACGTGCTGGGCGCGAGGCGGACGCTCGGGCGCGGGCGGACGCGCGAGGTGCCGTGGTCCCGGCTCACCGGCATCACTGCCGCCGAGACGGCCGCGAGCCGCGCGGCGCTGCTCGCGACGGCGCGGCCGGCCGATGTCGCCGAGGCGCTGCTCGAGCTCGACACGCCCGAGGCGGCCCGCCTGTTCGCGGCACTCGACGAGGAGCGAGCCGCCGACGCCCTGCAGGAGATGGAGGACGAGGACGCGGCCCGCCTGCTGGCGACGCTCGACAACGAGCACATGGGCGACGTGCTGGACGCCATGGACGCGGACGATGCCGCCGACCTGCTCGGCTCGCTCCCCGACGCGCGGCGGCAGGAGCTGCTGTCGCTGATGGAGCCCGACGAGGCCGCGCCCGTGCGACGGCTGCTGGCGTACAACCGCACGAGCGCCGGCGGCCTGATGAAATCGAACCCCATCGTGATGCGGCCGCAGGACACCGTCGCCGAGGCACTCGCGCGCCTGCGCGCGCGCGAGCTGACGCCCGCGATGGCATCGCAGGCCTACATCTGCCGGCCACCCGCCGAGACGCCCACCGGGCAGTTCATCGGCATCGCCTACATGCAGGCCCTGCTCCGGGCGCGACCATCCGAGACCGTCGCCACCGTGCTCGACCGCGACATCGATCCGGTGCCGCCGGACATGGACGGCATGGCCGTCGCGGAGCTGCTCGCGCGCTACTCGCTGGTCGCCCTGCCGGTCTGCGACGAGGAGGGCCGGCTGCTCGGAGCCGTCGCGGTGGAGGACGTGATCGACCACCTCCTGCCGCGCGGCTGGCGCTCCCAGCCCGACGACGGCGACGTCGACGGCGCCGCGAATGGAGACGGCACATGATCGAGGGCCTGCGCCGCCGCTTCCAGACTCGGCGGCTCGACGCGCCGCGCAGTCCTGCGCGCTTCGGCGCGCATTACGACCCGGACGCCTTCGGCCGCCTGTCGGAGGGCATCGCCCGCTTCTTCGGCACCGCGCGCTACCTCGTCTTCCAGACGATCCTGGTCATCTCGTGGATCCTGGTCGGATACTTCCTGCTCGGGTTCGACCACGCCCCGGCGCTGTTCCTGCTGAACCTCGCGTTCTCGACGCAGGCCGCCTACGCGGCGCCTCTGATCCTCCTCGCGCAGAACCGCCAGGCCGAGCGCGACCGCGTGCGATCCGAGGAGGATCGTCTCGTCAACCAGCGCACGCAGGCCGAGGCCGAGTTCCTGGCGCGCGAGCTTGCGGCCTCCCGCCTGTCGCTGGGCAAGATCGAGGCCACGCTCGCGCGGGTCGAAGAGCGGCTCGAGCGCTACGAGGAGCGCGAGGCAGAGGACGAGCCCGAGCCTGCGGCGTGACGGTCAGACCGAAAGAGCGGTGTGCGCCTGTTCCCACGCCGCCTCATCGGGCGTGAAATACGAGACGCGCGTCTTCTTGTACTCCTTCGTGGAGTACAGCACGGAGTAGTCGTCGAGCCCTGTCTCGGCCCCGACAGCGGCCAGCACGGCCTCGCAGTCGGCCTTCGTGCGGCCGTGCGTCATCGAGAACAGGTTGTAGGGCCAGTCGGGATAGGTCGGGCGCTGGTAGCAGTGCGAGACGCCGCGGAACGCGGCCATCGTCTGGCCGCACTCGTCGAGGCGCTCCTCGGGCACGCGCCAGACGCCCATGCCGTTCTGCACGAACCCGGCGTTGCGATGCGCGAGCACCGCCGCATAGCGACGCATCTGCCCGGTCTCGAGGAAGGAGTGGCCGTGCGCGAGCAGCTCGGCCGTCTCGAAGCCCGCCTGTGCCGCGAGCTCGCGGAACGGCTCCGGCTCGGCGGCGAGGTCGCGCTGCAGCGCGCGGATGGCGTCGAGATCGCGGTCGGTCAGGGCCTCCGGCGGCGGAGCCTTGCGCACCGGCTTGGCCTTGACGAGCTTGGCAGCCGGATCGCGGTCGCCCTTGACGTCGAGGTCGACGCCGATCTTGAAGAAGCGCAGCGCCGGCATGGGGCGGATCACGTCGACCTCGGCGAGCTCTCCGAGCAGCTCGACGGTGCGATCCAGCCCGAGTTGCGAGCGCGGTGAGACGGTCAGCGTGAACCACAGATTCAGCTCGTGCTCGCGCAGGTAGTTGTGGCTGACGCCCGGGTGCGAGGAGAAGACCGCGGCTGCGTCGTCCTGCCGCTCCTCGGGCGTCCGCGCCGCCACCAGCATCCCGCGATAGCCGAGCCGGCGCGAGTCGAAGATGGCGGAGATCTGCCGGATCACCTTCTGCTCGCGCAGCGCGGCGACGCGCTCGAGCACCGTCGCCTCGTCGCTGCCGATCGCCTCGGCCAGTGCCGCGTAGGGTCGTTCGACGAGCGGCAACTCCGTCTGGATGCGGTCCAGCAGCTGCGCGTCGAGGTCGTCCACGACCCTGATCCTACCCCCGATCGCGGGGGGCGGACAGCCACCGACGCTCTCCGCCGCGGCTGACGGTAGGCTATTCGGCATGCGCGCACGTCGACTGCTCCCAGTGCTTCTCGTCCTCGCCGCCGTGGCCGTCGGTGCGACCGGCTGCTTCGAATCGAAGGTCGCCAACACGACCATCTCAGGCGAGATCACCGTGGGTGAGGGCTCCACCGCTCAGACGGTCAACCCGGCCGAGGCCGGCAGCACCGGGGCGAGCACCGGGGCGAGCACCCAGGCGAGCACCGAGCAGGGCTCGACGGGCGAGACCGCGACCACGGGCGGAGAGTCGACGGGCAAGACCGAGTCGACGGGCGAGTCGAGCACCGGTACGACGACGGGTGGCGGCTCCGGCGCCGATCTGGCCGCGGGCAAGTCGTTGTTCACGAACACCTGCGGCGGCTGCCACAAGCTCAAGGACGCGGGCACGACCGGCAACGTCGGTCCCGACCTCGACAGCCTCGCCCCGCTGACGGCCGAGCGCGTCGCGAAGCAGATCGAGAACGGCGGCGGGCCGATGCCGCCCAAGCTGCTGACCGGCCAGGACGCCGCGAACGCCGCCGCCTACGTGGCGTCGGTCGCCGGCAAGTAGAGCGCCCCGTCCCGGGCGCCCCGGCCGTGCTGCAGCTGCCGCCGGGCCTCGATGCGCGCGCCGTGCGCGCAGTCGCGATGGATCTCGACGGCACGGTGCTGGACGAGACGTTCACGCCGTCTGCGCGCACGGCGGCCGCGATCGCGGCCGCCGAGGCCGCGGGCATCGCGTGCCTCATCGCCACCGGTCGCATGTTCGTCTCGGCGCGCCGGATCGCCGCGCAACTCGGCATCCGGCGTCCGCTCGTCTGCTACCAGGGAGCGCTCGTGGCCGACCCGGTGAGCGGCGAGGTGCTGGTGCACCGGCCGATCGAGGCGCCGCTGGCGCGTGAGATCCTGCGCGCGATGCCCACCGAGCACGCTCGCCACTCCAACCTCTACATCGACGACGAGCTGTACGTGTGGGAGGAGAACGAGGCGACCCTGCGCTACTCGCAGGTCTCCGGCGTCGAGATGCACATCGTCGGGCCTCTGGCCGACTGGATCGAGCGGCCGACCACCAAGATCGTGACGGTCGGGCGTCCCGATGACATGGACGTGCTGCGCGACGAGCTGCAGCCCCTCTTCGGCAGCCGCGCGTTCATCGCCAAGTCGCTGCCCTACTTCCTCGAGTTCGCCGCACCCGGCGTCTCCAAGGCGAGCGGGCTCGCCCTGCTGGCCGACCTGCTGGGCTTCTCGGCCGAGCAGGCGGTGGCGGTCGGCGACGCCGAGAACGATCGCGAGATGCTCGACTGGGCAGGCTGCGGCCTGGCCGTCGCGAACGCCAGCGACCTCCTCAAGGGCGAGGCCGACGCCGTGATCCCGTCGGTGCACGACGATGGCGTCGCGCAGCTGCTCGAGGCGCTCGCCGCCGCACGAGGCTAGGCTGCGAAGGCATGCTCGACATCCGCCTGATACGCAGCGAGACCGAGCGCGTGCGCGCGGCGCTCGCGCGCCGCGAGGCCGACGGCCTGCTCGACGAAGTGCTCGCGCTGGACGAGCGCCGGCGCGCGCTCCAGACGCAGGTCGACGCGCTGCGCGCCGAGCGCAATACGGCGGCGCAGGCGATCGGCGAGGCCAAGCGCGCGGGACGCGACGCCGCCGCCGAGATGGCGGCGGCGGCCGAGCTGCGCGACCGCCTGGCCGTCCTGGAGGACCAGCTGCGGGAGGTCGACGCGACCTTCGAGACGGCCATGCTCGCGCTGCCGAACCTCCCGCACCCCTCCGCCGCCGACGGCATGCTCGAGGAGGACGCGCAGCTCCACGACATGTCCAGCCGGCCCAAGCCCGAGTTCGACTGGGAGCCTCGCGACCACCTCGATCTCGCCGGCGGCATGATCGACATCGAGCGCGGCGCCCGCCTCTCCGGCTCTCGCTTCGCCTACCTGCTCGGCGACATCGTGCGCCTGCACGTCGCGACGGTCCAGTACGCGATCGACAAGCTCCTCGGCAAGGGCTTCACGCCCGTCATGACGCCGGTGCTCGTGCGCGAGGAGGCGCTCGTCGGCAGCGGCTTCTTCCCGGAGGCGCGCGAGCAGGTCTACGCGGTCGCCAACGCCGATCCCGAGTTGTTCCTGATCGGGACGTCGGAGGTCGCGCTGGCCGGGCTGCACATGGACGAGATCCTGCCCGAGGAGGATCTCCCGCTGCGCTACTGCGGGCTCTCGTCGTGCTTCCGCCGCGAGGCCGGAACTGCAGGCAAGGACACGCGCGGCATCTTCCGCACCCACCAGTTCGACAAGGTCGAGATGTTCTCGTTCTGCCATCCCGAGCATTCGTGGGACGAGCACGAGCGCATGCTCACGATCGAGCGCGAGATCGCGGACGAGCTCGGGCTCCACTACCGCGTGATGAACATCGCGGTCGGCGACCTCGGTGCGCCCGCGGCCAAGAAGTACGACATCGAGGCGTGGCTCCCCGGCCAGGGGCGCTACCGCGAGCTCACCTCATGCTCGAACACGACCGACTTCCAGGCCCGCCGTCTCGACGCTCGCTACCGCAGCGAGGCGGGCGTCCGGCATCTGCACACGCTCAACGGCACCGCGGTCACGTCGTCGCGCACGCTCATCGCCGTCCTGGAGACGCACCAGCGGAGCGACGGGAGCGTCGACATCCCCGAGGTCCTGCACAGCTTCGGCGCACCGGCCAAGCTGCATCCAGGGCCGGTGCGACCCACCTAGGACGTTCGAAAGCCGGCGTCGCTCTGGTCGCGCAGCCGTGGCCTCGGGCGAATCGCATAGCGCACGGCGTAGGCGCCGAGCGTCCACTCCCCAACGGCCATCAGCGGGAGCAGGCGCACGAAGCGGCGCCGCAACTGCGGGTCCTCGTCAAGGCGGCG
>Ga0207683_10001780_pt1 | contig 19069 bp, 21 predicted proteins | sample KBSM73metaG_FD_184333 | JGI IMG/M metagenome (GOLD analysis project Ga0207683, IMG submission 184333) | Miscanthus rhizosphere microbial communities from Kellogg Biological Station, Michigan, USA - KBS M7-3 metaG (SPAdes) (version 2) | ecosystem: Host-associated > Plants > Roots > Rhizosphere >... | reverse complement strand
GACGTAGGCGTAAAGTCTTTGCTCGGCCCCGGCTTGCGCAGCCAGACCGAGATTCGAAGGGTATTTTTCCGCTTGAGCACTGGGTACGGACCGGAGAACCGCCATGTACAGGCCTTCTTTGTCTCCGAAGTGATAATTGATAGCGGCTAGGTTGGCTCCAGCCTTTTGAGAGATCTGCCGAACGGTAGCCGCTCGATAGCCGTATTCCGCAAAGATCTCACCGGCGGCTTCCAACAGCCGCTTTTTTGTCTCTATGCTTCTTATATTGGAAATGTAGGCGGGTTCGGCTCGTGCCACTTTAAACATACAATTCAATCAGCTGTATTAAACAAATGTATGACAACCATAACGCCTAATTTCGACGCGATCAATCGCTCGCGGTCAGCTATTTTTTTGGTTGACATCATAACCAACCCGAATTCAAGCGCGTTGCTCTAAGCCTAAGTGATAGCTCATGGTGAACAGGCTCATTGAGTTGCCGGTGATCGCGGCGGCCTTAACCGTTTCGAAGTGCTCGAGCTCTGGACATAGATTTAGGGAAATGGGCAAGCATGATGCCAGCCTTTAGGGGATCGGTCGCGCATATAGCGCCTGCGATAATTTCTTTGCAATCAGAGAAAACGGAGCGCCCGCCCTTCCGTGTCGTGGCAAGGATGTGCGTTGAGGTGTGGCATTTTGGCGAGATGTCGCGGCGGCCGTTAAAGTGCTTCAAACAATTTCGTCTGGGCAACTTCTTCTGCGTAGCTAATTGCAGTCCGACTGTTCTTTAGGCATTGCGAGTCTGCATTCATCTAAGCGCAGTTCCGAAACAGACCAAGCGCAACAGAACAGTCCTAGGACCAGTAAGGGGCTGTGGTCGAGTGGAAAGATAGCAGATGAAGTGCCTCAGAGTTGTCCTGCAGAAACATCGTCCTTTCGAATTAGGAACGAACTTCTTGCGTTACCAATCGGCATGTCGCTTGCTCTTGAGTCGTCGACAGGATGACGTCATCGAAAGGAGGTCGCAAGAATGTCGATCAAGAACAACATGAAAATCCGCAGTCAAATTTAATCTGTGTCGAAGCAGTGCGCGTCACAAAGGATAATTTACGGACGACAGACGAAGGCTCAAATTTGAATCGAATTGAGGAGAAAATATGAAAAAACTAGGTTCAGCAATCTCGGCAATTGTCTTAGTGGGTTCTTTGGTCGGAAGCGCGTATGCGGTGGATAATAGCGGTTACTCATCCGAAAGCTTAGACAATTATTGTCACCTAAAATTACCGGCAATTCGACCAAGAACTCTCGCAAGCGGGGACCCGCAGACCAAAAGCAGTACAAGTGGGGACGTGATCGATTACTACGGCCCATGTAACGAAAGCCCAACGGGTCAGGATCAAGTCATTTCACAAAAACATGATGAAGAGTTCAGCTTCGGCCGTAACTACGAAGACGGCGATTAAGCCTTCCCGCTGAGAGGTGGGGCGCCCGGACCCTCAAATCCAAATTCGGGGTCCGGTTTACAGCCATCCGCGCCGGAAAGACCGAAGGATCGTTCCGCGCGGATGGCTCGTCGCATTCTGATCGTTGCTCATCTTGATGATCACGCCAACCCAGAGCGCATGCACGATGTGAAAACCAGAGCGCTGGAGGCGATGCTCCGCTGCCGGATCGTGGCACCGGCGAGTTCCAACCTCGTGTCGCGCATTGTCAGTGGGGCTGCGGGGATGAAGCAGATCAAAGGAGCGCGTCAGAGCGGCGAAAGTCCGCAATCGCGCTCCCAGCGATCGGAGCGCTCGATCCAGAGATTGAAAAATAGGACCGATTCATGAATCGTTGCTAACAGGTCGGTTCTCGGATCGCCAACTCGATCGTACGCAGCAGATGATCGGGGGTGAAAGGTTTCGACAGAAAAAAAATCCCCTTGCGCGCCGCATCGTCTCGTAGGCCGTCGTCGGCGAAGGCGGAAATCAGAATAACTTTAACGTCAGGAAAGTCCTCTCTCATTGCGTCTGCGAGTTCGGTGCCTAGAATCAGCGGCATCCGTACATCGATGATGCAGAGGTCGTAAGCATGCTCGGACATCATCTCGTAACCTGCCAAGCCGTTGGTCGTCCAGTTTGTGCCAGCGCCCCAGTCTTCGATGATTTCGACCAGTAATCGGCAAAAAATTTCATCATCATCGATGACAAGAATTTCCATGAAACACCTGGGTGGAAACATCAGCAAACCAGGTGCCGTAAAGAGCGCGCTATCCTGTACGGCAGGCATTGAACGGCGACTGAGGCGAATCAGTCCTGACTCGAGCTCGGGCCGATCTTATATCGCGCCAGCATTCGGTATAGAGAGCGGCGATCGACGTTCAGAATTCTCGCCGTTGCGGAGACGTTTCCGTTCGTGATGTGCAGGACGTGATGCACGTAACGCTTTTTCATCTCTTCAAGACTCGGCTGATCGGGAAAATTGAATTCCGACGGCGCTGCCGGATTCGAAGAAAATTGATGAGTGGCTTGCTCGCGCACCTCGCGCGGCAGATCTTCCGGCAGCAAAACCGGCTGATACGAGAGCGCCACAGCCTGCTCAATGGCGTGCTCGAGCTCGCGAATATTGCCCGGCCAGCGGTACGTCGTTAGAAGCTCCATAGCATTATCAGAAATCGCCGAGACCGATTTGCCGGTTTCCTTGCTGTAGTAACTTAGAAAATGGCGCGCCAGCAGCGGAATGTCCTCCCGACGCTCACGCAACGGCGGCAGCCGGATGGAAATCACGTCTAGACGGTAATAGAGGTCCTGCCGAAACTGTCCTTCGGCAACAGCTTGCGTCAAGTCTTGGTTGGTGGCCGCCACCACACGCACGTCGACCGGAAGCCAATCTTTGCCGCCGACTCGGCGGATCTCATGCTCTTGGAGAACGCGCAACAAGCGTGCTTGCATATTCAAGCTAATGCCGCCAATCTCATCGAGAAAACAGGTGCCGCCCTGGGCTTCCTCAAACACTCCCTTCTTGTCGGCGACCGCGCCGGTGAACGATCCGCGGAGATGACCGAATAGCTCCGTTTCAAGGAGCGTTTCCGTCAGCGCGCCGCAATCCACCGCCACAAAAGGCTGACTTGCGCGCGGACTGTGTTCATGAATGGCGCGCGCAATCAGCTCCTTGCCAGTGCCGCTTTCGCCGAGGATCAACACCGTGCTCTTTGTCGACGCGGCACGCGCCACAGTCTTGTAAACTTCCACCATGGCCGCGCTTTTGCCGATAATTTTGCCGAGCTCTGAGGGGTATTCGTCGTCGTGGGACGCCTGTTTCTCCGCTCGGCGTTGCAGCGAACGCTGCGCGAGAGCGCGCGATAGGATGCTCTTGATCTCTGCCAGATTCATCGGTTTGGAGATAAAATCGAAGGCGCCTTCGTGAATAGCTTCAACTGCGGTATCGATGGAGCCGAAGGCAGTCATCACGACGATTGGAAGCGCGGGGAATTTATTGTGAGTAATACGGGTGACTTCCAAGCCACTCGTTCCCGGCATGCGCACATCGATGAGCAATAAGTCGTAGGTATCGGCCTCAAGCCGCGCCAGCGCCGCATCACCTGAAGTTACCTGGTCGACAAAGAACCCATCCGATTCGAGCGTTTCAGCAAAAAGCTGGCAACTGACTTCGTCATCGTCGACGATCAAGATTCGCGCGCTCATCATTCTCCTCAGTGCCAAGCGCGGTTGGCCGCCGCGCGTCAACCGGCAAATAGATGGTTACGAGGGTTCCTCGTCCGACGGAACTTTCAACAGCGATGGTACCGCCGTGAGCTCGGACGATTTCCTGGCAAATGACTAACCCCAGCCCGGTACCTCTCCCGGGAGGTTTGGTGGTGACAAACAAGTCGAAGATCTTGGGCAATAATTCCGGCGCAATGCCTGCCCCGGTATCGCTGATTTCAATAAGAACGCCTTCCGGTTTGGGCGCTGGCGAGCACGCCTTGGTGGAAATGTGGATCGCGCCGCCTTTTTCGCAAGCATACATGGCGTTGTCCAATAAATTGATCAACACCCGTTGAATGGAATCGCTGTTGCCGTAGATCACCGGAGCGGCTCCACTACAGTTCGAGGTCACCTCAATCGCACGTTCGACAAAAACCGGCAGCAATAACGTCAATGTATCGCGCACAAGATCATTGATCAGGACGCCGCGTTTGGGCGCCGTCCCTCGGGTTTGCAAAAGATAGTGTTGGATGATTTCTCCCATCCGGTTAATTTGCGTTTCGATGATCGAAAGGCGGCGCCTGGCGCGTTCCGTCAAATTTTCTTGGGAGAGGAGTTGGGCATAGCCGAGCACGGAATTTAGCGGCGTGCCCAGATCGTGCGCAATGGTGCCGGCCATGCGTCCAAGCGTTGCCAGGCGTTCGACGCGCCCAAGCTCAAGCTGCAAGCGCAAGAGTTCGGTTTCGGCCTTTTTGCGCTCGACGATTTCAGCTCTCATGCTCTCATTGGCTTGCGCCAGCTCCGCCGTCCGTTCTCGAACGCGCTGATCGAGCTCGTCATGGGCTTCCCGTAAAGCTTGTTCGGCTCGTTTACGAGCGTTTGTGAGATAACTGGTTAAAACAGCAATTGCCGTGAACACGCCCAAGCGCAAAAAAGCGCGCCAGTTTAATGTGATGAAGTACTTGGAGATGAAAAAATACTCGAGAGACAGGGCGGAAAGAATAGTGGCAAGAAGCCCGGCGCCAAGACCGCCATACCAGGAGCTCAGCATCACCGCGATAAAGAATAGTGAGAAGTGGCTGGGATCGGCGCGCGCTGGGATGAGTTCCGCCAAAGCCAAAGCCAAGCCGGGTAGGACCGTGGCGACTGCATATCGAAGCAGCGCGGGCCGATCGTTGATCATGGTGCGTCTACACCAATCGATAGAACCCCAGGTCATCTTGGAACCAGTAAACTATGCCCGCGGCGATTTGCATTGCGTTAGCTCGTACCATACGCCGCCGCGTGGGCTCGATCCAACAAACTTGTTTCAACTTTCATTCCGAAGCAGAAAGGCTGATCTATGCTGCATTGTCGTGCGTAAATCCCGGAATTCAAGTCGAAGCGTGCATGGCGGCCACACCGGGCTACCGAAATGCCGCACGGAGCGCGTTTGCGCTGGCGTGTTACGCTGCAGCTGTCCCTGCTGCGGAATTTCTGCTCCTCGCGAAGTAAGTCAGGGTAAGATGACAACGGTTGTGTTGCCACACTAAACGCCCGTGTGTGCGGCTAATTCGTTTTTCGGCGGATTTAACAATTTTGTTGTTGATGAGATCCCAACCGAGCAGTGAATGTGATGTAAGCTATTGATTTAGCGCGCGGTTGCTCTTCGCGTGCTTGGCATGCGAACTGCGACACCGGCCGGCGATGGTTCCTTCTGATTCTCCTGTCGAATCGCCTTCTTCCGAAGCCAGTCATGAGCCCTTGGAAACCGGACGAGCCGGTGTAAAGGCATTGTGGCGAAAGCTTCAGCGGGATGGACTAGGTAGCGAAGCGGTTTTGGACAGCCAAAGGGACTCCATTATCAGCCTTCAATGGCTGGTCGCGATTGCAATCTGTTATCTCGTCTTTGTGGTCCAAGACTGGAACCTAATCAATCCTCCAGCGGGTCTACTGATAATTATCTGCCTCGTATCGGGTGTTGGTGTGCAGCGGATTCCGAAGGCGCTCTTCGCCAACCCGTACGTGAAACCGGGCCTGCTGGTTTTTGATTCGTTGCTGGTGATTTGTGCGATATTCCTGCGTGAGCAAACTCCTTGGGATTTGCTCATGCTATTTTTTTTCTGTGTTTTCATCGCCGCAATTGGCGAAAACCTGATTCAGGTAAGCATCGGGTCTCTGCTCCTGAGTCTGGTTTTTTTGCTGTTTGTTTCGCCAGATGCCCAGCGCGCATTGAGCATCAGTCCGGATTTCATTATTCGGGTTCCGTTCATATTCGGTATCTCGCTTTTTTACGGCTATATGAGCAGTCAAGTTAAGCACGAAAAAAAACGGCTGGAGCGAGTCGAAGAAGCCGTTCGATTGAAACGCCAATTCGCTTCTGCTCTGGCGCACGATATCAAAACTCCCCTTAACGTTATCCTCGGTCATGCGGAACTGCTCGCCGGTGACTACGGACAGATGGAAGATGCCAGTGAACGGCTAAACTCTATCAAACGTATTCGGCAAAATATTCAGCAAATCGTGGATCTCGTCACGGATTTCTTGGCAGTGTCCAAGCTCGAAGCCTTCGGCGTCCGGAGCGTAGGAAGCTTGGTTCAGATGAACGATGTGGCGCAGGAAGTCGTCGGACAACAGATGATTACCGCCCAAAACAAAAAGATCAGCTTAAGGATCGATCTCGATGAAAACTCAAAACCGGTGATGGGGGAGAGAACTCAATTGCAGCGAGCGTTGTGGAATTTGATCGGCAATGCGATCAAATTTACGCCGAGCGGCGGTACGGTCAGCGTCACTTCGCGAACTGTGAAAAAAGAGGTTTGCATTGAGGTCAAAGATACCGGCCCAGGCATCAGCAGTGAAGATCTGCCGCGCCTCTTTTCAGAATTCAAACGTCTCAAGGCAACGGCACACACCGAAGGGACCGGCTTGGGTCTATTTATTGTAAAAACGATCGTCGAAGCTCATAACGGGCGGGTCGCCGTGGCCAGTCAAGAAGGCGTCGGTACTCAGTTTACGATTTTTCTTCCCGCCTCCAAGGATCCACCCGCCAAAACTCAAACGACGACGTTACCAAGCAGAATCGAGCCGCAAGCCGTTGCGGATCGAGCCGCTTAGATTTGCACTGCTCTGAGACAGTCCCGCGCACGCACGATTTTGAGGTGAGTCTCGATTGTCTGGCCGATTTTCCTCAGTCGGCTGCCAACAAATGCGATTTAGCCATGGTGGTTGTTTTGGTTGCGTTGTGGATTTTGCCGTCTGAGTCGCGCCCGGCATGGTTGTTTTCATTCCTGCTCCAGCGGGGGTCGGTCGGCCCTTACTCGGGCTTGTACGACTGAGCGTCTTCGAATCGCCCCAGTACGAGGTGCAGTAAGATATTTTTTGATTTGCTTCTCCGCCTGTTTTTGATAGCTCCGAAATACCCTTAATTGAAACAACGAACGCGGCTTTATCAACACGAGCCTACTGAGTTGTACGGTGCAATCGCGGTACGTAGTTGCACAACTGCGTGGGCACAAGCGAGAGCATTCGTACCCGGAACTCAAAAACACGGACAGGGTTTCGCCTAGTGTGACGTGGCACCTTTTTTGTTCTGCTAAGCCTGCGGTAACTCCGGTGAGGCTGGAGCTGATGCGTTTTGGCTGGCAGTCGCGCGGGTGAGATGCTGCTGCGGACCTTGCGTGCGGCACGAGTATCTCACCGTCCAATTCTTCTGAGCGGATCAACGATCACCGGAGTTACCGATTCCAGGAATTCTCGAATCCCCCCATCCATATATCGTCAAGCGGTTGATCTCAAAGTCGGTGGATCCCTACGTTCGAGGGATTCATTAGAAGCAAAAAACTACTGCGAAAGAAACTTTCGATCGAAATCTTGTGCTTTCAAGCACATGGGTTTGTGGCGGCCATGGCATTAGAGGTGCTTTTACTCAGCGCGAGGAGGGTCACCATGAAAAAGAATTTCATTCAGAGCGCAAGAAAAACCGTGTCCGTTGTAGTATTTGGTTGTGCGCTCACCGGGATTTTTGCCTCGTTGGGCTGCAACACGGTTCACGGTTAGGACAAGATATTGAGCGAGGAGGCGAAAAAACTCAGGACGCCGCAGATGCTGTGAAACGCCGCATGTAGAAATTTGTAGCGATTAACTCCGGCCGTGGTCATTCGATTGTACCACGGGTTGAACTACGCAAATATTTCCATGTCTGCGCAGGTCTTTGTAAGACCCCCGCTCTTTCGGAAAGGTCGGCAGATCGAGATCGTATTGGCTCGATCTGCTGGCGTCAGCCGCAAAGATCTCTGAATTGACGAGCTAATTATTTTCCGCCGAAAGGTTAACCCGCATTAAGAGTTTGATAGGCTGCTAGGAGCATATTGCTCATTACGGCTCAGTGATAAGCTGCGCGCAGGCCCAGCGATTCGCCGTTCATCACATTGCAATCCCCAGCCGTCTAGAGGAGAAGCGGAGGCGCTCGGTTGAAATCGAATGAGCGTAATATCACCGCTCGCCCAGGGACGATCTGCCAAACCTCAGAGGAGTGTGGTCAGCGATATGATCAAGAAACGGACATCTATCTTCTTTTTTGGCTATGTCGTTTTCTTGGTGTGCCTTTTTGAAGGCACTGCAAGATTGGCTTTTTTTATACCGCAAGTGGCGAGACATTTACATGGTAACGAGGATTACACCTATGTTCGAAATTGGGTCAACGAACATAAAAAGTTTAATATCGATGCATACTACACTTTTGATGTTTATGACGCTTCCCGAGGATGGAGAACCAAGCCAAACGTCAGAGAACTGAAAGTGTTCAACAACAAGAATCTGAACACTAACTCTCAGGGTTTCAGAGGAAAAACCGAGTTTCCTTATAGCAAGAATAAACAAAAATTGCGCATTTTGATTCTAGGTGACTCGTTCACCTTCGGCGATGAAGTGAGTGATGACGAGACGTATGCCTTCTATCTCCAGCAAATGTTGCCGCAGGCGGAGGTCATCAACATGGGTGTACACGGTTATGGACATGATCAGATGTTGATTCTTTTGAGAGAGGAGGGAATCAAATACGAGCCGGATATCGTCATAGTGGGTTTTCTCGCGCTCGATATGTCGAGAAACTTGCTGTCGTTTAGAGACTTCGCAAAGCCGCGTTATGTCCTGGAAAAAGGCAAGCTGAAACTTACCGGGACGCCGGTTCCACGTCCCGAGGAGATCCTGAAGTGGGATTGGGCGAGACCCAGAGTCGTTGATATTTTTTCACTGATAAGCCATGCCGTCCAAAAATTCTCCGGGATTCAAAAACAGGAGATGCAGCATATTACGAGCGCGATACTAAGAGAGATGATCGATGTGGTCGAGAGTGTTCACGCCACCCCGGTACTGGAATATCTTCCACGAGGAAAAGAAATCGCGCTAAAGACGGCCGAAACAGAAGATGAGGCCTACATGCTTTCCATTTGCCGGCCCGATGATAAAGCCAAATGTTTTTCTACAAGACCGCACTTTGCGGAGAAAATAGCAGAAGGGATGCGCTTCAAAGCCGGCGGGCATTGGGAGCCTGCGGGTCACATGGTCGTGGCCGAGGCAATCAAACATCATCTCGTCAGTGAAGGTTACGTTGTTACCCGGTAAAAATTTCTAGACTACCTCCAACTGGCGTCTGGAAATCACAGTCGGGTTAAGTCGAAGGCACAACTAGATAACTCGCCCAGAACCGAAGAAATTTATGCCTGAGGTTAAGAAGTAACGAGATGATTTGGCGCGCCCGACAGGAATCGAACCTGTACTTAGGGTTCCGGAGACCCTCGTGATATCCTTTTCACTACGGGCGCGCGGAAAGTTTTTCTATCATCGGGGTGCAACTCAGTCAACGCGCGTTTCTCTTGCAACCGCGCTTGCGATTTCTACCATTTCGCGCTGAATCAGGCCATTGGAAGCAAGTGTTTCCTGGCCATAGATGCTGAAGGCGTTTCCGGAAAAATCACTCAAAACTCCTCCCGCTTCGGTAACAATCAATGCGCCGGCCGCGACATCCCAAGGCTTGAGTTTCATTTCCCAAAACCCGTCGAGTCTGCCGGACGCGACATAGCAAAGGTCGAGAGCAGCGGACCCGCCGCGGCGAACTCCCTGGGATCGCACCATGAACGCTTTGAAATAACTCAAGTAGAGATCGGCAAAGTCGCGCCGATCGTAGGGAAAGCCGGTTCCGAGGAGCGCCCCATCGAGTTGAGCGAGTGGCGAAACGTGAATTGTTGCGCCGTTTAGGCGTGCGCCTCCGTCACGCACGGCTTTGAAGCATTCCTGGTGCACTGGATCGTAAACCAGGCCCAGCATCACTATGCCGCGATTTTCGAATGCGATGGAGATGCAGAACTGGGGATAACCGTGTGCAAAATTCGTCGTGCCGTCCAGTGGATCAACGATCCAGCGGCATTCTTGATCGGCACCATGGACGATCGTTTCCTCTTCGCCGACAATCGAGTGATCGGGAAAATAGTGTTGGATGGCGGCGATGATAATTCGCTCGCTCTCCCGATCGACCGAAGTGACCAAATCAATGGCGCCTTTATATTCGATCGACTTCGGTTTTTGCCAGCTCTCCTGAATCAGCTGACCCGCCGCGCTTGCTCCTTGCCACGCAACCTCGAGTAGTTGGTCGGTGTCTACGATCATTGTAGTTTCGCAAATTGTTTGCCCCCATGTTAGCTAATGGCACGTGAAGATTCGAGCGCCGGCGAAGGTCAACTTGTTTTTGCGAGTTCTCGGGAGGCGTCGGGACGGCTATCACCTGCTCGACACGTTGATTGTTCCGGTGTCGCTCTACGATGATATTGAAATCCACCGACTTGCGGCAAAACCTCAGGAATCGGCAAATCCGCGCATCACGATAGCTTGTGACAATCCGGCCGTGCCGCCGGGCGAGGAAAATCTTGCCTATCGCGCGGCGCAATTATTATTGGAACGACTCGATCGCCGTACAAGCGTTCATATTTATATCCACAAGCGCATTCCGCTCGGCGCCGGGTTAGGCGGAGGGAGTACGGATGCCGCGGCGACTCTCGTCGGTCTCAATCGATTGTTCAAGCTTAATTTGTCGGTGGCTCGGCTGGAGAGATTAGCGTTGCGACTGGGGGCCGACGTCCCGTTCTTTATTCGTGCGCGTCCTGCGCGAGCTCACGGTATCGGTGAAGTCTTGCGTCCGGTCCGCGGGCTGGTGCATTTTTGGCTGGTAATTCTTTATCCTGGTTTTCCCGTTGCCACCGCTTCGGTCTACAAGAAACTGCCTAAAAAGTTGACAAAGCCCACCCCAGGTAATAGCATTGCGACTTTCTTGGAGCGGTTTGACCGGCTACCCGATCTGCTCGTGAACGATCTGGAAAGCGTTACGCTCGAGAGCTATCCAAAAATTCGGTCATTAAAGGCAAAGCTATTGCGCGAGGGGGCCGCAGGGGGTTTAATGTCCGGTAGCGGCTCTTCTGTATTCGGCGTTTTTGGCTCGAAGGGACTGGCACAAAGAGCGTTTGACCGTTTGCGGAATGAGGAAGGGGTGCAAGCATATTTGGTCCGTGTGCTGAATCGTTGATCCGCCGGAAAAGCCTATAGTAAATCGCAACGAGTTGGGGGTCCCTATGCAGGTTACCGAGGTTAGGGTCTTTCCTGTGGATGAAGATAAACTAAAGGCTTATGTCACGATCACCCTCGACCATTGTTTCGTGATCCGGGACCTGAAGATCATCCATGGCTCCACTGGGTTCTTTGTCTCAATGCCCAGTAAAAAGCGCAAGGACGGAACCTATAAAGACATCGCTCATCCGATCAACAACGAGACTCGGCGGATGATCGAAGAGAAAATCATCGCGGAATATCATAAGGTTCTCGCCGAGGGCGGCAGTCCAAAAGCGCTTGATGATATGTGAGCCGATATCCGCGACCGAGTGAACTCCTGGGATAGGAGTTTCGTGCGATGGGCGGTCGCCAAGTGGTAAGGCCCCGGACTTTGGATCCGGTATCGAAGGTTCGAATCCTTCCCGCCCAGCCACTTTAGCGATTCGTTGGCTTAACAGGGTATTATTTGGTATCTCTCAAGAGCGCCGTTTCGCGGGGAACGGCGCTCCTGTTTTCTCCGGTACGGCGTACTTGGAGTGCGTGCGTGAATCGGCGCCAAATTTTGGACTGAATACATACTGCGGATTCGGACAGATGGGACAGCAAAACGCGGGTTTGAAGATATTCGCGGGTAATTCCAACCCGCCCCTCGCGGGGGAGATCAGCCAGTACCTCAAAGTACCGCTCGGAAAGGCGATCGTAGATACATTCAGCGACGGCGAAAGCAAAGTTGAAATCAAAGAAAACGTGCGTGGCGCGGATGTTTTTGTATTACAGTCGACCTCGGCGCCGGGAAATAATAACTTAATGGAATTATTGCTGATGCTCGATGCGTTCAAGCGTGCGTCAGCGATGCGGATTACCGCGGTGATGCCGTACTACGGCTACGCGCGCCAGGACCGCAAGGTGGTGCCACGAGTACCGATCAGCGCCAAGCTCGTAGCCGATCTCATTACGACCGCCGGAGCCTCGCGCATGCTGACGATGGATCTTCATTCCGGACAGATTCAAGGATTTTTCGATATTCCGGTGGATAATGTTTACGCCACCCCTGTGCTGTTGGAATACTTAAGGAAGCGTTTAAACCATAATGAAGTGACGATTGTCTCTCCCGATGCCGGCGGCGTCGAGCGCGCGCGGGCCATTGCGACTCGCCTGGACGCATCGCTGGCAATCATCGATAAACGACGGGGGGGTCCAAACGTGGTTGCCGAGATGAACATTATCGGCGAGGTCGCCGACCAAGTCGCGATTCTAGTCGACGATATGATCGATACGGCGGGCACCCTGACCATGGCGGCGGCGGCGTTGAAAAAAGAAGGCGCGAAAAAAATTCTCGGCTGTTGCACTCACGCCGTCTTGTCGGGACCTGCGCTCCGACGCATTGAGGAATCGCCGCTCGAAGAACTCATCGTCACCAATACCATTCCGCTTGGGCCGCAGGCACAGGGCTGCAGCAAAATTAAAACACTCTCGGTGGCGCACTTGCTCGGCGAAGCCATCCGGCGCACCCATGAAGAAGAGTCGATCAGCTCGTTATTCGTTTAAATCGCAGGAGGTAGTTTCCCTTGGAAACGCTTGAGATTAGCGCAGACGCGCGCGAAAAGAAAAATAAACGTGATGCCAAACGGCTGCTGCGCAACGGAAAAATTCCGGGAATACTCTATGGACCAAAAATGCAGCCGGTCGCGCTTGAATTCAACAAGCGTGAATTTTCCAGCCGAATCGCGGGGCTGGAAGGTTCGCATTTGGTTCGGTTAAAGTCAGCCACCGCCACATTGGCCGATAAAGTCGCGCTGGTCAAAGACATGCAATATCATCCGATCAGCGGCGATGTGATTCACGCCGATCTATACGAAGTCGATCTCACTGCAAAGATCGCCGTTCACATGCCGTTACACTTCGTGGGCAAGGCGGCGGGCGTGGTGCGTGGTGGTATTCTCCAACCGATCATTCGAGAAATCGAGGTCGAGTGTTTGCCGCTGGATATTCCAGCTTACTTTGATGTCGACGTGAGCGAACTGGACATCGGTGATTCAGTTCACATCGAAGATCTGCGCATGCCCGAAGGCGTTACGGCGATTTACGAGTCTAATTTGGCTCTGGTTTCGGTGGTGCCGCCGACGGTTGAGGAAGCCCCAGCTGCCGCGGCTGCACCGGTTGAAGGCGCAGAAGCTGCGCCGGTTACTACCGAACCGCCGAAGGAAGGCGAATCCTGAGTTAAACCTGTCGGGGCGGTCCGATGAAATTGATCGTCGGCCTGGGGAATCCTGGCAAACGCTACGAGCTGACGCGGCATAATCTGGGATTTCGGGTGATTGGACGGTTGGCCTCGAAAACCGGGATTCGCTTGAGCGAAAAGTGCTGCGAGTCGGTTCTCGGGCGCGGGCGGTGGGATAAAGAGACGGTCTTTCTGGCCCAGCCGCAAACTTTCATGAACCGCAGCGGCGCAGCGGTCGGTTGCCTTCTCGCGCACACCGAGAGTAATGCGGTTAACCTACTGGTGATTTACGACGACCTGGATTTGCCTTTCGGTCAGATAAGAATTCGCTCGAGGGGTAGTGCCGGCGGGCACCGTGGCATGCTCTCAATCCTCGAAGATCTTGGCGTGGCAGAGTTTCCTCGGATTCGGTTGGGAATCGGCCGGCCTGCTGAGGGCATCGATCCGGCCGATTACGTCCTGGAAAATTTCGGCGAGACCGAGCGCGCAGCAATCGACGAAATCATCGACCAAGCGGCGGAAGCGGCGCTTTGCCTTGTCAACCAGGGAATTCATCGAACCATGGCTCTCTACAACCGGCCGCGCGGCTAGATTCTTTCTGCGTTGTATTGCGCCGGGTCGTATGTTAAGTCAAACAGTTTATTACGGAGGGTGCTACCTGTGACGCTGTATGAGACCCTATTCATCGTTCATCCGGAACGGGGAACAAGAATCAAGGAATTTGTCGAGAGATTCAAAAAGGTAATCGAGGGCCAAAACGGTACCCTTGCCCAAGTGGACGAATGGGGTATGCGCGATCTGGCTTACCGGATCGATAAACAGAGCAAGGGCCATTACGTTTTGCTCAGGTACAATGCCGGCGGCCGCGCCGTCGAGGAATTGGAGCGTAATCTCAAGTTAACCGATGGGATTCTCCGATACCTGACTGTCCGAGCTCAGGAAAACATTGGCACCAGCGCGGCGGGCATGAAGGGACAGGCGGATCAGTCTAAGCCCAGTTCCGAAGTCGAAAGTACAAAGACTGAACCGTCAGCATAGAGCTCGCGGCGCCGAGTGCCGGGCGATGGGCGAGTCCAACAAGGTGATCATGCTCGGGAACCTCACCAGACACCCCGATCTTCGCTACACGCCGCCTGGAATGCCGGTTTGTGAGTTTCCCCCTCGCGGGTTCATCATGGTGACCGGCTAAACGATGAGCTCAAGGAAGTCGCATTTGGCAAAGTCGCCGAGCGCAGCAAGAGCTTTTTGCAAAAGGGCGCTTGAGTGCTGGTGGACGGCCGGCTCAGTCAAAAGCGTTGGGAAACGGCGGAAGGTAAGTCACGCAGCAAATATGAAGTGGTTACTACTATAGGGCAGTTTTTGAGCCGAGCAACTCGACTGGCCAGGACCCCGCCAACGATGATGATCGTTTCTAGATGATGTTTACAAGGGTCGGCTCCAGTCAAAACTACTGACGAGGTTTAAACAATGGCACAAATGGAACGAGGTCCAAGACCACAACGAGAGAGATCGGACGAAGACAAGGGACCGCCTCGGCGACGGCCGATGTTTCGCCGGCGAGTATGTCGCTTTTGCGCGGATAAATCGATCGCGATCGATTACAAAGATCTGCGGGTCATTTCCCAGTTCATTACGGAACGGGGAAAGATGACGCCCAGCCGGATTACCGGGAATTGCGCTCGTCATCAGCGCATGCTGACAACCGCCGTTAAACGAGCGCGCAGTGTCGCGTTGCTACCGTTCACCACCGCGAAAAGCTAATCTTATTTTGCGCTTACTTTAATGCCGAAGTTAGAAGTCATCAGCAAATTTACTCTCGCTTTGGCTTCTAGCGTGGTGCTGTTTCTGAGCGGCATTAGCTTGCCGCCACTCGGTGTGATCGCTTTCCCGTTCGTCGCGCAGCCTGTACTGTTATTTGGTCTCAAATATGGTTTCACCGGTAGCATCGGGATACTCTGCGTCGCCATCTTGTTTTTTGTTGTTTTCGGGACGAAAGAGCTCGCCCTGGTCTATGGTGTATTCGCTGCCCTGGCCAGTCTGTTGCTAGTTTTCCTTGGGCGGATTCGCGCGATCGAATATTTAGTGGTCGTCATCGCGACCGTGATGCTAGGGACGGCGGGAATCATAGCACTTCAATCGTACGGTTCATGGGCACTGATGTCACAGGACGTGCAGCGCGGATTGACCGAACAGGTGATGTCGGCGATCCGAATGCAAGAAACCATGGGCTTGTCGGCGGATAGTCTGGACCTGCTGAAGACGCAGATGCCGCTCATGATCGATCGCATTGTTCAGCTTCTCCCAGCACTGGTCTTTCTGAGCTTTGCCATTATCATATTGATTAATATTCTCTATCTGCTTAGGCGTTTCCCTGAGCGTCGAGGACAATGGTTTTCGCTCGAGTCTTTGCGTGAGTGGAAAGCTCCGGAACAGTTGGTATGGGCCCTCATCGCTTGCGGTTTTATTCTTTTCATTCCGGGTTTGGGTGCGATCAGAAACGTCGCACTCAATTTACTGCTCGTGATTGGTGCATTTTACTTCGCTCAAGGGCTGGCGGTGATCGGATTTTTTTTCGCCAAGAACAAAGTGCCGCGGTTTTTGCGCGGCTTGACCTACGTGTTGATTGTTTTTCAGCAAATTTTTACGGTGTTGGTGGTCGGGCTGGGCTTGTTTGACCTTTGGGGTGACTTCCGTCGGCTCCGAAAAGATAAGCTCACCTCGCACGCATCCTAGCTGGAGGCTCCATGGAAGTTATTTTGAAGGAAGATGTCGCTAATGTCGGCAAAATTGGCGAAGTCGTGCGAGTACGTGACGGCTACGCGCGCAACTATCTTTTGCCTCGTGGTCTGGTGTTGATTGCGAACAAAAAGAATCTGAAAACTTTCGAGCACCAAAAAAAGCTCGTGGCCGATCAAAAGCAAAAAGTGCTGCGTCAGGCACAGGGCGCCGCCGATCAGCTTGGGTCGGTTTCGTTGGTCATCGCGATGAAGGTCGGGGAAGAGGGCAGGCTTTTTGGGTCCGTCACTAACATCCAAATTGAAAAGGCACTGAAAGCCAAAGGGGTGAATATTGACCGGCGCAAAATTCATCTCGATGAGCCGATCAAAGTTGCCGGTGACTACGAGGTGCCGGTCCGTCTTGCAGCGGATCTCACGGTGTCGCTCAAGATTTCGGTGGTGCCAGAAAGCTAGCGTCGAATTTCCACTCGTTCCATCAATTTCGATGGGAACCAAGAGGGGCTAGAGAAATTTCTCTCCCCTCTTTTTTTGTGCCGAGTTTTAGATCCGGCTGGCTGGCCATCGCTCACAACGAAACGTTTGTTCGCCGTGCGTTAAGCGTCTGTAAGAGACAAGGTTGTGCTGCGAAACTAAAAATTGGTGGCACCCAATGCGCGCTGTTGTTACGGTTCTCCGGTCTACGCGCTAGTTTCGGAACAATGTCTCAATCCATCCATATCACTGCCCGCGGCTATTGGCTGATTTTCTCAGCGGCGGTTCTCTGGAGCTTGGCCGGCATCTTTATCAAGTATCTCGATGTGCCCCCGCTTGCGATCGTGTTCTACAGGAGCTTTTTTGCATTTCTGGTATTCACGCCTTTATTGAGGCGAAGACAGTGGCAGTTAAACTGGCCGGTTCTTGTCTCTGTCCTGACTTACAGCGCAGCCATTAGCGCGTTCGTTGCCGCTAATAAGCTGACTACCGCCGCCAACGCGATTGTACTCCAGTACACAGCCCCGATTTTCGTATTTCTTTTTTCTCGGCTCGTGTTGGGAGAGAAAATCTCGAGGCTCAACGGCATCGCGCTTTTTTTGGCTATGGTGGGTGTCTGCGCCATTTCCCTCGAGAGCGTTGGCCGACCGGAAATGAGCGGAGTGATGCTAGCGTTAGCAAGCGGCGTGCTGTTCGCCGCGTATATGATCAATTTGCGCAATGCGCAGGGAGTGAATCCGGTTTATCTGACGTGGATGAACAACCTTGGCTGCGTGCTGATACTTGTGCTCTTTGTCAAGTCACAATTGTCGCTAAGTCTAAATGAACTCCTTATTCTTGCCGTAATGGGCGCGGTTCAGCTCGGCCTCCCCTACTTCTTGTTCTCCAAGGGATTGGAGTCAGTTCCGCTGCAGGAAGCATCTCTCATTGCGCTGATCGAGCCTGTGCTGAATCCAGTTTGGGTGGCGCTGGCTTTTGGCGAGATCCCCTCAGCCGCGACGTTTGCCGGAGGCGGGTTCATTCTGTTCGGGCTTGCCGTACGTTACCTAGCGCCTTGGTTCGGGAACTCGAGTGAGCCTGTTCGGGTGGCTTCGTAGGTTTCGAGTTTCTCGAGTCAGTTGGAGACGCGAATATTTCCTGGATGTCGGATCTTTTCCATCTCCTCACGTGAAAGAGTTTTGATGTCCTTGCGCAATTCGTAATTGATGTGCTGAATCGCTTCCGATGGACCGGAGCGATTTCCCATCAGCACCATCGGACCGTTGCCGGTATTTTCCAATTGATAAAAGGAACCGCCGGTTATGGTAGCGACCATGCCGGGCGTCATCACCGACTTGCCGCCATCAGGAAAGTGCATCGTGCATTCACCTTCAATGACGTAAAACGTTTGATCCGCATTATGGCAGTGCATGTCATCGGCGTCTCCCGGCTTGGGATAGACGTGGAGCCATGCATGAAAGCGGTTGGTGTTGAAAATTACTTTTCGTTTTCCTTCTTCTCGCGCCATCTTCGGCATATCCATGACTTCGATCGGCATTATTCCTCCAATGAGCAGAATGCCGCGAGGCTATCAGCAGTGCAGATTTATTGTCAATTGCGCTCTGAAGTTTGGAGTCGTGCATATAAAGCAAGATTTCTCGAAAGGTAATTCCCAAAGTGACGAATTTTAATACGCTAGCGCCTAAAATGTCCCGATCAGCGAAGTTTAATTACGGGTTTTTTTTTGCTAATTTCAACGAAACTTACCTAAGGAGGGTGAAATGTCGATGCACTGGGGAATGGCAAATCGTTTGGCGCGGATTATCAAAGCTGACGGGCGGGCAGTTATGCTTGCTGTCGATCACGGCTATTTTTTAGGTCCCACGAGCGGTCTCGAGGAGCCGCGTAAAACCATCGAACCGCTGATGCCGCATGCCGACTCGATTATGTTGACGCGCGGCGTGCTGCGAACTTCGGTCGATGCCAAAGCGGAGAAACCGATTGTATTGCGGGTTTCCGGCGGGACCAGCATCCTGAAGGAGCTGTCCAACGAAGATATCACAGTGTCGATCGACGACTGCATTCGCCTGAACGTTTCCGCGATGGCGCTGTCGATTTTTGTCGGTTCGGAATTCGAAAAAGAAACGCTCGTCAGCTTGGCAAAGCTCGTCGATGAAGGCGAGAAATATGGAATTCCGGTACTCGCGGTAACTGCGGTCGGGAAAGATATGGCGCGCGATGTGCGTTACCTGGGGCTGTCTTGCCGGATCGCAGCTGAGCTCGGCGCGCATGTCGTCAAAACTTACTACTGCGAAAACTTCGAAGAATTGATCGAGAGCTGTCCGATTCCGGTTATCGTCGCTGGCGGAAAGAAAACACCGGAGATGGAAGCGCTTGAGCTTACGTACAACGCC
>Ga0207683_10001776_pt1 | contig 19086 bp, 15 predicted proteins | sample KBSM73metaG_FD_184333 | JGI IMG/M metagenome (GOLD analysis project Ga0207683, IMG submission 184333) | Miscanthus rhizosphere microbial communities from Kellogg Biological Station, Michigan, USA - KBS M7-3 metaG (SPAdes) (version 2) | ecosystem: Host-associated > Plants > Roots > Rhizosphere >... | reverse complement strand
GGACAGGTGCGTCGTCCAGTCAAAGCCCTCGGTCTTGGCGATGTGAAGGAGCTGCTTGTTCACGGCCGCGCCCATGCGCCATTGCGGCATTGGATTCGCCGGGTCGGCATGCTCCGCGGGGAGGCCGCGCAGCGCGAACATCATCTGCTGGTAGTCCGCGCGCTCGTGGTCCGCCGCCGACATGAACTGTTGCGACCAGACTGCATCGTTGAACTGCTCGCCGGTCGGGCTCAGCGTGCCCGTGTAACGCTGCAAGAACGCCTCGAGCTGGCGCTCGGTGAACGCACCCGGCTCGCTGAGGATCGCTCCCTGGATCTTGCCGTTGTAGTCACCGTACTTGTCGATGAACGCGGTCGCATACATCGCTCCCCACGAATGACCGATGAACACGACTGACTGATGGGGCGCGAAATGGTCGATGATCTGCCGGAGATCCTCGAGATAGACGGCGGTGTCGATCGAGCTCGCGTCCTCTCGCTTGGAGAGCCCGGCGCCGCGCTGGTCCCAGAACACGACGCGAAAGCCGTCGTCCGCGAGCGCCTGCAGCGGGAGCATGCCGCGGTAGTCCTTTCCCGGACCGCCGTGGAGGACCACGATGACCGGTGCATCCGGATCGCCGAAGGCCTCGGCGTGAAACCGCGTGCCTGCAAGATCGATCGCGGGCAGCGAGGGGTCTTCGGCGACCGTTTTCGGAACGAGGTTGCCCGGGTCCCCGGCGCACATGCAGCCGGCGAGCGCGAGGACGGATAGAAGAGGTGTGATTCGCATGCCCCCACGCTAGGGATCCCTCGCGCCCGGGTCGCCCGAGCCCACGAGCGCGTACGCACGCGACGTGCGAGCCGCTGGGACCGGACGTACATACCGAGCCGTTTCAACGCGTTGCGCGCTGGCGGAAATCGCTCGGCGTCGTGCCGGTCGCCTTGCGGAAAGCGCTGTTGAACGTCGACTTCGACTGGAAGCCGGCCTCGAACGCGAGGTCGAGCACCGACCGATCGGTGGCCGCGAGCCCCGCCTTGACGTGCTCGATCCGGTGCTCGTTGATGAACGCGTAGAAGTTGCGTTCGAACCGGGTACTGAGCACCTGCGACAGCTCGTGCGGCGTCGCAGCGACCTTGTCCGCGAGCTCGGCCAGCGTGAGGCCCGGGCGCTGGTAGAGGCGCTGCTCGGTCATCGCTGCGCGGATCCGTGCCTCGAGCGCGGCCGCATCATCCTCTGACAGGCGCGCCCTGGCATACGCGGGCGAGCTGCGCCGCGCGACCTCCACGGGCTCCATCGGCACCGCCGGCGTATCGAAGATCACCGGCTGGCCGAGCTGGAAGTAGCCGATCACGAAGATCACGACGGTCGAGCCGATCGGCACGATCGCGGACGCAGCGGCGGCCTCGGTGACGCCCGTGACCCGGACGACAAACGCGACGAGCGCGGTCACCCACACCAGTGCGTTCAGGGCCGCGAGCACCAGCAACCACCGCAAGCTCACGCCGCGCAGGTTCGAGTAGAGCGCCTGCACGTGCGCGCGATGCCGGTGCAGCAGCACGAGCGTAGCGATCGAGTACGAGATGCCGTACCCGAGCAAGGCGATCTCGGCGGCGCTGACGAACCATGGCGCGTTGTGTCCCGCGACGGTCAGCTTGTAGCTCGCAGAGCGCGGGTAGAACGTCACGAGCAGGAGCACCAGGTAGGCCAGCGGCACCGCGAAGTGACGCGAGGCCGGTCGAAGGCTCGCGGGGTCGGGCGCGGTCATCTCGCGGACGTAGAGATACACGAGCGGTCCGAGGACGAACGGCACCCACGCGGTGAGCCCGATCAGGTGCGGATGCGACACGATCGCGCCGGACGCGCGCAGGCATCCGTCGAGCAGCAGCAGCGCGATCGCCGCCAGTACCGCGGCGAGGTACTCGTTCGCACGCCGATGGCGCTGCCGTCGGCCAAGCACCGCCGCGAGCACGACCCCGTGGATGCTCCCCAGCGCCAGACTGGCCACGAGGCCACCCATCTGCGCGAACCTACACCAGTCGCGGGCGGGGCGCAGCGTCATCACCGACGTACTCGGCATCTTCCCGACCGCAGGAACAGCACGTCGGGGGCGCTCAGGCGCGGGAGGCGATGATGCGGCGAAGCTCGTCGAGCGTCACCGGCTTGATGATGTGCTCGTTGAATCCGGCCTCGCTCGAGAGCGCGCGATCGGAGGCGCGGCCGAAGCCGGTGACCGCGATCAGTCGGAGAGACGGATAGAGGTCGCGGAGTCGGCGCGCGAGCTCGAAACCATCCATGCCCGGCATGCCGAGATCGATCAGCGCGAGCTCCGGGCTGACCTCGGCCGCCGCTTCGAGCGCCGTGTGGCCGTCGTGGGCGACTCGGGGGATGAAGCCGCTTGCACTCATCATGTGCGCGATGGCCTCCGCGGCGTCGAGGTTGTCGTCGACGACCAATGCGCGGCGTTCGCCCGTTGATCGCAGCGTGGTCGGGCGAGGCGTCGATGCCAGCGGTTTCGGCGTGTCTGCGAGCGGCAGGCGGATCACGAACTCGCTGCCCTGCGCGGGGCCCGTGCTCGCGGCGGAGACCGTGCCTCCGTGCAGCTCGACGATGCGCTTGACGACCGTGAGGCCAATGCCGAGGCCCCCTCGCGACGGTGCAGGGCCCTGAACGAAGATGTCGAACACGCGCGGCAAGAGGTCTGGTTCGATTCCGATGCCCGTATCGCTGACGCTGACCGACGCCAGGTCGGCATCGCTATCGATCGAGAGGGTGATCGTGCCGCCGCGCGCTGTGTACTTTGCCGCGTTCGTCAGGAGGTTCGCGATCGCCTGGATCATGCGGATCCGATCCGCGAGCACGGCCACCCGGCGGGGCGGGGCGCCGAACAGCAGGCGATGGCCGCGCTCCTCGATCACCGGGAACGAGATGTCGATCGCCTCGCGGACCAGATCCATGAGCTCGCAGTACGTCCGGTCGAGCGCGATGTTGCCGCGCGTGATGCGCGAGACATCGAGAAGGTCGTCGACGAGGCGGACGAGATGCTGCGTGCTGCGGCGGATCAGGCCGCGCTCCTGCTCGAACTGGCCGTTGTCTTCGAGATCCATGAGGTTGATCGCGGCGACCATAGGTACGAGCGGGTTGCGAAGCTCGTGGCTGAGCATCGCGAGGAACTCGTCCTTGAGGCGGTCGTCCTCGCGGGTCTCGAGGTAGAGCCGCGCGTTGTCGAGCGCCAGGCCGACCTTGCGCCCGAGGTCCTCGGCCATCGCGAGGTCATCCTCGTCGTACGACCGCTTCGAGTCGATCATGCACAGCAGCAGCGCACCCAGCTTGCGCTCGCCCACCGCGATCGGCGCGACCATCCACGAGGTGACGCCGCTCGCGATGTACAGGTCGGCGAGCTCGGGGTCGCGGATGCGCGAGCGCACGAGGTCGGGCGTGACCGACGCTGCCAGCTGAGCGCGGCCGGTGCGCAGCGCGGCGCGGAGCCCGATGTCGGGCTCGCCGTGAGTCCGGTTGCGCTCGTGAATCGCCAGGATCTGCGACCGCCGGTTCGGGTCGACGTGTGTGACCGTCGGCGGGATCCCGCGACGCAGCTCGTCGTCGAGGATGATCGCGCAGCAGTCCGCGATGTGCGGGACGGCCTTGGACGCGAGCAGGAGGATCGACTGCGGATCGAGGGTTGCGAGCACGTTGTCCGATGCGGCGAGGAACTCGCTGCGGCGGTGGCGCATCTCGGCCGCTGCACGTGCGCGCTGCTCGGCCGCGTAGAGCCGGGCGCGCTCGATCGCCTGCGCCGCATACCAGGCGATGACCTCGAAGAAGGCGCGCTCGTACTCGAGCAGCTGGTGCGAGTGGTCGAAGTTGAGTGCGAGCCCACCAAGACAGCGGTTCTGGGCGACCAGCGGTAAGCACACGAGCGATGACTCACCGGCGCGCGAGAACACGCTGAAGATCTCCGGATAGCGCAGCTCCAGCTGGCGGCACGACTCGATCCAGACCGGTGCGCCGTCGCGGATCGCGTCGAGGATCGGCATCCGCACCGACCGATCGAGCGGCACGCGCTGATGAAGCTCCGGGCGCGGGCCGGTCGGACCGACGCTGCGGGCCAGCGTGACCGTGCCGCCATCTTCATCGACGAGCCACAGCCCGCCCGAGCGCGCGTCGGTCGCCGCCATGCCGGCGTCGACGACGCCCTCCGCGACCTGGGAGGGAGTGAGCGCGCGCGCGAGCGCACCGGTGAACGTGTGCAGGCGCTCGAGCCGCGCGACCGCGAGATCGGAGTCGCCGCGTACGCGTTCCTGGTCGGCTCGGCGCGCCCGCGCGAACGACGCTGCGCACTGCAGCGCGAACACGTCGAGGAACTCGCGATCGGTCTCGCGCAGGTCCCACGGTGCCGGCGCGCCGAGCCCGATCGCGCCGATGCACTTGTCGTTCTCGACGAGCGGGATGCATACGAGCGCGCCCCGGATGACCGGGACTCGGTCGAGGAGTCCCGGATACTGGGTGGCGAAGCCTTCGCTCGAGAGCAGGAAGATTGGCCGTGCGCCCCGAACACAATCGGTGAGCGGCAGCGGCGTGGTCATCGCGACCAGCCGGAACCCCGCGATCGCGACCTCCGGGTAGCCCAGCGAACCGACGAGCTCGAGCGTGGAGCCGGTGTCGTCGAGCAGGTAGATGCCGGCCTGCCTCGCCCCGACCGACTGCATGCCGAATGGCAGGAGCGCGCGCGCGAGCTCCTCGACCGATTCTGCGACGGTGCCCTCGAGCGCACGCGGGACGAGCGAGAAGAACCCGCGGGCGCGGCTGGCGGGCTCGGGGCCGCCGGTGAGTCGCACGAGCAGCAGGTCGTCGTCGAGAACGCTTGGATGCGCCGAGAACCGGCGCCCATCGAGCGTCCGGATCTGTACCGCGCCCCCGAGGCGCGATGCCTCGACGAGGCGCGCGTCGAGCGCCGCCGGCTCGGCGACATGCGCCAGCAGGGCGGTGCCCGCGAGGGCTGGCGTGGTCGTACGGAGTGCCTCCGCGGCGGTGATGGTCGCGCCGGCGACCGTGCCCGTGTGCGTGACGAGCAGGACCGGTTCGCGCAGGTGCGCGAGCATCCGCAGAAATGGCTCCACAGACCCCATGCCTCGACTGTCCAGCGCCCACGGTACCGCATCGCGCCGCCGGAGAACACGAACTGCGTCCGAGGACCGCTCCCGGACTTGTTCCAGCCCGCGTGCATTGTTGTACCGTCACGGGGGATGCGGGTACGTCGTGCCGGGCCGTCGCTGCTGCTACTGGGTGCACTCGCATACATGCATTGCGCGCCGGCGACGCCGCAGCTGCGCTCCGCGATCGACGAGGACATGCCGCAGGCGGCCGCGCCCTCCGTCGTCGGCGACGCGCCGCGATCGCTCGAGGAGCTCCAGCAGCGCATCACGAAGATCCTCGCTCGCGATCACATTGTCGGCGCGAGCATCGCACTCGTCGATCGCAATGGACCGATCTGGATCGGCGGTCTCGGCGTTCGCGATCGCGCGACCGGCGCGCCGGTGGATGGCGATACCGCGTTCCGCGTCGGCTCGCTCTCGAAGAGCGTGATCGCGCTCGGCGTGATGCGCCTGGTCGATCAAGGCAAGCTCGACGTCGACCGGCCGCTCCGCGAGATCCTCCCGGATGTCGAGATCGACAATCCGTGGGAAGCGGTCGCTCCGGTGACACTCGCGCAGTGTCTCGAGCACACCGCCGGCTTCGATGACGTGCGATTCAACGAGATCTACGCGAGCGACGAAGCCATCTCGGTGCGAGACACGCTCGCGATCAATCCGCGCTCGCGCAGAGTCCGCTGGAAGCCCGGCACCCGGCACGCGTATTCGAACGTCGGCTACACCGTCGCGGCGCGCGCCATCGAGGTCGCCAGCGGCGAGCCATTCGACGTGTACCTGCGTCGCGAGATCCTCGCGCCGATGGGCATCGTCGATGCCGACTTTCAGCGCACGAGCTCGCTGACGCCTCGCCTCGCGGTTGGCTACATGGGCCCGGAACATCAGCCGGTTGTCTTTCGCCCGTTCGCGCACCGGCCCGCCGGCGCGCTGCTCGCCTCGGCGAGGGACATCGGCAAGCTCGTGCATTTTTGGATCGTGCGCGGCGAAGGCTACCCGCCGATCGTCTCGCGCGCCGGGCTCGCGCGCATCGAGCACGGAGGCACGCTGCCATACCCGCGCGTCGACTCCGAGTACGGCTTCGCGAACTACGCCGACGTCATGCATCCGGTGATCGCGCGCGGCCACGACGGCGGCATGCCCGGCTTTCATTCGAGCTACCGCTACTTCCCGGATCTCGGGATCGGCTACGCCCTGCTGCTCAACGCGAACTACGCGTTCCGCGGTTACTTCGAGATCCGTGAGCTGATGTTCGCGTACATGACGCGAGGCCGGACCTTCGCGCCGCCGCCGGCACGCGCGACCACGACGACCGAACGCCCCGGTGCCGACTTCTTCATGTACGAAGCGCCTCCGATGTCGGCGTTCGGCTTCATCGACCGCATTCGCTCCGGCTGGAAGGTCTCGCCGATCGACGACGACGCGCTCCAGGTGACCGAGCTGGCCGGCCCGTCCTTTCGGCTCGTCCCGACCGCCGACGGCGGCTATCGCTTGCCGCGCAACTGCGGCAGCAGCGTGCGATTCACGACCAGCGCCGACGGCACGCCGATCATGTTGCTCGGCTTCACGTATACGGAGGCCGGTTCCGAGGTGGTCGCCTTCTTCCGGCTGGCCGCGCTCAGCATCACGATGGTGATGCTCATGCTCGCTCCGTTCTGGGCTCTGTTCGAGCTGTTGCTCGGCAGGTTCGTGCGCCGCCGCGTGCTTCCGCTCTCGCTCGTCGCGTGGCCAGCGCTCGCGGGCCTCTGCTGCCGTGCGATGCCGCGCCTGCTCGACAAGGCGTTCTTCGACGGCGTGATCGGCATCGTTCATCCACTGACGATCGGCCTGTGCGTGGCCACGATCGTCTTCGCAGTTTCATCGGTCGCAACGCTGGTCTCGTCACTGCGCTGGCTGACGCGTCCCGATCGTCCCGGCCTCGTCGCGATGCTGTTCCCGCTTGCCTGCGGCCTCGCATTCACCGCGTTCGCGGTGTGGCTCGACGTGAACGGTCTGATCGGGCTCCGCACCTGGGCCTGGTAAGGGGAGACCCGATACGGCTGCGTCGACTCCTCTTCCTCATCGACCGGCTCCGGGATGGCGACCTCGCGGGTGTCGTCGCGCTCGAGGTCGAACGTCTCGTCCAGCGTGATCGCGGGGGCCGTGTCCTGCTCCATACCCGGGACACACGCAGTCCGCTCGAAAACCCTGCAATGCGCGTGGAATCGAACGGTTACAGCCGGCGCGCGCGGGCGAGCAGGAGCTCGCGCTCGGCGCGGTTGGTCGCGAGGTCGGCGGCGCGGTGCAATTCGGTGCGGGCTTCGTCGAGCCGGCCGAGCTTGGCGAGCAGATCGGCGCGCACGCTCGGCAACAGGTGATAGTCGGCGAGTGCCGGATCGTCGGCGAGCGCATCGAGCACCTCGAGGCCTGCTGCCGGGCCGAGCGCCATGCCGAGCGCGACCGCGCGGTTGAGCTCGATGATCGGCGACGGCGCGACCTGCGTCAGCGCGGCGTACAGCGCGGCGATCTTCGGCCAGTCGGTTTCGGTCGCGGTGTGTGCGCGCGCGTGACACGCCGCGATCGCCGCTTGCAGCGCATAGGTCCCACGGGCGCCACCGAGCTGCTCGGCGTGGGCGAGGGCGTGCAGGCCGCGGCGGATCATCAATTGATCCCAGAGCGAGCGATCTTGCTCGAGCAGGAGGACCGGCGCGCCGGTGGCATCGCTGCGGGCGTGCAGCCGCGAGCCTTGCAGCTCGACCAGCGCGAGCAGGCCGAACACCTCCGGATCGTTGGGCGCGAGCCCGGCGAGCAGGCGAGCGAGGCGCTGCGCATCGGCGCATAGCTCTGGCCGCATCCAGTCGTCGCCCGCGGTCGCGGCGTAGCCTTCATTGAAGATGAGGTAGATGACCTCGAGCACCGACGCGAGCCGCTCGGCGCGCTCGGCCGCAGCTGGCACCTCGAACGGCACGTGTGCGTCGGAGAGCGTGCGCTTGGCGCGAACAATGCGCTGCGCGATCGTGGGCTCGGGGACGAGAAACGCGCGCGCGATCTCCGCGGTCGTCAGGCCGCCGATCAGCCGCAGCGTGAGCGCGACGCGCGCCTCGGTCGACAGGATCGGATGGCACGCGGTGAACACGAGCCGCAGCAGATCGTCGCCGATATCATCGTCTGGATCGCGCATGACCTCCGGCTCGGCAGCACGCCCGAGCTCCTCGTGTTTGCGCTCGGCGAGCTTGCCGTGGCGCAGATGATCGATCGCGCGTCGCTTGGCTGTCGTCATCAGCCAGGCTCCGGGGTTGTCGGGCACGCCTTCGGACGGCCAGCGCTCGAGCGCGACCACCATCGCGTCCTGCGCGAGCTCCTCGGCGCGCCCGACGTCGCGCAGCATCCGCGACAGTCCTGCCACGAGCTTCGGCAGCTCGATGCGAAAGATCGCGGCGATGGTGCGCTCGGCGTCGCTCACTGGACCGATTGCTTCAGTCGCTTCAGCTGTTCGATGTCGAACACCTGACGCAGCTCGACCTCGACCTCGTGCCCCGGATGGACCTCGGTGCCGAACGGGATCCGCTTGGCCCACTCGAGCGCTTCCTCTTTCGAGCGCACCTCGATGAGCCAGTAGCCACCGATCACTTCCTTGGCCTCGGTGAACGGCCCGTCGATCACCGTGCGCTTGCTGCCGTTGAACTTGATCTTGGCGCCCTTGTCCGTCGACTCGAGGCCGTTGAGGTCGAGCAGCACGCCCGCATTCCGCAGCTCGTCGTTGTACCGGCCCATCGCGGCCATCTCCTTCGGATCGGGCGTGCCGGTGTACGCGGGGGGCTTGACGATCATCATGAAACGCATCGCAGTCTCCTTGTCCGTTGTGTACTGGGGCGACGAACGAGGCGCGAGCGGATCGACAACCTCCGTGAAAAAAACTGCAGGCGCGGCGCTTGCGCGGATCCTGGCAGTGCTTTTGAGGAGTTAGCGTCAGCGGGTCGCGCGCACGAATCGCCCGCCTCGCCAGCGATACGTTCCGCGGCCGGCGCAGACGCGATCCATCGATTTGCGGTAGGCGCGGTCGGCACGGGTGCTGTCTGCGGTCAGGCGCGGAAGCGCGCGGCACGCATTGCGCCCGTCGGCATCCACGATGGTCGCGGTTCGGCCGCTGCGGTCGATGGTCAATTGCACCTTGATCGCGGGCAGAGACCCCGGCGGGAGATCGAGGTTCTCGACGGCGGCCCATGCCTCGAGCACCTTGACGACCTTGCCGGCTCGCACGACCCGGATGACCTCGCGCACGGCGATATCTGCGCCTTCGGTCGGGATCGATTCTTCCTCGCTGCAGCGCAGCGCATGTTCGGCAGGACTCCCGACGACGACCTCGACGCAGCAGCACGTGTCGCCGAGCCGCTTGGACGGGTCCTTCACGCCTCGCGCGGACAGCCAGGCCTGGGGATCATCGACGCCAGGCGCCGCATCCGCACTCCCGTCGGCGCTCCCATCGGCGCTCGCGTTTCCGCCGATCGCCGCGACGATCCCCAGCGCCAGAAGCCACCGCATGCGTCTTCGACAACACGGCCTGGCCGTTGGTTGCGAGAATGCGCCGAGGCCCGTGATCAGTGCGGCCTGGCCCACAATCGCCAGGAATAGCGGCGGATTCGCCCCGGTTGTCCGCGGGCATGACCACGCACGCATGGTTCGGTCTCGCGCTGATGGCATGTGGAACGAGCGGCACGACCGAGGTCGCGCCCGCAGCTCTGACGCGAGACACGCTGGCGTCGGTGAAGACCGAATTCAACGCGGCGTCCGATCGGCCGCGCGCGATCATCTTCTTCTCGTCCCACTGCGCCGCGTGCGATACGGGGTCGGCCGAGCTGCAAGCGATGCTCGACAAGCTTCCCGCGCCGCTGACGCTGTTCGCAGTCTGGGAGCCGATCGCGGCGAGCGACCCGCCGCCGACGAGCCACATGCTCGGGAACCTCAAGGACCGCCGCGTGCGGCAGCTCTGGGATCCCGCGCACATCTTCTCGGACGAGATGCGGGCCGCCGAGCTCGCGCATCCCGGATCGCCGCCGCAGGCGCGGACGCGCACCGACTCGCGACCGGACGGGATCATGTACGACACCCTCGTGGTGTTCGGGCCCGGTGCGCGCTGGGACGCGACGCTGCCGGCCGCCGACTATCTCGAGGTCGGGCTCGACGCCAAGCTCGACGAGTTACGCGCGCAGCTCGAGCGCTTCGCACGCAAGTGATCTCGCTCAGCCGAGCTGCGGGACCGTTTGCTTCCAGGCATCGAGCGCCTGGACGCGCGCGAACCACGACGCGATGTTCGCGGGCACGTCGATCTGGGCTCGCTCGGCGAACGCAAGCGGCGTCGCGATCGAGAGGTCGGCGAGCGTGAGCGCCTTGCCGCACACCCACTCGCGGTTCGCGAGGTGATCATCCAGCACCTTGAGCAGCGGCGTGACCAGGCGCGTGCCGCGCTCGAGCTCCTTCGGATCCGGCTCGCCGAGCCCGAGCATCTGCTTCACGACGCGCTCGTAGGTCGGGATCTGGATCGCGGGGGAGAAGTGCACGCCGTCCCAGAACAGCCAGTGGTTGACGTCGGCTCGCGCGTGGAGCTCCTGCGGATACAGCGTCTGCCCGGGCGTCTTGTCGGCGAGGTACATCATGATCGCGCGCGACTCCCATAGCGCGTAGCCGTTGTCCTCGAGCGTCGGCACCTTGCCGTTGGGGTTGAGCTTCAGATACTCCGGGCGCTTCTGCTCGCCCTTGCGCAGATCGACCATGACTCGCTCGAACGGGATACCGAGCTGGAGCGCGGTCATGAGTGCACGCCGCGCGTTGGGAGACATCGGATGAATGTGGAGCCGCATGAGCCATGTCTTTGCACATCCCGTCGTTGCGCGCACTGGCGCTGACGGGGCGACGTGGGCGCTCGCTCACTTCGGGGCGGGGCAGTGAACACGTGGGCGAAAGATGCGCCAGCGAGCCCGCGGCATCGCGTCGCATCCCCGACGACCGGCGAGGTCGCCGCATCATAGTGCTGGGAGCGACGCATGCCAAAGCCACCAGCGCAGAGCGACTTTCAGGTCGAGTCGCCGAACGTCGACCACGACAAGGACATGGCCGACAACGGCGCCGATCCACGCGCCGCGAAGGCCGTCTACATCGCGATCGCGGTGGTGTTCGTGATCTTCGTGCTGCTCGTCGGGATCGGGCTGCACATCCCGAGCGGCGGCTAGTTACTCGGTGATGACGGTGGAGGTGAACGTGTTCGCCTTCGCGACCACGCTGTGCGACTTGAACGTGCCGCCGCTCTTGGTCGCGTCGATCGTCACCGGGCCCGCGGGAATGTTGACCAGGAATGCCGCTCCGTCGGTGTTCGTCGACGGCCCGTGTCCCGGCCGGCCGTTGGAGTCGGAGTACTGGTAGGACCCGGCGGCGGGTGAGCTCGTGACCACCACGCCGGCGACCGGCATGCTGCTGGCGTCGAGGATCTCGGCGATGACGATGCCGTTGCTGGCCTGCTGCCCGGAGTAGAGGCAGAGCAGGTTGAAGTTTCCGGTCGTGACCAGGTTCGAGTCGGCCATCGTGTCGTCCGCGGCGAACGGCGCCGCCGGGAACGCGGCCGCATCCGTGTAGCCGGACTTGGTCGCGAGGATGTACGCATCGACGACGTGACCGCCGGTGGTCACCGACATCGAGTACGCGCCCTGGGCGTCGCTGGTCGCCGACGCGATCGTCGAGTCGTCGGTTCGGTTCTTCAGCGTGATCGTGACGCCCGCGAGCGGTGTCGAGGTGCTCGCTCCGTTGTCCTTCGCGGTTCCCGAGATCGTGATCATCGCGGGCACGTTCGGAGGCGCGTCGTTGAACACGCGTCCGTCGGCCGGGTTCGAGGCGTCAGCGCCGCCGCCCGGGTTGCCGCCGCTGCTGCCGCCGCACGCGGCGATCACGAGAACGAAGGAGAGGATCTTCATGCGCTGGAGAACAACAGCTTTTGGCCCGTTCTCCGACGAGCAAGTTCTTACATTCTCGTTGCGCGCGATGCGCAGCGACCTGCGCAGGCTGCGCGGTCATGCGCGCTGGATGCGCCGGCTTCCAAGCGGCGTCGTGAAGGCGATCTCGTCGACGACGCGACCCGTTCGCGCCGTCACGTCGGATACGACGAGGTACCGGACGTCGACCGCGTCGGCGCGCACCTCGACGATCGCGAGGCCGTTCTGCGTCGAGTCGGCGTGCAGGATGTGCGGGTTCGTCGCCATCAGATTCGCGTCGAACTGCGGGACGAGGTCGAGCAGGCCGAGCCCCTTGAGGATGACGTTCGACTCGATCGCCGCCTTCAGCTGGAGGTCGACCGTCGGCGCGCTGATCGCCGACACCGTGTACTCGACCGCGAGCGGTTCGGCATCGGGCGCGTCGAAGTCCGGGTAGAGCTCCGCCGCGTAGAAGCCGTGGAGGTCGCCGGAGAGCACGACCAGGTTATCGACCGCGCAGGCCTCGAGCAGCGCACGCCGCTCGGACCGAAAGCCATCCCACTGATCGGTCTTGAAGTAGAAGCGCTTGCGGAACATGTCGGGCAGCTGCGCCTGGCTCGAGAGGTCGACCACCATCTGCGCCATCGCGAGCGGGCTCGCGAGCAGCTTCCACGTCGCGGTCGACGCATTGATCGCTGCGATCGCCCACTCGCGCTGCGGAGCGCCGAGCATCGTTGGAGCGGCCGCTGCCTCGCGTGCGTCGAACACGTCCTTGATCACGAACGTGCGCGCGCCGAACGCACTGTTCATCTCGAAGTGGCCGATGTCGCGATCGATCGGACCTTCGGGCACCACGTCGTCATCGCGGTAGTAGCGCTCGTCGACGAGCACGAGCTCCGCATGACGTCCCCAGCGCGTGCTGCGATAGACCTGCAGGTCACTGGGAAAGCCCGCGTTCGGGTCGAAGGGCCGGCGCAGTGCCTGGTACTCGTAATACGCGCGCGTGGCGGCGGCTCGGCGCGCCGGGCTCTCCTCGGGGCCGCGGGCGTCGTCGAAGTCGGTCGCGTGATCGCCCCAGCAATCGTTCGCAAACTCGTGGTCGTCCCACATCGACACGAACGGGAATCGCGCGTGCACCGCTCGCAGATCCGGATCGGCGCGCACCTGGCGGTAGATCGCACGGTAGTCCGCGAGCGTCAGCGCGGCGCGCGTGCCCTTGATCGGATCGTCGAGATCGAGGCCGTCGGGGATGTCGATCGTGCGATCGGCGGGCCACGTCACCCCGAGGTGGCCGATCGTCTCGTAGATGTAGTCGCCGATGAACAGCACGATGTCGACGTCGTCGCGCTCGGCCAGGGCTCGCCACGCATAGAACCAGCGCCCGCCGAAATCCGTGCACGATGCGAGCGCGATCCGAAGCGGCACGTCGGCGTCGGGCGAGGGGGCCGTGCGCGTGCGGCCGGTCGGCGAGTCGCTGCCGCGCGCGGTGAACCGGTACCAGTACGTCGTCGCCGGGGCGAGGCCATCGAGCTCGACGCGCAGCGTGTGATCGGCGTCCTCGGTCGCGTCCTGTTCGCCGGTGGTCACGACGTGCTTGAAGTCGGGATCGAGCGCGACTTTGTAGGTCACGCGTTCGACGCCCGCCGTCGACTCCACACGCGTCCACAGCAAGACGGAATCGGGGGTCGGATCCCCCGATCCGACCCCCTGGGGAAACACCTCGTCGGCGCTGCAGCCCGGCAGGAGCGACGCGGCCGGCGCCGCGGCCAGGAGCTGCAGGAACGTGCGCCGCTTCATCGGCCCGGTACCGAGCAACGTTCGATCCAGCCGGCAATCGCGCGGGCCTTCGCGAGGTTGCGCGCGCATTCGTGCCGCCGCGGTCAACCCGTGGCCGGCCCGGCATGGACACCGGCTAGCCGGGTAGCCGCGCGTGGCTGGCTCGATAGTCCGAAGGGCTCGTGCCCGTCCACCGCTTGAATGCGCGCGAGAACGCGCTGGCGTCGGTGAACCCGACCGCGTGGGCGATCGCGGTGATCGGGGAGCTCGTCTTCAGCAGCGCGCTCGCGCGCTCGCGCTGCAGCGTGGTGAGCAGCTGTTCGAACGAGGTGCCCTCGTCGGCGAGGCGGCGCCTCAGGGTCCGCTCGGTCGTCTGCAGGCGCGCGGCGACGTCGTCGAGCGTGGGCAAACCGTCGGGGAGCAGCTCGCTGAGCGTCTCGCTGACCTCCATCGCGCTCGACTGCGGCTTCGCTCCGCCGCTGGCGGCCTCGAGCTGCGCGAGGATGAACCGCTCGAGGTGCGGATCGGCGGCTCGCGCCGGCAGCTCGAGCGTCTCTGCCAGCGCGACGATCGCGTCCTCGCCGGCGTCGTACTCGATCGGCGCGCCGAAGTGCTCGCGATACTCGGCGTCGTCGGCGATGCGGTGCTGCATGCGCACGGCGAGGATCTGCGCGCGGTCGGAGATCTGCCGCAACACGGTGGCGAACGAGGCCAGCACCTGCTCGTTCGCGAGCTGCGCGCCGAGTCGTCCGCCGGTCTCGCGCGACCACCGCACGACCACGCGGTTGCCCTCGGTGCGCTCGTGCCAGTGGCCGGAGTCGGTCAGCAGATCGTGGTGCCGGCACAACCGGCGGAGCGCGACGCCGAGTGTGCGGCTGACATAGAACGCGATGCCGAGCGTGCCGTAGCGATCGAAGCTCGCGCGACGTCCGACGCGAACCGGCAAGCTACGGCAGCCGCTCCCTGCGACCCCGAGCTCCCACACCGCGTACAGCTGCTCGATCGGGAGCCGCTCGGCATCCGGCTCTCCGAGCAGCGGCGTGAGCTGCGCTGCATCGGCGCCGTGCGCGATCGCTGCCTCGGCAACGGCGACGACAAACGCGCGCTGGACGGATGCGCCCACCGACCGAACGATATCAACCCCGCCTCGCGCTCCACGGCGCCCTCGACAATTTTCTCTCCGCGCCGCGATCGCCGTGCAATGCTAGATCCCAGGCCCCGATGCAGGATCGCCCCTCCGACACCTGTCGGTCCGTCGACACCCTGGCGCCGTATCCATGCGATCCGGCGGCCTCCGGCGTTGGCGCGCACGTTGCTCGGGGACAGGGGATGCGCACCGCTCTCGTCCTGCTCGTGGCGCTGGCGGCCACCCCGGCGGTCGCAGGCCACTCGCCCATCCGCGTCTGGGAGAGCACCGACAACGCCTCGGTCACCGAGGGCGAGACCACGCTCGACGTCGATCCCGATACCGCGTACGCCGCCGCGACGGACTATCCGAAGTGGTCGGCGATCTTCCCCGACATCGAGCGCGTCATCGTGACGAAGCAGCAAGGCGACGATGCGCGCGTGACGTTGATCCATCGCGACGGCAATCGCGACAACGTCCACTTCCACAACACGCCGCAGGCGCGGATGGTGTGGTTCGAGGACACCGGCGGCCACGCCGAGGTATGGGCGGAGATCGTGTTCGTCCCCGGCGATCGCGACGGCACCACGCGCGTGCGCTCGCGGCTGTTCGCCGACGTTCACGGCGTTGCCTCGCTCGTCGTCGGTAGCACGAAGGTTCGCATGATGCGCGAGCAACGCATCGCGAGCGACCTCACGCACCTGCACGCGTACTTCATGGCCCGCGCGCCCGGCTCGTGATTTCGCATATGCTCGCGCCATCGAACCGGGTCTCTCTGTCGCGCTGCTGCGACCGCTCGCGGAGCTCCTCGGGCGGCTAGAGGTCGACGCGCCCGGATTTCTCGCGGCGCTCGAGATCGACGAGGCGAGCGCGCCCGATACCTACGTGGCGGCGGTGCGCGTCGATCGGTTGCTCGCCGAGATCGCGGCGCGGCGCGGCGATCCGACCTTCAGCCTGACACTCGCTCGTGCGGCGGTGGTGCGGAACCTGGGACTCTTCGGTCACATGGTGTGGCTGTCGGGGACCGTGCGCGACGCACTCCAGCGCGCGGTGAAGTTCTTCGCGATGGTCACGCGGCGCACGACGCTCACGCTCGACGAGACCGGGGGCGTCGCAACGCTGCGCCAGCACGCGATCGCCGGGCAACTGCGCGGCGCGATCTTGACCGAGTTCCCGTTCGTGTCGCTCGCGCTGCGGGCCCGGTACGCGACCGATGGCAAGTTCGCCGTGCGCGCGGTGCGGTTCAGGCATGCGAACGCGCACGCGGAGGCCTATCGCGACGCGTTCGGCTGCGCCGTGACGTTCCGCGCGCTGCACGACGAGCTCGAGATCGAGAGCGCGATGCTCGACCTGTCGCTCGCGAGCGCAGATCCGATCACGTCGGCGGCGCTCGAGGCGCGCGCGGCCGAGCTGACGAGCGGCGACGGGGCGCGGAGCGCGTTCGTCGATCGCGTGCGGCGGGCTGCGCTCGCGATGCTGCCGGAGTCACCCTCGCTCGAGAGCATCGCGAAGCGGCTCGGCGTGAGTGCGCGCACGTTGCGGCGGCAGCTCGCCCAGGACAGCGTGACGCTGCGCGCCATCCTCGACGACGTCCGCCGTATTCGCGCCGACGAGCTCCTCGCGCGCGGCCTCGCGGTGAAGGCGGTTGCGGCCGAGCTCGGCTTCTCGGAGGCGAGCGCGTTCTCCCGCGCCTACAAGCGGTGGACCGGGCGAACGCCGAGCTGAAGGCAATCCAGTCACGAACTTGGCCCCCGAAGTCATCACGCGGGCGGTAGGTTCCGCGCGTGCGAACCCTGGCCATCCTCGTCCTCGCGGCCGCCTGTGGCGGCTCGTCTTCTTCCACGTCCGGATCCGGTGCGGATGCCGCGCCCGTCGCGACCCCTGCGATCCCGACGCCCACCGGTACCTGCCCGACGATCAGCAACGGCGACGTGATGTTCGCGCCCGCCGGAATGCCGCCGCGCATGGTGAAGCTCGAGCTGGATCCGGCCAAGGTCGGCAACGGCCCGCTGATCCTCTACTGGTACGCGACGGGCAGTAATCCGAACGAGGCGGCCTATGCCCTCGGCGCGACCCTCGATCAGGTCAAGGCGGCCGGCGGCATCGTGGCCGTGCCCTACGCCGATTCGACGGCGGGGCAGTTCGAGTGGTTCATCGTCAACAAGAGCACGAAGCTCGACGACTTCATGCTCGCCGACGAGATCGTCGGGTGCCTCGCGCAGGCGCACATGATCGACACCACGCACATTCACTCGATGGGCATGAGCGCCGGTGCGCTGCAGACCACCGCGGTGAGCTTTTTGAAGTCCACGTGGGTCGCCTCGGTCGCGACGTATTCGGGCGGCATTCCGGCCGGATACTCGGCGCCGGCGAGCGCGGACCCGGGGAACAAGTTCGCGGCGATGATCTTCGACGGCGGCTCGACCGACGACGTGTTCATGGTCGACTTCAAGGCCGCGAGCGAGGCGTACAAGGCGGCGCTCGATGCCGACGGTCACTTCACCGCGATCTGCGACCACAACATGGGCCACTCGATCCCGGTCGACGCCGCGCCGAGCGTGGTGAAGTTCTTCGCCGACAACGGGTTCGGCCAGTGGCCGTCGCCGTATCAGGCCAGCGGGCTACCGAGCGGCTTCCCGAGCTACTGCATGAAGTGACTGTTGATCGATGACCTCGGCGATCGCGCGGAGGAGATCGTCGGCGTCGAACGGCTTGCCGATGCAGCGATTGGGAACGCTGCCGAGCAGCTTCGCGCTCTGCGGCGTGAAGGCACCGCCGGTCATGAAGACGAAGCGCTCCTCGAGGCCCGGATAGCGGCTGCGTGCGGCCTCGTAGACGTCCATCCCGGTGACGCCGGGCATCATGAGATCGGCGACGATGACGTCGAAGCGGTGGGTGCCGAGCAGCGCGATGGCTTCCTCGCCGCCCGCTGCGGAAACGACGTCGTGGTCGTCGGCCAGCAGATCTTCGATCGCACGGAGGAGCGCTGGTTCGTCGTCGACGACCAGGACCCGCGCGCGCCCCGGCACGAGCGGCTGCGGGGTCGCGACGGCCGGCGCGGCGTCGCTGGCAGGCAGCGCGATGCGGAACGTCGTGCCCTGACCGGGCGCCGACTTGAACGAGATGTCGCCGCCGAGCTGCGTGACGATGCGGTGGCAGATGGCAAGGCCGAGTCCGGTGCCTGCACCGATCTCCTTGGTCGTGAAGAACGGATCGAACACGCGCTCGGCAAGCGCCGGAGCGATGCCCTGGCCGGTGTCGGAGATCTCGACCACCGCGCGCCCGGACTCATCGGTGCCGGTCGTCACGTGGATCACGTTTCGGTCGGCGTTGCCCTCGGCGATGGCGTCGCTGGCGTTGAGCAGGAGGTTGAGGAACAGCTGGCCGAGCCGGCCACGCGTTGCCCGCGCTCTCGGTGCGGGACCGAAGCTGCGGATGACTCGCGCCTTGGGACCGATCGCGTTGGCTGCGAGCGCGAGCGTCGAGTCGAGCATGGCCGGCAGATCGACCGATTCGTTCGGCTCGTCATCGGGGCGGGACAGCATCTTCAGATCCTGCACGATGCCGCGGACGCGCTCGGCACCGTCTTTGGCGCGCGCGATCGACTCGGCGATCTTTGCGGCGCGCGGATCGCCGAGCGCTGCCAGCTCGCGCGACGCCACCTCGAGGCTCGTGTGTACGTAGGCGAGTGGATTGTTGATCTCGTGGGCAACGCCGGCCGCGAGGCGCCCCAGCGATGCCATGCGATCGCCGAGCGCGAGCTGCTCGTGCAGACGATGGTGCTCGGTCATGTCGCGCAGCACGACGAGACGCGCGGGCGCACCGTCGAAATCGATGTTCGGTACCGAGTTCGCGAGGACTCGGCGGATCTGGCCGTCGGCGCGCAGGGTCCGGTATTCGTGCCAGCCGTCGGTGACGCGCGTCGATCGCGACCTTGCCATCTCCGTCGCGAGGGGCTCGCGATCTTCTTTCGGCGCGAAGTCGAGGATGTTGCGGCCGACGACCTGATCGAGACGTTCGAGCCCCAGGAGCTCGAGCGCCGCCGCATTCGCCCACGTGATGATGCCGGCGCGGTGGAGCAGCACGGTGTCGGGGAGCCGCTCGACGAGCTGCCTCAGCTCGT
>Ga0207683_10001775_pt1 | contig 19094 bp, 18 predicted proteins | sample KBSM73metaG_FD_184333 | JGI IMG/M metagenome (GOLD analysis project Ga0207683, IMG submission 184333) | Miscanthus rhizosphere microbial communities from Kellogg Biological Station, Michigan, USA - KBS M7-3 metaG (SPAdes) (version 2) | ecosystem: Host-associated > Plants > Roots > Rhizosphere >... | reverse complement strand
CCTCTCGCGGTAGGCGCATCCCCTGTCCTCTCCGGAGTCCGCGGCGGAGGCGCCCGCCCCTCTCTCGGGGGACGCGCGCGCACCGGCCGCCGCCCCCACCAGCGCCGAGGTGTACGGATGCTGCGGCCGGGCGAGGAGCGCGGTCGCGCTGCCCCGTTCGACGATGCGCCCGCGGTACAGCACCGCGATCTCGTCGGCGATGCGCGACACGACCGCCAGGTCGTGGGAGATGAAGAGATACGCGACGCCGGTCCGCTCGCGCAGGTCGAGCAGGAGATTCAGGATCTGCGCGCCGATCGACGGGTCGAGCGCCGACGCCGGCTCGTCGCAGACCACGAGGCGCGGCCGCGTCGCGAGCGCGCGGGCGATGGCCACGCGCTGCCGCTGACCGCCGGACAGCTCCGCGGGGAACCGGGGCGCGACGTCCTCCGAGAGCCCGACGTCCGTGAGCAGCTCGCGCACCCGCGCATCGAGCTCCCTCCCTCGCGCGAGCCGCTGGACCCGGAGCGGCTCCGCGACCTGGTCGCCCGCCCGCATCCTCGGGTTGAGAGAAGTCGCGGGATCCTGGAAGACGATCTGGAGATCGCGCCGGCGGCGGCGGAGCGCGGAGCCTTTGAGGGCGAGCCAGTCCGCGCCGTCGAAGACGACGGTTCCCGCGTCGGGCTCCGTGAGCCGCGCGACGATGCGAGCGGCCGTGGTCTTGCCGCTGCCCGACTCTCCGACGAGTGCGAGCGTGCGCCCGGACGGGACGGAGAAGTCGATTCCGCGCAGCGCGGCGAGGTATCCCGAGGCCCGGCCGAATACGCCCCGGCGCACGGCGAATCGCTTCTCGAGCCCGGAGGCGGCGAGGAGCGGCGCGCCTCCGGCGGGGGTCGGGTCGGTCACGGCGCCGGCGCGTGCAGGAAACAACGCGCTCGCGCGGGGCCCGCCGCGTACAGCGCCGGCGCCGAGACGTCGCACGGCGCGAAGCGGTCGGGGCACCGGGGGACGAAGGCGCACCGCGACGGATCTCGCTCGTCGGGGGTGGGCGGGGAGCCCGGGATGGTCTCGTAGCGGCCGCCCTGGGGCCGCGCGGCCGCCTCGATGCGGGGGGCGGAGCGCAGGAGGCCGCGGGTGTACGGGTGGGCCGGCCGGCTCATCACGTCTCTCGTCGGGCCTTCCTCCACGACGCGGCCCGCGTACATCACCAGCATGCGGTCGGAGCGCGGCGCGACGAGCGCCAGGTCGTGCGTGACGAGCAGGAGCGCGAGGCCGCGCTGGGCGCGCAACGCGTCGAGACGCTCGAGCACCCTCGCGGCGACCGTCGGGTCCAGCGATGCGGTCGCCTCGTCCGCGACCAGCAGCTCCGGCCCGGGCGCCAGGGTCATCGCGAGATACGCCCGTTGCGCGAGGCCTCCCGACAGGCGGTGCGCGTACTCGCCGAGCGCGGCCTCGGGATCCGGGTAGGCCGCGTCGCGCAGCGCCGCGATGGCCACCGCCTGCGCCTCTCGCGGCGAAACGTTCCGATGCACGCGAACGGCTTCCGAGATCTGAGACCCGATCGTGCGGACCGGGTCGAACGCGGCCCCCGGCTCCTGGAACACGAGACCGACCCGCGACCCGCGCCAGCGATCCCTCTCGGCCTCCGTCGCCGACGAGACGTCGCGGCCGCTCCACATCACGCGCCCGGTCACTCTCGCGCGATGCGGCGAGAGCCCCAGGATGGCGCGCGCGAGCTGCGTCTTGCCGCTGCCGCTCTCGCCGACGAGCGCCAGCGACTCGCCTCGCCCGACGGTGAAGGACACGCCGTCGACCGCGGCGAATGTCCCGCGGCCGGCCGGAAGCTCCACCCGCAGATCCTCCACGGCGAGCAGCGGCGCCCCGGGCTCCGGCGCGAACGCGGCGCTCATCCCTCTGGCTCCGGCGTTCGTCTCGCTTCCGGTCTTCGCTTCGCGCTTCCGGTTTCCGTTCCGGCGAGGGCCGCGCGCTTCAGGAGTTCTTCCGTACGGCCTCGAGATCCTTCACGCGGCGCACGACGTCGCGGTAATTGGCATTCAGCCCGTAGACCTCCTGGAACGTCTTGTAGGCCAGCTCCGTGTCGCCGGTGTCCTGGTACACGGACGCGAGGTCATACAGCATGCCGGCGGTCGCCGCCTCGTGGATGTGCGGCGTCTCGAGCCCCTTCCGAAACCACTTGATGGCCAGCTGCGGCATCCCCTTCTCGAGGAAGCAGTGGCCGAGCATGCTGCAGCACTCGAGCGCACGGCCCGCGTCCTTGCTCGCGAGCTGGAACTCGCCGATCGCCTCATCGACGAGGCCCATCTCCTTGTACGCGATTCCGAGGTTGTAGTGCGTCTCGTAGTCCTCCGCGGACAGCTGCTGCTCGACGCCCTTCTTGAACTCGCGGAAGATGTCCTCGAGCGACACCTCGCCCTGCGGCGCGGAGGAGACCTCGTCGGACCCCGCCGCGAGCGCCTCGTCGGAGAGCTCCTTCTCGAGCTCCTCCGCCAGGTTGAAGAACTTCTGCTCGTCGGCGAAGAGGTTCGCCTCGTCGACGATGGGGGCTTCGGGAGGAGCGGACGGCGCGTCGCCGGCGCGCTGCATCTCGTCCTCGAGAAGATTGCCGAGCTGCTCGTACGAGACGAACTCGGTGTCCTGGGGCGCCTGCGGCTCCGGCGTGGTGAGCTGCTGGAAGGCCGGCGGCGGGCCCGCGATCTCGGCGTCGCCCAGGTCGATCGCGTCGGCTCCCGCAAGCGCCGCTGCGGCGCGGGGGGCCTCGCCCGGAGGAGCCGCCGGTTGCCCGATCTCGAACTCCTCGAAGACGACCTCCGCGGGCGCGCCGCCGTCGGGCCGCCGCTCGGCCCCAGGCCGCCCGCTGGCGGTCGCGCGGATTCGCTCCGCGTCCGCGGGTCGCCCCGCGGCGGTGTACTCCTTCGCGAGCGATTCGATCTCGCGGGCGAGGCCGGGGTTCTCGGTCTCGGCGAGCAGCTCGACGAGCCGCTCGCGAGCCTTGAAGAGGTCCGGACGCTGCCGCGCGAGCGAGACGAGGCGCTCGATCGCCTTGTCCGTCAGGCCGTACTTCGCGAAGACCTCCGCCTCGACGATCAGCGTCTCGAGCTGCTGCTCGTCGCCCCCTGCGGCCGCGGCGGCCGGCGCAGCGGCGGCCGTCGGCAACGCCTCGGGCGCGGCATCGCCCGGCGCGGGAGGGGCTGCGGGCTCGTCCTCGACGTCGATGCCCGCCACGCGCGGCTGCGGCGCGTGAACGGACGCGCTGTCCTCGAGATCGATGATGAGCTCCTGGTACTCGGGCTCTTCGGCCGCGGCCGGGACGGGCGCCGCCGCCGGAGAAGGGGACGGGGTCGGGGACTCGGAAGGGGTAGACGTTCCGGTCTCCGCCGGCGCCGGCGCGGGGGCGACCGCCGAAACCTCGGCAACACGCGGCGCGGCCGGCGACGGACCCGCTTCGGGCCCGGGGGCGGCCTCCGCGCCGTGCGCGGCCAGCCACGCGGCGGCCGCCGGGTGCGCCGGATCCGCTTCGGTGGCGCGCTGGTAGTGCGAGCGGGCGACGGTCTCGTCCCGGCGCCGGTCGGCCGCCGCGCCGAGGGCGGCGTGGGTGCGCGCGAGCGCGGGACGGTTCCCCTCGGCCTCGAAGACCGATGCGAGCTTGTCGAGCGCCTGCGCGTGGCCCGGATCGGCCGCGACCACCGGCTCCAGGTACTCGGCGGCCCGCGTGAACTCGCGCCGGCCGACCGCCGCGTCCACGAGGGGCACGACGGCCGCGACGGCCTTGTCGAGGGCCATCTCCTGCAGGCGCAGGCGGAAGAGGAACATCCGGGGGGTCTCCGCGTCCGCGTCGAGCGCGAGCGCCTGCTCGGCGGTGCGGATCGCCTCGGCGCGCTGCCCCATCTCGAGCTGCGCCTCGGCGAAGAGCGCGAGGCTCTCGGGGGTTCGGGGAGCCGCCTTGAGCACCGCCATGGCGGCGTCGGTGTTCTTCTGCGCGAGCAGGGATCGCACCAGGTTGCGCTGCGTGTCGACGTCGTCGGGCGAGAGCTCGAGAGCCTTCTGGAAGACCTGCGCGGCCTCGTCGTGGGCCCCCCGCTTGAGGAGCATGTTCCCGATGAGGCCGTACTGCATGACGGCCTCGTCCTTCTCGTGGGCCGTCCGGTAGATATCCGCGAGCCGGACCTGGATGCGGAGGTCGGACGGGTCGATCGCCGCCATCTTCTTGTAGACGGCGATCGCCTCCTTGAGCCGGTTGTTCTTCTGGTAGTGGTCGGCGAGGACCTGGTACTGGCTCCGCGCGTCCTGGACGAGCCCCTGCTTGTGGTACAGGTCGGCCAGCTTGTCGTAGACCTCGAGCTGCGCCGGGTCGATCTTGTTGATCTTCTTGAAGATGGCGATCGCCTTCAGGAAGAACCCGTCCTTGGAGTAGAAGTCGGCGATCCGGGTGAAGTACGGGATCGACTCGGACGGCCGGTTCATGCGGACGTACAGGTCCCCGACCTTGTTCAAGGTCGAGATGTCCTTCGGGTTGTCCTCGAGGACGCGGAGATACTCCTTCAGGGCCTGGTCGAGCTTGCCCCGGGAAAGCAGCTTCTCGGCGGACTGGAGAACCTGGTCGCGGTTGACGGCCACTGTGAAGATTCTAACCGCGACGGCGCGCCGGCCGGGCTTCCGGGGGGTCCCCGGAGGGGTCGGGAACCACGCCCCGATACGTCAGGCGGTGCTCCGGACAGGGCCCGCACAGCCGAAGGGCCTCCCAGTGCTCGGGGGTCCCGTAGCCCTTGTGCTGTTCGAAGCCGTACGCCGGATGTCTCCGCGAGATCCCGTCGAGCAGGGAGTCGCGATGGACCTTCGCGACGACGGATGCCGCCGCGATCGACGCCGACAGGGCGTCCCCGTGAATCACGGGCAGCTGAGGGGTCCAGACGCCCGGAACCGACACGGCGTCCACGAGGAGGAAGTCCGCCGCCGGCGCGAGCGCGCACACGGCGATGCGCATCGCCTCGAGGCTCGCCCGCAGGATGTCCCGCGAGTCGATGTCGCGCGCCTCGACGACGCCGATCCCGAACGCGACCGCGCAGCGGCGGATCTCGCGGTCGAGCCTCGCGCGCGATTCCGCGTCGAGCCGCTTCGAGTCGTCGAGCCCCGGCAGCACGCAGCGAGGCGGGAGGATCACGGCGCCCGCGACGACCGGACCCGCGAGGGAGCCGCGACCGGCCTCGTCGACGCCGGCGATGCGCCGGAACCCCCGCCACGAGAGCTCGGCCTCCAGGATGGAGAGATCGCGCAGGCGACCCAGCTCCGCGAACAGTGCGGCCAGGGGGTCGGGGATCACGTCCGGGGCGGAGGGATCAGTCGGTCTGCTTCTCGGTGATGCGTGCGGCCTTGCCCTTGCGGCCGCGCAGGTAGTACAGCTTGGCGCGGCGGACGGCGCCCTTCCGTTCGACCTCGATGCGGTCGATGATCGGCGAGTGGAGCGGGAAGATGCGCTCGACGCCGATTCCACCCGAGATCTTGCGGACGGTGAACGTCTCCCGCACGCCGCCGCTGCGCCGCGCGATGACGACGCCCGCGAACATCTGGATGCGTTCCTTCTCGCCCTCGCGAACCTTGACGTGGACCCGGATGCTGTCCCCGGGCGAGAAGGCGGGTATGCCGCTCTTCAGTATCGGCTTCTCGATGTCCAGCAGGATGTCGGTCATGGCCTACCCAATCCTCTCCCCGGGGCGCGCGGGCATATGCGTGAGCCCGCGAGGACTTTCCGGAAAAACGGCGAATTCTAAGCGAAAGACCCCGCGTCAGGCAAATGCCCGGAAACGGGCGGACCCCTTCATCCCTCCCCTTCCCCGGGCTCCGGGGGACGCCGGGTCAGCAGGTCCGGCCGCTTCTCGCGGGTGCGCTCGAGAGCGCGGGCCCGCCGCCAGCGCTCGATCTTCGCGTGGTCGCCGCCGACGAGGACCTCCGGGACGGGCAGGCCGCGGAATTCCCGCGGCCGCGTGTAGTGCGGGTAGTCGAGCCGCTCCCGCAGGAACGACTCGTTCTCCAGGGACTCGGCGGCCCCGACGACCCCCGGCACCAGCCGCGTCACCGCCTCGGTGACCGCCAGGGCCGCGGACTCGCCGCCGGGCAGGACGAAGTCGCCGAGCGAGATCTCCTCGTCGTAGAGGCCCAGGTCGCGCACGCGCTCGTCGATGCCCTCGTAGCGTCCGCACACGAGCAACACCCTCTCGCGCCGGGAGAGCGCCACCGCCGACGCGTGGTCGAACGGGCGCCCGTCCGGGGTCATCAGGACCGTCCAGCCACGCGGCAGCCCGGCGGCATCCCGCCGCGTCTCGATCGCGGCCGCGAGCACGGGCGCCATCATGACCATCCCCGCCCCTCCGCCGTAGGGCTCGTCGTCGACCTTGCGGTGGCGATCCTGGGCGAATTCGCGCAGGTCGACCACGTCCACGCGAAGGCGTCCCGCGGCGATGGCCTTGCCGAGGAGGCTCTCGGCCAGGGGCGAGTCGAAGTAGCCCGGGAAGATGGTGAGGATCTCGATGTGCATGGATATATTAGGAGTCACTAATATGTCACGAGTGAACGCCGAGCCGTTCCTTCACAGATCCATCAGCCCTTCGGGCGGGTCGATCACGATCCTCCTCGCCTCTCTATCGACCTCGACCACGATCCCGTGCACGAACGGCACGAGCGCCTCGCGGCCGCCGTCCAGCGTCACCGCCAGGAGCGGCGAGGCGGGCGCCTTCTCGATCCGCGCCGCCGCGCCGAGCCGGCGGCCGGCCGCGTCGACGACCTCCCAGCCGGCGACCTCGTGGGAGTAGAAGAATCCCTCCGGAGGAGGGGTCGCCTCCCGGCCCGGGATCCAGAGCTCCCCGTCCTGCAGCGCGCGCGCCGCGTCCGAGTCGGAGACGCCCTCGAAAACGATCAGCAGCCGCCCGCCGTGCGCCCGAGCGGCCGTGATGCGCAGCTCGCGGGACTCGCCGCCGCGCCGCCAGGTGACCACGGCTCCGGCGGCGAAGCGCTCCGGAAAATCGGTGAGAGGCTGGACCGAGACCTCCCCCGCGAGCCCGTGCGGACGCCGCACGACGCCGACGAGGATCTCGTCCACATCAACCATCGACCGTCAACCATCCACCATCAACCCGGGACCGGACCCGGCGGGGCGCCGGGGCGCGCTCAGTCCCGGATGCGGATCATCACGCGCTGACCGCGCGCGGATGCGGCGGCCGCGACGAACGCGCGCAACGCGCGGACCGTGCGTCCCTCGCGGCCGATGAGCCGGCCGCGTTCCGCCTCGGGAACCTCGATCTCGTAGACGACGGTCTTGCCGTCGAAGGTCTCGAAGACGCGGGCCTGGTCGGGATGGTCCGCGAGCCGGCGGACGACGGTCTCGACGAGCTTCTTCATGCCGAGGCGGCGGGCGACGCGGCGGGCGCGGCCGGCGCCGGCTCGGGCCGCTCGAGCAGGGACCGAACGGTCGGCGACACGTCGGCTCCGAGCCCGATCCAGTGGCGGGCACGCTCGCGGTCGAACGAGAGCGCCGGCGGGTTCGGCACCGGATCGTACGAGCCGAGCTCCTCGAGCACCTCGGCGCGCGCGGTCGAGCGCGAGTCGGACACGACGATGCGGTAGTAGGGACGGTTACGGGCGCCCATTCGGCGCAGGCGGATCTTGAGCATGTTCTAGCGGTTCCCCCTCATGCTGAAAAGCGGGGCATTCTAGCAGAGGTCAGGTCCCGGGCCTGGGACCCCCCGGCATCATCAGCTTCGACATGTCCAGGCCGCGCATGCCCTTGCGGGCGGAGCGCATCATCCGGCGCATCTGCTGGTACTGCTTGAGGAGCCTGTTGATCTCCGCGACGGAGGTGCCCGATCCCCCGGCGATCCTCTTCTTGCGGCTGCCGTTCAGGACCTGGGGGTACCGGCGTTCCTCCTGGGTCATCGAGTCGATGATCGCCGAGACTCGCGTCAGCGCCTTCTCGTCCACGCTCTCCGGCTGGCGCAGCGCCTTGAACGCTCCTCCCTTCGGGAGAAGGTCGAGGAGGCCCTCGAGCGGGCCCATCTTCTTCATCGAGGCGAGCTGGTCGCGCAGGTCCTCGAGCGTGAACTCCCCCGCCGACGTCTTCTCCGCGAGCCGGCGCGCCGACTCGGCGTCGACCGTCTGCTCGACCTTCTCGATCAGGGTGAGCACGTCGCCGAGTCCGAGGATCCGCGACGCCATGCGGTCGGGATGGAACGGCTCGAAGTCCTCCGGCTTCTCGCCGACACCGACGAACTTGATCGGCTTGCCCGTCGTCGTCACGACGGAGAGCGCCGCGCCGCCGCGGGCGTCGCCGTCGGTCTTCGTGAGGATGATCCCGGTGAGCGGGAGCGCCTCGGCGAACCCGGCCGCCGACCTCACCGCGTCCTGTCCGGTCATCGCGTCCGCGACGAACAGGATCTCCTGGGGCTCGACGGCGGCCGCGACCTCGCGGACCTGCGTCATGAGCTCCTCGTCGATGTGCAGGCGTCCGGCCGTGTCGACGATGACCGTGTCGCGTCCGGTCTGCTTCGCCTCGCGCACGCCGTCGCGCGCGAGCGCCACGGGATCGGAGGCGCCGCTGCGGGAGAAGACGGGGACGCCGACCTGCCGTCCGAGCGTGATGAGCTGCTCGACCGCGGCCGGCCTCGCCAGGTCCGCCGCGACCACGAGGGGATAGCGCCCTCGCGTCTTGAGGTGCCTCGCGAGCTTGCCCGCGGACGTCGTCTTGCCCGAGCCCTGCAGGCCCACGAGCAGGATGACCGCGGGTTTGCCCTGGAGCGCGAGATCGGTATGCACGCCCCCGAGGAGCCCCATGAGCTCGTCCCGAACGATGCGGGTGACCTCCTGCGCCGGAGACAGCTGCTGCGTGACCTTCGCGCCGACGGCGCGCTCCTTGACCCGGGCGGTGAAGTCGCGGACGACCGGGAGCGCGACGTCCGCCTCCAGGAGCGACAGCCGGATCTGGCGCAGCGCCTGCTCGAGGTGAAAATCGGTCAGGTGACCTTCGCCCCGCAGCTCCTTGAAGACGCCCTGCATCCGCTCGCTGAGGCCTTCGAACACCCTTCACCCCCGTTGCGGCCGCGGCCGGCCGCGCAAGCCGAAGAATAGCCCGGCGCCGGGGCGCCGCCGAGCCGGCTTTGAGGTTGACAGGGGGCGGGCTTCCGGTATGATTCCGCGTCGATTTCCCCCGTCAGTATCGATTTTGCGCTTCCGCGGTGAGGGGCGCGTACAACAAGAAGGAGATGAGGGATATGAAGAAGGTTGTGACCCTGGGTTTCGCGGCGGTGGCGGCGATGGCGCTCGCTACGGGCTGCCAGAAGAAAGAGACGACCACCACCGAGACGACGACGACCTCGAGCGAGGCGCCCGCCGTCGTCGAGGAAACCGGCACGGCCGCGACCACCACGACGTCCACGTCGACCGAGACGACGGGCACGGGTACGACGACCACGTCGACGAGCACCGAAACCTCGTCCACGGCGCCGGCGACGACGACTCCGGCCAAGTAAGCGCTTCGCGACCGTCGAAAACGGCCCCCCCAAAGGGGGCCTTTTTCATTTCGGGTGACCGGCGACGGGAGCGCCCGGCCGTCACCCATCGCCTATCCCCCCTCACCTTCCCCTAGACTTCCTCCGTGCTCCCCCTCTGGGCGGAAGTCCTGCTCGCCGCGTTCGCCGTCACGGCGAGCGTCCGGGCGTATCGGCTGGCGCGACGCGAACGATTCCTCGCGGCACGGCTGCAGGCCCGCGAGCGCGAGAGCCACTTCCTCGGCGAGTCGCCGGAGCCCGAGCGCATCCTCGAGCACGCGTTCGCGGCCGCCTCCGAGATCCTTCCCCTGGCGAGCTTCGATCTCTACCGCGTGGATCGATCCGAGCGGATCTACGAGATCTGGTCGCTGCCGCCCGGCGCCGCGGAAGGCGCGACACGCCGGCCGACCCTCTATCGCAACCATCCCTTCCTCGGCTCGCGCATCGACACGAACGCGCTCCTGCAGTTCGCCGCCACCGAGACGGAGCGATCGTTCGCGCCCTCCGAGCTGCTGCCCGGGACGGCGCCCACGCAGCGTCTCCATCTTCCGCTCTACTCCGGCGACACGCTCGTCGCATACCTGTCGCTGGTCTCGCCCGAGGAGATCGACGAACGCCGCAAGGGCGAGATCCGGGCCCTGCTGGCGCCGCTGACCGCCTCGCTCCACGCATCGCGCAACTGGGAGATCGCGGTCACGGACGAGCTTTCCGGCCTCTTCGCGCGGCGGTATCTCGAGACGCGATTCTCGGAGGAGTGGGCCCGCGGCCTTCGCTACGGCACGTCCCTGTCCGTCGCGCTCTTCGACCTCGACCACTTCAAGCGCGTCAACGACACGCTCGGGCACGCCGCCGGCGACATCGCGATCCGCCGCTTCGGCGAGATCCTGCGCGCGGCCGTGCGCGCCAGCGACGTGGCGGCGCGCTACGGAGGCGAGGAGTTTGCGGTGCTGTTCCCCGAGACGCCGGCGCGCGCCGCCCGGGGGGTCGCGGAGCGCGTCCGCCGGTCGCTCGAGAACGAGGACTTCGTGTCGGGGCGGCGCGCGTTCCACGCGACGGTTTCATGCGGGATCGCGGACGCGTCGGGGCTCGGTCCCGACGACCGCGACCAGCTCTTCTTCCGCGCGGACCAGGCGCTCTATCGGGCCAAGGACGAGGGGAGAAATCGCGTCCGCCTGTGGACGGAGAAGAAGGCGGCGGCGGGTCGGAATTCGTGACGCGTACGCGTTACGCGCGCCGCGTGACGGCTCACCTCATCGATCGGCGGACTCTTCGCCAGATTCGCCCGAGCGGCGCCGGCACTCGAATGGACAGCGCGGGAGTGACGAGGCTCGCCAGCGCGTCCGCCTCCATCTGAGCCCAGCGCGAGTCCTCCGGACGGACGCCGAGCTCCGCGAGAAGGCGTCCGCGCTCCTGCGCCAGCGCGCGCAGCGGATCGGACGCCGGATTATCCGGTCCCGGCCGCGGCGGAAGGGGCGTCACGTCAGCCCCGCGGCGCCGAGGAGCTTCGACACGGGCTCGTCCCACGAGAGCTGCGCCGCGCGGCGTTGCCCGGCCTGTCCCATCTGGCGGAGGGCGTCCTCGCGCCCCCACGCCAGGCGCAGGGCCACGCCCATCGCCTCCGCGCGGGGCGCGACGACGAGGCCCGTCTCCCCGTCGCGGACGAACTCGAGAGGGCCGCCCGCGTCCTCGGTCGTGATCACCGGACGGCCGGAGAGAAACGCCTCGAGCGGGACGTAGCCGAGGTCCTCGCCGGATGCCGTCACCGCCACGATGCGCGCGTTCGCGTAGAGGGACAGCAGCTCGTCGTCGCCGACCGCGCCCGCGAAGCGCACGCGGCCGTCCACGCCGAGCTCCCGCGCCCGCGTCCGCAGCCTCTCCTCCTCCGGGCCCGTCCCCACGAAGACGGCGCGCGCCTCCGGCGCGTGTACGAGAGCGTCCAGGAGCAGCCCCGGCCTCTTCCACGGGTCGAGGCGGCCCACCCAGAGCACCGAGTCGCCGAGCGGGCCCGACCGGTGCCGGCCGGCGAGGGGCGGCGGATGGTAGAGAGGCTCGCTCGCGATCCCGTTGAAGCGCGCGAGCCGGGCGGCGACCGTGCGCGAGTTGGCGAAGATCCGGCGCGCCTCCGTCAGCCCGACGCGGTCGATCTCGGCGATCACCTCGCGCAGGCGCCGGTCCTCGGGCGCCGACGTCAGGTCGCTGTACTCCGTGCCGAACTGGTCGTACGCCTGCCGGTACTGGTGGATCAGCCAAACGACCTTGTTCGGATGGCGGATCGCATAGCTCGGGAAGCGCGTCGCGATCACCGCGTCCACCGGCCGGCCTCCGGCCTCGCGCAGGTCGAGGCTCCTCCAGGCGGCCGCGCTGCGCACGAGATCGAAGCGCTCGCGCTCGCAGAGAGGGAGGGTGACGAGGTCCGCGTCGACGCCCCGCGCGCGGAGCTCCTCGGTCAGGCGGCGGACGTGCCGCTCGGCGCCGCCCTGCGAGAACGGAGTCTGGACTCCGAGGACGAGAACGCGGCGGGTCTTCAACGATCCGCGTCGGGCGCGCGCCCGATGACCGCCTCGGGCGCACGCCCGATGACGGCATAGTCCTGCGGCGCGAAGAGAAGCGCGTTGAGCTTCCGGTCGTTCTCCGTCTTCTCCTCCAGCCTCCGGTCGGGGCCGAGCGGCGAGCGGAACACGACCCGCAGGTCCGTGAGGCCGGCCGCCTCGGCGAGGAAACGGAGGGCGTCCGGCGGGACGGGTCTCACGTGCGTCGGGTCGAGATAGAAGGCGCGGAGGGCGGAGAGCGAGTCCGAGTTGATCGTCTCCGCCACGAGGACGCCTCCCGGCGCGAGCGCGCGGCGCGCCGCCTGGAGGAAGCGGAAGATCTCCGCCGGCGTCCAGTGCTCGACGAGCTGGAACGCGGTGACCGCGCCGAGCGAGCCCGGCGGACGCGACTCCAGGTATCCGACGGCGTCTCCCTCCTCGACGGAGAGGCCCTCGCGGCGCAGCGCCTGGACGGAGACGGGATTCGTGTCGACGCCGGCGGCGGGAATCCCCTCGTCGCGAAGCAGGCGCAGGAGCTCGCCCCGGCCGCAGCCCGCGTCGAGGACGGGTCCGGGCACGCCGCGCAGCGAGTCGAGGTAGAACCGCTGCGCCCGCGAGATCTCGTCCGGGCTGCCGCGGAACCGCTCCTCGAAGAGCGCGTAGACGCCGGCGGGCAGCGTGGCGGCGACGGGTGGAGCGGCGCCCGGGACGGCCGGGGCGCCGGTGGCGCCGCGGGGGGCGCCGGAGGGTCCGGCCGATTCGACCAGCGTCAGCCGCGACTCCTGGATTCCGGCGCGCCGCGACAGCTCCTCCAGCCGCCGCGCGGCCTCGGCCCGGAACCGGTCGACCGAGTCGGAGAGCGCCGAGCCGGCGGAGAGCGACAGGGCGTTGAACGACGACTGGTTGCGCCAGAGGAACCGCATCGCGCGGATCGCGCCGCGCTTGATCGCGGAGAGCGGGGCGCCGGCCGGGACCGACGGGGTCATGACCTCGGAGGCGCGGCGCAGCGCAGAGCGCGCTTCCGCGGCCGCGGGATCCGACGGCGTCTCCTCGCGCCCCGGCTCCGGGGCGGCCTCGGCGATCGCCGCGCGGATCTCCTCCGCGAGCTGGCGCTTCAGGTCGCTCAAGCTGGGAAGAGGCTATCAGGAGCCGGGAACGGCGCCATCGTCGGCCGGAAGTCCAACCGGCCGCGGCGAGGATCCGGGAGAGCCCGCGCCCCGCGTCCTATGTCGCCGCGCTCGTCTGGGCGGGCCGGGGGGGCGCCGGCTCGCCTCCCTCCTCCTCCGCGAACTCCAGGAGCGCCAGGACGAGCGCGAGCAGCACGGGCCCGAGGAACAACCCGATCATCCCGAATGCGGCGAGGCCTCCCACGACGCCGAAGAACGCCGTGAGCGTCCCGACCTCCGCGCGGCCCGAGACGAGGGCGGGACGCAGGAAGTTGTCGGCACTCCCCGCAACGACGACTCCCCAGACGAGCATGAAGATCCATTTCCACGCGACCCCCTGCGCGAACAGGTAGATCACCGCGGGCGCGACGACGAGCGCGGTGCCGACGAACGGCACGAACGAGGCGACCAGCGCCACGACTCCGAAGACGATCGGCGACGGGAGACCGGTGATCCAGAACGCGACTCCGATCAGAGTCCCCTGCACGAGCGCCGTGACGAGCGTGCCGAACACGACGGCCCGCGTGACCTCCTGGAGGTGCTGTCTCAGCCTCTCCTTCCGTCCGGTCTCCATGGGGATGAGGCGCACCGCGCGCGCCGCCATCCGGTCCCCGTCGCGAAAGTAGAAGAAGAGGATGAACAGCATCAGCGTGATGTTGCCGATGACCCCGAAGGCGCCGACCAGGACGCTGCTGGTGTGGGCGAGCAGGAACTGCACCACGGTCTGGACGCCGTGGAGGAAGGACGACTGGATCTGGGCGGCGCTGACCGGGGAGTGCTGCTCCACCCAGTCCACGACGCGGCCGAAGACGGGAAGCCGGGTGAGGTCCTGCGGGGAGTGGATCTCGTACTCCTTCACGACTCCCCCGAGGCGCTGCACGAGCTCGACCGCCTGGCTCCCGAACGCCGCCGCGATGCCCACGGCGGGCAGGACGAACCCGAGGCCCACGATGACCGTCAGGAGGGTCGCGGAAAGCCCGATCTTCCCGCGCACGGCGCGGCGGACGCGAAGGTTCAACGGGAAGAGGAGGAACGCGATCAGCGTCGCCCAGAGGATCGGCCCGAAGAACGGCTCGAAGACGCGATACAGCAGGTATGCGAGCAGCGCCACCGCGGCCAGCGCGAAGACCCGGGACGAGAACCGGTCGGGCGCATTCACTTGCGGGCGATGCTAACAGCAGAGAAACCCGCGCCGGCGCGGCCCGGTTCCGATTCGCCGGAGGTAGCATCGGCCGATGCCCTCGGAACCCTCTCCCGACCGGCTGCTCGCCCGGAACGTGCTTCACGAGGAGGCGCGACGCCGCGGCTTCACGCGGTTCGGCATCGCGGCGGCCGCCGCGCCTCCTCGCTTCGAGGTCTTCGACCGATGGCTCGACGAGGGCCGCCACGCCGGCATGCGCTACCTCTCGGAGACGCGCGAGACGCGCCGGAGTCCCGAGAGCCTTCTTCCCGGCGCGCGCTCGGTCGTCTGCCTCGCCGCACCTCACGCCTCCGGCGCATGGACGGCGGCGGACGGATCGCGATTCGCGCGCTACGCGCGGGGCGACGACTACCACGGCACGCTCCGCAAGCGCGCGCTCGCGGTCGTCGCCGCCGCGCGCGAGCGGCTCGGGGAGGGGTGGGCGCATCGCGTCTGCGTCGACTCGACTCCGATCGCGGAGCGCGCCTTCGCGGCCGCCGCGGGCCTGGGGTGGATCGGGAAGAACGGCTGCCTGATCGACGCGGAGCAGGGCTCCTACCTCCTGCTCGCCGAGATCCTCACGGACCTCGACCTGCCCGTGGACGAGCCGGCCGCCGAGCGCTGCGGCGCCTGCGTCCGGTGCCTCGACGCGTGTCCGACGGGAGCGTTCCTCGCACCCGGCGTGCTCGACGCGGGACGGTGCATCGCCTACTGGACCATCGAGCACCGTGGGCCTCTCCCCGACGAGTGGAAGGAGCGGATCGGCGAGCATGTGTTCGGCTGCGACGTCTGCCAGGAGGTCTGTCCGTGGAACCGCCCGCTCGCGGCCGGCGAGGCCGCCGCCGGGCACTCCCACGCCGATGCCATGCCCGCGCCCGCGCGAGCCGAGATCCTCGTGATGGGCAAGGGCGAGTGGCGCCGCCGCTTCGGAGCGACCGCGGTCAACCGCGTCGGCCGGCGCGGCCTGCAGCGCAACGCGGCGGCCTCCGCGGGCGCGTGCCGCGACGCGGCATGCCGCGGCGCGCTCGAGGGAGCGTCCGGCGTCGCCGACCGGAACGTCGCCGATGCCGGCGGCTGGGCGCTCGGCCGGCTCGACGCTCCTTCCCTGTAGACTCCGCACGCCTTCGAAAGGACTCGCTCCATGGAGCCGCAGATTCTTCTTTACGTCGTCGCGTTCGTCCTCTCGTGCGCGTTCTCCGCCTTCTTCGCGGGGTCGGAGACCGCGCTGGTATCCCTGGGACGCATCGACCTCCAGGCCATGCGCGAGAAGGGCGACCGAAGAGGAGCGCTCATCCGGAACCTCCGAGCCAATACCTCGCGTCTCCTCGCGGTCATCCTGATCGGGCAGAACCTCTTCCTGAGCGCCGCGTCGGCCTCCGCGACGACGATCTCGGAGAAGTGGTTCGGCGCGAAGTACGGCGTGCTCGCCGCGGTCATCTTCTCGACGCTGACGCTCTTCATCTTCGCCGAGATGATGCCGAAGGCGATCGCCGCCGCCTCGCCGGCGCCCATCGCGCGGGCGGTCGCCGTTCCGCTCTGGTGGATGGTTCGCGTGCTCTCGCCCATCGCCGAGGTCTGCGTCGGCCTGACCCGGGGCGTTCTGAGGGTCCTCGGCGTGAAGGAGGTGCGGCCGGCCCTGACGGAAGAGGAGCTCAAGAGCGTCTTCAACCTCGGAGCCGAGGAGGGAGTCATCCACCGGGAGGAGAAACGCCTCCTCCACAACGTCATCGAGTTCGGGGACAAGACGGTTCGGGACCTGATGATTCCGCGCACGAAGATCGTCGCCGTGCCCGAGACCGCGAGCTTCCTGGACGTGAAGGTGCTGCTGCGGGAGCACAAGTTCTCGCGCCTCCCCGTCTACCGGGGCTCGCTCGACAACGTCGTCGGCATCCTTCACGCGAAGGACCTCTTCGACCTGACGGACGCGGAGGAGCAGACCTTCCAGCTCGCGAGTTACACCGACTCGCCCTTCCTCGTTCCGGAGTTCAAGCGCGCGGAGGACCTGCTCGGCGAGATGCGCCGGCGCAAGACGCACCTGGCGATCGTCGTCGACGAGCACGGCGGCACGGCGGGCCTGGCGACCCTCGAGAACGCCGTCGAGGCGCTGCTCGGCCAGATCCAGGACGAGTACGACGAGGAGAAGCCGGGCTTCGAGCCCGCCGGCGACCGCGCCTTCCTGCTCGACGGCAGCCTGCGCCTCGACGACCTCGAGGAGCAGTTCGGCATCTCGCTGCCGCGCGACGAGGCGGAGACGATCGCGGGCCATCTGATGCTCCGGTTCGGCCGGATCCCGCGCAAGGGCGAGCGATGGAAGGGCCGCTTCGCGGATTTCGTGATCGAAGACGCGACGCCGACCGGGATCCGCAAGGTCCGGATGATTCTGCCGGAGAAGAAGAAGGAAGCCGGGGGATGAGCCAGCGAACGGTGACACTGATCCGCGGCGACGGCATCGGGCCCGAGGTTTCGGACGCCGTCGTCTCGATCCTCGAGGCGGCGGACGCTCCCATCGCCTGGGAGGAAGTGGTGGTTGGCCGTGAAGCGGAGAAGGCGGAGGGCGATCCCCTTCCGCCGAAGGCCATCGAGTCCGTGCGCCGGAACCGGATCGCGCTCAAGGGACCGGTCGGCACGCCGGTCGGCAAGGGATTCGCTTCGATCAACGTCCGCCTCCGCAAGACGCTCGAGCTTTACGTCAACCTGCGCCCCGTGCGCAACGTGCCCTCGATCGAGAGCCGGTTCACCGGCGTCGACATGGTCATCGTCCGCGAGAACACGGAGTCGCTCTACAGCGGCCTGGAGCACACGGTGGTGCCCGGGGTCGTGGAGTCGCTGAAGATCATCACCGCCGCGGCGTCGACGCGGATCGCCAAGTACGCGTTCGAATATGCCCGCCGGCTCGGCCGCAAGCGCGTGACGGCCGTCCACAAGGCGAACATCATGAAGCTCTCGGACGGCCTGTTCCTCGAGTGCTTCCGCCGCGTCGCCGAGGATTTTCCGGACATCGCGGCCGACGACCGGATCGTGGACGCCGCGTGCATGCGCCTCGTCATGCAGCCGGAGACGTTCGACGTGCTGCTGACGGAGAACCTGTACGGCGACATCGTGTCCGACCTCGCCGCGGGCCTCGTCGGCGGGCTCGGCGTCGTGCCGGGCGCCAACATCGGCGCAGACGCGGCCGTCTTCGAGGCGGTGCACGGCTCCGCGCCGGACATCGCCGGGCAGAACGTGGCGAACCCGACGGCACTCCTCATGTCCGCGATCCTGATGCTCCGGCATCTCGACATGGAGGAGATCGCCGCGCGCGTCGAGACGGCTCTCCTGGACACGCTCCGCGCCGGTATCAAGACGCCGGACGTGGGCGGGAAGACGGGGACGAAGGAGTTCGCGAGGGCGGTGGGCGAGAGAGCGCGGGGCTGAAAAGCCGGAGCCCGCAAGGCAGCACCACGCCCGCACCCCCTCTCCCCACGCGGGAGCGGGGGGAGAGGGTTGGGGTGAGGGGGGCGAGCGGGCGCGCGCACGAAAATCCGGAGGACGAGCCCGCGAGTCCCGCGGCGACTAAGTCGCTTACGGAAAGCAGCAGGCCGCGAGTCAGGCCCGCGCCTTCGATGGGGTCAGGCCTGGACTCTTCGGAGCTCAGGTCGCAGTGGAGCATGGTCGAGCTCGCGTCGTCGCTCCGAAGAAGCCCACGCCTGACCCCGAGCACGGCATCCGGTGATCGGCAGCATCGCTGACCGGGCCGTCCGTCTCTGTAGGAACGTCAGTACAAATCCACCTTCGGGATCATCAGGGCCCTCACCGCGCAGTTTCCCTGGATCCGGGCCTGGCAGCCGAGCCGCTTGCCGTTACCCATGTCGTACGCGAGCTCCTGCGGGTTGACTTCCGAGAGGTTCTCGCCGCCGACGACGACCTCGAACCGGCACGTCGAACACGTGCCGTTGCCGCCGCAGACGTGGCTGATCTTGACTCCGAGGTGGAGGGCCGCGTCGAGGACCGTCGTCCCCGGGTCGACGTGCCCAGCCTTCCCCTCGTTGACGAAGACGATCGTGGGCATGTGAGAATCGCGGGTTTGCGAAATCAGGGTAGCACAGCCCCCCGCCGGGGCCGCCATCCGGGCACGGAAGACGAGCAGCTCTGGTTCGGCCGGGCCTTCCCGGTCGCCGAGACGTTCGGCCGGCGCGCGCCGCTCGAGGTGGAGATCGGGAGCGGCAAGGCTCGATTCCTGATCGAGTCCGCTCGCGCGTGCCCGGAGGCGGACTTCCTCGGCATAGAGCGCGCGCTCGCCTACTACCGGCTCTGCCGCGACCGGCTCGAGCGGCTCGCCCTTCGGAACGCCTTCGTGGTGCGCTCGGATGCGAGGATCTTCGTGACGACGGCGCTGTCCCCCGCGTCGGTACGGGCCTTTCACGTCTACTTCCCCGACCCCTGGCCGAAGAAGCGGCAGAGGAAGAGGCGCCTGCTCGACGGCGTCTTCCTGGAGACGCTCGCCTCGCGGCTCGAGCCCGAAGGAATCCTGCGCATCGCGACGGATCATCCCGACTACGGCTCGGGGCTCGGAGCGCTCATCGCCACGGTGCCGGGGCTCGAGGTCATCCCGTGGGAGACCCTTCCCCCTCCTCCTCCGACCAATTACGCCTTGAAGTACGAGGAGGAAGGCCGGCCGATCTGGCGGTTCCTCGCGCGGAAGGGTGACGAG
>Ga0207683_10001773_pt1 | contig 19109 bp, 17 predicted proteins | sample KBSM73metaG_FD_184333 | JGI IMG/M metagenome (GOLD analysis project Ga0207683, IMG submission 184333) | Miscanthus rhizosphere microbial communities from Kellogg Biological Station, Michigan, USA - KBS M7-3 metaG (SPAdes) (version 2) | ecosystem: Host-associated > Plants > Roots > Rhizosphere >... | reverse complement strand
GGTGTACGGCATCATCGGCGGGTTGGCATCGGTCTTAGCCATGTCTATGCGTTCCCCGGCCACGCAGGCCGTTGCTCATAGTTCGGAGACATCGTCACGTCGGCTAGCCCTTCTTCACCAAGGGACGGCCGTAGCTGCTGGTCTCGATCTCCTTCGGGGCCGACTCGGCGCCGCGCTTCTGCCACCAGTTCCACATGAAGATCAGCAACCCGAAGAAGTAGATGTGGATCAGCACGACCACGATGTCGCGCAGAGCCTGGTACTGCAGCGTGATCGGGTTCCAGCCGCCGGCGGTCTGTGGCTTCAGGATGCCGCCGGGCCCGTAGATGATGTAGGTGCGGTTCCAGCCGAGGTCTTTGTCGGCGTGGCTGATCCATTGGTGGGGCACGACACCGAAGGCGAGGAACATCACGCCGAACGCGTACACGGCGCCGATCATCGCCTCGCCCCACGACACCGGCGTGCCGCGCGGGCGACGCTTGCCGTACGGGATCGCCACCAACGTCAGCAGCGTGGCGGCGACCAACGAAACGAGGAACGCGGTGTTGGCGCCTGGTATCACCCAGTCCTGGCCAAACCAGTTGAAAGCGATCATCTCGCTCGTCGTGACCTTTCGCGTTCGTTCTCGTTGGTGCGGGCACTCATGCCGATTGGTTGCCGGCTCGTGAACGCTCGCACGAAGTCGTGACCTGCACTGTAGTCGGCTGCCGCGCCAGGTCGGCATCCTCGGCCATCCAGTCTGCCCATGGATGCCCGCTTGTGAAAAAGAGAAGCGGACGCGCCCCGGGGGATCACCTCCGTGCTCGCGGTCGAGACCAGCGACGCCAGATCCCCTTCAGCGAGTTCAATGGGAACGAGATTGAGATCGCTTGCCCGTACCGCCTTCACCACGGCGGCAAGGTCGCCTGGCGCACCGGGGCTGCCTTTTTGCAGAGCAGCGTTCACAATCCCGTAGGTCGGGATCAGCTTCGCCTGCACGCGGACTTCGTCGTCGAGCTCGACCCGAACGCGCTGCGAAAACTGTCCTCCGGGCGACCGCACGTCTATTGAATGATCGCCCCGGCACACGTCGCGAATCGGCGTTCCGGCGGTACCTCGTCGTTCGCCGTCAATCGAAACGACCGCGTTTGACTGGTCAGCCGTCACCGCGATCGTTCCGAACGCGCGCCTCAGCGAGACCTGGTCGTAGTAACGATCGGGATCCCACGCCAGGGGATCCGCAGCGGCCACTCCCTTCCAGATCTCCAGTGGCGGCACCATCAGCTCGGCTGTCGTCGAAACAAAACAGTCCTTTTCCATTTGCAGTCGATACGGCGTCGCCCTGGGAACGATGCCATCGATGACCAACATCTCCGAGCGTGGATCTCCGTCCGAAGCGGCTTGAGTCGTTCCTTTCAGTTCGCCGTCAATGCGCACGCTCACTCCGGTCGGGATGGTCCGTACGCGCAGCACGGCAGTCGTGCGTCGTAATTCGATCGGAAGACGCTGCGCTTTGCCAGGTCGCAGCTCGACCTGTTCGGTCCGCGTTTCGTAGCCGATTTTGCGAGCGGTTATGCGGTATGAACCAGCGGTCAACCACTGCGAGCCGATTCGCGCGGCGGTCTCGGGGGAAGTCGCTCCGTCTTTTGCGAGGACGACAATCGCGTCCTCCGGAGTGAGGGCCACATCCAGCGAAGCCAGCGTTGACTTTCGTGTCTCCTCGAAGACGTTCATGATTCCGGGGGACGGCGCGGCAAACACGTAATTCGGATCGATCTGGAGCAATGCCGTGAAGTCGATCGTGGCATTCGGGCGGTCTCCGGTCTGCAGACGAGCCAACGCCCGTTTTTCGTACGCCTCGATCAGCAGTTTTCCTGAACGTGCATCACCTGGGCCCGCCTCCAGCCGCTGAATGAGTTGAGTCAGTGAGACGATGATTTGATCCCAGTCGCCGGCTGCCGCCAGTCGCTCGGCGGCAATCAACTCCTGGGGACGCTCCGTATCCTGTCCGGCGACAGGCACCGCGATTGTTGTGATGATGGCCAGCACAACAACCGCGAACGTGCACCGGAGAGAAAAACGGCGTGAGTTCATGTTCGTCCTGTCAGGAGGCACAGTCACTGGAATACCTGGAGGCGCTCCGCATCCTCGTCGTAAACGTACAGCCGGCCGGCGGCATCCACGTGGAAAGCCGCGGCCGTTCGAAACGCCCCGGCGGCCGAACCAGGCGCGAACACGGATAGAAATTCACCGGTCGGAGCGAAGATGACAACCGAATCACGCTCGAGGACGTACAAATGCCCGAGCGGATCAAATGCCAAGTCTATCGGGCCGCGAAACATGTACCCTGGGCCGGCCGCAGGTATCGGACGGGTTTTTCCATCCGGAGCAATAAGCAGCAGGGCGCCCGTCTCCCGTTCGATCGCCGCAGCTTCTCCCAGCGGCCCAACAGCAATGCGCGCGGCGTCTACAAGTGCGAGGCGCGACTGGTAGCCGCCACTCATCGAAACCCGGTGAACGGCTTTCGTGCGGCGGTCAGCGATGAGCATCGCCTCTCCGGATACGACGGCGCCCGCCTGAATATCTGGTTCACGTTGCCGGTTCTGGTCGGAAATGGCAATCGATACGAGCGCGTTCGTGCCTTCCCGAGTGCCGCGTTCGTAGAACCAGATCGGAACGTCGCCATGCATCGCGAGACCTCGGAGGTCGTTGGTCGGTTCCTGGCTGACGATCCCGCCCGATTCGTTGAGGACTACGGACGACTGGCGCGTCGCGACATACACTCGCCCCTTCGAGTCCATGTCCACGTTGATCACTCGTCGCAGCAATGCCCGGCCATCGACGGCGGTTCGCGCGAAACGATACACCGGCTGCCCTTGTCGCAGTCGAAGGCGATGCAGGATCGTGTTTCGCTCCAGGGCCTGCTCGGCTTCTGGTGTGCCCTTGAACCCAAGGCGGACGATCTCCATCTGCCGCATCGCGGGCTCCCACTTTCCTTGCCCGACCATCGATCGTGCTGTTTCCAACGCCGAACGTGCCGCCCACGGCGATGACGGGTACTCCGCCATGATCCGCTGGTACTTGCTGATAGCCTCGTCGGTGCGCCCGGCGACCCGGACTGCGTCGGCGGCCTTAAACAGCGCTGCCGCCGGATCGCCGGCTTGCGCGGCAGCTGATTGACTGGACCAGAGCGGAGCGGTCGTCCAACACAGCACCAGAGTCACGGCGACGCACAACGCACCTGTGCTGGACCATCGCGACGTCATCGCTGCACCGGTGCTTCTGTCGGAGCCTGACTCAAGGTTACGACCTCGTTGAAGTTGCGCTCGTTCTTCCCAGCCGGCACCTCGATTTCACCCGTTACCGGCGCCTGGCCACTGCATTCAATACGGATGGGATATCGCTGCGCCGGCAGGCGAATCGAGGTCACACCGTCAAACGGATAGCCGGTCCACGATCGTCCGATCGCTGCGGTACAGAACGCATAAGGTCCAGGCGCACGCAGCACTTTCAACTCGGCTAGCGGTCTCGCCGCCGGAGTAGCGGACGCCGGAGTAGCGGGCGCCGGAGTAGCGGGCGCCGAAGTGGCGGGCGCCGAAGTAGCGGGCGCCGAAGTGGCGGGCGCCGGAGTAGCGGGCGCGGGAGTAGCGGGCACCGGGACGGCGGGTGCCGGTGCCGGCGGCGGAGACGGAACCGACAACTTCACCATGGTCGTATTGATCGAGCGGTCGGCTTCCCTGGCATTCTGTTCAGTCACCTCCGCTGTGAACGGCTCGAAGCCGGCCAACTCGAATCGTACGCTGGCGGGCAGTTGCGTGATCGGCACTTCTGCAGGTGTACGAAGGCCAGTATCGACGCCGCTGATGAAAATTCTGGCGCCCTCGGGCGTCGACGTGAAGCGGTATCGAGGAGGGCTGCCGTCTCTGACAAGGAATGCCGGCGACGCTATCATGAATATCGCGGCCGCCACGACCACCACGATCGCCGCTACGGCAGTCATCGCGATCCAGCGTCCCCTCCCGTGAGAGATCGTGTTGTCGCCTTGTATCGGTACAGAGGGAGCTGGGATCTCGTCTGGCCGACGGAGCAGATAGTCGTGGACAGCGTCAGCCTCCACGCGCACATTGGCCGCTGCGGCAGGCATCTCCGGTGAGGACTGCGGGCGGTTCGGCACGATGACAGTCTGTGGAAATGTTGGTGCGGCATCGGGCGCCATCGAACGGGAGCGTGTCGTGCGCCCGTCGAAGGTCTCCTTCGTCAATGTCGCACCGTCGGCCTGCTCCTCATGCTCGGTTATCTCCTGCTTGACTGCCCGGAGATCGGCGGCCATGTGAGCGGCGTCCGCGTAACGGCGGTCCGGATCCTTTTCGAGCGCGCGACTGATGACCAACCCCAGCGCCACGGGCGTATCCGGCGCGAGGATACGAATATCCGGTGCTGGTTCGTCCTGGACGATCTTCATCATCACCGCAGTCACTGAATCGCCGTCGAACGGTGGTCTTCCCGCGATGAGTTCGAAGAGGACCGCGCCAACCGAGAACACATCGGAACGATGATCGACCGGTTGCCCTTCTATGTGCTCCGGAGACATGTATCCGGCACTGCCTACCACTGAGCCTCCGAGGGTAAGTGTCCCCGCAGACGACTTGGCGATGCCAAAATCGAGAAGCTTTACTCCTCCGTCGTCGAGGAGCCAGATGTTGGCTGGCTTCACATCCCGATGAATGACCCCTTCGCCGTGTGCGAAGTGAAGTCCCTCGCACAGTTGCATGGCCAGATCGAGCTTCATCCGCATCGTCAGCGGAGGGCCGTGCTGAAGACGCTGGGAGAGGTTCTGACCCCGCAGTAACTCCATGACGAAGTACGGGGTTTCCCCATCGTGAGCGAAGTCGAACACCGTGACGATGTTGCGGTGCTGCAGTCGGGCAGCCGCGCGCGCTTCACGATAGAAGCGCTCGCGTGCCTGTTCGTCACGCATGATGCTCTCGGACATCACCTTGATCGCGACCTCCCGATCGAGATCCGGATCATGAGCGAGGTAGAGCGCCCCCATGCCGCCGCGCGCAATGAGCTGTTGAATCCTGTACTTGCCTATTCGCTCCACAGGCATGTCTTTACCCAGGGGATGCATGTCCGGCTCCCGACTCCTCTTCTTCAAAGCGATCGTCGGACCCGTCCGACGCGAGCGTCGCACGCGCCCGTTCGAGGAGTTCGTTGGCTTCAGGCAGCGACGGCGACAGCCGCAGTGCGTTGTCCGCCGCTGCCATCGCACGGAGCAGATCGCCGTCTCTGAACGCAACGCGAGCAGTTTCGAGAGCGAGCTGCGCGGCGCTATCACGCTGCTCTGCGATACGTGCCGCGCTTTCCAGCTCGATCGCCTCGCAGAGCAGCATCACCGAAGACTCATTCGCGGGATCGCACGCCACTGCCAGACGCGCTTCGGTCACGGCTGCGTCGAATGTCCCGGCGTCGATCATCGCGCGCACAGCCTTGGTGCGCTGTTGAACTTCGGCGTCACGGGCCGCGGTCTCGTCGGCGCGACGGACAGCAACATCGCTCAAACGGTTCAGTTCGATCTGAACGTCGGCTGCCTCGGGTTGCATCACAAGAAACGCGCGAAGTGCCTCGAGCGCCTCGTCGCAACGACCTCGCTTGAACGACGCCCGAGCCATCTGAACGGCCCGTTGCACTGCCTGCTCTCGCTCCAGGTCCGCGGCCCGCTGGCGTTCCAGGGCCGTCCGCGCGGCCTGGTGCAGGGCGATCGCCAACGGCACCGTTCGATCGATCCTGAGGATCTCGTCGCAGACCGCGATCACCCGCTCCCACTCCTCGGACCGCAAATGCGCCTGCGCCTCGCGAACGAGCGATTTCACACGCTGTGCGTCCGCTTGCTGCTGGTCGAGGATCGCCCGGCACTCCGCCAGTCGCGTGCGCGCAGTGCTCGACTCCGGCAACGCCGTCAGAATGTGCTCGAACACTCGGGCGGCGGCCGGATAGCGGCCCTCGCTCAAAGCCTGCTCCCCTGTGGCCAGCAGAGAGGCGAGCTGATCGAGTCCGCGTTGCTGCTGCTGTACGCGCTGCAACTCCCGCCCGATCTCGTCCTGGAGGGCAACCACACGGGCTCGCGTAAGAGGAGCCAGCTTCATCGCGTCGAAACCGCGATCTCGAAGCGTTGGGAAATCGCTGTGCAGCCGCTCGAGCACCGATGACGTGGCCACCATCTCGTGGCCGACTCTTCTCGCGACCTCAACCACAGATGTCAGGCTCGTGAGCAGAGCGTTGTACCTCGAACCGACTGTTTCAAGCAGCCGTCGAGTGTCAGCCTGATACTGACGCTGGAACTTCGTCAGGTCGGCTGCGACGCTTGGGAAATCGTTGTAGCGGTCGGCAGTCCGCTTCGCCAGGCACCGCATGACGATGCTCGCCAGTTCGGGAGGCGCATCCGCAGGACCGAGTGCTTGCGGATCTTCGGACTCCAGCTTACGAATGACGCGTGCCCACTCGTCGCCGGGAAATGGCTTTCGGCCGGTGAGCATGAAGTAAAACACGCTCCCGCCTGAAAAGATGTCCGATCGCTGATCGACCTCTTCGCCGCGGGCTTGCTCGGGCGACATATAGTGCAGCGTGCCCGGTTGTGCGCCGGTCGAGGTCATATTGGAGCTCGCGAGCCGAGCGACGCCGAAATCCAGCACCTTGAGCAGGCCGTCGAATTGGACGAACAGGTTTCCGGGCTTCAGATCGCGGTGAATGATATTCGCCGCGTGTGCGGCCGACATGCCGTCGCACAACTGAATCATCAGGTCGACCTTGCGTTCGAGGTCGGCGGCCGACGCTTCGTTGAGGTAGCTGGCAAGTGTCCACCCGCGGAGCAGTTCCATGACGATGAACGGACTGCCGTAATCCTCGCCAAGGTCATAAATGGTGATGACATTCCGATGAACGAGTCGCGCCGCCGTTTGTGCCTCTCGAAAGAATCGCACACGAATGTCGGGCTCCCCCTCGAGATCGGCATTGACAACCTTGATCGCCACCTTGCGCCCGGTGTGGTCATCAATGGCTGCGTACACTTGTCCCATCGCGCCCCGGCCAACGAGGTCGAGCAGGCGATACTTTCCCACCCGCCGTTCGAAGGCAGGAAACACGCCGCTATCGCCACCGGTACCAGGCGTCATAGCTGTCCCCCGCACAAGACGGCCTGAGCGGTCAGCGGCCTGGTGGCTGAGATAAGGTCCTGATTACTGAGACGAACTCCGGGATGAGACACCGCGGAGGCACGGACCATGGGCTCTACTCGACGCTAGTGTGGTTGGTTCCGACGGGCGAAGATGGAGTCTATCAGAACAGAAGTGCCGGCGGAGGCCGGGTTGCTCCTGGAAGCGACTCCTGAAGGCTATGAACGTGCTAGTCTTCCGGGTCAGATTCGCCCCAGGAGCGCGCCCAGATGTCGAGACGGTCTGCCCTTATTTCCAGTGTGATATTGCTGGTTCTCATGAGTGTGCCGGCGTCGGCGCAGGTTCTTCTCGTGGGCAACTGGATTCCCTACCGCGCGCACGAGGACGAACAGGATCGGGGCCCGGGACCTGATCTCGGTGACTACCTTGGCATCCCAATCAACAACGCCGCGCGCCTCTTCGCCGAGAGCTGGGATGCGTCACGCCTCACGCTGCAGGAGCACCAGTGCCGCGTGCACGTCGCGCCCTACATCTACCATGGCCCTCTGAATCTGCGAATCTGGGAAGAGAAGGACCCGGAAACGCAGCAGGTCGTCGCCATCAAGAACTACATCAGCACCTACGAGCAGACGCGCACGATCTGGATGGATGGCCGCCCGCATCCATCGCAGTACGCGCCGCATACCTTCATGGGTTTTTCGACCGGCCGCTGGGAAGGCAACCATCTGGTTGTGACGACGACGCATTTGAAGCAGGGCTGGTTGCGCCGGAATGGCGTTCCGGAAAGCGATCAGACGACGATGGTCGAGCACTTCATCCGGCACGACAAGTACCTGACGCACGTGGCGATCATTTCGGATCCGGTGTATCTCGCCGAGCCAATGGTTCGCACCACCGACTTCTCGATCGCGACGCAGGACAACGCGGCGTGGACCTGGCCATGTGAGTACGTCGAGGAGATCACCGGACGGCCGAAGGGCGAAGTGCCGCACTACCTGCCTGGCGAGAATCCCTATCTGACGGAGTTCACCGAGCGAACCAAAGCGCCCGCCGTTGCCGCAAAGGGTGGTCCGGAGACGATGTACCCCGAGTATCAGGAACAGCTGAAGCGCGGCGCCGCCGTCAGCCGCGCCGAAGCGCCGCGCGCCAGTCAGGCGAAGAATCCGGATACGGGTGAAATCGAAGTGCTGCGGGTGCAGGGAAATGTCTACCTGATTGGCGGCGGGGGCAGCAACGTCACAGTCCAGGTGGGGCCGTCGGGATCGATCATGGTCGACTCCAAGTCTGGTCCGCTCACCGACAAGGTGCTGGCGGAGATCAAGAAGATCTCGCTCTCGAGCAAGCCTGTTCAGTATCTGCTCAACACGAGCGCTGACGCCGATCATGTCGGCGGCAACGAGGCGATTGGCAAGGCGCTCGGCTCGGCCAACACATGGACCATCATCAACACGCCGGGCGGATCACAAACTGCGGTGCAAGTACTGGCTCACGACAACGTCGCCAGCCGCATGACTCACCTCCCGGCGTCGGCCGCGCCAAGTGAGACCTTCGTGGGCCGCGAGAAAGAGTTCTACTTCAACGGCGAGCCCGTGTTCATGTATCACGTGCCCAATGCCCACAGCGACGGCGACAGCATCGTCTTTTTCCGTCACTCCGACGTCGTCGCGACCGGCGATATCTACCGGACCGACAGCTATCCCGTCATCGACCTTCAGAAGGGCGGCAACGTACAAGGTGTCATTGACGGTCTCAACCTCGTGCTCGATCTCGCGGTGCCAGCCCATCACGAAGAGGGCGGAACGTTTGTCGTGCCGGGCCACGGCCGCATCTCAGACGAATTCGACGTGCTCGAGTACCGCGATATGGTCACCATCATCCGCGATCGCATTCAGGCGATGATCGCAAAGAAGATGACGCTTCAGCAGGTGAAGGCGGCGCGGCCCACGCTCGACTACGACTCGCGCTACGGCGCCACTGCTGGGAACTGGACCACGGATATGTTCGTCGAAGCCGTGTATAGGAGCCTGGCACCTGCCACAACCTCCACGCGGTGAGGCGCGAACGCGATGAACGACGAACGCTCGTTGATCACCTGGACGCAGGTCATCTACGGATTGCACACGCTGAGCCTGCTGACCGGAATTCTCGGGGCCGCCACGGTCGTTGGCGCGTTTCTCATCGGCTGGCCCTCGATCATCGCCGTGATCCTCAACTACGTGAAGCGGGGCGACGTACGAGGGACGTGGCTGGAATCGCACTTCGGCTGGCAGATTCGCACGTTCTGGTGGGGACTGCTGTGGGCGTGCCTTTGTGGCGCGTTCGTGGTGATGACGCTGGGAATCGGGCTCATCGTCGTCTGGATTCCGCTGGGTCTCCTGGCCCTGTGGTTCATCTACCGGATCGCGCGGGGATGGCTGGCATTGAACGATCGGCGGCCCGTCCCCGCTTGATGCAAGGTGACGATCGTAGCGTCCGCCTTCAGGCGGGCCGTTCAACTCGAGGTCCATTATGCGGTTGATTACCAGCGTGGCAGCGGCGCTCGTTTTGCTCTCGGCCACCCCGGTTCCGGCGCAGGAATGGATCGACTTCGTGAGCCGCGAAGACGGCTTCAAGGTCAACTTTCCCTCCGCGCCCAAGGTGACTGACACGACGTACATGTCGGAGTACGGCGCCATGCTGCCAGCGCGCGTGTACCAGGTCGCGCGCGACCACGAACGCTACTCGGTCACTGTGGTGGACTACCGCGGCATCGAGAAGCTGCTCACCGAGAAATCGAAGCAGTGCCCTCCATTTGCCGACGAGCGCTGCACCGGCATCGGCGCCGGCGCGGCCGTAGGGTTCGGGTACTGGAAGACAGACATCAGAGGGGTATTGGTCTGGGCATCGTGGCAGTTCATGCAGCGCGACGCCAAGGTCACTCACTACATGTGGAACTTCATCGACCTGGTCGAGGGGCACCAGCTGCAGTTGACGAACAACGCCGACAAGTCGCGGACATTCGTCGCGATTTACATGCACGAAAACCGGCTCTATATTTCCGAAGGTACGGTCCCTGACGGCGACCCTGAGCCGGGCCTGTTCCAGCAATCTCTCGGATTCGTCGACAAGGATGGCAACGGCGTTCGTTATCGCGACTACTACGACAACGACTACCCGCCTCCGCCTCGTGTAGGCGGCCGCGGTACGGGAGCAGCGCCAGCGGGCGCGGGCGCTCCTCAGGGTGGTGCGAAATGACTCTTCTTCGCCGACGACGCGTGGCCGCCATCGCTATGGCGTGCGTCTTCCTTTTCGCGACCTCGATGCGCGCGCATCATTCGCACGGCAACTACGTGGACACCTTCACCGACGTCGAAGGCGTCGTGAAGGAGGTTCACCTGATGAACCCTCATTCCTGGATCTATCTGGAAGTCAAAGGGCCGGATGGCCAGCCGCAGAAGTGGTCGCTCGAGGCGTCGAGCGTCCTCCAGTTGGAACGCATCGGTGTTACCCGCGACTACATCAAGCCGGGCGACACGATCAAGGCGCGCTGCCATCCCCTTCGCGACGGCTCGCGTGGCTGTCTGCTTGGCTTCGTGAAGGCAAAGGATGGATCGGTCAAGGATTGGGATTCCAACAACCTGCCGATTCCGACCGACTTCTGACTCATGCCGCTGGCTGCCGCGCTGCTGGCAAGCGACGCTCGGCCTTCACGATGAACCGATTCGGCGCCGGACCGACGTAGTCGAACGGGAAACACGTAATCAACGTGAGCGTCGCCGAAGGAGTCGGGTCGAGCACCGCGAGCTCGGTCGGTTTGACGACCTTCAATTCCGTGACGACATACTCGAACTCGGCGTCGGCGGTCGAGAATTTGATGACGTCGTTGCGGCGAATTCCCGCCAGAGGCCTAAAGAACGTGTCGCGATGCGCCGCGAAGACGCTGTTCCCGCCGTGCCACGGCAACGGTGTGTCCGACAGGTGCCCCACGCCAAAGAGCAACGCTGCGGTGTCGTCACCCTCGAGCACCACGGATGACAGACCCAGCCGCGGGATTTCGATGATCCCGATCGGACTTCCCTTCTGGACTGTGATTTCGCCCTCGCCCTTGCTCAGGCCGGCCCCATAGTCACTGTTCGGTAGTGTCGGTACATACAGCTGCTGCAGTTCATCCGACCCGAAGAGCGCAAACCCGGACGCGAGAATGACGGCGAGTCCGAGTACCACGAGTAGAGATGCCAGCAGACGCCGAATCAGGCGAATCATCGCGCAACCTCATTCCGCTGATCTGCCGGCGGCGAATCAGGGAGATAGGCCGTGCGAGTCCTGACCTTCAGACCCGAGTGTCCCGGCAGATCGACCATTACTCGAACGTGGCGGAGGCGTCCACCGGGGCCTGCGTCGGGCGGCTCGTACGCCAGCGTGTAGCGGCTGCGAATGTCATGCGCAATCGTCTGGAACACCCGGCCCACGACTGACACATTCGCAGGCTCGAATGCGAGGCCACCTGTTCCGTCGGCAAGGCGTCGCAGCGCCTTGGGATTGCGATCGAGCGCCAGCGGATCGACGATGGCGATCGAATAGATGACGACGTTGGACGCCAGGACCTTCTCGAATGCTTCAGTGAACGTCAGCCGGCTGGCGTTGTCACCGCCGTCACTGACGACCACGAGTACTTTTCGTTCGTGGCTGCCGTGACCGACACCATCGATGGCCTCAACGAGAGCATCGTGAAACGCCGTTCGCCCGCGTGCCTCGAGCGCCTGGGTCAGTTCCTCGCGCAACTCGGCGGGGTCACTGGTGAAACGATCAGGTGAGCGCAGAACCGTTGACAGGTGCTCGTTGAACACGAGCGGCAGGAACTCATCGTCTGGATGGCTGGCCTTGGCAAACTCGGTAATCCCGGCAACAACACGATCACGGTTCTCCAGCATGCTGCCGCTGGCGTCGATGAGCAACCCGATCGTGGCCGGCGCATCCTGCTCGGCGAAGAAACTCACCTTCTGTGGCCGGCCCTCCTCCGTGACGTGAAACGCATCGGCTGGCAACCCGCCGACGAATCCGCCTTTATCATTCGTCACAGCCACATTGAGCACGACCAGATCCGAACGCGCCGAGAAGTGACTTTGCGCAGCAGGGCCCGTTGAGGCCGAGGCGAAGATGGCCGCCAAGAAGAAAATGAGTATCCGCATGGTGTACCTCTGACGCTCCGACGCGGGGGAGGTCGTCCTCCCCCACGCCGTTTCACCATCAGTGAGCCATGCCCACGTTACGACTTCCGCAGCAGTTTCATGCCCAGTGAGGTGCTCGCAAGACCGCCCAGCAGAAGCAGCGCGAGCGGGCTGGCCGTGTGAGGCAGCTGCTCACGCGCCGGCGCCTGACGCGGCTCTGGTGCTGGTGCTGGTGCTGGTGGAGGAGCCTGCGCCGGCGGCTGCGCCTGTGCGACCTGTTCCGGCTCCTCTGGCGGCGCGCCCGGGCCCTCGATCACATCCGGCCCGCTCAACGGACCTTCAGCGACCGGCTCGCCCGCGGGTTCAGCGGGTTGCGTGACTGGTGCTTCTGTTCGAACTTCCGAGTTCGCCACCCGATTCAAGTCAGCGAGTTCTTTCTTCGAATAGATGAACCCGTACCCAGTGGTCTCGCCGTCCTTCCACCATGCCCTTACCGCGATCGGCGCGCCAGCGGCGGTCTCCATGAACCTCACCTCTGGATTCCGTGGCGGATCGCTGCGGTACACCGGCACGGTGTGCAGCATGGCGAAGCTGCGCGTGCCTTCCTTGTTAGCGATCTGGATCACTTTACGCGTGGTGGTATCGTCAGCCAGGCGGAACATGTACGTTCCAGCCGGAAGTGTCACACCTGGAAGCGCGACTGGCTGACTGAAAGTAAAGTACGTCCGCTTGTCGGACGTCCCTGTGAACGCGCTGGCGCCACTTGCCGCTCCGACAAGCACCACCAACACGGAAGCGGATATGAGCCTCTTCAACATGCTGGTCCTCCTGCCGTACGTAATGGCAAGATGCCTGCCCATTCCGTCGGAGGCGGAGGAAGTCTCAGCGTGTGAGTCGCTTGCGTCGACGAGCTCGAGTGTTGAGAGGTTGAGCCGGCAAGCGCGCCGGCTCATGTAAATGAAACATGTACAGGACGTAGAGCGGGGCTTTAGCCCCGCGTGACGCTAAAGCCGGACACTACGGCGTGGAGTCAGCGCTTGGGCCAACCGTCGGGAGGGACCCAGAGCCCGTGGTCTGGCCCAACCTCGTCAGGCCGTCCCGGCGGCAACACCTTGTCCGTTCTCGCCTGCACGTACAGATGAATCTGCCCGATCTGTTTGTTGTCCAACAGCTTGTCCCACGCCTGCATGCCCTTGTCGGGAATGCCCTTCGACACAATCTTCAGGAACTCGGCGGAGCTGAGCTTGTTGTTGGGATCGGTCAGGTTGGGAGCGTTCGTCGTGCCGACGGCGTCCACGCCGTGGCAGCGGTAACAGTAGACGTGCCACCATTTCCATCCGTCGTAGACATTCTTATAGGTCTCGGAAGACGCCTGAGCGGTGACGATCGAGCCCGACTGGAATCCGTTGCCATCCCACACAGCCCCCGCAGCGGTCGCCAGGAAAACGGCGACAGTCGCAGTGAGCAGTGACCGTGTACACAGAAGCCGTCGTGCGTACGGGATGATCATCGCGCTGGTCCTGCCTTCCTCTCGATGAGCGGAACGTTGTAGTCGTTCAGGATCTTCGTGATCGCCGCGCGTCGCGCATCGATCTCCTTCTCTAATTTTATTCTCAACGCATCGTTGCCAGGCTTGACTCCCATCGACATGCCGAACTCGAAGGGCAAATCCCCCTTGCCTGAAGGGATCGGTACCATCACCAGCGGGACGCGTTGCTGTTTGACGTAGTATCCGGCGGCAGGCCCCCAGACGATGGCGATGTCGACTTTGCCGCTCGCCACCGCATCGATGATTGAGCTGGGTGGATTGTCCGCTGAATAGAACGTGCTGAAGCCCACAAGGTTGCCGACCACTCCCCTCTTCGAGAGCTCGTGCACTGGTGGCGGATTCGTGTAGTCATCCCCGAGCAGATGCACGCCGATCTTGACCTTCTTCAATATCGGATCGTCGAGCGACTTGACCTGGGGGCCCTTGTCTTTTGGGTACACGAACACATAGGTGGAGCGATAGTACGGCTTCGTGGTACGCACCAGGTCGTATCCTTCGGGAACTCCGATAACGACGTCGCAACGCCCCTCCTCGAGCGTCGCGTTCATCGTGTTCCGGATGAAGCCGCGCCGTTGTCCCCACCAGGTGTAATGCGTGGTCGCCCCGAAGTCTTTGGCGATCAAGTCCGCAATCTTGTTCTCGAACCCCTCCTGCTTGTCGTTCGAGTGCGGCATGTTCTCCGGATCGGCGCACACGCGGAACTGTCCTTCGCCTGGCTTGGACGAGGCAGACTTCGGAGGAGCAGGCTTCGGCGAGGCAGGCGCTTGCGCGAACGCAGTGTTCGCGCAGAGAAAGGACAGAACAAGAACGAGCCGGGTCCAAAAAACAGGACCCGGCCTATGAGTAAGACTGAGCGTGCGCCGTAGGGCGGGTCTTGCTTTATAGACCCGCCTGGGGTCGATCGTCATGGCAGAGAGAATACCGTGAGCACGCCGCCCTGATTGCTGAAGTTCGACAGATCCTTGAACGCGCCGATCGCGCCAAGACCCGCCGTTGGATCCTCGAGGCTCATGTCAGCCGCGACTCCGATGCCCGACCATCCACCAACACCCGAGAGCACCGCGACGTACTGCTTCCCGTCTGGTCCAACGTAGGTCATCGGGTTGCCGATGATGCCCGACGGTGTCTTGAACTTCCACAGGACGTCGCCGGTCTTGGCGTTAACGGCCTTCAACCATCCTTCCATCGTCCCGTAGAACACGACGTCGCCGGCGGTCGACAGCGCGCCGCCCCACGCCGACAGTTCTTCCTTGATGCCCCACACCTTCTTGCCGGCGACCGGATCCCAGGCGATGAACTCGCCGCGGTTGCCGCCGGGTCCTGGCTTGCTCACGACGATCGCGCCGACGTACGGCTGGCCCGCCTGATACTTCACCTGGACGCCCTCGTAATCCATGCACAGGTTGTTGGTCGGCACGTAGAAGAAACCGGTGCGCGGTGAGTAGGAGACCGGCTGCTGGTTCTTGCCTCCCATCGCCGACGGGCAGATGTCTTTCGTGTTCTTGCTGGCGGACGTCTGCTTCTCCGGATCCTCGATCGGCTTGCCGGTCTTCATGTCGATGCCCTTCGCCCAGTTGACATGCACGAAGGGTTGCGCCAGCAGCAGTTCCCCATTGGTCCGATCCAGGACGTAGGAGAAGCCGTTGCGGTCGAAGTTCACGAGAGCCTTGCGCATCTGACCGTTCATGTTGAGATCGACCAGGACGTTCTCGTTGATTCCGTCGTAATCCCACCGGTCATGCGGCGTCTTCTGATACGCCCATGCGGCCTTCCCAGTGTCGGGATTGCGGGCGAAGATCGTCATCGAGTACTTGTTGTCACCAGGCCGCTGGTCCGGGTTCCACGATCCGGGGTTGCCGGTGCCGTAGTAGAAGAGGTTCAGATCGGGGTCGTAGCTGTACCAGCCCCAGGTGGTTCCGCCGCCACGCTTCCACTCGTCACCCTGCCAGGTCTCGACTGAACCAGGGAAGCCAACTTCCGCCTCGGGCCCGGTGCTGTACATGCGCCACACCTGTTTGCCCGTCTTCGCATCGTTAGCGGTAACGAATCCACGAACGCCGAACTCGCCACCCGAGATGCCGGAGATCACCTTGTCCTTGATTACCATCGGGGCCGAAGTGATGGTCTGGCCCATCTTGTAGTCGCCCTGCTTGACCTTCCATAGCTCCTTACCGGTGTTCGCATCGAGCGCCACGGTGTTCGTGTCGAGCTGATTCATGAAGATGATGCCGTCGCCGTAGGCCAGTCCGCGATTGACCGTGTCGCAGCAGGCAATCGGGATGACGGCATTATCCTGTTTCGGTGAGTACTTCCATTTGACCGGCGCGCCCTCCTTGCTGAGATCGAGCGCATACACGAGATTCGGGAACGGCGTGTGCACGAACATCGTGTTCCCGACCACGAGCGGTTCGCCTTCGTGACCGCGCAACACGCCGGTCGAGAACGACCATGCCACCTTGAGATTCTTGACGTTCTCCGAATTGATCTCGCTGACGGCACTGTAGCGCGTCGCCGACTGGTTCTTGTTCGGCATCGTCCACTGCTTGTCCGCATCGGGCACGGCCGATGACGCTCCCGGCTTAGCCCCGTCCCCAGATGATGCGGGTGCGCTGCCACTGTTGCTGCAGGCGGCTACTAACCCGAGGGATGCAACCGCCATGAACAGCCTCGAAAGTCTCTTCATATGACGCTCTCCTGTGGTTCGACTGTGTTCGACCCGCGTCAGCGACGCTTGCTGTTTCCGTGAATGTTCTTCTCTACCCAACCCAGCATGATGTCGGCGATCTCGAGGTTCTTCTTATCGAGCATCATCATGTGGGTCACACCAAGAATTCCCATGTCGTCGAGCTTGAGATACTCCGCTTTCGCTGAGCCCTGCTTGGCCGTGCGACGCGCGTTGATGGCGTCCACGGTTTCCTGACACACCGTGCTGGTCGCGGTGTAATCCCCCTTGAGCGCCATATACGGGATGTTGTCGAAATCGGCTGCCGTCAGTCCGCTGTTGCTGAGCGAACACGACCCCTCGAGGGTAATCAGCCCTTTGAGGAGATCCAGATGTCCTCGCTCCTTGAGAATGCGGGTCATATGATGACCCATGATCCCCGACTGTGAGTGGGTCACAACGATGGCACCGCCCAGGCGCTCCACGAGCGCCGCAAGATTCTGCGGCGTCCACGTGTTGGCAGGTGAAAGCTCCCTGGGATCGCACGACGTGCACGTCGACCCGGGTAGCGTGACCTCGGCGTTCGGCACCAGCTGCTTGTAGTACTCGAGCGCGTAGTATCCGTTCGAGCCGGCCGGCGCGGGACCAATGGCGCCTTTACGCGAAACGAGACCCTCGTCGGTCGCTTCGATTGGGAAGAGCGGAGCGACATGCTGATACGCGTCCGGCTTTGGATTGGGATCCTTCGCGTCGCCGTGCGGCACGAGAGTGCCGGTGAGGACCGTAGATCCCTCCGGGACGAGATGACCGAACCAGGCTGTCCACGCCCCGTTATCGGTGATTCGTCCGAAGCTTGGGATCAGCTCTGCGCCCCGTTTGGCGTCTCCCGCCACGAAGCGCGCTTCGCCTTCGTGAATAACTGATTCGTCGAAACCCGACCGGCCGCGCCCTGCCTGGTCGACGACGTAGCTGGGAACGCCGTGGCGAACGAAGTACGGATACCAGCCTTCGCGCCCATCCGGTGTGGCTTCGAGGCAGGCCCCCGTGTGCGTCGAGCCATGGACCATGATCACCGGCCATCCGGCCCCGTATTTCTTTTGGGGAATCTGAAACTGCACGTACATCTGGCCGATGGTGATCTGCTGCGGCGTCGGGGCTGGAGGCGCCGGCGCGCCGGGGGCGGCTGGACCAGGCACCACCGCGTAATCCGTAATCTTCTGCACACCGCCGACGAAGAAGCTGCCCTGGTCTTCGATGACGAGTGGCCCACCCAGGAACTTCTTGTGATTCTGGCTCGTTTGCGCCGACACACTCGCGGCGAAAGCAACCAGCAGGATGGCTAAGCACGCCGCAACTTTCATCGGAGCCCCCTCTATTGATAATGGATGGTGGCCGGTGGGTTCGGCGCAGAGTGTATGAGTTTTTGTGGCTGGGCGCTATACCGATTCGGGGGGACAGTTTCTGGCTCTGCCGTGGAGTGGCATCAGCGCGGCGACTTCGATGCGCCATCGGGACGCGGTGTGCGGGAATCTCTGGTGCAGCGAGAGCCGGCCGGCGCATGATTGCCGCCTTATGACCGCAAGCCGATCCCCGTTGGCAGGGGCGATTCTGTTCATCGCCGTCTGCGGCCACGCCTCGAGCCTCCGTGCCCAGGGCATCGAGATCACGCCATTTGGCGGGTATCGCTTCGGGGGTGATTTCTTCGAGCTGGTCACCGGTCAGCCGGTCGATGCCGACAGCGCGCCCGCAGTCGGCGCCATCGTCGATATCCCGCTCGGAAACGGTCTGCAGGTCGAGGCGTTGTTCACTCACCAGAACGCGCATGTCACGGTGCCGGCGGGACCGCTTCTTCCACCAATACGCGCGAGCGTCAGCGTCGACCACTGGCAGGGTGGAGGGCTTCAGGAGTACGCGGATGGGCGCGTGCGGCCATACGCGACCGGGATGCTCGGCCTGACGAGATATGCCGGTGAGGGCGACAGCGAAATGCGTTTCACGGTCGCAGGTGGCGGCGGGGTGAAGGTGTTTCCCGCCTCCAAAGTTGGCGTGCGCCTGAACGGTCAGTTGTCTGCGACGTTTGTCTATGCAGACGCCAGGGTGACCGGGTGCTCACCCGGCATCTGCTTCTTCAACTTCACTGCCGACATCGTCTGGCAGCTCGAGTTCTCAGCTGGACTGATTCTCAAGGTTCATTGAGTCACTTCTCGGCAGCATCGCGGCCGTCGCGCGGCGCTCCGGTGCCCGACGACCCCATGAACAGTTTGCGCCCATCGGGAAACGTCACGTCGCGGCCGTTGGCGCGGTTCGATCCGTTCTTGGCCCGATAGCCATCGACCAGGATTTCGGTTCCTTCGGGCAACGAGGCCTTGGTCAGGCCTCTCCGAAGGAGCGTGTTTGGCGTTCCGCCTTCGACCATCCAACGCTCGACCTTGCCGTCGGCATCCTTCACGTCGATGTGAATCCATGTGTGCGGATTGATCCACTCCACCTTGGCAACAGTGCCACGCAGCTGGATGGGCTTGTTCGCGTCGAACTCCGCGGCGAACGAGTGATGAGCCGAGACAACGGAGCCGATGAGCAGGATCGATGCGCCCGTTGCG
>Ga0207683_10001772_pt1 | contig 19120 bp, 18 predicted proteins | sample KBSM73metaG_FD_184333 | JGI IMG/M metagenome (GOLD analysis project Ga0207683, IMG submission 184333) | Miscanthus rhizosphere microbial communities from Kellogg Biological Station, Michigan, USA - KBS M7-3 metaG (SPAdes) (version 2) | ecosystem: Host-associated > Plants > Roots > Rhizosphere >... | reverse complement strand
GGCGTCGCGGCGAGCGTGCTCGCAGCCGAGGGCATCGACGCGCGCCCGGTGCTGGACGGCGGCGTCGACGACTGGCAGAAGCGCGGCCACCCGCTGACGGCTTTCAGGCGCTGCGGCTCAGGCTGACTCCGCGAGCAGCGACTCGGCCTCGGCCGCCCACGCCGTCGCGCCGAGCCGCGTGAAGACCGGCAGCGCAAGCCTGAGCTGACGGTCGGCCTCGGCGCGATCTCCCGCAGCCAGGAACGCCTCGGCCGCCTTCAGCCGCGTGTAGGCCTCGTCGGGAACCGAGCCGATCCGCGCGAAGACGTCGGCACCAGCCGCGAGCTCGCCCGAAGCGATCAGGCGAGCCGCCTCGTGCCATGGCGTTGGCGCGAACGCCTCGTGCTCGAGCGCATAGAGCAGCTCGGCGGTTCGTCCGAGCTCTCGAAAGACCCAGGGAGCGACCGAGAGCTCGGCGGGCTGGCGGATGCCGGTCGCCGCCCAGGCCTCGACCAACTCGTCCGCGAGCGCGCTCGCCGCCCCGCGGTCGCCGGCCGCCGTTGCCACCCACGCGTGGTAGGCGAGGGCCGGGTTGAGCGATTGCGGGTCCCTCCCGGGCCTCGAGAGCGTCGTCGCCAGCTGTACCTCGCCAAGCGCGTCGGTAGGCGCGCCACGCGCCATCAGGATCACCGCGCGGATGTCTCTGCACATGCCCTCCATGTAGTGTTGCGAGGCCCCTTCGATGACCCGGAAGTACTCGTCGACGGCCTTCAGGGCGTCGTCCCAGCGGCCCTCCCAGTAGCAGTAGAAGGTGTACTCGGCCTCCTGCCACCGGATGAAGCCCTCGACGCCGATCCGCCGCGCCAGCGAGCGGGTCCGCTCGAGGAGCTCGGCAGCCGCGCGGACGTCGCCGAGTGTGAGCATCATCCACGTGAGGTTCGCGGATGCCCCGACCTCCTCGTACGAGTGCGCGGCCGCCGCGATCTCGATCGCCTGCTCGAGGTCGCCGAGGCCGCTCCGGTCGCCGCTGACGATGCGGGCGACGCCGAGCGTGTTGAGGTTGCGGGACCGCACCGCGGGGAGGTCGAACGCCTCGGCGAGCTGCAGCGACTCCAAGGCCAGGTCGATCGCGCTGTCGAACTCGTCGGCCATCATCTGCGCCCGCGCGAGCTCCTGGAGCACGAACGCCTTCTCGGGGGACGGGCCCCGTTCCGCGACCAGCTCGTGCCCTCGCTCGAGGTGGCGGAAGGCACGAGCCTGCTCGCCGCGATTCATCCAGACGCCTGCAAGGCGCGCCTGCGCTTCGGCCGCTGCTTCGACCTTTCCGTCTCGCAGCAGGCCCTCGGTCGCTTCGGCGAGGATCGCGTCGTCGAGACCGGCGTCGTCGACTCGGCTCCTCCCGTACGCGAGCAGCAGCTCGGGGCGCGCCTCGTCACCAGGCGCGGAGAGGTCGAGCGCCGCTTCGTAGAGGCGCGCCGCGGCGGGGTAGGAGCCGAGCGCCAGCGCCCGGTCGCCAGCGTCGCGGGCAGCGGCCCGCGCGCGCGCTTCGAGCTCGGGCGAGTCGTGCGCGCCGGTGGCGCGGCGAAGGCTCAGCGCCTCCAGGTAGTGATGCGCGAGCATCTCCGCGCGGTCCTCCGAGCGGCCGAGCCCCTCGATCCAGCCGGCGGCGCGCTCGTGCCGTTCGGCCCGTCCGCTCCTCGGGATCTGGCCGTAGGCGACGTCCCGGACGAGCACGTGCCGAAACGCGTACTCCTCCTCGCCGCCGACCGAGGAGCGCCGCTCGCGGCGAACGAACTCCTTGCGGGCGAGCGCGTGCATCCGCTCTTCCGCCTCGCCCCGTTCGAGGCCGGCGACCGCGCAGGCCGCGCCGAGCCAGAAGACCTTGCCGAGCACAGCGGCATCCTGGAGGAGCTGCTTTTCGCCGGCCGGAAGGGCGTCGAGCCGTGCGGCGATGATTCCCTGCACGTTCTCGGGCAGCGGCAAGTCCTCGTGCGTCCCGACCTCGAGCAGCAGCCGGGCGAACTGCTCTGCGTAGAGCGGGTTCCCGCCGGCGCGCGCGAGCAGCGTCGCCTGCACCTCGGCCGGGAGGACGGCGCGCTCGAGCAGGCTCCCGAGCAGGCGGGCCGTCTCGTCGTCCGAGAGCGGCGAGATCGAGAGCGTCAGCGCGTTGGGCTTCCCCCCTCCCCAGCCCGGGCGCCGCTCGAGCAGCTCCGGGCGCGCGGTGCAGACGACGAGCAGCGGCACCTCCGTGCTCCACTCGACCAGGTGGTCGACGAAGTCGAGCAGGTCGTCGTCCGCCCAGTGCAGGTCGTCGAAGACGAGCACCGTCGGGCTCTCGTCCGCGAGCGCCTCGAAGAACCCGCGCCACGCCGCAAAGCGCTCTGCCCGGTCGCCGCTCGTGCGCTCGGCGCCGAGCCCGATCAACGGCCGCAGATTGTCGAGCAGCTGCTCCGGGCGTTCGACCTGCAGTCCGGCGATCGTTTCTTCGAGCTTCCGCTCTGCCTCTGCGGGCGTGTCCGAGTCGAGGATTCCGGCGTGTGCCTTCGTCATCTCGGCGAGCGCCCAGTAGGCGACGCCCTCGCCGTACGGGAGCGAACGGCCCTGGCGCCAGAAGATCAGCTCTTCGTCGGCGTCGACGACGCGCGACAGCTCGTAGACGAGTCGGCTCTTGCCGATCCCGGGGACGCCGACGAGCGTGACGAGCTGGGGCGCCCGCTCCTCGCGGGCACGCGTGAGCGCGTTCGTGAGGAAATCGAGCTCGCGCTCGCGGCCGACCAGTTCCGCGCCGCCCTGCGCGACGTCCACGCCGAAGCGCGAGCGCGCCTCGCGGGCCTCCCACACGGCGACGGGGTCCGCCTTCCCCTTCGCCGACACCGGCTCCGCGTCGGCGTAGTCGATCCGCTGCCGCGTCGCGCGATAGGTCGTCTCGTCGACGAGCACGCCGTTCACCGGCGCGGCGCTCTGCAGGCGCGCGGCGGTGTTGACGACATCGCCGGCGACCATCCCCTCGCCTTCGACCGGCGCAGCGTCCAACGTGACCAGCGCCTCGCCGGTGGTGACGGCGACGCGCACCTGCAGCCGGCCGTCCTCGACGATCGAGTCGCGAATCGCGAGGCCGGCGCGCACGGCACGCTCGGGGTCGTCCTCGTGCGCGACGGGCGCGCCGAAGACGGCCATCACCGCATCGCCGATGAACTTCTCGACCGTGCCGCCGTAGCGTTCGAGCTCGCTCCGCAGGCGCGCGTAGTACGGCGAGAGTGTCGCGCGCACGTCTTCCGGGTCGAGCCGCTCGGCCCGCGAGGTGAAGCCGACGAGGTCGGCGAAGAGCACCGAAACGATCTTGCGTTCCTCCCGCGGCTCGGCGCGCGCGGCGTCGAGCTTCGTCCCGCAAGCGGTGCAGAAGCGCGCGTCGGCAGGGTTCTCCGTCCCGCACTCCGGGCAGACCAGCATCGGGTTAGCGGATCCGCTCGACCTGATAGCCCAGGCTGCGAAGCGTCTCGAGCAGGACGGAGCAGTGATGCTCGTCCCGCATCGCGAGCGTCAGCTCGATCTCGCTCTCGTAGACCGGCACGTCCATCCCTTCGCGATGGTGCTCGACCGAGACGACGTTCGCCCGCTCGCGCGCGACGAGTGAGAGGAGCTTGATCAGCTCGCCCGGCCGGTCCTGCACGCGGCTCCGCACGACGAGATAGCGGCCGGCGTTGGTCAAGCCGTGCCGCATGACCGAGATCAGCACGGTCGGGTCGATGTTGCCGCCAGAGAGGATCGCGACCGCGGGACCGTCTCCCCCGCCCGCCTTGCCGTTCAGCAACGCCGCGACGCCGACCGCGCCCGCCCCTTCGACGACGAGCTTCGACCGCTCCAGCAGGAGCACGATCGCCTGGCAGATCTCGTCGTCGGTCACCGAGACCCGGTCGTCGAGCACGTCGTCGAGGATCGCGCCGGTCTTCTGGCCCACCTCCTTGACCGCGATCCCGTCGGCGATCGTCGGCCCCTTGAGCCCTGCCTGCACGCCGACGATCCGGACGTCCGGCCGCACCGCCCGCAGCGCGAGGGCGATCCCGGAGCAGAGCCCGCCGCCGCCGATCGGGATCACGAACGTCTCGGCGTCCGGAACCTGCTCGGCGAGCTCGAGCCCGATCGTTCCCTGGCCGGCGATCACGCGGTCGTCCTCGTACGGGTGCACGAACGTCGCGCCCGTCGACTTGGCCCGCTCGTAGGCTGCGTCGAGCGCGTCCTCGAACGTCAAGCCGACGAGCTCCGCGTGGCCGCCGTAGTTCTTCGTCGGCTCGACCTTCGCCATCGGCGCGTCCTGCGGCATGAAGATCGTCGCCTTGACGCCGGCCTCGCGCGCGGCCCACGCGACCGCCTGGCCGTGGTTGCCGGCGCTGGCGGCGACCACGCCGGCGCGCTTCTCGTCGTCGGAGAGCGTGCTGATCTTGTTGACGGCGCCGCGCACCTTGAACGAGCCCGTGCGCTGGAGGTTCTCGGCCTTGAGCGAGACCTGGCGGCCGATCAGCCGCGAGAGCGTCTCGGTGCCGTAGACCGGAGTGACGCGCGCGACTCCCTCGAGCCGCCGCCGCGCCTCCTCGATCTCCTTACGCCCGGGTGCCGTCTTCGTCGCCAAGCTTGAACACCTCGTCAAGTATCTCGCGCACGGCGGTGAGCGGATCGAGCTCGCGGCGCTGGACCTGCTCCAGTAGCCGCCGCAGCTCCGGGTCGTCGGCCACCGTCCGCTCGAGATGCTGCTTCGCGCGCGCGGACGCGACGGCGAACACCTCCCGCGCCAGGTTCTCGCGCCGGCGCTGCTCGAGCACCCCTTCCGACTCGAGCCACGCCCGGTGCTGCTCGACCTGCTCCCAGAGCTCGGGCACGTTCTCGCCGCGGCTCGCCTCGGTCAGGACGATCGGCGGCTTCCACGCCCGCTCCTGGTCGAGCGAGAGCACCGAGCGCACCTCGTTCAGCATCGTCTTGGCGGCCGGGTGGTCCATCTTGTTGATCGCGATCACGTCGGGGATCTCCATGATCCCGGCCTTCAACGCCTGGATCGAGTCGCCCGAGCCGGGCATCAGCGCGAGCACGACCGTGTCGGCGATGCCGATCACCTCGACCTCGCCCTGGCCGGTGCCGACGGTCTCGAGGAAGACGAGCTCCTTGCCGCCGGCGTCGAGCAGGAGCAGCGCCTGCAGCGTCGCTTCCGCCAGTCCCCCGAGGTGGCCGCGGCTGCCCATCGAGCGGATGAAGACCTCCGGGTCGAGGAAATGGTCGGCGAGGCGGATGCGGTCGCCGAGCAGCGCGCCGTGGGAGAACGGGCTCGACGGGTCGACCGTGATCACGCCGACGGAGCGGTCCTGGTCTCGCACGTGGCGCACGAGCGCGCTGATCAGCGTCGACTTGCCGACGCCGGGCGGCCCGGTCACGCCGACCGCGTACGCGCGTCCAGTCTCCGGGTAGAGGTCGCGCACGACCTCGTAGGCGAGCGGGTCGGAGTTCTCGACCAGCGTGATCGCGCGCGCCAGTGCACGCCGGTCGCCGGAGCGGACCCCGGCTGCGAGCGTCTCGCGGGTGAAGTCGCGGCGCGCTGCCACGACGCCGGATGCTAAAGCGGCGCTGCGGTCAGCGGCTCGATCGCGGTTCGCTCGGCCTTGGCTGCGCCTCGCGCCAGCGCCAGCCCGAGCACCGCGGACACCGCCGACACGGTCGCCGCCGCGGCCCAGACCCAGCGCGGGCCGACCATGTCGGTGACGCGGCCGGCGACGATCATCCCGAGGATCAGGAACGCCACGTTCGAGCTCATCAGCACCGCGAAGGCGCGACCGCGGAGGGCATCCGGGGCGCCGCGCTGGACGAGCAAGGCGTTGCAGACGACGGCCGACCCGTTGCCCGCGCCCGAGATCACGACGCACGCGGCCGCGACCCAGACGTTCGGCGCCATTGCCGCGAGGCCGATGCCGACAGCCATCAGCCCGAGCGAGACGCCGTAGACGTTCGCCAAGCCGCGGCGCTCGATCCACTGTCCGGCGAGGTAGGCGCCCGCCGCAAGCCCGATGCCCGAGCAGCCCATCATCAGCCCGAGGCCGAAGCGGCCGGCGTTGAACGCGTCGAAGACGAGCCGCGGTTCCGCGACGTTCACGGCGGCGTTCGAGAACATCGCGACGTTCCAGGCGATCAGCACGGTCAGCAGCGCCTTCGAGCGGACGGTCAGCGAGAAACCGTCGCGCAGGTCGGCCCAGTGCCCCCGGCTCGCGGCCTGTGTCGCCTGCAGCAGCCGCTGCGGGATGCCATAGAGGAAGATCGCCGAGACGAGGAACGTGCAGGCGTTGATCCAGTACGCCGCGTCCACCCCCGAGGCCGCGACGAGCGCGCCGCCTGCGATCGAGCCCAGCGCCCAGGTCAGGTTGTCGATCGCCTGCAGCAGCGAGTTGGCGTGCGCGAGGTCGTCCTCTTGGACGAGGTTCGGGATCCCGGCGTACGCCGCCGGCCGGAAGAACCCGGTCGCGATCCCCGCGAGCGCCGCGAGCGCGACGACCTGGGTCGCGCTCGTCGTGAACGGCAGCACCGCGAAGACGCCGAACCGCGCGAGGTCGGCGCCCACCATCAGCTGCCGGCGCGAGAACCGGTCGATCAGCGGCCCGACGAGGATCCCGATCAGGAAGGTCGGGAGCAGGTCGGCGATCAGGAGCGCGGCAACCCAGCCCGACGAATGCGTCCGGGTCCAGACGTCCACCTCGAGCGCGACGAGCGCCAGCCAGGTGCCGGCTCCCGAGGCGAGCGTGGCGAGGAACAGGCGCCGGAAGTCCGGCTCGCGCCCCAGGAGCGCGAGCTGCGAGCCGGCTACGCGCGGGCGGCCCATCGACGGTCAAACCGTAACACCGGTACCGGGCCTCAAACGAGGGGTTTTTCGGCCCTGTCTAGCCGGAACTAGGCGGTTTTGGCGGGACAGTCCACGCTCTCGGGACGCGATGGTCGTTCGGAGGCAAGGACGCAGGGAGCGTGCGTAGCCGGAGGCTACGGACGGGACTGAGGACGCTGCATCCGAGCGTCCAGCGCGGGCCGAGAGCCTCGCGACTGTGTCGCCAAAGCCGCCGGACCTAGGCCGTTGCGAGCACCTTCCCGAGTGCTTCGTCGAGCACCTCGTGCTCGTCCGGCAGGCCCACCGTCACGCGCACCGCGCCGGGTGCTCCGAAGCCGTGCGTCGGCCGCACGATCACGCCTTCGCGGAGGAGCTGCTCGAACAATGGCCGCGAGTCCTCGCCGACCTCCGCGAAGAGGAAGTTGCCGACCGCCGGGCCGACCGGGTCGAGCCCGTGAGCGTGCAGTATGCGCTCCAGCTGCTCGCGGTTGACGGCGTTCTCACGGCGTCGGCGTGCCAGCTCGTCGGGGGCGTCGAGGCTGGCGAGCGCGGCCTCCTGTGCCGGCGTCGTGATGTCGAACGCGCGCCGGACCTTGCCGATCGCGGTCACCAGCTCGGCCGGCGCGAGGGCATACCCGACGCGCAGCCCGGCGAGGCCGTAGATCTTCGAGAACGTCCGCAGGACGATCGTGCGGCGGCCCTGCTTGAGGTACCCCTCGACGCCGTCCGGATAGTCGGGGTCGTCGATGTACTCGGCGTAGGCCTGGTCGAGCACCGTCACCACGTGCTCGGGCACCCGCTCGAACCAGGCGTCGAGCTCGGTGCGGGTGTTCGTCGTGCCGGTCGGGTTGTTCGGCAGGCAGACGTACGCGATCTTCGTGCGCGGGCCGATCGCATCGAGCATCGCCTCGAGGTCGTAGCGGCCGTCGCGCAGGTCGACGGTGCGCGGCACCGCGCCGAGCTTGCGCGCGTCGATCACGTAGCTCGGGAACGACGGCCAGCCGCAGACGATCTCGTCGCCCGGCTCGAGGGCGGCGAGGCTGAGGCAGTCGACGAGGCCGTCCGAGCCCGCCCCGACCGCGACCTCTTCCAAGCGCAGGTCGAAGCGCTCGGCCAGCGCAGCGCGCAGCCGGTAGGCGCCGCCGTCCGGATAGCGGTTCAGTTCCGACGTACAACGCTCGATCGCCTCGCGCGCCTGCGGAAACGGGCCGTACGGGCCCTCGTTCGAGGCCAGCTTGACGACGCGCTCGAGCCCGAGCTCGCGCTGGACCTCCTCGACGGGCTTCCCCGGCTCGTAGGGGACGAGGTCGTTGACGGCGGGCCTGAAAAAGCTGTCGGCGATCTCGGCGAGCCGTCCGGTCACTGCGCGGATGCTACTCGGGCAGCCAGCCCGGCCGGTACCGGCAGCGGGCAAACGCCGGAAAGGAGGCGTACGCCTCCTGCGGCTTCGTCGTCTCCCGCTCGGCGCCGACGCCGTGCTTCAGCGCCAGCGCTTCAACCGGGTACACGAGCCCCTTGCGCCCGCCGCGGGCGCCGACGGCGAGTACGACGGACGGGCCGCTCCCCGCGCCGACGATCATGTGGTTCGTCCCGCCCGGGCAATGGACGAAGTCCCAGGTTCGCAGCGGCCGTTCCTCGCCTTCGACGAGCAGCAGGCACTCGCCCGCGAGCACGAGGAACCCCTCCTGCGCCCGCTCGCGGTGGTAGAGCCCTAGCGACTGGCCCGGCTCTAGGAGATTGAGGTTGATCCCGAGCTGGCGGAAGCTCCGCTTGCCCTCGAAGTTGCAGTAGAAGCCGAACGCGCCGGTGTCGAGCCACCGGCTCTCGGTCGCGTTGATCACGAACCAGCCGTCCGCGTCCGCGACGAGGCCGTGCTTCGTCTCGCGCAGTGGCACCTCCGGAACGGCCATCGCGCCTGAGGATATGCGCGCCGACGCCACGCACTAGGATGCGCGCGGCGTGAGGATTGGGGTTCCGAAGGAGACCGCGGCCGGCGAGCGGCGCGTGGCGCTCGTTCCAGAAACAGTCGGCAAGCTCACGGGCGGCGGCTTCGAGGTGATCTTCGAACGCGGCGCGGGCGAGGCGGCGTCGTTTCCGGACTCGGCCTTCGAGGATGCGGGCGCGCGGCTCGGCGACTGGGCCGAGGCCGACGCGGTCGCGAAGGTGCAGAAGCCGACTGCCGACGAAGTGACGCGGCTGCGCGACGGGCAGGTGCTGATCGGCTTCCTTCAGCCGCTGACGGATCGCGAGGGAATCGAGCGGCTCGCCTCGCAGGGCGTGGTCGCGTTCGCGATGGAGTCGATCCCGCGCATCACGCGGGCCCAGTCGATGGACGCGCTCTCGTCACAGGCGACGGTCTCCGGCTACAAGGCGACGCTCCTCGCCGCGGAGCGGCTGCCGAAGTTCTTCCCGATGCTGATGACCGCGGCCGGAACCGTCGCGCCCGCAAAGGTGCTCGTGCTCGGCGCGGGCGTGGCCGGCCTGCAGGCGGTCGCGACTGCACGGCGGCTCGGCGCGGTCGTGACGGGCTTCGACGTGCGGCCGGTCGTGCGCGAACAGATCGAGAGCCTCGGCGCGAACTGGCTCGACCTCGGCGTGGTCGGTGAGGAGACGGCCGGCGGCTATGCCCAGGAGCTGACCGAGCAGCAGCAGCGGCAGCAGCAGGAGGAGCTGGAGGCGCGGCTCCCCGAGTTCGACGTCGTCATCACCACCGCGCTGATCCCCGGACGCCCGGCGCCGCGGCTGATCCCGGCGAGCGCGGTCGCTGCGATGCGGCCGGGATCGGTGGTCGTCGACCTGGCCGCGGAGGCGGGCGGCAACTGCGAGCTGACCGAGCCCGGCGAGGAGGTCGTCCGCGAGGGCGTGACGATCGTCGGCCTGACGAACCTGCCGAGCTCGATGCCGTTCCATGCGAGCCAGCTGTACTCGCGCAACGTTTCCGCGCTGCTCCACCACCTCGCTCCCGAGGGCAAGCTCGTGTTGGACTGGGACGACGAGATCACCGCAGGCGCGTGTGTCACGCGGCAGCAGGAGGTCCCCGCGTGACGGAGCACCACGACCTGCTGTGGATCAATCGGCACACATTCGGCACGCCCACGACACAGACCCGCGCGCCGGCCACCGCTAGCGTCTCCGCCGAGGGCGGTGGGACGACAACCCCCGCCCTCATGGGTGGGGGCATCTTGTTCTCGCGTGAACATCGTCACGCCCGGCGGCGCGAGCTCGAGGCGGGGGCGCTGTGAGCCACAACACGCTGCTCGTCTTCGAGCTGACGATCCTCGTGCTCGCGATCTTCCTCGGCTTCGAGGTGATCTCGAAGGTTCCGACGCTGCTGCACACGCCGCTGATGTCGGGCACGAATGCGATCCACGGCATCGTCATCGTCGGCGCGATGATCGTCCTCGGCCAGCCGGACAAGGACGCGTTCGAGTGGATCGTCGGCTTCCTGGGCGTCGTGCTCGGAGCGGCCAACGTGGTCGGCGGGTTCGTCGTGACCGACCGGATGCTCGAGATGTTCAAGAAGCGCGACCCGGTAAAGGCGCCCGACGCCGACCAGGACGGCGGCACGGGCGCCGGATGAGCACCAACCTCGCGAACCTCCTCTACCTGATCCCGATCGTGGCGTTCATCCTCGCGCTGCGCTTCCTCTCCAACCCGGCGACCGCGCGGCGCGGCAACCAGATCGGGGCGGTCGGGATGCTGGTCGCGATCGTCGTCACGTGGATCCACGTCGGTAGCGCGAGCTGGTGGGCGATCGTCGTCGCGATGGCGATCGGCGGCGGCTTCGGGGCCGTCGCGGCGCGCCGCGTGAAGATGACCGCTATGCCGCAGATGGTGGCGCTGTTCAACGGCGTCGGCGGCGGCGCCGCGGCATTGATCGCACTGGCTGAGCTGCACCGCATCCTCCCGGAGCCCGGCCGTCCGAAGATCGACATCGCGCTGGCGATCGCCCTCTCCGGGCTGATCGGCGCGATCTCCTTCTCGGGCTCGTTGATCGCCTTCGCGAAGCTCCAGGAGCTGATCCGCGGCCGGCCGATCACCTATCCCGGCCAGAAGATCGTCAACCTCGCGCTGCTCGGTGTCTGCGTCGCCCTGAGCGTCGTCCTCGTCGCCGGTGTCCAGGACGAGTGGCTGCTGTGGCTCGTGATCGGCGGCGCGGCGCTCTTCGGCGTGCTGTTCGTGCTGCCGATCGGCGGAGCCGACATGCCTGTCGTGATCTCGTTGCTGAACGCGTTCACCGGGCTCGCTGTCGCCGTCGGCGGCTTCGAGCTCGAGAACAACGTGCTGATCGTCGCCGGGATGCTCGTCGGCGCGTCGGGAACGCTGCTGACGGTGATGATGGGGCGGGCCATGAACCGCTCGATCGGGAACGTCCTCTTCGGCGCCTTCGGCCAGGTCACCGCCGGCGCGGCGGCCGCGGCCGAGAGCGACGGCGGCTCGGTGCGCTCGGCCGGCGCGGAGGACGTCGCCGTGATGCTCGCCTACGCGCACAAGGTCGTGTTCGTGCCCGGCTACGGGCTCGCCGTGGCGCAGGCGCAGCACGACGTCCGGCAGCTCGCCGATTTGCTCGAGGAGAAGGGCGTCGAGGTCTCGTACGCGATCCACCCGGTCGCCGGCCGTATGCCGGGTCACATGAACGTCCTCCTCGCGGAGGCGAACGTGCCGTACCCGCAGCTGAAGGAGATGGACGAGGCGAACCCCGAGTTCGGCCGGACGGACGTGGCGCTGGTGGTCGGCGCGAACGACGTCGTCAACCCCGACGCGCGCAGCAACGAGAGCAGCCCGATCTACGGGATGCCGATCCTGAACGTCGACCAGGCGCAGACCGTGGTCGTGCTCAAGCGGAGCATGAACCCGGGCTTCGCCGGCATCGAGAACCCGCTCTTCTACAACCCGAAGACGGTGATGCTGTTCGGCGACGCGAAGGAGTCGATCGACAGGCTGATCGAGGACGTCAAGAGCCTGTAGCGACGCGCGGATGATCCCGGTCTTCTCAGCCCAGGCGGTCGAGGCCGCAGTGCCGCCCGAGCGGGCGGTCGACGCGGTCCGCGACGCATTCGTCGCTTACGCACGCGGCGAGTGGTCGATGCCGCCCAAGGTCTACGTCCCCGCCTATCCGGCGGGCGACTTTCGCGCCATGCCCGCGCTAGGCGGCGGCTACGCAGCGCTGAAATGGGTGACGTCGTTCCCGGGAAATCCGGCGCGCGGGCTGCCGACGGTCACGGGCCTCGTCGTGCTCTCGAACGCGTCCGACGGCTCGCTCGTCGCCGTGTTCGACGCTGCGGCGGTGACCGCGATCCGCACGGGGGCGGCCGCGGTGCTCGCCGCCGAGACGCTTGGAGCCGGCTCGGCCCCGGCCGCAGTCGTCGGCGCCGGCGTCAACGGGCGCGCGGCGGCACGGACGTTCCTCGCGCGCGGCCGAGGCGTGGTGCTCTGGGATCTGGACGAGGAGCGAGCGCGGTCTGCCGCCGCGCAGCTCGGCGCCGGCGTGGCCGCGTCACCCGAGGAGGCCCTTGGTGCGGACGTCGTCGTCACCGTGACGCCGGGCCACGAGGTGCTGTTCACGGACGGCTCGCTGCGAGCCGGACAGCACGTGAGCCTGATGGGCGCGGACGGGCCAGGAAAGGCAGAGATCGCGGTCGGCGAGCTGGTTCGGGCGCACACCTTCTGCGACGACTGGGAGCAGGCGAGCCACAACGGCGAGCTCGCCCACGCCGTCGAGGCGGGCGCGCTCGCCCGCGAGCAGGTAACCGAGCTCGGCGCCGTTCTCGACGGAACGGCCGACGGTCGGCGGAACGACGACGAGATCACCGTCTTCGACTCGACCGGCCTGGCGATCCAGGACCTCGCCATCGCACTCGCCGCGCTCGAGCGGGCCAGCGAGCTCGGCCTGCAGGCACTCGAGCTGTAGCCCAACCCGGCTGATCAAGCGGGACACAAGGGAGTTCGGGCTAAAGGGAGGCGGCCCCGCGGCCGATGCGTCCGGGGCAAGCCCTCTGCCCAAAGGAGACCCAGCATGAGCTCGAACGACCTGCGGCGCCCCTGGTCCAAGACCATGGGCTCGACGAGCAAGAAGCTTCTTGCGACGATCGCCGTCCTCGGCGCCGCCGCCAGCATCGCCGGCCTTGGCACCTACGCGACGTTCACGAGCACCACGTCACAGAACCACACGATCTCGTCCGGCACCGTCACGGTCTCGCTCGGCGCGACCGGAGCCGCGACGAACCGCCTCAACATCGGCGCCTCGGCCCTCGCCCCCGGCGACACGATCCAGCGGAGCGTCGACCTGATCAACTCCGGCTCCCTCGACCTCGCGTCCGTCACCCTGACGACGACTGCGGCGCCGAGCTCGCTGCTCGACACCGACGCGACGAACGGCCTGCAGATGGTGATCGACAAGTGCTCGGTCGCGTGGACGGAGTCCGGCCCGCCCTACACGTACACCTGCAGCGGCACAACCTCGACGGTGCTCGCCTCGCGGGCCGTGATCGGAAGCGCGATGGCGCTCTCGAACCTCGGCTCGACGACTCACGGCGCGACCGATCACCTGCGTGTCACGCTGACACTGCCGAGCGCGGCCGGCAACACGCTGCAGAACCAGTCGTCCACGATCTCGTACGCATTCACCGGCACGCAGCGCGCGGCCACCAACCAGTAGCCGACCGCGATGCCCGCTGGGCTCTCCAGCGACAGGAGCGCCGCTCGCGCGGCGCTCCTGTCCGCGTTTCGGCGGCTGCCTGCCGTAGCGGCGCAGCTGTTCTTCGTGTTGGCCGTGGTGGCACTCGTCGGGCTCGGGCTGCTGCCCCGCACCGGCTGGTACCGCCCGGTGACGGTGCTGTCGGGCAGCATGCGGCCCGCCTTTTCGCCGGGCGACATGGTCGTCGTCACGCCCGAGCCCGTCCGCGACGTGCACGTCGGTCAGGTGATCAGCTACCGCATCCCGGTCGGCGACCATCACGTCCAGTCGCACCGCGTTATCGAGGTGATCAGAGACGGGGGCCGCGTGTCCGTGCGGACGAAGGGCGACGCGAACACCGCCCCGGACCCGTGGACGGCGACGCTCCAGGGCTCGACTGCCTGGCAGGTGCGGGCGGTGCTGCCGAAGGTCGGGTGGGCGATCTTCTGGCTGCGCACGCCGCTTGTGCACCAGCTCACGGTCCTGCTTGCCCCGCTTCTCCTCGCGCTTCTCTACGTCCTGCAGATCTGGCTCCGGCCGAACGAGAAGAGGACCGATGGACTCGAGACGGCCTGACGCCTTCCGGCGGTCGTTGCGGCGAGCCGCAGTTCTCGGGGTGGCGGTCGCCGCGTTCGTCACGACCTCGGCGGCGCTCGCGAGCTTCACGTCCACGGGCAGCGTCGGCGCGACCTACGTGACGAAGCGGGTCTTCCTCGGCGTGCGCTCGGCGTGGCCGTGGGACGTCCGCGACGCGTCCGGCGGAGCCGCCGAGACGAACAGCTCCGACGTCCTCTCGTACACCGACACCCTGATGGCCACCACGAAGAGCTGGTCGACAACCTTCGCGACCACGCGCTTCGACGACTTCGACTTCAGCGGCGGCCTTCCGGCCGGCGTCCCGGTGACGAGCGCGACCTTCAACTTCACCTTCGTCCCGAGCCGGACGCCGCAGGACAACGCGTGCTTCTACATCGACGTGCGGCGCGCCTCGACGAATGCCCTGCTCGGCACGCACGGCAGCTCCGGGACGCCTTCGGGCTGCGCGAACGGAGCGCAGCTCGCGGCGACCGTCGACGTGTCGGCCGAGGTCACGAACACGGACATCGCCAACGACCTGCGGATCCGGGTCTACGCCAACAACAGCACCAGCCGCCCGATCAAGATCGAGCTCGCCACCGTCACCATCACGACGCCGTACGCGACGGCGACGCTGCGCGAGAAGCGCTGGGACGACGAGGCGAACGCCGTCGCCGCCGCGACGCTCTGGCCGTTCCCCGCCACGGACGGGACGGGATACACGACCGTCGGCAACTTCGCCACGACGTTCAGCACCACGCGCTACGTCAAGTTCACGCCGAGCGCCGCCGTTCCGACGGGCGCGACGATCGCGAATGCCCAGGTTCAGCTCGCCTACAAGTCGGCGACCGCCGGCGATCAGACCTGCTGGTACTTCGAGGTCTACAACGGCGCGACGCTGATCGGCACGCACGGAAGCTCCGCGACGCCGGTCTCGTGCAACTCCACGACCAGCTATGTCACCGACACGGTCTCGGTCCCCGAGGTGAACACGAGCGCGATCGCGAACGCCGTCGTGCTCAAGGTCTACATGAAGAACTCGGGAAGCCGGAAAGCGAGCTTCGACCTCGTCCAGCTGGACGTCAACTACTTCCTCGACTGAGATGACGTTTCTTCGACGTGTGCTTTCCGCGGCTCCGGCACTCGCAGTCGGCGCCGCAGTGTTGGCCGTGGGGACGTCGGCAGCGCCTTCCGGCAAGGCTCGGACGCTCTGGCAAGCTCACCCGCGCCTCGTAGCCCGGCCCGCAAAGCTCGCCGCCGCGGTTCGGCTCGCTCCCGGCGACCAGGTTCAGCGGCTGGTCGAGCTGCGCAGGCGAGGGCAGGGCCAGTTCCGAGCGATCTACTTCGTTGCACGCGCGAAAAGCCAGTCGCCGCTCACCACCGACGTACAGAACGGGCTGCACGTGGAACTCCGGAGCTGCCGGAAGCGCTGGGCGCCGTTGCGGGGTGGTCATGCTTACCGTTGCTCCTCGAAGCCGGCACTGGTGATGTCACCGCGTCCGGTCGTCGGCCGCACGAGGTTGATGCATCTCCGCTTGAAAGGGCAGCGGGCGGTGCACCTCCGGCTGGTCGTGTCGCTGCCGGCCCGCGCGGGCAACGCGCTGCAAGGCAAGACCACGTCGCTGCGGTACTCGTTCGTCGGCGTCGCACGCACGCGCTGACCGGCCCGTTAGGCTCCCGCCGTCGATCGAAGGAGGCGGGATGGACGGACAGCTGGTGCACTTCGAGCTGCCGGCGCAGGACGCCGGCCGGGCGCAGGAGTTCTGGAAGTCGCTCTTCGGCTGGAAGATCCGAACCTGGGACGGACCTGTCGAGTACCACATGCTCGAGGGGAACGAGCCCGGCGGCGCGATCTATCCGGATGCCGAAGCCGCCGGTTCCGGGCCGGTCGTCTACTTCAGCACCTCCGACATCGGCGCCTCGATCTCGAAGGTGCGCGAGCTCGGCGGCTCGGCCGACGAGGAGCAGCCCATTCCAGCCATCGGCTGGTTCGCCCGGTGCGTCGACACCGAGGGCAATCCGTTCTCGCTGTTCCAGGCGGACGAGTCGGCGCCGGCGCGCGACGAGAGCTAGGCAGCGGCGACGAGACGCGCCCGCCGAGGGCGCCGCTCTTGGGCAAGCAAGCACGAGCTCGTCTCGATGTCGGCGCAGCTAACCCTGTGGCCTCACCGCCCTGTACAGACCGTCGGCCTCGGCAACTGCTCTGGCGAGCTCGAGCTCCGCGAGCGCGGTGGCGACACTGGCGGCGTCAAGCCCCGTCGCGGCCACGAGGTCGTTCACCCCTGCAGGCTCCGTCGACAGGGCGGTCAAGACACTAGCGGCGGTTTCCCCGACGAACTCCTCGCGCGGCGGTGCAGGCTCGACGCCAAGCGCCTCGAGTACGTCGGCCGCGCTCGTGAGCGGCGTCGCTCCGACGCGGAGGAGCGCGTTCGTCCCGCTCGAGAGCGACGACGTGATCTCGCCGGGCACGGCGAACACCTCCCGGCCAGCCTCGAGCGCGAAGTCGGCCGTGATCAACGCTCCGCTGCGCTCCCGCGCCTCGACCACGATCGTCGCGGCGGCGAGGCCGGCGATGACGCGGTTGCGCGCCGGGAATCGCCACGGAGCAGGCTCGACGCCCGGCGCGTACTCCGAGACGACGAGGCCGTTCTCGCAGATTCGACCCGCGAGCTGCGCATGGGCCGCCGGATAGTCGCGGTCGATGCCGCAGCCGAGCACTGCCAAAGTCACCCCCTTCGCCTCGAGCGCGCCTCGGTGCGCCTCGCCGTCGACGCCTCGCGCCAGGCCGCTGATGACGAGGAGCCCCGCGGCAGCCAACTCGCGGCCGAGGAGGCGCGCGACCTGCGCGCCGTACGAGGAGCAGGCGCGAGCTCCGACGACTGCAACGGCCGGCCGAGCCAGCAGCTCGACGCCGGCCGCGCCTCGGACGAACAACCCCGCCGGCGGGTCGTGCAGCTCGCATAGAAGCGCCGGATACCCGCTGTCGCTGCGACCGAGAAAGCGGAGGCCTTGGGCCCGCAGCCCGGCGCGGTAGCTCGCTTCGTCGAACCCCCGGCGGAAGCGCTGGAACCGGCGCTCCCGCGGCTCCTCCACGACGTGGCTGTTCGTCTCAGCCGCAAAGGCCGCCAGCGCGAGGTCGCTCACGGCATTCCAAGCTCGCTCGGAGAGCGGTACGACAGCGCCTCGGCAACGTGTTCGGGCGCTACCTCCTCGACGCCGGCCAGCAGCGCCGCGGTGTGCGCGACGCGCGCCACGCGGGCCCGCCCACGCGCCGAGAGCGGCAGGCGCTCGACGGCGCGCGAGAGGAGCTCCTCTGCCGGCGTCGAGCGACGGAGAGGATCGCCCCGCGCGCGTTCTCGCGCCGGCACGACACGCTCCCGGACGGCCACGGACGCCTCGCCCGGCGATCCGGCGAGCTCCCGCGCGCGGGGCCGCGGCACGGTCACGACCAGGTCGAAGCGATCCAGCAGCGCCCGCGAGAGCTTGTCGCGGTACGCCGCCAATCGCGCTGCCGAGCACGAGCACTCCGCCGCCGGGTCGCCGCGAGCACCGCACGGGCAGAGGTTCATCGTCGCGACGAGCTGGAAGCGCGCCGGGAAGACGATCTTGCCGCCGACTCGCGCAATCGAGACGGCGCCGTCCTCGAGTGGCTGCCGCAGCGCCTCGAGCGCGTTGCGCGGGAACTCCACGAATTCGTCCAGGAACAGCACGCCGTGGTGCGCCAAGCTCGCCTCGCCCGGCCGCGGCGAGGAGCCGCCGCCGACGATCGACGCCACCGACGCCGTGTGGTGCGGCGCCCGGAACGGCGGCACCGTCACGAGCGGCCGCCCTGGCGCCAGCAGGCCCGCGACCGAGTGGATACGCGTCACCTCGAGCGCCTGCTCGGGCGGCAGGCGCGGGAGGATGCCCGGCAGCCGCCGCGCGAGCATCGTCTTCCCCGTGCCCGGCGGCCCACCGAGCAGCAGGTTGTGCGCACCCGCGGCCGCGAGCTCGAGCGCTCGACGTGCACGCTCCTGTCCCCGTACGTCCGCCAGGTCCGGCACCGGCGGAGTCGCCCCGTTCCCGTTCGAGGCCGCGGTGATCGGGTCGGGCGGAGGCGGCACCCACTCGCCGCGTAGGTAGGCGACCGCCTCCGCCAGGTGGCGCAGCGGAACGGGCTGAACTCCGGCGAGCGCAGCCTCGGCTGCTGACTCCGCGGCGCAGAGCAGATGCGAGAGCCCCGCCTGCCTCGCGCCCTCGGCTGCGGCGAGCACCCCGCCGACGGGCCGCAGCCGCCCGTCGAGCGCGAGCTCGCCGACCGCCGCATGGCCGCCGAGCGCCTCGGGCGGAACCTGCCGTGAGGCGGCCAGCACCGCCAGCGCGATCGGTAGGTCGAACCCCGACCCCTCCTTGCGCAGCTCCGCCGGCGCGAGGTTGACGGTGATCCTCCGCGTCGGCCACTCGAGCTCGGCCGACGCTATGCCCGAGCGGACGCGCTCCTTCGCCTCCTGGCACGCGCGGTCGGCGAGCCCGACGATCGCGAACGCGGGCACGCCGAGCTGCAGGTGGGCCTCGACCTCGACCCGGCGCGCGTCGAGGCCGACGAGCGCGTGCGTGACGGTGCGTGCGAGCACATGGCCACGCTAGGCAGGAAGAACGCGCGGGTCTGTGCCGGACCTGTGCCGAAAGTGGAACTGCTAGGCGCTCGCGACCAGCACGTCCTCGAAGAACTCGCCGGCACGCCGGCCGGTCCGCCGGTTCACGTGCCGCCGGTACCGCTCCTGCAGCTCGAGCCCCGAGCGCTCGAGGATCTCCGGGTACAGCTCGCGGCGGTCGTTGATCACGATCACCACCGGCGCGCCCGGCCGCAGGGCGCGCCGCACGTTCGCGAAGACGTCGGCCACGCCCTCGACGTACCCCGCGAGCGCCGCTCGCGACGACCCCTTGCCGAGCTCGAGCTCGCGGCACTCCTCCAGCCCGAGCAGCTCGTACGCGTAACGGTGCTGCTCGTGGTAATCGATCAGCCCCGGGTACGGCGGCGAGGTGACGACCGCGTC
>Ga0207683_10001770_pt1 | contig 19122 bp, 19 predicted proteins | sample KBSM73metaG_FD_184333 | JGI IMG/M metagenome (GOLD analysis project Ga0207683, IMG submission 184333) | Miscanthus rhizosphere microbial communities from Kellogg Biological Station, Michigan, USA - KBS M7-3 metaG (SPAdes) (version 2) | ecosystem: Host-associated > Plants > Roots > Rhizosphere >... | reverse complement strand
CCGCTGGTGACCGCCGACCTGGTCGGGGCGGCGCTGGCGGACGTGCCGGCGGACTGGCTCGCGACCGGGCCGGCGGCGTACGCGGACCGGCTGCTGGCCCGGGTCGCCGCGCGGGCGGTGTGGGTGCCGCCGCTGGTCGAGGCGGCCGCCGCCGGTGCCGGCGAGCGGACGCCGACCCGCGGTGCGCGGCCGAGCTGGCTGGACGGCGGTTGGGGTCCTCCCGGGGGGTCCTCGGGGGGCGGAGCCCCCCGAGTGGGCGGGCCGTGACCCGGCACCTGTTCGAGTACGCGGTGCTGCGGGTCGTCCCTCGGGTCGACCGCGGCGAGACGATGAACGCCGGCGTGCTGCTCTACTGCCGGCCGCTGGACTACCTCGGCTCCCGGATCTGGCTGGACGAGGATCGGCTGCGGGCGCTCGACCCGGCCGCCGACGCGGCCGCGGTCCGCCGGGCGCTGCAGGCGGCGGCGGACATCTGCGGCGGCGACCCGGACGCCGGTCCACCGGCCCGGGAGGACCTGGGCAAGCGGTTCCGCTGGCTGACCGCGCCACGCAGCACCGTGGTGCAGCCGGGCCCGGTGCACACCGGGCTGACCGAGGACCCGGACGCCGATGCCGAGCGGCTGCTGCGGGCGCTGGTGCTGCCGCTGCGATGACCACGACCGCCCCGGCGCCGCCGCGCCGCCGCACCGTGCTGCCGTGGCTGGTCGGCGCGGCGGTGCTGGTCACCGCGGCCGCGCGGGTGGCCTACCTGCTCAGCCCGGTGATGCAGTTCAACGCCGACGAGGCGACCACCGGGATCATGGTCCGGCGCATCCTCGCCGGCCACGGGTACGTCTTCTACGCCGGCCAGGACTACGGCGGCGCGCTGGAGCAATACCTGGAGGCGGCCGTCTACGCGGTGACCCGGCTGCCGCAGAACCCGCTGACGCTGCGGCTGCCGTTGGTCGCGCTGTGCTGCCTGACCTGCCAGCTGGTCTACCGGGTCGGCCGGGAGGTGCTGGGCGACCTGCGCCGGGCGCTGGTCGCCGCCGCGCTCTACGCCGTCGGGCCGTGGTTCAACGTGATCGGCACCGTCACCTCGCTGGGCTTCTACGCCGCCGGCCAGGCGCTCGGGATGGTCGCGCTGTGGTGCGCGCTGCGGGCCGACCGCGGCCGATGGTGGCTGGCCGGCACCGGCCTGGCCGCCGGGCTCGGCGTGTGGACCGCGGCAACCGCGCTCTACCTGCTCATCCCCGTGCTGGTCTGGCTGCTGCCGGTGCTGCGGCACGACCTGCGCCGGTGGGCGGCGCTGGCCGGCGGGTTCCTGGTCGGCCTGCTGCCGCAGCTCGGCTCGCTGCTCGTCCACCCGGTGCTGCCGCTGCCGCGGGACCCGGCCCAGTCGTCGACCGTCCTGGAGCGCCTCGGCCACCTGTTCGGCCCGGTGCTGCGGCAGTTCGCCGGGGTCACCTACAGCCACACCGAGGGCGGGCTGCCGGTGCCGCTGCAGGTGCTCGTCGTCGTCGGGCTGGCCGCCGCGTACGTGGTCGCGGTGGTCCGCCGGCGCGGGCTGGTCGACTTCCTGCGCGGGCGGGTCGACCGCCGGCGCCCGGGCGACCTGTTGCTCGCCGTCCCGCCGGTGGTCGCGGTGCTGTACGCCGCCTCGAACGCCACCTGGTACACCGGCACCCCGCGTTACCTGGTCGGCCTGTTCCCGCTGCTGGCGATCGGGCTGGCGGCGCTGGTGCCGGCCCGCCCGTGGCCGGTGCCGGCCGCGGTGGTCGCCGCCGCGGCCGCGCTGAGCGTCGCGTTCTTCCCGAGCATCCAGGCCCGCGACACGTCGGCCCAGTACGCGACGCTGCGCCAGGTCGCGACGCAGCTGGCCGCCGACGGCGAGGACCGGGTCTGGGCCGGCTACTGGACCGCGACGCCGCTGCAGTACGCGGCCGGCGACCGGATCACGGTGGCCACCGCCGTCGGGGTGCGGCGGTTCCCGGAGGCGCAGGCGGTGGTCGAGCGGGCGCCGAGGTCCGTCTACGTCGGCAGCGACCTGGACGGGACCGCCGCCGTGTTCCGCACCGCGCTCGACCGCCGGCACGTGCCGTACCGGGCTCGGCGGTTCGCCTTCCTGACCGTGTTCGACCGGCTGCCGCCGACCGCCGACCCACGATCACTGGGGCTTTAAGGCACCCTCGTGCACGGCCGGCCGTGCCGGCGCCGACCGCCGGCCGTGCACGCGGGCCGACAGGACCGCGGGACCGACCACGACGAAGTCCCCGACGATCATGAGCACCCGACTCATCAGCGCGAGGGCGAGCGCGTTGCCGTTGCCGAGAGTCGGGCCGAGCAGCAGCACCAGCGTGGCCTCCCGGGCTCCCGCGCCGGCCGGCACGAAGACGACCAGGAACCCGACGACCCACGCGAGCGCGAACGCCCCGACGGACAGCAGCAGCAGTCCGTCCTTCCCACCGCCCAGGTCCCGGGCCAGCAGCCAGGCCTGCAGGCCGAAGCAGAACCACTGCAGGAACCCCCAGCCCGCGCTGGCCAGCATCGCGCGGCCGGAGACGGTGACGTCCGTCGCCGGCCGCCGGGTGACCCGGAACGCCAGCCGCAGCAGCCGGCTCAGCACGGGCGGGCACAGCAGCACCACGCCGAGCACGGTGACCGGAGCGACGTACCAGTAGGTGCGGACGGCGGCCGTGGCCGACAGCGCCAGGCAGGCGACGCCGACGACGGCGCCCGTGACCACGCTGACCATCAGCGCGGCGGCCGCGCCGATCGCGCTGCGCGTGCGGGGCACGGCGTGGTCGCGGCCGAGTTCGGTCTGGGCGAGCACCGGCCACACGCTGCCCGGCAGGTATTTGCCGAGTTGGGCGAGCAGAAATACCCGGCCGGCGACGGCCAGCGGCAACGGCGAGCCGAGCCCGGTCAGCACGGCCCGCCAGGACAGCGCGGCGGCCACCAGCCCGCCGATCACCGCGAGGAAGGCGAGCAGGACCGTGCCGACCGACAGCCGGGCGAGCCCGTCCGCGATCTCGCCGGTCCGGCCCCGCAGCGCCAGCACGACGAAGACGAGAGCGAGCACGACGAGCCCGGCGTGGAGCAGCCTGCGTCGGGAGGACGGCGTGCGCACCGGCGCCGACGGGTCGTCCTCGACTGCCGTCCCCGGCGCCGACGGGTCGTCCTCGGCTGCCGTCCCCGGCCCGGGCTCGACGATCGGCCCGGCGATCGTGTGGTCGCTGCGCCGCTGCGGATGGGCAGCCACGCAACGAGCGTAGAGCAGTGCCCGAACCATCCCGCCACGGGGCGATCTACCCCGCAGGGGGATAGCGCACGGGCGACCGCTGCACGGTAGTGACGTTCCCCTATGCTTCGCCCCCGATGTCCACCGACGCTGACCTCCCGGCGGCACGCCGGCCGCGGCTGCTGGTGGTCGCCTCGACGTATCCGACCGCCGCGGACGACGGCACCCCGGGCTTCGTGCGCGACATCGCGCTGGTCGAGGCCGAGGAGTTCGACACGCTGGTGCTGGTGCCGAGAGTCCCCGGTGCGGCGCGCGAGGAGCGCAGTGGTCACCTGACCGTGCGGCGGTTCCGCTACTTCCCGCGGCGCTGGGAGGACCTCGCCGACGGCGCGATCCTGGAGAACCTGCGCGGCCGGAAGTCGCGCTGGCTGCAGGTGCTGCCGTTCGTGCTCGCCGAGAGCCTGGCCCTGCGCCGGGCGATCCGCGCGTACCGGCCGGACGTCCTGCACGTGCACTGGATCCTGCCGCAGGGTGCGGCCGCGCTGCTGGCCGCCCGGAAGCTCCCGTGGCTGGTCACCACGCTCGGCGGGGACGTGTACGCGCTGTCCGGCCCGATCATCGACCGGCTCAAGCGGGCGGTCCTGCGTCGGGCCGGCGCGGTCACCGCGATGAACTCCGACATGGCCGCCCGCCTGATCGCCCAGGGCGCGCCTCCGGCGGCCACCCACGTGCTGCCGATGGGCGCCGACGTCGAGGCGATCCGGACGGCCGCCGCGGGCGAGGAGCAGGTGCCGGGACGGATGATGTTCGCCGGCCGGCTGGTGGAGAAGAAGGGCGTGGCCGTCCTGCTGGACGCGCTGCGCCGGCTGCCCGCCACCGGCTGGACGCTCGACGTCGTCGGTGACGGCCACCTGCGCGCCGAGCTGACCAGGCTGGCCGACGGCCTGCCGGTCACCTTCCGCGGTCAGTTGTCCCGGGCCGAGCTGGCCCGGTCGTACGCCCGGGCGGAGATCGCGGTCGTCCCCTCGGTCCCGGCGGCGTCGGGCGATCAGGACGGCCTGCCGGTCACGCTGCTGGAGGCGATGGCCCTCGGCTGCGCGGTGGTCGCGTCCGAGATCCCAGGCATCGACGCGGCCGTCGTCCACGGCGAGAGCGGCGTGCTGGTCCCGCCCGGGGACGCGCAGGCGCTGGCCGACGCGGTGGAGGCACTGCTGGCCGATCCGGACCGCCGGGCCAAGCTCGGCGCGGCGGCCCGGTCCCGGGCCGAGGAGTTCTCCGTCGCCGGGTTCGGCGCCCGTTACCGCGGGTTGCTCTGGGACCTCGTCGGCGGGCGCTCGCAGCCGGTGGGCCGATACCGCTAACGCCCCTGCTTGGCCAACCAGGCCAGGATCGGGTCGGCGACACTGCGCCAGTCGGAGTCGATCGTCAGCGAGTGGTCGGCCTCGGGGAACTCGAGCAGGTCGGTGACCGCGGTGGACTTGCGGCTGTGCAGCTTCTTGGTCGCCCTCGAGATCGCCGGAGCGACCGTGTGGTCCTTGCCGCCGAGGGTGATCAGCAGCGGGCCGCGGTGCGAGTTGTGCACGTCGGCGGTGGTCGCCGCGTGATATTCGAAGTTGGCGGTCAGCGCCTGGAACAGCGGCCGGCCGGGCGACGGCATCGCGTACTTCTCGTAGAGCTCCTTGGCTTCCTCGGGACTGCGGTTGTTGGCGAAGCCGTAGGTGAACTGCTCCTGCGTCAGCGCGACCGTGCCGCGCAGGTTGGCCGGGTTGCGCCAGACGACGGAGCTGACCCTGGCCGACGACAGCGGCACCGGCAGCACCCCCTTGACCGGGGCCGGGTCGATCGCGACGGCGGCGTCGGCCAGCCCGCGGCCGAGCAGGATCTGGGTGATCAGGCCGCCGAACGAGTGCCCGATCACGATCGGCTTGCGGTCCAGCGCGGTGATCACGTCGGCGAAGCTGTTGGTCACCTCCGCGACGCCGTAGCCGGCCATGGGCCTCGGGTTCGCCCTGGTCTCCTCGACGGTGGCCGCCTCGCCCGGCCAGGGCGGGGCGACCGGCGCGTACCCGCGCTCGGCGAACAGCTCCAGCCACCGGTTCCAGCTGGTGTGGTGCAGCCAGAGACCGTGGACGAACACGACAGGGGTGGCGGACTCGGTCATGGGGAGCTCCTCGCTGGGGATCTGGCCGCGATCTTCCTCCTCCGCAGCCGGTCAGGAACCCCGCCGCCGCGTGGTTGCGTCGGACGGCTCAGTCGCCGGTGAGCGAACTGGGGTCGGCCGGTACGTCCACGGCGTGCTCGCGCAGCGCGTCGAGCGGGACGACCTCCATCGCCCTCGCGTTCGTCGCGGCCAATACGACCGGCGCCGCCACCCCGGCCTGGTATGCCTGCAGCCAGCGGACCGCGACCACGCACCACCGGTCGCCGGCGGTCAGGCCCGGGAAGCCGTACTCCGGCCGGGCGGTGACCAGGTCGTTGCCGACCTGCCGCTGGAACTCCAGGAACTCGGTGGTCAGCACCACGCAGACGGTGTGGCTGCCCAGGTCCTCGGGGCCGGACGTGCAGCAGCCGTCGCGGTAGAAGCCGGTCAGCGGGTCGGTCCCGCACTCCTCCAGCTCGCCGCCGAGGACGTTCCGTTCGGTCATGCCCCGAGCTTCGCATCTCACCGCCGTCGCAGCGGTTGCGGGGCCGCCCGGCCACGGCATCGCCGGCGACCCGACGGCGCCCTGCTGGACGAGCGTGCCGGCAGCTGAGCCCGGGTCAGCCGTGCAGGCGGGCGCCCTTGACCGCCTTGTCCACCGCGTTCTTCGGACCGTGCAGGGCGAGGCCGACCAGGTCGAGGGCGTCCCGCGGCACCGCCTTGACCGCGGCCCGGTTGGCCGCGTCGAAGCCGGTGTCGAACAGGTCGGTGGTGAAGACCGACAGCGGCAGCTCGCGGGCGACCGCCCGCTGGTGGGCCGCGGTGAGCACCTCCTTCGACCCCTCCAGCACCAGCACCGGCTGCCGGAACATGGGCAGGTACGGCGTGCCGTCGGCGTCCTGGTACGGCTCGCCGATCAGCTCCGGCCGGGTCGCGGCCAGGCCGGAGACGAGGAACGCGGTCACGTTGAGCTGCTGCCAGCCGACCAGGTCGTCCCGGAGCAGCACGGCGATCTTGGTGTCGAAGCGCACCGGTTCACGATCCCGGCCCGCCCCGACCCCCGTCTTGTACGTTCTTGACGTGGCCGCGGACACGGTCGCGTGGCGACCCGACGTCCCTGGCGTGGCGGAGGTGTTCCACGCCCGGTTCACCGACCACGCCTACCCGTCGCACACCCACGACACCTGGACGCTGCTGCTCGTCGACGACGGCGTGATCACCTTCGACCTGCACCGGCGCTCGCACGGCGCGGTGCGGTCGCTGGTCACGCTGCTGCCGCCGCACGTGCCGCACGACGGCCGGGCGGCCACTCCGCACGGGTTCCGCAAGCGGGTGCTCTACCTCGAGGGCGACCTGCTCGACCCGGCCCTGGTCGGCCGGGCGGTGGACGCGCCGGCGCTGCGGGACGCCGCGCTGCGGGACCGGATCTCCCGGCTGCACGCCGCGCTGCGCTCGCCCGGGGAGGCGCTGCAGTCGGAGTCCCGGCTGGCGCTGGTGTCCGACCGGCTCCGCCAGCACCTGACCGACCGTCCACACGCGACCTCGGTCCGGGACGCCGGCCTGGCCGACCGGCTGCGCCAGCTGATCGACGCCTCCGTCCCGAGTGGACTGTCGCTGGTGGACGCCGCGGTCCGGCTGGGTCACTCGCCGGCGTACCTGGTCCGCGCGTTCACCGGCGAGTACGGCCTGCCGCCGCACCGCTACCTCACCGGTCGCCGGGTCGACCTGGCCCGGCGGCTGCTGCTCGACGGCCGGCCGCCGGCCGCGGTGGCGACCGAGGCCGGCTTCTACGACCAGTCGCACCTCACCCGGCACTTCAGCCGCATGCTCGGCACCACCCCGACCCGGTATGCCCGGCATCGCTGACCGGACGGCGGTCAACCGGGCAGGTCGTGCGGGACCGGCGCGGCCGTGCCCGCCGGCACCAGCCGGGTCGGCAGCAGCGCCGCCGCGATCAGCCCGATCACGCCGACGCCGGCCAGCGTGCCGAGCGCCACGGCGTAGGCGCCGCTGGTGAGCCCGGCGACGAGGATCGTGCCGGCGATCGCGGTGCCCAGCGAGGAACCGAGGTTGGACACGCTCCGGGAGACACCGGAGATCTCGCCCTGCTGGTCCTCGGGGAAGCTGGACTGCACGACGTTGACCGACGGGGTCAGCATGCCGCCGAGCCCGAAGCCGATCAGGAACAGGCCGGGTGCGAACGCCCACGGGCTGTCCTGGGTGCCGGCCAGCGCGATCAGCACGCCGATGCCGACGATCGTGACGACGAACCCGATCAGGATGAGCGTGCGCTGCGACCGCCGCCTGGCGAACCGTTCGGCTCCGAGCGAGGACAGCAGCAGCCCGACGGTCGTCGCGGTGAAGATCACGCCGGTCTGGATCGCGTCGTAGCCGCGCACCACCTGCAGGTAGGCGGAGACCACGAACGAGGTGCCGAGCAGCAGCAGCCACTGGACGTTCTGGGTCACCAGGCCGAGGTTCGAGGTGCGGTTGCGGAACAGCGAGGTCGCCACCAGCGGCTCCCGGCCGGCCCGTTCCTTGCGCCGGATCGACGCGAAGAACCAGGCGAGCACGAGCGCGCCGGCGACGAGCAGACCGAGCATCAGCCAGCCGTTGTTGTCGGCGGCAAGGATGCCGAGCACCAGCAGGATCAGCCCGAGCGCCGACAGGACCGCGCCGCCGATGTCGAACGGCCGGCTCGGGTCCGCCGGCAGCGGGTCGTGCAGCCGCCGGGTCAGCAGCACGATCAGCGCGATGACCACGGCCTGGAAGACGAACGCGGCCCGCCAACTGAGCGCGGCAGTGATGAGCCCGCCGAGCAGGGGGCCGGCCGCGGCGCCGATCCCGCCGGCCGCGCTGATCGCGCCGAACGCCCGCGCCCGGGACGTGACCTGGGTGAACAGCAGCGTGGTGAGGATGTAGACGGGCGGGATCAGCAGCGCGGTGCCGACGCCCTCCAGGATCGAGTTGCCCAGGATGAGCACGCCGAGCCCGGGCGAGGCGGCGCTGACCAGCGCACCCACGCCGTACACGGCCAGGCCGACGGTGAAGCAGCGCTTGCGCCCGTACAGGTCGGTCAGCTTGCCGCCGGGGATCATCAGCGCGGCCATGACCAGCAGGAAGAGGGTGATCGCGACCTGGATCCCCTGGACCGTGGTGTCGAGGTCCTGGCTCATGTCGTTGATCATCACGTTCATGTTCGAGCCGGCGAAGCTGCAGATGAACTGGGCGAGCGCGAGCGGCAGCAGCAGCTGCCGGGCCGCGCTGCGCGACAGGGTCGGTTCGCTGCCACTCGTCATCGCCAAGGCCCCTTCCGCGGTCGCCGGCCCGAGCCTCGCCGTCCCCGTGCCCGGGTGCCTCATCCAGCGCGACTGAGCCGACGGCTGGATCATCCGTTGAGGATGAGGATCGGGACCCTCACCCGGAGCACCGTCAGGTTCGGCCGCCGGTGCAGGCAAGTCCGACTCGTACGCCGGGCCGGCCGGTTCACGCGGCAGACCACCAGATCGCTCCCGCAGCGGGACGGTCCTGGACAGGAGGTGCACGGGCATGGTGCTCGCGGCGGACTACCCGCTTCTGAATGCGTTCTGGACCATGATGATCTTTTTCCTCTGGGTGTTGTGGTTCTGGCTGCTCATCACCGTCTTCATTGACATGTTCCGGCGGGACGACATGTCCGGGTGGATGAAGGCGCTCTGGGTCGTCTTCGTGATCGTGCTGCCGTACATCGGCGTGCTCGTCTACCTCATCGCCTACGGCCGGAGCATGGCCGAGCGCAGGAACCGTGAGGTCCAGGCGGCGCAGGCACAGTTCGACGACCGCATCCGGACGGTGGCCGCCAGCAACGGCGCCGGCGGCGCCGGCAGCGCGGCCAGCGAGATCGAGAAGGCAAACCAGCTGCTCGCCAGCGGGACGATCACCCAGGCCGAGTTCGACCAGATCAAGCAGAAGGCGCTCGCGTAGGGCGGGTCTGGGCGTCGCCGGCGCTGCCGGACCGTTGAGGGACCCGCCCGGCCGGGACTCAGTGTTGCCAGGGCGCGTACGAGATCCCGACGACCAGGTTCTCGGGGCTGATGAGGCGGGCCACGGTCTGACCCCACGGCTCCTGCCGGGCCGGATGGAGGAGCGGGTAGCCCCGCTCCTCCATTTCCTTTGCGGCCGCCTCGACCGCGGCCGCGTCCTCGACCTCGAACTCGATGCTCGCCTGCGGCACCGGCCGGTCGGACGGCCATTCGGGCCTGCCGAAGCAGGCCTGGGCCACCTGGGCCAGCGGCCAGACCCCGAAGTGCTTGGCGCCGCCGACGGCTTCGCTGTGGAAGTAGTCGTCGCCGTCCGCGGCCTGCAGCGGCAGGCCGAGTGCGTCCACATACAGTCGGCGGCTGACGGCCGGATCCGGTGTGATCACGGCGAAACTCGAGATGTGCTGGATCTGCACAGGTCCTCCTTCGGTCGGTTCGCAGGCCAGTCTGCGGCGAGGTCCGACCGCCGGCTTGTACGGATCGGACGTCAGTGCCTGCGGGCCGCCTGCGACCGGGCCCGCTGTTCGGCCATCCGCGCGTCGAACTCGGCCCGCCAGTCCGGGCTGAGCTCGATCCCGCGGGCCCGGGCCTCCTCGGTGCTCAGCTCGACCGGGAACCCGGCGCTGTCGTACAGGGTGAACAGGTCGTCGCCGGTGAGCAGCCGGTACGACTCGAGCTGCCGCAGTCCGCGCGCCAGCGTCCGGCGGAACCGCTGCTCCTCGCCGGCGAGCACGGCGACCGTCGTCCCGGCGTTCGCGGCGACCTCGGGGTAGCTGTCCCGGTAGAGCTCGGTGACCGTGGGCACCACCTCGGCGAGGAAGTCTTCGGTCAGCCCGATGGAGTGGGCGACCCGGACTGCGCGCCGGATCAGCCGGCGCAGCACGTACCCCTGCTCCTTGTTGGCCGGCCGCACCCCGTCGGCGACGAGGAACGCCGCCCCGCGCAGGTGGTCGGCGACGACCCGCAGCCCGTACCTGCGCTGCTCGTAGCCGGTGCCGGACAGCTCGGCCAGCCGGTCGACGATCGGCCGGAGCAGGCTGATCCGGTAGACGTCCGGGCTGTCGATCGCGGCCGCGGCGATCCGCTCCAGCCCGCCGCCGAAGTCGACGTTCCGCCGCGGCAGCGGGGCGAACCCGTCCGGCGTCCTCAGGTACTCCAGGAACACCGAGTTGCCGATCTCCAGGTAGCGCCCGCAGTCGCAGTTGGGGTGGCACCGCGCCCCGAACGCCGGGTCGTGCGGGACGTCCGGGTAGAGGTAGAAGACCTCGGAGTCCGGCCCGCCCGGGTCGCCGACCGGCGTCGCGTCGATCGAGTCGCCCCGGCTCCACCAGTTCTTCTCGCCGTAGAAGGCGATCCGCGCTCCGCCGCTGCCGATCTCCGCCGCCCGCTGCTCCGTACTGAGGTCGACCTCCGCCGCGTCCAGCCCGGCCGCCGTGAACAGCTCCCGCCAGATCCGGGCACTCTCGTCGTCCCGCGGGATGCCGTGCCCGGGGTCGCCGCCGAAGCAGCTGACGTAGATCCGCGCCGGGTCGAGGCCCACCGTACCGGTGAAGAACTCCCACACCGCCGGCAGCTGCTCGGCCTTGAAGTAGTCGCCGAGGCTCCAGTTCCCGAGCATCTCGAAGAACGTGGTGTGCCGGCTGTCCCCGACGTCGTCGATGTCCTGCGCGCGCAGGCACGGCTGGCTGTTCACCAGCCGATGCCCGGCCGGGTGCTCGGCGCCGAGCAGGTACGGCAGCAGGCCCTGCATGCCGCTCCCGGTGAACAGCGTGGACGGATCACCCCACAACACCAGCGGCGCCCGCGCGACCGGCGCATGCCCGCGCTGGCGCCAGAACCCCAGGAACGCCTCCCGCACCTCGTCCGCGTCCATCACCCGCACAGCGTCAGGCGTTCCTGCCCGCCACGTCGAGGCGATTAAGGCGGTCGGCGTCGGCCAGCACGTCGATCTCCGCGATCCGGCCGCCGGAGACGGTGAACGCCATCACCGCGAACGGCTCGCCCCCGACGGTCACGACGACACCGGCGGCGCCGTTGACCAGCACGGGCCGCAGCCGTGCCGAGGGCTGGTCGAACATGATCGCGCGGCCGGCGACGACCGACGCCCCGCGTACCAGCCGGGTGATGTCGGGGCGGGCAGGTCCGGCGTCGACCCGCTCCACGATGTCGGGGTCGAGCACGCTGACCAGCGCGTCGAAGTCGCCGCGGCGGGCGGCGGCGAAGAACGCGTCGACCACCTCGCGCTGGCGGCCGACGTCCGGGTCGGGAGTGGGTACGTCGGCGCCGCGTACCCGGCGCCGCGCCCGGCTGGCGAGCTGCCTGGCCGAGGTGGAGGAGCGGCCGACGATCGGCGCGATGTCGTCGAACGGCAGGTCGAACATGTCGTGCAGCACGAACGCCAGCCGTTCCGCCGGGCTCAGCGTGTCGAGCACCACCTGCAGGGCGAGCCCGACCGAGTCGGCCAGCAGCGCCTCGTCCTCGGGGCTCGTCCGGTCGGCGTCGCTGACGACCGGGTCGGGCAGCTGCACCTCGAACGGCTCCTCCCGGCGGGTACGCCGCGTCCGCAGCACGTTCAGGCAGATCCGGGCCACGATCGTGGTCAGCCAGGCGCCGAGGTTGTCGACCTCGCCGGAGTCCGACCTGGTCAGCCGCAGCCACGCTTCCTGGACCGCGTCGTCGGCCTCGGCGAACGAGCCGAGCATCCGGTACGCCACCGCCCGCAGGCGGGTCCGGTTCTCCTCGAACCCCTCGATCAACCGATCCGACTCCGCCATCGGTCACATTCCTCCGCCGCTCGGTGTCGTCCTGACGACCGATCAAACCCGCTCGATGTGACAAGGAGACAACGGCATGGCCGACCTGCAGGCGATCGCCGACCGCGTCGAGATCGAGGCGCTGCGCGGCGAGTTCACCGACGCCGGGATGATGCGCGACTACGACCGCTTCGCGTCGGTGTTCGCGCCCGACGGTGCCTGGCGGATGCCGCACATCGACGTCGAGTTCGTCGGCCGACCGGAGATCCGCGCGGGGATCGAGCGCATGCAAGGCCTCTGGGACTACTTCGTGCAGACCGTGCATCCCGGCGCGGTCCACCTCGACGGCGACACCGCCACCGGCCGGACCTACGTGCACGAGTTCGGCCGCTTCCACGACGGCAACTCGTACCTGAACTTCGCCCTCTACCACGACCGCTACCGGCGTACCGGCGACGGCTGGAAGTTCGCCGAGCGCCGCTACGAGATCAGGTATCTCGACACCACCCCGCTGACCGGCTCAGCCCCTTCCTCCAGGAGCGACAAGGCATGACCTCGACGACCACCCTCACCGGCGACTACGTCCTCGACCCCACCCGGACGCGGATCGGCTTCGTGGCCCGCCACACCATGGCGACCAGGGTTCCCGGCCGTTTCGGCATGTTCGAGGGTCACGCCCAGGTGTCCGGCGACGACCCCTCGAAGTCCACCGTCCACGTGACCGTCCGGGCCGCGAGCATCGACACCCACAACCCCCGCCGCGACAAGGCCCTCCGGGACAAGTTCCTCGACGCCGCCCACCACCCGGCGATCACGTTCGCCTCGACCGCGGTGGACCGGGTCGACGGGACCACCTTCGCCGTGACCGGCGACCTGGGCATCCGCGGCACCACCAGGCGCATCACCATCCCGCTCAGCCTCACCGCCACCGAGCCCGACCGGCTCGGTTTCACCGGGACGGCGACGATCGACCGCACGGACTGGGGCGCGCACTGGAGCGCCGTCGGATTCATGGTCTCGAAGGAGGTGCAGCTCGAGCTCGCCGTCTGGATCCGGCGGTCCTGACCGAGCGCCGCCGACCACCCGGAGGACGTCCGGCCGACGTACCAGAGCGAGAAGTACGACGACGTGTACGCGGTCGGCGTCGCCGCGGCAGTCGAGGTGCCCTGGCGGACCGCGGTGCCGGTCGGCGTGCCCAAGACCGGCTTCCCGACCGAGCAGCAGGCTCGCCGACCGCCGCCTGCGGTCGACATCCAGCTCAGCCGGCGGTAGGGACGGGCGCCGGATGAGCGGGTCAGTTCTGGATGGCGGCGAAGGCCAGGCAGGCGAGCACCAGGAGCACCGTCGTCACCAGCGCGATCCGGGTCATGTAGACGTGGCGCACGGCTGCTCCTCGGTTGCTTCAGACCCAGTCGAAACGTTCGGTGTGGATCCGGTCGGCCGGCGTACCGATCTGGACGAGCGCGGTCTCGACGGCGTCGAGCATCGCGTTCGGGCCGCAGGCGAAGAACTGGAATCGCCGGTACGCGGGCGGCAGGTGACGGGTGAGGACGTCCGCGGTCACGTAGCCGGTCTCCGCCGCCCAGTCCGCCGGCGGCTGTTCGAGCACGTGCACCACCGCCACGTCGAGCCGCCCCAGCAGCGCATCGACGCGTTCGCGGAAGATGATGCTGTTCCAGTCGCGGTTCCCGGCGAACAGGACGACCGGACGCGCGTCGCCTCGGTCGGCAAGCGTCTCCAGCATGCTCATCGCCGGCGCGATCCCGACGCCACCGGCGATCAGGCAGAAGCCGGCGCCTTCGTACTGGTCGATCGAGAACACGCCGTGCGGGCCGTCCACGTAGACCCGGGTTCCCGGGTCGACGGTGGCGACGCTGGAACTGAAGTCGCCCGCGTCCTTGATGGCGACCTCGAGGCTGCCGTCCGCCTCGGCACTGGAACAGAACGAGAACGGGTGGGCGGTGACCGAGAACGGCGACCGGCCGACCGTGATCCACGCGAACTGCCCGGGTTCGAACCGCATCCCGTCGTGCCCGTCCGGGCGCAGGGTGAGCACGGTCGTGCGGTCACGTTCCGGCGTGACCCGCTCGACCGTCCACGGCCGCCGGCGGACCTGCAGTGGACGAAGCACCCGCACCCAGACGAGCAGCCCGAGGAACGCCGCCGACATGAGCGCCCACAGCACCTGCTTCCAGACGGTGTCCACGTAGTAGTTCACCAGCAGCACATGCACCAGTGCGGCCAGGACCGCGACCACAGCCAGCACGGCGTGCAGGATCTGCCACAGCTCGTACGACAGTCGCAGCCGCTGCCGCCACACCGACGTGACCACCAGCGCCACCAGGGCACCCGCCCCGATCGCCCCGAACCACACCCGCGACGGCGTCTGCGCCGGGGTGAACGCCGTGACCTTGCTCAGGTCGGCCGACAGCGCGACGTGGACCAGCACGAAGGCCAGCCCGACGTAGCCGATCTCCCGATGGAAGTCGACCAGCGCGTCGGTCCCGAACGGCTCCGCAACGGTCTTGACGCGGGCGACCAGCGCGAACTCGATGCCCATCAGCGCGAGCCCGACGAACCCGAGCGCGACGGAGAAGTCGGTCCAGAACCCCAACCCGGCCCGATCCGTGCTCACCAGCGCGAAGACCAGCGGCGCCAGACAGATCCCGATGAAGATCCCGAGCCACGAGATCCCCCGGACGACCGCCCTCACAGCGCCGCCGCCCGGGCGCCGACGACCGCGACGACCATGAACGCTCCCGGCGGACGACGACGTGATCTTGCCGCCGCCAGTCTAGGCCCGGTGACGCTCAGCGGAGTTGGACCAACGATGCAGACGTCGCCGTCGGACCAGCTCCGGGCGCCGGGGCTAGCCTGGGCCGATGCCGTCGTCGCGGTTGGCCCCGATCCGGCCGGCGTTGGACAGGTGCCCGCGCTCACTGGACCGCGCGACGGCCCGGATGTAGGAGTCCTGTGAGGATCGTTCGAGGCTTTGCCCGATATCCGGTGGTTGTGCTGACGATCGTCGTAGGGCTGGCCTATCTCGTTCTCGCCCTGGCGGATCTGTCCGATGTCGCACGGTGGATCGCCACGGTGTACGTCGCCGGCGTGATCGGCTGGGCCGGCGTCGGCATGGTCAAGGACATCACGCGCGGTCACTGGGGCCTGGACGTGCTCGCCATCATGGCGATGATCGCCACCCTGGCGGTTGGCGAGTACGTCGCCGCACTGATCGTGGTGCTGATGCTCTCCGGCGGGGAGGCGCTGGAGGACTACGCCGCCCGCCGTGCCAAGCAGGACCTGAGCTCGCTGCTGGACCGGTCACCGCAGGTGGCCCACGTCGTCACGGCTGGCGCGGACGGATCCAGTTCCTACCGGGACGTGCCCGTCACCGAGGTCGAGGTCGGCGACGTCCTGCTCGTGCGCCCGTCCGAGATCGTCGCGGTCGACGGAGAGCTGCTGTCCGAGTCCGGCACGTTCGACGACTCGTCCCTGACCGGCGAGAGCCTGCCGGTCAGCCGCGAGCGCGGCGACGAGGTGTACTCCGGGTCGGTCAACGGTGACCTGGCAGTGGAGATCCGGGCCCTGCGCTCGAGCACGGACAGCCAGTACCAGCAGATCGTCGAGCTGGTGACGGAGGCCGCGGAGTCCCGCGCCCCGGTGGTCAGGCTCGCCGACCGGTACGCGATTCCCTTCACCCTGGTGTCCATTGCCATCGCCGGTGTGGCATACCTCGTGTCCGGAGACCCGGTCCGGATCGCCGAGGTCCTGGTCCTGGCGACGCCGTGTCCCCTCCTGATCGCGGCGCCCGTCGCCTTCCTCGGCGGAATGTCCCGCACGTCACGAGCCGGCGTGATCGTGAAGGGTGGCGGCGTCCTCGAGCAACTCGCCCGGACCCGGTCCGCCGCGTTCGACAAGACCGGCACCCTCACCCAGGGCAACCCGGAGCTGGTCGGGATCCGCACCCGCAGCGGATTCGACGCCGACGAGCTGCTGTCGCTCGCCGCCTCCGCGGAGCAGTACTCCACCCATGTCTTCGCCGAAGCGATCCTCCGTGCCGCCACGCAGCGTCGTCTGCCGGTCCGCCCGGCAGACGACGCCCGCGAGGAAGCGACCAACGGGGTGGCTGCACGGGTCGACGGTCGGGAGGTGCTCGTCGGAAAGCGCGGCTTCGTCGAGTCGGTCGCCGGACCGACCGACCAGGGGCCGGTCAGGTCCGGTGAGGCCATCGCGCACGTCGCCGTCGGCGGCCGGTATGCCGGCATGCTCGTCCTCGCCGACGAGATCAGGCCGGAAGCCCCTGCCGTCGTCTCCTGGCTGCGCGGCAACGGCGTCTCTCGCATCGCGATGCTGACCGGCGACAACGTGGGCACCGCCCAAGCCATGGCCGAGCACGCCGGCATCACCGAGGTCCATGCCGAGCTGCTCCCGCGCGACAAGGTGGACCTGGCGACCACGATGACCCCGCGCCCCACACTCGTGGTCGGCGACGGAGTCAACGACGCCCCGGTGCTGGCCGCCGCGGACATCGGCATCGCGATGGGCGCCCGCGGGTCGACCGCGGCCGGAGACGCCGCGGACGCCGTCATCCTGAAGAACTCGCTCACCGGCGTCGTCGACGCCATCGCCGTCAGCCGGCACACGCTGCGCGTCGCACTGCAGTCGATCTGGATCGGAATCGCACTCAGCGTCGGCCTCATGCTGATCGCCACCACGGGGGTGATCCCGGCCGTGGCGGGCGCCCTCACCCAGGAACTGGTCGACCTCGCCACGATCCTCAACTCCCTGCGCGCCCTCCGCGGCCCGGCCCCCTTCCGCCCCCACCTCGAACCGGCCACCTCGACGCCGCTCGCCGCGGCCGAGCGATAGACCCGGCCGCAGCTCGACGACACCTGCTGCCGGTACTTGTCCGCGGCAAAGCCGAGCGACCCAAGATACGGGCCGTCCGCCGCCTCAGCTGACGCCGCCGGCGTCCCGGGCCGCCTGCTCCACGCGGGCCCGGTAGTCCGCCCACCACTGAGAATCGTCTGTCGGCAGGCCGCCGCTGTCCGCCCGCACTCCGGCCGACCCGTCGATCAGTTCCCGGACCAGGTCGGCGTGACCGGCATGGCGTTCGGTCTCGGCGATCAAATGCACGAGGATCCGGTGCAGGGTGGTCTCCCGGTGCTCCGGTGGCCACCACGGAACCCGGCCGAGACTGTCCAGCGGCAACGCGTCGACGGTGGCGTCGGAGTGCTCCCACACCCGCCGGTACAGCCCGACGATGTACTCCCGGGACTCCTCGGTGGTCGCCCACATATCGGCATTGGTCTCGGCGCCGTCGTCGAGCCACGGCAGCGCCTCAGGGAACGGCCGACCGAACGCCTCACCGAGGTAGCCGGACTCGACGCTGGCCACGTGCTTGACCAGACCGAGCAGGTTGGTCCCCGTCGGCACCAGCGGCCGCCGCACGTCGTACTCAGACAGCCCGTCGAGCTTCCACAGCAGCGCCTCCCGCCCGCGCTGGAGGTATCTGCGGAGATCGTCCTTCGGGTCCGTCACAGGCATCCCGAAAGCATGCCACCGCCCGCCCCCCCAACAACGCCGGTCCCACGGACGGTCCGGCACATGCTAACTCACCAGTGATGCCTTTGCTCTAGAGCGGGTGTGTTTACCGCTGAGGTGCGTCACGAAGGAGGCGGCAGCGCATCTAAGGCGGTAGTGGAGTTGCGTAGGTCACACCTGGCGCAGCATCAGCGTTCCACCCAGTACCGGAGGTTCATCGCCATGATCGGTCGGCGTGGGGGCAGGATCGTGTGGACCGGAGTGGCGGCGTTGACTGCCGCCCTGATGGTGAGTTCGGGTGCAGCGGCCTCGACTCCCGGTGCGGACGTGCGCTCGTGAGCGTCCGGCGTGAACCGGGGCCGGCCGATCAGCTCACGGAGCCCGGGCAGGTCGACCGTGATCGGGGCGGGCGTGCCGGCGGCGAGCTTCGTCGCCGCCTTGCGGAACGCCTTCGCGATGATCCGCTCGAGCTGGCGTACGCCGGCCTCGCGGGTGTGGTTGGCGGCGACCTCCCGCAGCGCCTCGTCGGTCACGATGACCTCCTCGGGGTCGAGCGCGGCCCGCTCGAGCTGCCTGGGCACCAGGAAGTCGCGAGCGATCGCCACCTTGTCGTCCTCGGTGTAGCCGTCGAGCGTGACCAGCTCCATCCGGTCGAGCAGTGCCGGCGGGGTGGTCTCCACCACGTTGGCGGTGGCGATGAACAGCACGTCGGAGAGGTCCAGGTCGAGCTCGAGGTAGTGGTCGCGGAACGTGTGGTTCTGCGCCGGGTCGAGCACCTCGAGCAGCGCCGCCGCCGGGTCGCCCCGGTAGTCCGAGCCGACCTTGTCGACCTCGTCCAGCAGCACGACCGGGTTCATCGAGCCGGCCTCCTTGATCGCGCGGACGATGCGGCCCGGCAGCGCACCGACGTACGTGCGCCGGTGGCCGCGGATCTCCGCCTCGTCGCGCACGCCGCCGAGGGCGACGCGCACGAACTTCCGGCCCAGCGTGCGCGCGACGGACTCGCCGAGTGACGTCTTGCCGACGCCGGGAGGGCCCGCCAGCAGGATCACGGCACCGCTGCCCCGCCCGCCGACGACGTCGAGGCCACGCGAAGCCCGTCGGGCGCGGACGGCGAGGTACTCCACGATCCGGTCCTTGACGTCCTCGAGCCCGGCGTGGTCCGAGTCGAGGACCTCGCGCGTCCGCTCGGGGTCGAGCACCTCGTCGGAGCGCGCGCCCCACGGCACGGCGAGCAACCAGTCGAGGTAGCTGCGGATCATCTGCGACTCGGGCGAGCTCTCGCCCATCCGCTCGAAGCGCGCGAGCTCCTTGTCGGCCTGCTCGCGCACCTCCTCGGGCATCCCGGCGTCCTCGATCTTCTGCCGGTACTCCTCGACGACGGATGCGTCGTCCTCGCCGAGCTCCTTGCGGATCGAGTCCATCTGCTTGCGGAGCAGGTACTCG